>SAMEA104315439__coassemble_74_pt1 | contig 87880 bp, 65 predicted proteins | sample SAMEA104315439__metabat2_low_PE_016 | metagenome-assembled genome bin SAMEA104315439 (sample SAMEA104315439) | gut metagenome | biome: Monkey gut; feature: monkey-associated habitat; material: faeces | place: China | collected 2013 | reverse complement strand
CCTATTCATCGGACATTAGACCATATCGCAGCCTGCAAAATGACCTATAGACCCCAAATCGCGACGGAAAGTGACGGAAAGTACCGAAAACGCTCAATGTGTTCTGCGTTTGTAGTACCTTTGCAGCGTGATTCGAGGTGTCGAATCCGGTAGGCTGCAGACGTAAGCAGCCCGTGATCTTTGACGTACGAATACTGCCCGTGAGGGTAGTTGTGAGAAACAATGTTTCTCCATAATGTCGATTGCTTCGGTGGGTGCGTGCGCCTTACTGCGTATCGGTGTCCATGTTGTCCAATGCGGGCTCGAACATCTGCTGCATCTGTTCGAAGCGCACGATGGCGTCATGCCCGTATTTCCATAGGTTGTGGCGGATTTTACGGAGTGTGACTTCCTCGCCGAGATGTGTCTTGGAGTAGAAGCGGTCGGAGTAGCAGACTATCTTCTCCTCCAAGGTGCGTGGGCAGTAGTCTTTGACAGGCAACGGAAGGTCCTCGCGTATGATTTGGTCGATGGTGATGCCGCTTCCCGTATGCCGTTCCGCTATGTCGGCATGGCGGGGCAGACCTTCTTTGCGCAGCAGTTCGGCACCCAGATAACCGTGCTCGATGTACTGATGAGGTCCTGTACAGAATATCTTCGGGGCATTGCAGAAGATGATGCCGATGTCGTGCAGCATCGCTGCCTCCTCTATGAAACGCCTGTCCACTAGCCCCTGCTCCACCCATTCGGGGTGGGCATCCACGATACGCAGAGCACGGTCACGCACCTGCATGGAGTGGGTTACCAACACATGCCTGAGGTCGGGATGGGAGGCGTAGTACTTGTCTATAAGTGCAATGTAATCAACCATTGGCTTTAATTATGAGTAAGGAATAAGACGATAGTAATAAGTCTTTCCTCCTTATTCCTTCCTCCTTTTTCCATTTTATTTTCCCCAACACAGTTTGTCTTTCAGCGATTGCATGAAGCCGCACTCTCCCACCTGCACCAATTTGATGGTGCGCTGTGAACGCTCCACGTGCAGGCTGACCGCATCGCTGAATACCTGGCTCCGCCCGTCGATGCTCACCATATAGTTGGCATTGCGGCTGCTGATATGCAGGTCTATCTTGCTGTCGTCGGGCACCACCAGCGGGCGCACATTCAGGCTGTGCGTGGCTACGGGCGCAATGATGATGGCATGGGTATGCGGGTCCATCAGGGGGCCTCCCACACTCAGGTTGTAGGCTGTGGAACCCGTGGGCGTAGCCATCAGCATGCCGTCGGCTTTGTAGGTGTGCAGCAGTTCGCCGTTGAGGTAGGTCTCTACGGAAATCATGCTGCTCAGCCCCTGTTTGAGCACCGCCACCTCGTTGAGGGCGTATGGCGATGCGATGTATCCCCCTGCACTGCACGTGACTTCCAGCATACTGCGCTGCTCGATAGTGTATTGATTGTTAATCAGTTGGTCGAGTATTGCATCCACGTTCGCCGTCTGCACTTCTGCCAGGAACCCGAGGTGCCCGCAGTTGATGCCCAAGATAGGTATGTTGAGGTGTCCGATGGTGGCTGCGGTGGTCAGGAAAGTGCCGTCACCGCCCACCGACAGGGCAAAGTCAATAGGTTCGCCCGTATGTAGGGTGTAGTCGTCCACCAAAGGGAACCGGCGCATGTCCGACTCCTGACGCAGTTCCTGCGACAGGGCGATGTCTATCCCCCTGAGTTGCAAGAATTCAATGATATGTGCCACCTCGTTCTGCGTCTCCGAACGCATGGTGTTGCCGAAAAGTGCTATAGTCATAGTCGTAGTCCGTTGAGCAGGGCTTGGGCGTTCATACGCTTCTTGCCCGGCAGTTGCAGTTCCAGAATGTCAATATACCCGTCGGCGCAGGGGAAGATGATGTGTCCCTTCTGCTCGGCGAGGCGGGTGGGTGCCACCTTATATACTTTGGCTCCCTCCAGCATCGCCGCCAGGGGGTGCTGGGGTAGGGGAGCCCCTATCCATGCTGCGGGATAGGGACTGAGTCCGCGCACATGGTTGCGTATATGCTCTGCGGTCTGGTTGAAGTCAATCCGGCAGGTGTCCTTGAATATCTTGGGTGCAGGTCGCAAGTCGGGCAGTTCGGGCTGCGGCACCAATGGCAGAGGTTTTCCCGATGCCTCGCACGCAAGTATCAAATCCATGGTGCGGAGTACCAATTGGGCACCCATTACCATCAGACGGTCATGCACCGACCCCACATCCTCGTTCTCGCCGATGGGCATGCGTTCTTGCAGCAGCATATCGCCCGTGTCAATGTCATGTCTGAGCATGAATGTGGTGGCTCCCGTCTCTTTGTCGCCGTTCATCACTGCCCAATTGATGGGGGCTGCCCCACGGTACTGCGGCAGGAGTGCTGCGTGGAGGTTGAAGGTGCCCAATCGGGGCATGGCCCATACCACTTCGGGCAACATCCGGAAGGCAACAACTATCTGTATGTCAGCACGATAACTGCGCAGTTCCTCCAGGAAGGCAGGGTCTTTCAGTCGCTCGGGTTGCAGCACGGGCAGCCCTACCGACAACGCATATTGCTTCACGGCAGAGTACTGCACCTGATGCCCGCGCCCAGCGGGTTTGTCGGGCATAGTGACTACTGCCACCACGTTGTAGCCGCCTTCCACCAATGCGCGGAGACTCTCCACGGCAAACTCGGGCGTGCCCATATAGACGATTCGCAGAGATTGTTTGTCAATATCCATATTCATTTATCTTGTACCTTACATTATGTGTGGCTTATCGGAATGTATGCGAGAAGCCTACACTGATAAGTTCCTTGAACTGCAACTTCGATTTGCGCCCTTCCTTGACCTCGGTGGTGCTGTCGTAGCGCGGATGGAGCATCACTTTCGCCGAGAGGTAGCGGTTGATGATAAAGTTGAAGTCCAACTCCAGTTCCGTTTCCACACGGTGGTAGTTGGTGAAGAAGTAGAACTTCGTCTCCATCTCCAGTTCGCGCAAGGGCTTCCATTTCCAATCCACCCGCACTGAACTACCGAACTCGCTCAGCACATCGCTGCCTTCCTCGATGCCATACTCCGTCACGTCCACCACTGCAGGGTCGTCCCGCAGCGCATACACCAACTTGTACGCAGCGGGCGACAGGTTGATGTTCAGCCCTTTGGCGGGCTGGTAGTCCACACCGAGTCCCATCGTATAGCGGATAGGTGTGAGGAATGACGATGCCAGTTCGCGTTTGTTTTTGCGCCACGTATTCCAGAAATTGGTGCGGAACTCGGCGGACAGCGACACATACCACTGCTTGTGCACCTGATAGCCGACCTTGCTCGACAGGCGGAAGATGTCGTCGGTGGTGTTCACCTTGCGGAGCGAGTCGCCGCTGACCGTACTGAAGCCCGTGCGCCACTCGCCCGTGTTCTCCCACACAAAGTTCTTGCGCTTGTAGTTGATAAAGCCCTTCACGTTGGTGAGCATGGCAAACGAGTTCACGGCACCTTGGTACCAGTTCTCGGTGGCGTAGTTCTGCGTGATTTGGGCAGACAGGTTGATTTCCTTGCGCCAATACGAATTGCGGTCGCGCAGTGCCCGTGCGATGTCCAACTTGTCTTCCTCCAGGTCCCGCACGATGGCGCGGGGGATTTGTATGGGTTCGTTGTCCAGCACCTCCATCTGCGCAGGGTCGTGCACGGCGACATAGAGGTTGGCACAATGGGTGGTCACGTACCGCCGTGCGTTCATGCGGATGGTAGATAGCAAGGTGCGGTCTTCCGCGGTGTCTTTGAGCGACCGTATCGGTTCGGGGATATACACCAACGGCAGACACAACGGCGACACGTACTGCTTCCATAGCGTGTCATTCGCGTGTATATCGCGACTCTGTCGGGCTACCAATTCCAATAGTATGTCGTCTTCGTCCACCACCTGCTGCGCAGACATAAAAGTCGCCATACCTACGACCAACACCAATATCAATACACGTAACTGCTTCAACACTAATCTGTTTTTGTATCCACGTTGTGCCAATGCTCTTTTTCTGCTCATTGGTACCGTTGCAAAGTTACACATTTTCGGTTATGTACACAAGCACTGCCGCAAAATATCGACAAACTTTGATAAAAGCGATACGCACATCTAACAAAAACAGACCGCCTTCCGGCAGTCTGTTTCTAGAAATATTCATCTTATGTTTTCGCCCGAAATGAACTATCGGGCTAATCCATCGTAATGTTCTTTCGGCTTAGTGTCTGCGGTCGAGGCGGGCACCGTCGGCTTCGGGGTCACGGCGGGGACGCTCGTCACGGTGTTCGGGGCGGGGACCACGACGCTCGGGACGAGGTCCGCGGTCGCCACGGGGAGCGCGTGCAGGACGCTCAGGCTCTACGTAGTCTGCGGGTTTCTCCTTGAGAGCCTTGGCGCTCAAACGGAACTTGCCTGTCTTCTCGTCCACCTCGAGCAACTTAATCATAATCTTGTCGCCCTCCTGGATACCGGTCTCGTCCATGGTGTTGTAGCGTTTCCAGTCGATTTCCGAGATGTGGAGCAGACCTTCCTTGCCCGGCATGAACTCAACGAAACAACCGTAAGGCATAATCGATTTGACGGTAGCCTCATACACTTCGCCTACCTCGGGCAGAGCCACAATAGCCTTGATCTTAGCCACAGCAGCATCCATAGCCTCTTTGTTGTTCGATGCCACTTCTACCTTTCCGCCCTCTTCGATCTCGTCGATAGAAACGACAGCACCGGTCTCAGCCTGAATACCTTGGATAATCTTGCCGCCGGGGCCAATGACAGCACCGATCATATCTTTCGGGATAATGAACGATATAATACGCGGAGCCTGCGGCTTGAGGTCTTTGCGCGGTTCAGGCATGGTCTCGAGCAGTTTGTCCATGATGTACATACGTGCCTGATGAGCCTGCGCAAGAGCAGCCTCCAGCACCTCATAACTCAAACCGTCCACCTTGATATCCATCTGGCAGGCGGTTAGACCGTCGCGGGTACCTGTGGTCTTGAAGTCCATATCGCCGAGGTGATCCTCATCGCCGAGGATGTCGCTCAGAATCTTATAGTTAAGTTTGCCGTCTACCAACTCGGAAATCATACCCATCGCAATACCGCTGACGGGTTTCTTGATGGGCACACCGGCGTCCATCAACGCGAGCGTACCTGCGCAAACGGTAGCCATGGACGACGAACCGTTGGACTCCAGAATATCGCTCACCACGCGGATGCAGTAGGGGAAGTCGACAGGCACCATGTTCTTCAGCGCACGGCATGCAAGGTTTCCGTGACCAATCTCACGGCGACCTATACCGCGCTGTGCTTTTGCCTCACCCGTTGCGAAGGGCGGGAAGTTGTAGTGGAGCAGGAAGCGGTCGGTGCCTTGAACCAAAGCATCGTCCACAATCTTCTCGTCGCGGCTGGTGCCGAGCGTAACGGATGCCAACGCCTGCGTCTCGCCACGGGTAAAGATACTTGACCCGTGAGGTCCGGGCAGCGGAGCCACCTCGCACCAGATAGGACGGATGTCGGTAGTCTTGCGACCATCGAGACGCTTGCCCTCGTCGAGCACGGCACGGCGCATAGCCTCTTTCTCTACATCGTGGTAGTAACGCTCCACCATTGCGGCAATCTCCTCTACATCAATACCGAGAGCCTCAGCACGCTGTGCCATATAGTCAGCCTTGTCGGTCTTGAAGTCTTCGCAAATCTGTGCGAACATATCCTCGCGGTGGTGCTTGTCGGTGTCGGCAGCGGTAGCCTGTGCGTATGCACGTGCGTAACTATAATCGTGTACAGCCTGCTTCAACTCGTCGTCGTTTACCTCGTGGCAGTACTCGCGTTTGGTCTCTTTGCCATAAGCCTTCATCATCTCGTTGATAGCCAAGCACTCGGGTTTGATAGCCTCGTGAGCGGCTTTGATAGCCTCGAGCATCACGGATTCGGGTACCTCTTTCATCTCGCCCTCTACCATCATGATGTTGTCGTAGGTGGCAGCCACCATCAGTTCGAGGTCAGCCTGTTCGCACTGCTCAAAGGTCGGGTTGATAACCATCTTGCCGTTTACGCGGGCAACACGCACCTCCGATACAGGACCCTCAAACGGTATATCCGAGCAAGCAAGGGCTGCACCTGCAGCAAGACCTGCGATAGACTCCGGCATATCCACGCCGTCAGCCGAATACATCGTTACGTTGACGAAAGTCTCTGCGTGATAGTTGGCAGGGAACAAAGGGCGCAGGGCACGGTCAATGAGGCGGGCAATCAGGATTTCGTAGTCCGATGCCTTGCCTTCACGACGGGTGAAACCGCCCGGGAAACGACCTGCACTGGCAAATTTCTCTTTGTACTCCACGGTCAGCGGCATGAAATCCGTACCGGGCACAGCGTCTTTCGCGCTGCAAACTGTGGCAAGCACCATGGTGTTGCCGATAGTCGCCATCACTGCACCGTCCGCCTGTTTGGCAAGTTTGCCGGTCTCAAGCGTAATGACACGACCATCAGGGAGAGTAATCTCCTTTCTTACTATATTCATTATGTTTTTATTTATGGGGTACCGTTTGCACCCCGTGATACATTGGAATGCCGTATTGCATTCCGATTCTTATGACCACAAAAAGTCGCCGCAAAGTTACTGCTTTTCTTCCATATACGCAAATTCTGTTTGCTTTTCAATTCTCTCGTTGGGTTATAAGGGTACAATGCGTATGAGACATACATACTACAGGCAGAGTATAAATCTGCGTCTCGTTTTGCAACTTGTACTTTGCATTAGAAACATTTTGCTGCCTTTCGCCCAACAAACCGACACAACGATTAGGCGGTTCTGTTTTTTTTATGTAATTTTGCAGTCCGATTAGGTATGTGCGTAGGCACGTAACTTGGTTTTTTGGCACGCCGTCTGGGGAAGAAATTCGGGGCATTCAAGGGATGGCTGTGAAATGGTATTTGTACGGTATTAGTAGTTAAACAGATAAAATTTGATTGAGTTATGACAATGTTGAAGAGTCCGTTGCAGGTGGCACGTGCTTCGTATCAGCCGAAGATGCCTGCTGCTCTGCGCGGTCATGTGCGCCTGGTGGAAGGCGAAAGGACAAAATCTGCGGCTAATCAAGCCGAGATAAAGGAGTTGTTCCCCAATACATACGGCATGCCCGTGATTGAGTTCACCCAAGGCAAGGCGGGCGACATCGAGAATATGCCGATGAACGTGGGTGTCATCCTGTCGGGCGGTCAGGCCCCCGGCGGACACAACGTGATTTGCGGTATGTTCGATGCCCTCAAACGCCTCAATCCCGAGAGCAAACTCTACGGTTTCCTCGGCGGTCCGAGCGGTCTGATTGAGGGCAAATACGCCGAACTGACCAAAGAGGTGATTGACGAATACCGCAATACCGGCGGCTTCGATATCATCGGTTCAGGGCGTACCAAACTGGAAGAGACGTGGCAGTTCGACAACGGTATCGAGGTCTGCAACAAGTTGGGTATCAAGGCTATCGTCATCATTGGCGGTGACGATTCCAACACCAACGCCTGCGTCCTCGCCGAGTACTACCTGCAGAAAAAGTGCGGCATTCAGGTCATCGGCTGCCCCAAAACTATCGACGGCGACCTCAAGAACAAGATGATTGAGACCTCATTCGGTTTCGACACCGCCTGCAAAGTCTATTCCGAGTTGATTGGCAACATCCAGCGTGATGCCAATTCCGCCAAGAAATACTGGCACTTCATCCGTCTGATGGGTCGCAGCGCCAGCCATATCGCCCTCGAGTGCGCCCTCCAGAGCCAGCCTAATATCTGCTTGATTTCGGAGGAAGTGGAAGCCAAAAACATGACCCTCAACGACGTAGTGGAGCAGATTGTGGAGGTTATCGTGGACCGTGCGAATGCCGGTCTGAATTTCGGTAGCATCCTCATCCCCGAGGGTCTTATCGAGTTCATTCCCGCCATGCGCGTCCTCATTCAGGAACTCAACGACATGCTCGCACAGAACGACGATTTCGCCTCTCTCGAAGGCGACGACGCCAAGCGCGAGTACGTGAAATCCATGCTTTCGCCCGCATCGTGCGAACTCTACCGCTCGCTGCCGAAAGGCATCGCGCGTCAGTTGACCCTCGACCGCGACCCCCACGGAAACGTGCTTGTCAGCCAAATCGAGACCGAGAAACTGCTCATCGAGATGGTGGGCAAACGCCTCGCCCAACTCAAAGCAGCAGGTGTGTACAAGGGCAAGTTCGCCGCTCTCAACCACTTCTTCGGCTACGAAGGGCGTTGCGCTATCCCGAGCAACTTTGATGCCGACTACTGCTACAGCCTTGGTGTGACCGCTACGCACCTCATCGCTGCCGGCAAGACGGGCTATATGTCCATCGTCCGCAACCTGACGAAGCCTGCTGCCGAGTGGATTGCAGGCGGTGTGCCTATCACCATGATGATGAACATGGAGCGACGCAACGGCAAGATGAAGCCTGTGATTCAAAAGGCACTCGTGGACCTCAACGGCAAGCCGTTCAAGTACTTTGCCGCACACCGTGCCGAGTGGGCAGACCCCAACCTGAGTTACATCTACCCGGGTCCTATCCAGTACTACGGTCCGTCTGAAGTCTGCGACCAGCCTACCCGCACGCTCATGCTTGAGCATCAGGAATGATTCGCGCCATACTACTGATAATCAGTATGATAATGTTTGGTTCGGGTACTTGCTTCGGGCAGTACTCGGACCAACAATTATATCGTGCCTACCTCAATCGCGACATGCATGTTTGGGAGGCATACCTCACCTCCACAGACTTCGCCCAAGCCCCTCTCGACGAGCAACTGCGCTACCTCAACTACCAATACGGCTACGTGGCGTATGCCATCAGCATCAAGCAGGACAACGCCCGCCGACTGCTCACGGACTTCGAGGCGAACCTCGAGACCCTGCGTCCGCAACTCCCCGAAGCCGCCTATTTCGCCTACAAGGCTAGCACCCATAGTTACGAACTGTCACTCAACCATTGGCAGTTTGCCAAACTCAGCAAACTCATCTATTCCGAAGTCAGTCGCGCCCTGTCCGCCGACGCCGGCAACCCGCTTGCCCAAACTATGAAAGGGAATGTCGAGTTCTACAGCCCCATTGGCAGCAAACACGACGCCCTCCGGCACTACCAAGCCGCCGACAGTCTCTACCATGCCCAAGGCGCATCCCCTTATTTGTGGAACGTGCGCGCCGTGCAACTCACTCTGGTTCAATCCATTGAGAAGACACAAAGCAGTGAGGCTGCCGTCAGGAAATGCCGCGAGATACTTGCGGAAGAACCTGATTTTCTGACACTCAAAGAATTGTACGCACTGGAGTAGTCCTCCAAATATCCACCTCTATTCACCCGCTATTGCCCCTTGGTTATTGTAAAGTTTTTAGGGGAACGATGCGTCTCGCGTCGTTAATTTTAGTGTATAGTATCGCTGAACTTTATGGCTGATTAATGATAATACGGCGTAGCCGTCCGTTTGTTTATTAAGCACGTCCCCGCATCATTGCGCATTACACATTGTGAATTGCGCATTGTCCCTCGTGTATTTGTCGGGGTAAGTGTATGTGATTAGTATGTGGTTAGTATGTGATTAGTATGTGATTAGTATGTGATTCCGCCGACCTTGTCGTGAGGATACAGAGAGGATAGGCATCCGCTGCCCGTCCTCTCCTGCAATTTTTGGTTCACAATTCTTAATTCATAATTTGTACCACATCAGCCTTGCTCACCTCTTCGCCGATGAGTTCGGTGGGGACGTAGGGTACTTCCGACGGGCTGTTTTCAGGTTTGAACGTGAAGTACGTGCAGGTACATTCCACCAGTACATCGCCCTCGCTACTGCGTATTTCACCCGCTACCACGGCGATATTGTGGTGCATTTCTTTCAATCTCGCGCGCATCTCGATGTAGGGCTGTATGGTGGACACGGGGTGTTTGTAGCGCGTTTCCATCTTGGCGGTCACGCCTGAGAGTTGGAGTTTGTGGAATACCACCCACCCGCATATCTCGTCCAACAGAACGGCTTGAATACCACCATGCAGTGTGTTTCTCCATGACTGGTAGTTCTCGCTCGGGTGCCACAGCGACACCACGTCGTCGCCTTCTTCATAGAAGTGCATGTGTAACCCTATGGGATTGTCGGGACAGCAGCCGAAGCAGTCGTAACCATCGATACCTTGCCACGGATTCTTGATTAAACGCATATTTACCTGATTTAGTACCGACGGAGTGCAACAAAAAGTGTGCCACTGGGGTGGGGGACGACGCGGCTCGCGTCGTCAAAAGAGCAGTTAATGGAGACGTGCGCCTGTAACGCATAACGACACGAGTCGCATCGTCTCCCAACCCCGCCCCTGAAAAGTGCATAGAAAGTTGCCTTGTTGTGGTGCCATCGACTGCAAAAGGTAAAACAGATTTGCACAAGTCATAAAAAAGTTGTACCTTTGCCGCGTGTTTGCGCCTTGCGGCGTATATAAGGAAAGATAACGGATAAAAATAACATGAAAAAAGGAGGAAAGACAAATGAAAAATATGTTGCACATAAGTAAGCATTTGTTTTTGTTTGGGATGCTGTGGATGGCGTTGCCTTTGTTCGCATTTGAATATACGTACCAGGGCAATACGTTGGAATATACCGTGTTGAGCACAAGTGCAGACGGCACAACTGCGTATGTGAGTGTGCAGGAAGGAAGTACGGAGCCGCAAGGGGAGGTGGTTATCCCCGGCACGTTTGCCAAGGATGGAGTAAATTATGTGGTTACGACGGTAGCGGCGGAAGGGTTTGCGTATTGCAACAAGGTTACATCGTTTGAGTTGCCCTCTACGATAACGGATATTAAGGACAAGGGGCTTTACTCGTGCAGCAAAGTGACATCTATTTCGCTGAATGAAGGTTTGAGGTTTATAGGTGACCGTGCATTCTGTAACGACTCGGCTGTGGTTGGAACATTCGTTGTACCAAGCACGGTGGACACGATAGCGAACTATGCTTTTGGCAAGATGTTGAGTGTGAAGAACATTCAGTTCTTGCGGAAGACGCCTGCGAGTGTGGGTGGCGGACAGGTGTTTCTGCAGACATTGGCTAATGCGCGCATTATGATTCCATGCAGGTCGTACGATGTATATGCGGCATACTACTACGCTTATCTTAGTACCGTAACGAACGACTCTGTTCGTCAGTATTTCTGGCGGGACAAGGTAACGGACTTGTGTGATGAAAACCCGATATTTGGAGATGATAAGTTGCGTTATCGGGTGATTGATACGACGAAAAAAGAGGCTTCGGTTTTCGGATATTGGAGCGGTGCGATTGATGGAGAACTGCAGATTCCGGCATCAGTGGAGGTGATGGGTAGCACATACAATGTGGTAGAGGTGGATAGCAATGTGTTTAACGGACGCGAACTGCGTTCACAAAACGTGCGTATCACGTCGTTGGTAATGCCTTCTACGATGCGCAAGATTAACTATGCAGCATTCCGTGCGTGCCATAGTTTGAGTTCTGTGACGCTGAATGAGGGGCTGGAGTACTTGGGCAACCGTGCTTTCTGTAAGGACTCAATGCTGACAAGTATCACCATACCGAGCACGGTAACGTTTATGGGTGACTATTCAATAGGCGATTGCCCTGACTTGCAGTGGGTGGAGATGCTGCCTGCTACACCTCCTGTCAGCGACGGCGGTCCGTTGTCGGGTGTGCCTGCTGCTGATAAATGTGATATAACAGTGGCTTGTGGAACGAGGAGTAATGCAAATAGCGGCTATATGACCACAAGACCGTGGATGTACCGCGTGGTCGATGTGTGCAAATTCAATAAGGACAATATATGGTATTCAAGAACATCGGCAAACGATACGGAGGTGCAGGCAGATGGTCCTGTAACTCGCAAAGCAGGTGCTCTGACGATACCGGCAAGCGTAAGGGCTGGTAAGTATGAGTTGTCGGTAACGAAAGTGGCTGCCGGTGCATTCTCTGAATTGGCGAAGGGAGGGCATTGGTTGACGTCATTGGATATAGCGGGGTCAGTACGCTATATTGGCAATGGTGCTTTCCGTGATTGTGTGAATTTGACGCAGGTACGTATGCACGAGGGCGTACAGGTGATAGGCAACCGTGCGTTCTGCCGTGATTCGGCACTGACAATGGTGGTGATACCCTCTACGGTGGACTCGATGGGTGGATATGCTTTTGGTGTGTGTCCGAAATTGTCAAGCATATACGTATTGGGACAAACGCCTCCGAAAAGGCAAGTGGGGGACAATAATCCGTTTAATGGTGTGAGCGCAAAGGGTACGTTGCATGTATATTGCCCCGATTTGGAGGCATACGAGAATGCTTGGAGCGGTATATTGAAAGGATGGACATGGGGCGAGAATTGTAGAATGGATATATATCACCACAACTACCCTGATGCGGAAAATTTACTGACAGAATACGATGGAAATGATGTGCGGCAATACTTGTATCATCGTGTATTTAAGTCGGGACAATGGGAGACATTGTACTTGCCGTTTGAGATTGAGTCTGTCACACTATATGATACGGACGATAATGTAGAGGTGGAGATTGCTCCGTGGGTAAAGGGTACGGGAGGTAATTTCTGGCTGCTGAAGCAGTCGGGTAATGACGCAGACGGCAATCCTGAGTTTGTTACAACGGACAAGGTAGAGGGCTTCACTCCGTATCTGATACAGTTCAAGCATTCTTGGTATGATGATAAGACGGTGACCTTCCAGAGTGTAGCGGCAGAAGATGCTCTTGATGTGGAGACGGCATTTGCCAAACGGCAGGGCAGCACGTTGGCGTTATTTGGCAACAATACACTGGCACGCCAGACTGTGAGTGGTGTATATCTGTTGGAGGAGGATGGTACGGTATTCCAACACTCTTCGTTGAGCCGCACGCTGTATCCGTTTGAGTGCTATGCAATTGATGGAGTGGGAGTGGCTTCGCAGTCACGTAGTTTTGCTATCCGTTACAGAGAGGCAGTACCTACGGATGGTAGTATGCCGCAGATAGACGGCGGAGATATGGTTTATACGGTGGACGGTAATACGCTGACTGTCTATACAGGAGGTAGTGCCATACGTGTATATGGCATCAATGGTACGCTGCTGTATAATTTTCCCGCAGGCACGGAGACGGCTGTAATGAATTTGGAATCAGGATACTATATCATGGCTTCGCAGTATGGTAGCCAACAGATAGTATTATAATGAGAGGGCAACAAATGAAAAGAAAAGGAATAATCATACTGCTGTTTTTGCTGGGCTTGGGCTTGTCGGTATATGGGCAGACGGGTGTGTACGATGATGCATACCCTATGGCACAGCAGCCGCAGTTGCAATCTACAAGTTATGAGTTTGAGGCTATGCCTACGGCATTTGTCGAGGAGCATAGTATGCCTTTTGCGGCTGAAGACCTTGACGGACTGAACGAGACCTATTCAGGTCCGCGCAAGACACCGCCGCCTACCATAGAAGGAGATGAAGAGCCGCCTGCTACACCGGACTTTCTGCCTATAGGTGATGTCCCTGTATGGTTTATGCTCCTGTTGGCAGGTATGTATGCCATGGTTACATACGTGCGTACACGCGCAAAAGAATAAGGTGGTGTATTACACATTACAAATTAAAAATTACACATTACCTTGTGTATATCAGATATTTGTAGTACCTTTGCACGCTTTTTCGGGTTTGGCGTGTTGCCGGAACGAAGAGGCAAATAGTAAATTAACTAATTAATAAACAACAAACTGTATGTTAAATCATTACGAGGCCGCTTTCGTGTTGACTCCCGTTTTGTCTGAACCACAGATGAAGGAAGCGGTTGACAAATTCGAGAACCTTCTCAAGGAGAATGGTGGTACCATTCTGAATCGTGAGGAGTGGGGTTTGCGCAAACTCGCCTACCCTATCCAAGGCAAAACAACGGGATTCTACGCCTTGCTGCAATTTGATGTAGAACCGGCTGTCATTGCTACTCTCGAGACGGAATTCCGTCGTGACGAACGAGTAATTCGTTTCCTCACTACGCGTCTGGACAAGTATGCTTTCGAGTATGCTGAGAAACGTCGCAACGTTAATCTGAAAAAAGAAGAACCTGTAACTACTGAGGAGGCTTAAACTATGGCACAGAACGAAGAATTCCGCTATTTGACCCCGAAAACCAACGAGGCAAAGAAGAAAAAGTACTGCCGTTTCAAAAAGAGCGGTATCAAGTACATTGATTATAAGGACCCCGAGTTCCTGAAGAAGTTCCTCAACGAGCAAGGCAAGATTCTGCCCCGCCGTATCACGGGTACCAGCCTGAAGTATCAGCGCAAGGTGGCTCAGGCTGTGAAGAAAGCACGTCACTTGGCTTTGCTGCCTTATGTAACCGATATGATGAAGTAATCGTTAATTGAAAGGAGAAACATCATGGAAGTAATTTTGATTCAAGACGTAGCAAACTTGGGCTACAAGAACGATATCGTTAAGGTACGTGACGGCTTTGGTCGCAACTACCTCATCCCTAACCAGTTGGCAGTTATCGCTAACGACAGCAACCGCAAACAACTCGCCGAGAACCTGAAACAGCAGGCTCACAAGTTGGCTAAGCAACTGGCTGACGCCCAGGCATTGGCTGAGAAACTGGCTGCTACCGTTATCACCCTGCCCGCAAAGGCAAACGAGGACGGCAAAATCTTTGGCTCTATCACCACCGCTCAAGTGGCTGAGGCTTTGAAAGAGCAGGGCTTCGACATCGATAAGAAGATTATCACCGTCGAGAACGTGAAAGAGTTGGGCGAGGCTTTGGCCATTGCCAAACTGCACCGCGAGGTGAAGGCTCAAATCAAGTTGAACATTGTTGCTGCTGAATAAGCCGCGAAGAAAGGAAACAGAAGTATGAAAAAAGGAATCCATCCGGAGAACTACCGCGTGGTAGTCTTCAAAGATATGTCCGATGGCACACAGTTCTTCAGCCGCTCCACAGCCGCTACCAAGGACTCCATCGAAATCGATGGTCAGACTTATCCCCTGATTAAGTTGGAAATCTCGAACACGAGTCACCCCTTCTACACCGGTAAGTCCAAACTCGTTGATACCGCCGGTCGCGTAGATAAATTTATGTCTCGCTACGGCGCCCGCAAGAAGAAATAATCTTCACGTGATAATTCAGAGGCGAGTCTTAGGGCTCGCCTCTGTTGTATAGAGTGACATACGTTGTTATATAGGATAAAGATATGCGTCGTCAGTTGTTGGTAGAGTTTGGCAGGCAGTTATTGGTGTCTGCGGGTATCTTTACGGCACTCTTTCTGGTGCTGTTCTTGGTGGAATGGCTGTTCCCGTCGCTACACGGAACACTCTTGCAGTGGTCAGACCCTGCTTTTGTGGTTGGCATACCTGCCAGCGTCATCGGCACAGCGTATGTACTCACCATCCGCAACCCGAAAAACTACATCGGCTTCTACGGCGACATTGTGATGGCAATCCTCTTGGCGATACAATTCCATTTGCAGGGGGATAGTTTAGACCTGTTCATATTGTATTTGGGCATTTTTGTGCCGTTTGGCATCTACTCACTCATTGTATGGCGCACACACACTATGCAGCCGGAGTCGGTGGATGAACATCTTGTCCCAAGGTGGCTGCCACGTGCCTCGCAATGCCTTATGGTAGTCGTGGCACTCATCATCATAGTGGTGGACTATATTGCTGCTACTCAGTTCTTTCAGGACAACGGATGGTGGGATAACATTGCCCTCAAATTGGTGAGCGGACTGCTGATTGCCTCTGCGGTATTGGCAAATGGTCTACTTGTCGGGCAACGGATTGACGCTTGGATTTGGTGGGTAGTGTACAGTCTGTCGGGGATGGCGATTGCCGTTATGATTGGCAACATATTTTCATTGGTGCTCTTCACCGTATTCCTGTTCGTGAACGGCAGTACGGGCATCGCATGGATACGCCGGTTCGGCAAAAATAATGGATAATTCGTAGGAATTAATGTTTTAATATCTTCGTAACAATGAAAAAGAAACAAGATACCATTCTCCGCGTAGAGGCAGACATGGAACTGCTGCCTTTCCTGCTCTCCAAGATGGGGGGCATGACCCGCACCAGCATCAAGCAACTGCTTGGGCAACGCCGAGTGACGGTGAACGGCGCCATACAAACGCGCCACGATGTGCCTGTGCATCAAGGGGATACCGTCATCATCTCTTCGGGGCGCGGAAATGGCGAGTTGCACCACCCGAAATTGAGCATCGTTTACGAGGACGAATGGCTGATTGTGGTCGAAAAGAAAGTAGGCTTGCTTACTGTACCCACCTATCCGGGCAGCACGGAGACCACGGCATTCTCCATTCTCAAGAACTACGTCAAGCATCAGGATGTGCACAATGGTATCTATGTCGTACACCGGCTTGACCGCGAAACCAGTGGGCTGCTGGTCTTTGCCAAGACACCTGAACTGCAGGAGTATATGCGCACCTATTGGCGTCAGTTGGTCACCAAACGCACCTATGTGGCTCTTGTAGAGGGCATTCTTGACAAGAAGTCGGGCAAGATAACCACTTGGCTCACAGAGGATAAGCGCAATGCCGTAGTCTATTCTTCGCCTGTGGACGATGGCGGTCAGATGGCGGTTACCAATTATAAGGTGCTCAAAGAACTTCCTGCGAAAGGCGACAACGACATCCCATTATCACTCATCGAACTCAACCTCGAAACGGGGCGCACCAACCAGATTCGTGTTCACATGCAGAGTATCGGGCACCCCGTCATCGGTGACAGGAAATACGGTCATGGCAACGAATATTCACCCGTTGACCGCCTCTGTCTGCATGCCCGTGTGCTGGAGTTTATTCACCCCGCTACCGAACAGAAAATGCACTTCGAGACGCCTGTTCCCAAAGAGTTTCTACATGCTGTCCGAAAGGAGGGCGACAAGTAGTAGAACACTATTACCGGTTACACTATTTTACCTCGTTGACAAGGGGTTTGTTATCACAGAAGTCGCGGACGTTCTGCAAAGTGGTGGTGGCAATGTTGGTCAAGGCCTCGCGCGTGAAGAACGCTTGGTGGGATGTGAGCAGGACATTGTTGAACGAAAGCAGGCGGGCGAGGACGTCATCCTCAATGATAGCATCGGAGACATCCTCGTAGAAATAGCCGCCTTCTTCTTCATAGACATCGAGACCCGCAGAGCCGATGTGGCGGGACTTGAGCCCATCGATAAGGGCTTCGGTGTCGATGAGTCCGCCACGACCCGTGTTGATAATCATGACACCCTGCTTCATCTTGGCAATGGCTTCGGCGTTGATAATGTGATGGTTGTCCTTGGTGAGCGGGCAGTGGAGCGAGATGATGTCGGATTCGCGCAGGAGGGGGTCGAGAGGAACATACTCCATGTGGTTCTTCGTGGCGAAATCATAGTCGGGAAAGAGGTCGTTGCCAAGGATACGCATGCCAAAACCCTGCAGGATTTCGATGAGGACCTTGGCTATCTTGCCCGTGCCGATGATACCGATGGTCTTGCCACAGAGGTCAAAGCCCATGAGACCCTGCAGGGAGAAATTGCCATCGCGCGTGCGCGCCGCAGCCCGTGGCAAGTGGCGGTTGAGGGCAAGGATAAGTCCGAGGGTGAACTCGGCAATGGCATGGGGCGAGTAGGCAGGTACGCGGACTACGCGAATGCCCGCTTGGGCTGCCGCGGCGAGGTCCACATTGTTGTAACCCGCGCAGCGGAGGGCTATGAGGCGCACTCCGAGCCGTCCCATCTCGGCAATGACATCGGCTGTGAGAGGGTCGTTGACAAAACAACAAACCACCTCGGCTCCCTGTACGAGGAGGACGTTGTCCATGTTGGGATGGGCTTTGTAGTACTTGATTTCGAAGCTGTAAAGGGGGTTGCCGTGCTCGTCGAGGAGCGCGTTGACGGTGTCGAAGACTTGTTGGTCGTACTTTTTAGTACCGAAAAAGGCTATTCTTTTCATAGATTCTATATGGTTATTTCTTGTTTTTTCCAATCAGTTTCGTCTTGACGACGCGAGCCGCGTCGTCTCCCAAGCACTACGTCGTCCCCCGATTTCCTATTGATAACATCGCGGTATTGTCGGCTTAATCACATACTAATCACATACTAATCACATACTAATCACATACTAATTTCATACTATTGACCCGACAATTACACGATATGCTCTCAACAAAAAGAGACTATGCCAGCGATATGAATCAAGTGCCCATAGCATGATTGTTAACAGGGGACAAAGATAGTGATTTTTGAAGAATTGCGCAAATTGCAAAAATAATAGAGGGGATGTGTTGCCTGATTCTGGCGCAGTCGATATGGAGGCGCAGAAGAAGGGGTTGCGTATATCGGAAAAATTGCGTACCTTTGTGCGCAATAGAAAATAACAATCATGGAAGTAAAAAAGACACCCATCGAAGGGCTTTTGGTCATCGAACCGCAGGTTTTCCGCGATGCGCGCGGCTATTTCGTGGAGACGTACAACGAGGAGCGGTATCGCGCTGCGGGCGTGGACGCCACGTTTGTGCAGGACAACCAATCCTGTTCGTCGTATGGTGTGGTACGCGGCTTGCACTTTCAGCGTCCGCCCTACACACAGGCTAAGTTGGTCAGTTGTGCCGTCGGGCGTGTGTTGGACGTGGCAGTCGATTTGCGCAAGGACAGCCCCACGTTTGGGCAGTGGTACGCTGTGGAACTGGACGCGGAAAGTCACCGTCAGTTTTATATCCCCCGCGGCTTTGCGCACGGATTTTCGGTGCTGAGCGAGGTGGCGGTATTCACGTACAAATGCGACAACCTCTACCACCCCGAGGCGGACGGCGGCTTGCTCTTGTCGGACCCCGACCTGGCTATTGACTGGCAAGTGCCTGAGGATAAGCGTATTCTGAGTGAGAAAGACAAGAAACATCCGCTGCTCAAAGACTTGGACAACCCATTCTAAACCGTAATTCAATGCTGTCTTTCTCGGGGTAATTACGGCAACGGAAGCCGACTATGCCGCAAGCATACAAGGTTTTTGCCCCCAAAATACTAATAAGTCTTTATTCTTTACTCCTTATTCTTTATTCCCCTATGAACATTCTTATCACGGGTTGCAACGGGCAATTGGGTACCGAGATGCGTGTGCAATCGGCTGAACATAAGCAACATACCTATTTCTTCACCGATGTGGCTGAGTTGGATATCACCAACCGCGAGGCGGTATTGGCGTTTGTCCATGACCACGCTATCGACCTTATTGTCAATTGTGCCGCCTACACCAACGTGGACCGTGCGGAGGCTGACGAAGCCACGGCGCGCCTTATCAATGCGCAAGCGGTTGAGAACCTGGCACTTGCGGGCACCCGTATCATACATATCAGCACCGACTACGTGTTCTCCGGCGAAGGCTGGATACCCTGCCGCGAAGACGACCCCGTAGCCCCGCGCACCGCATACGGACGCACCAAGTTGGAGGGCGAACAACTATTGCAAGCCGCTAATCCACAAGCGATTATCTTTCGTACTGCTTGGTTGTATTCCGCGTATGGGAACAACTTTGTGAAGACGATGCTCCGCTTGGGACAAGAGCGGGACAATCTCGGAGTGGTGTTCGACCAAGTGGGTACGCCCACCTATGCCGCCGACTTGGCTACGGCTATCTATGCCGCCATCAACGCGCCCGAATGGCACGCGGGTGTCTATCATTTCACCAACGAAGGCGTATGTTCGTGGTATGATTTCACCCACGAAATCTTTGCCCAAGCCGCACCCATGCTGCCCGCCGACGCGGCGGATAAGGTACGCACCTGTAACTTGCGCCCCATCTTGTCGAGTGAATACCAATACCAGACGCCCCGCCCGCACTACAGTGTCTTGGACAAGACCAAAATCAAGCGCACTCTTGGCATCACCATTCCCTATTGGACCGACGCCCTGCACCGTTGCTTGCAGTTGCTGCTGAAGTAGCGGCGGTTATGGCCTATATGTGCGAGGGGGGACTATGAAGACGATGAGCCTATTGTTTGTCTGCCACGGCAATATCTGCCGTAGCGTGATGGCAGAGATGGTTATGCGGCAGATGTTGGAGGAGGCTGGTTTGGAGGGTAAAGTGCCGGTGGATTCGTGCGCTACATCTACCGAGGAGATTGGTAATGCCATCTATTCGCCTGCACGGCGCTGTCTGCTGTCGCATGGCGTGCCTGTTCTGCCGCATACAGCACGCCAAATAACGCGTGAGGACTATGCCCGCTTTGATTTCATTCTCTGTATGGAGAACTATAATATCCGCAATCTGCGCCGTGTGCTTGGCGAAGACATAATGGCAGCCGATGCCGCGTTGCCACAGCCCAAGATACGCCGTTTGCTTCCGCGCGACGTAGCCGACCCGTGGTACACGGGCGACTTCGAGGCTACCTATAGAGATGTAGTGGAAGGTTGCAAGTCTCTTTTGCTGCAAGTCAGATCTCTGTAGCGGGTTTGCGCAATTCACTGAAAATCCGTAACTTTGCACCCTAAACAATACACCCGATGAAAAAGTTATTATTCTTTGCACTGCTGAGCGGGATGCTCATCAGTTGCGGTCAGAACACCGAAAAGACTATGCCACAGGAGACAACAAATACGCAAACAGAGGCGGTACTCAACGCCATCCAGACCCGTGCTTCCATTCGCAAGTTCACGGGCGAAAAGATTAGTAATGAACAGATTAACACCCTTCTCCGCTGTGCCATGTCGGCACCGTCGGCGATGAACAAGCAGCCGTGGGCTTTTGTGGTGGTGACGGATGACGCATTGCTCCGCAAGATGGGCGAAGCCTTTCCGTTTTGCCGTTGCGACAATGGCGCAGCCTGTGCTTTCGTGATGTGCGGTGACCTCGACAAGGCTCTCCCTGGCGAGGGGCAAGGATTCTGGATAAACGATGTATCGGCAGCCACGGAAAACCTGCTCCTTGCCGCACACGCTATGGGGCTTGGTGCAGTCTGGACGGGTGTCTATCCGAGTTCCGAGCGCACCCCTGAGGTGCAAGCCATGTTGGGGTTGCCCGAACATATCATCCCCATGTGCATCGTTCCTGTGGGCGTTCCTGACGAGAAAACGGCTGTAAAACAGAAGTTTAAGGAAGAGAACATCCACTACAACCGTTGGTAATCCCGACTATGCAGTATTCCGTAGCGCACCTCGCGTATTCGTTTGCTGAGCCTTGGCAGCAGGACCTCTTTGAGCAGGCGCTGTGCGATATGGGCTTTGACGCATTCGATGGCGACCAAGCCTATATCCCGACCGCTCTTCTCCGTGCCCATCGCACGGAGGTTGAGGCGTTGATTCACGACACCGAGGGCGTCCGTCTCCTGTCCTTTGAAGACTGCCCCGAAGAGGATTGGAACGCCACTTGGGAAGCCGAGCACGAGGTGGAGCAACTGCCTATGAATGTGCGCATTACGCCACGATGCGCCTTTGGTGCAGGGCACCACGAGACCACCTCCATGATGGTCGATGCCTTGGTGGAGAACAAGGGTCGTTTCGCGCGTGTGCTGGATATGGGGTGCGGAACGGGTGTGCTGGGCATCATGGCGTCAAAGTGCGGGGCAACGCACGTGGTTGCTGTGGATATTGACGAACAAAGTGTACGCAACGCGCAGGAAAACGCCGGGCAAAACGATGTCCAAATGGACATTCGCCAAGGCGACACGCCTCCCGCGGGCGAATATGACCTGATACTTGCGAACATCCACCGCAATATATTGCTTGCCCAAATGCCTGATTACGCGAACTATGCCGCCCCTAATGGGGAGGTATGGCTCAGCGGTTTCTATGAGGCGGATGTGCCCGTACTGATAGATGCCGCCGCACAAGCGGGACTGACGCATATCGCTACCCGTGTGCGCAGCGACTGGAGAATGATACAACTAAAACGTATATAATAAGGTGAGTACTATCTGTGCCATATCCACCCCTTATGGAAGCGGCGGTATTGCTGTAATCCGCGTAAGCGGAACCGATGCTATTGCGCTGACTGACAGCATCTTTCGAGGACGCAAGTCGCTGCTTTCAGCACAGGCAAACACCATTCATTACGGCACTATCGCGCGCGATAACGAGGTCTTGGATGAGGTACTTGTGAGTGTCTTCCGTGCCCCGCACTCGTTCACGGGCGAGGATGTGGTGGAGATAGCCTGCCACGGCAGCCTGTATATCCAGCAGACGCTGCTGCAATGGCTGATTGATGCGGGCTGCGCCCCCGCACGTGCGGGCGAGTTTACGCAACGGGCGTTCTTGAACGGCAGAATGGATTTGGCAGAGGCGGAGGCGGTTGCGGACTTGATTGCCGCACAGACCAAAGCAGAAAAGGACTTGGCTATCAATCAGTTGCGCGGAGGTATATCACAGGAGTTGTCTGTCTTGCGCGCCCGCCTGCTGGAGTTCACCTCACTCGTGGAGTTGGAATTGGACTTCGCTGACCATGAGGAACTGGAGTTTGCCGACCGCCGTCAACTGACCTCGCTGGCACAAGAGATAGACGCTAAACTTACCACGCTGACAGGTTCGTTCCGCGCGGGCAATGCCATCAAGCAGGGTATTCCCGTGGCTATCATAGGTGCCACGAATGTGGGCAAGTCCACTCTCCTCAACGCCCTTGTGGGTGAGGAACGCGCTATCGTAAGCGATATTCAGGGTACCACGCGCGATACCATAGAGGACACCTTGGTATTGGGCGGAATTCTGTTCCGTTTCATCGACACGGCGGGCATCCGTACCACAGCTGACAAGATAGAGAGCCTTGGCATTGAGCGTAGCCTGCAGGCAGCACGCAAAGCCTTGATAATCATCAACGTGATAGATGCCACCGACCCGCACGACACCCTCTCCGACCTGTCCGGACTGGAAGACAAAACCATCATCCGCGTACTCAACAAGGCAGACCTTGTCAATGCACAATGCGCAATACACAATGCGCAATTAGCCTTGTCGGCAAAGAGCGGGGATGTGGAGGCTTTGAAGCAAGCCCTTATAGCCGAAGCGGACAAGTTGTTCGACACTCGCAATGCCGTAACTATCAGCAACACACGCCATTACGAAGCCCTTGTGCGTGCCTTGGACTCCATATGCCGCGTGGAACGGGGATTGCAGGAGCAACTAAGCGGTGAGTTTCTGAGTATGGACCTGCAGGATTGTCTTACCGCTCTCGGTGAGATAACAGGTCAAATCACATCCCAAGAGGTCCTCCACAACATCTTCTCCAAATTCTGTATCGGTAAATAACCTTGTGTAAACCGCAGATTGCACGAGAGGCAGATGATGCCTAACGGTGATGACTTGTATGTGCAAACATAGCAAGTCTTTTTTGATGTGTATTGGAAATTTATTTCTTTTCTTTGTGTGAGGAGTCGGGAGCGGAGAGGTTGAGGGAGGAGACCTGCGACTGGACTTGTGCCCAGGCTTTCTCGGCGAGAGGGGTGGTGTAGTTGTAGATAGTGGATTGCTGCTTGAGGTCATCGCGGAAGAAGTGGAATTGGTCATCCAAACGGTGGACACAGAGGACAAGGAGCAGGACGACTATTGCCCATTTGCCCATGCCAAAGAGTGCACCCAAGAGACGGTTGAGCCAGCCCAAACTGATGGCTTTGAAGAGCCGGGAGATGAGGCGCGCAGCGATGTTGAGAAACAAGGCGATAGCCAAGAATATCAAAGCATAAGCCACTACCGAACATACCGCTTCGGGCCACTCGAACTGCTGTATGAGCCACAGAGAGAACCGTGCACCCCACAGGCGGGCTCCCACAAAGCCAAGGATGAGTGCAACGATGGCTGTGAGTTCCACTACCAACCCCCTCATCAGTCCTCGAACAAGACCAATGAGAAGGGGTAGGAGAATAAGAATGTCAATCCAAGTCATAATTTATGTTCACTTCGTTCACGATAATGGTTCACTGCGTTCACGATGGTGGTTCGCTGCGCGAACGATAGTTGTTCACTGCGTTCACGATAATTGTTCGCTACGCTCACGTAGATGATTTGCTACGCAAATGTAGGTGATTCGCGGGGCGAATGTAGGTTACTGCGTGTAGGTTCGTAGCGGGACGGATTGGGTGGGGAACAATTTACTTGGTGTATTCGATACGCTTCCAGAGTTCACCGCTTGCATCGCGGAGGTCCAAGTCATCCAAAGAACGAATGGATATAGCCCATTTGTACCAACCCATCTTGTCCGATGCCTTGTCCTGATAGTAACCCACGATACCATATACTTTACCCTTGTAGTTGGGGCAGTCTTCAATACCAGAGCCTTGGTTGTTGGCACCCGGTAGATAGTAACGTGCGAACTTAGCGTACTCCGATGTAGAAACATTCACACTGTTTGTTCCATCCGTGATGATACGGCTCTGCGGGAATCCGAGATTCTTGGTGATAGGGGCAAACACATTGGCGGTATTGGAGTCGTATCCACTTGACCAATACTCAGGATCCATCGTTGTACAATCTTCAAATTTACTATTATAGTCGTCATAGTATTGTCCCGTAAAATATACATTCTCAAGGCATATTAATTTGCCATCCCACTTGCGGATTTCGTTGATGTCGGTAATACTCTCGAATTGGTCAATTGTAACCACATCTATCTGCAACTTGCTAACATCAGGAGTGCCAATGCACTTTACGTGCTCCTTGAAGATAGCCATAGGAATACGTCCGGGAGCCCAACCTATCTTTTGTTCCGCCTTTTGGGCATACGTATTATTGTTGTAGGACGGAACACAGAGTTGGGGTTGGTTGGCATAACGTCCGATAGACAGACCGTCCACACGAATCAGTACCTCTTGTCCGATTTGGTAAAGACCACCTACCGAACCCGCATCCACAGAGATACGGAGTGCCTGTTGTTCGCCATCTACAACCTGTTGGATACACAACGACTTGTAGAAGTTACCTGCATAGTCATCGGTCGTGATACGTCCGCGAATATACACAGGTTTCTCTGAAACAGGAATGGTATCAATAGAGAAGAACCAAATGCCAGGGTTCGTTTTCTCATCATTAGCACGTGTACGATATGGGTGATTCTCATCGTAGAAATTGCCTTTCTCGGTAGTATATTGCGCCAGAAAATCGTTGATAGTAAGGATAGTACCTTCGCTAATCAATTCGTTAGCCTGCTCGTTGGTGAGGAAGAGTGATGCCTCGTCAATGGGTTTGGGTGTGCAAGCAAAGCACACAGCCGCGAGGGCGATATATAGAAACTTCTTCATAATGCTTAGAATTTGTATTGGATGTTAAGATAGAAGTTAGTTCCCCATGCGTAGTAGTACTTAGCAGGGAATTTCCATGCGTTGGGACCGATAACCGAGTTCTCCGTATCTTTTTGTCCCTGACGTGTCTGACGCGGTAAGCGGGCTTGCTGGTAGCCACCTGTCTTGAAGCGGGTGTTGTTGAGCAAGTTGTTGACCGTCAAGTTGATAGATATAGACTGGCGATTCTTGAGGTAGATGAGTTTTCCGACACTGACATCGACAAGGAAGCGGTTGTACCACTGATTGTCAGTAAGCATCTCCTGGTCGGACATCAGATTGTACGGGTATTTGAGTTGCGGAACTCCGTACTTGTCGTACATAACCTCGTTGTTCTCATCTTTCTGAATTGCATTGGTGTAGGTGTCACCATACCAACCGTTTGCGACACTTCCGTCAGCACGTACACCAGTGTACAAGCCTTGCATACGGCGGGAGGGCGCATAGTCGAGGTAACTCCAGTCGAAGTAACTGACAGTGATGTCTGCAAACCACATCTTGGGATGGAAGAAAGACAGTTTGAGGCTGGTATTGACTTGCGGACCGGTAGCCACGCGGAGCCCGTTGATAAGCACACTGTCGCGGAGTTCGTAGATAGCGGCTCCGTCTTTGTCTTCAGCCAGTGCCATACCGTTTTCGGCAGAGGTAATGGAGTAGGCGTTGGAGGTGTAACGATAGTCACCCACAGAGACTACGCCCGTGAGGGTGAAGTACATACCGAGTTTGACTGCCGCTGCGGCTTCGATACCCATGTGGCGGCGGTTGATACCCGTAAGTGACTGATTGACAAAGGTACGAGCCTCGTCATCGTAATAGCCATTGAGTTCGGAACCATTCCAGAACTGCGTATAGAATCCTGTGATACGTCCACGCACAACGGGGTAGTTGAAGGCATAAGTGAGGTCGGCACTTGCCATCTTCTGGCTGGCTCCGAAATACTCGTCTATCCATTTGGTGCCATCGCGCTTTGCATAAGCAGACGCCTGGTCGTGGCGGTAGATTGCTTCCACAGCGCGGTCGTGTACACGCGGTGAGATATAGGCATCACGTGCAAGCGGCGCCGTGGTCTCTGCCATAGCGTTGACTTTGAGTTGGTTGCGCCCGTTGATTTTGTAGGTAGCGCCCAACTTAACAGCGGGGTCTATGAAATGGTGCGTGTAACCGGAGAGAGTTGCTGCGTAATTGCCGTCAAGGACTGCCTGTGCCTGATTGCCAAGGTAGTACTGCGCATAGTCGGGGTTAAGGCGTGCGAGGTACCAAGCACGTCCATTGACCATGTTGGTGGTACGCTGCATAGACGAATAGGTGAACTGAAGTGCGTAGTAGAGGTCTACTTCGTTCCACGACCATTCGTTCTGTGCCCACAGTTTGGCAGTCATCATGTTGATGCGGTAGTCGTAACCGAAACGACCATCCGTTTTGATGATTGCATTGGGATTGGCGAGGTTATTCTGCTTTACATTCTGAATGTCCTCTTGTGTCAAGCCGATGTTTGTGGCAAGTTCTTTGATGTCCCGTTCTGCAAACGGGTCAACATCAATCCACTGGTTGCCGCCGAGGAGGTCATCCACCGTTTTGTAGTGAATACCTTGTGACCCTTTGGCTTCCAATCCTACCGTAGCAGTAAGGTGATCCACTGACGTATTGCGGTAGTTGATATTGAGCATGCCTTCCTGAATATCGTTGTGGCGACGCTCCTGCATATAATGTGCCGAGCCGTTGGGATTGTTTGCATTGTTGGCGTAGTTGGCAGCGTAAAGCGCATCCCAATCGATTTGGGTGGTCTTGTTGTCGCGAGAAGTCCACAAGTCGGTCAGGGTAGTAAAGGTATTCCAATCTACTGACGAGCCCACATAGGTGTTGTTGTATGTATTGCCATAGCCCAACAATACATTGTTCATATCCTTGCTGATGAAATTACCATCTTTGTCAATCTGTCCGTCAAACAGGAAGGACGGCATATTGCGGTAGTAGTCCGGACGCGGGTCGGGCGCATTGTAGAACGTAAGTGCCGAGTTGGAATAGAACGAGTAGTGGTATCCCAAGCCGAACTTGATGCGGTTGGTCTCGTTGATGTTCCAATCGAAAGCGGCAATGATTGTCGGGTCGTAGGACTTCACGATACGCGAGTTGCGCACTTGTCCGTTCTGGTAGCCCCAATAGGGATTATAGTTGTTGTAGCCCCATGAGGTACGGTTGTACTGATTGGTGAGGTTGTAGGTCTCCTGCGTAACGGCAGCCGATTGCCCGCGCATGGTGGGAGCACCAAACGTGATGAGTGACAGCCGCTTATCCTTACCCCATTGCTTTTCGGCAGTTAAGAAATAGCCTACGGAATTGTAGGTGATACCCTCGCCGATACGTCCTTTGACATCGATGTACGGGCTGTAGCGCCAAGCGAGTTGGGCAGCAAAAGCCCAGCCGTTGTCGAGCAGACCACTGGCGTAGGTGGCACGTGCGGCACCCTTGTAGTTGCGGTTGGTGCCCGCAAGACCTACCTTCCAGCCTTGTGCGTAGTTGGTAGCCGATTGCAGATAGTTGGTGGATTTGCCGAGCGAGCCAAAGGTAAAGTTGTTGGATTCGATGCCCTCCACTACTTCGCGGTATCGCGTAGCGTCGTTGAGTCCTCCCATCGCGGAGAAGTTGAACTGTCCGCGCTCTGCCGAGTTGAATGAGATACCCTCAATGTAGTTCTGCTCGTAGATTTGCTCGTAGCCGCGTGCACGGTAGCGCGCGTTGGACCAAGCAAATGAGGTGGTGGAGTTGAAAACATCCTGACTGGCACTGGAGGCTGACGCCATGGATTGGGTCTTGCCCTCGTCGTCGTTGAGGTCGGCTTCGGCAAGGTTGAGGAGCACTTCCTCCTGCGCCTCGCGCGCGATGTCCACCTGCATAAGAATGTCGCCGAGGTCGTTGAGTTGTCCTTTCTGCAACTGAATGAGTTGAATGTCAGACACATAGCCATCTGCTTCGAGGATTACTTCCTCGTCTATCGGCTCCAGATAGGTAAGCGAGAACTCACCATTGGCATTGGTCGTGGTAGAGATGCCTTGGTTGCCGAGCGTGACTGTGGCACCCGAAATGCCCTGTTGGTTGGCAGTAACGAGACGCCCCACCAGTCTGGTGGCATCGTCTGCGTACGCCGTAGCCGAGAGCAGAGTGGCGACAGTCAGCAGCAAAGCAAAGATACTTTTTCGCATAAGATGTTGTTTTTGAATTGATATTCTGTTGGTAACCAACCGCCTGCGCAGGTATTAGAACTCGGCGGTTTTGGGGGTGCGGGGGAACGGTATGACGTCGCGGATATTCTGCATGCCCGTTACGAAGAGCATCAGACGCTCGAAGCCCAAACCGAAACCGGCGTGAGGCGCAGAGCCGAAGCGGCGTGTGTCAAGGTACCACCACATGTCCTTCATCGGTATCTGACGGCGTTCGATTTCGGCGTTGAGTTTGTCGAGACTCTCTTCACGAACCGAACCGCCGATAATCTCACCAATCTGCGGGAAGAGCACGTCGGTGCCCTGCACGGTCTTGCCGTCCTCGTTGATTTTCATGTAGAAAGCCTTGATGTCTTTGGGGTAGTCGGTCATGATGACGGGCTTGCCGAAATGCTCCTCCACGAGGAAACGCTCGTGCTCGGAAGCGAGGTCGTCGCCCCACTCACAGGGGAACTCAAAGCGTTTGCCGTTCTTGATTGCCTCTTGCAGAATGCGTACGCCTTCGGTGTACGGCAGACGGACAAAGTCGGTGTTCACCACGGCTTGCAGGCGCGCGATGAGCCCCTTGTCCACAAACTGGTTGAGGAACTCGAGGTCGTCCATGCAATGGTCGAGCGCCCAACGGACACAGAACTTGATGAAGTCCTCTTCGAGGTCCATGAGTTCGTCTTTCTGAATGAAGGACACTTCGGGTTCAATCATCCAGAACTCGGCAAGGTGGCGCGGGGTGTTGCTGTTTTCGGCACGGAAAGTAGGTCCGAACGTGTAGATTTTGCCCAGCGAGAGTGCAGCCAACTCGCCCTCGAGTTGCCCCGAGACGGTGAGAGAGGTCTGCTTGCCGAAGAAATCGTCGGAGTAATCAATCTTGCCGGTTTCGTCTTTCTTCAGGTTGTAGAGGTTCTTGGTTGTCACTTGGAACATCTGTCCCGCGCCCTCGCAGTCGGAAGCCGTGATGATAGGGGTGTGGAAGTAGAAGAAACCGTGTTCGTGGAAGTAGGTGTGGATAGCCATCGCCATATTGTGACGGATGCGGAAGACGGCACCAAAAGTATTGGTACGCGGGCGCAGGTGCGCGATGGTGCGCAGGTATTCCATGCTGAGCCCCTTCTTCTGGAGCGGGTACTGCTCAGGGTCGGCTGTGCCATACACCTCCAAATCAGTCAGTTGGATTTCCACAGCCTGCCCGCTGCCTTGGCTGGCAACAAGGTTGCCCGTGGCGGAGATGCACGCACCCGTGGTGACGGGCTTGAGTTGCTCTTCGGGGAACTTGGCGAGGTCCACCACGATTTGTATGTTGCGAATGGTGGAGCCGTCGTTGAGGGCAATGAAACTGACGTTTTTGTTGCCGCGGCGACTACGCACCCACCCACGGACATTGATAGGCTGCCCGTCCGCCTCGCGCTTGAGCGCGTTGATGATTTCTGTACGTTTCATTTATCTAAATTAGATATTTATATCGTTGTTTGTTGTTTGTCTGCTTGTTGGCGGTTTGTTATAGGATGCTTATAGGTTGCTTATCCCTTGCGCATCCCTTGCTGTTTTTCCCGAGTGAATGTCGGGAGAATGTCGGGTTAACCTTTATTTAGAAAGGTGCCTCGAAGTCTTCGCCCTTGTCGAGCATCGCTCCGTCCGCCTCGGGGGAGGGTAGGGAGTTCATGCGGCTGGCGACTTGGCGCGTGGCGGTTGCCTGTGGCAGGTCGTCGAAGGCATCGCTCTCGTTCTGGAAACGCGCGTACTTGCCCACGAAACGGAGCCATACCTCGTCGGTGGCACCGTTACGGTGTTTCGCCACGATGATTTGCCCGAGTCCGCGGAGGTCCTTGCCGGTTTTGTCGTCATTGTAGAGGTGGTAGTATTCGGGGCGGTGGATAAAGCACACCATATCGGCATCCTGCTCGATGGCTCCCGACTCGCGGAGGTCGGAGAGTTGGGGTTTCTTGCCGTCCACGCTGTTGGACTGGTCGCGTTTCTCGACGCTACGGTTCAACTGGCTGAGGGCGATGATGGGGATATCCAACTCCTTCGCCATGCCTTTGAGGGTGCGGGAGATGATGCTGACCTCCTGTTCGCGGCTGCCGAAATTGGAGCCGTTGGCGTTCATAAGTTGCAGGTAGTCGATGATTATCAGTTCTACATGCTTGTCCTTGACCAGTTTGCGCGCCTTGCTGCGCAGTTCGAAGACGCTGAGGCCCGGCGTGTCGTCCACGTAGAGGGGCGCGCCCTGCAGGTCCACGACCTTGTGCTCGAGTTTGTCCCACTCGGCTTTGGTAAGGCGCCCGTTCTTGATTTTCTCGCCCTCTATCTCGCAAACGTTCATAATCAGACGGTTAACGAGTTGGACGTTGGACATTTCGAGAGAGAACATCGCCACGGGACGGTGGTAGTTGACGGCGATATTCTTCGCCATGGAGAGCACAAAAGCCGTCTTTCCCATGGCGGGACGCGCCGCGATGATGACGAGGTCGGACTTCTGCCAGCCCGAGGTAATCTTGTCGAGGGCGTCGAAGCCGCTGGGGACACCGGAGATGTTGCCCTCGTTCTGCGACGCCTTGCGCATGCGCTCGAAAGCCTCGGTGATGACGGGGTCAATCTGCGTGACATCGCGCGCCTGCGTGCGCTGGGATATTTCGAAGATGCCCGACTCGGCGAACTGCATGAGGTCCTGCACGTCCTGGGTTTCGTCGTAGCCCTTCTCCTCTATCTGGCATGCCATGGTGATGAGGTCGCGCGCCGTGGCTTTCTGCGCCACGATTTGCGCGTGGTAGCGCAGGTGCGCCGCGGAGGCTACGCGCTGGGTGAGTTCGCTGAGATAGACCACGCCGCCCGCCTGCTCGAGGGTGCCCATGGTGCGCAACTGCTCCGCCACGGAGAGAACGTCCACGGGTGCCTCTTTGGCGGAGAGGGTGCGTATAGCCTCGAAGATGTGGCGGTTGCGGTCGGAATAGAACGATTCGGGACGGAGCAGGTCTGCCACCATGCCGAAAGCGTCTTTTTCTATCATCAACGCACCAAGCACAGACTCCTCGAGTTCGGGAGCCTGTGGCGGCAGTTTGCCCAATTCGTTGGCACCGACCTTGATGACAGTGGGTTCGGTGCGGCGTTTGCGGCTATTGGCGGTCGTGCTCGGCATATTGCTTGAGTAGGTCGTAAGCAGCAGTGAAACTGCTCAGTTCGTTGTTGAGTACGCGTTGCTCGGTCTGCTCGATGAGCGGCTCCATGTACTCGGACTTGTAGAAGCCGTCCAGAAGATGCTGATTGATAGTCTCATACATCCAGTATTTGGCTTGCTCGGTGCGCAGGCGGTCGAGGTAGCCATTTGCGCGCGCGTACTTAATATAGTCTTCTACCATGCCCCACACCTCGAGGATGCCGGTGCCCTCCACGGATGAACACGTGAGGGCGTAGGGCTTCCAGCCGGATTCCGTCGGGGGGAAAAGCGCGAGGGCGTTCTTGAAACTGACTTTCGCAGCCTCGGCACGCTCGATATTGCTGCCGTCGCATTTGTTGATGGCTATGCCATCCGCCATTTCCATGATGCCTCGTTTGATACCTTGCAGTTCATCGCCCGTGCCCGTGACTTGCAGCAGGAGGAAGAAATCCACCATGGAGTGTGCGGCGGTCTCGGACTGCCCCACGCCGACGGTCTCAACGATGATAGTGTCGAACCCCGCTGCCTCGCAGAGGACGATGGTCTCGCGCGTCTTGCGTGCCACGCCGCCCAGGCTGCCCGCCGACGGGCTGGGGCGGATAAAGGCATTCTTCTCCGTGGAGAGTTGGTTCATGCGTGTCTTGTCGCCGAGGATACTGCCCTTGCTGCGCTCCGACGAGGGGTCGATGGCGAGCACGGCGAGGTGCTTTCCCTGTTCGCAGAGTTGGGTGCCGAGTGCCTCGATGAAAGTGGACTTACCCGCACCCGGTACGCCTGTGATACCAAGGCGAATAGCGTTGCCCGCGTAGGGCAGGCAGCGCTTGATGACCTCTTGCGCAACGGCTTGGTCGCTGACCAGTTGGCTCTCCACCAGCGTGACCGCCTGGCTGAGCATGCGAATGTCGCCATGCAGGATGCCCTCCACGTACTCATCGGCGCTGAGCACCTGTTTGTGGCGGCGAAAAGTGGCATAAGGATTGACCGACGGCAGGTTTTGTACACCTGCGTTGACGGTCAGTCCTTTGTATTCGGCACAGTTCTCCGGATGTTCCATTATTACTCTACTGTCCAGTTGATTTTCAATGTAATAACGGGGTTCTCAGGGTCGTTGGTAATCAACGTAGCGGCACGGGAATACTGTGCGGCCTCGGTGGCAGGTTTGATTTCCACTTTGAGGTCGGTGTGGTGTCCGCCTTTGACAGCCGACTTGGGCTGAGCGATGCTGATGAGCGGGTCGTTGAGCACGATACGGCGCACCATCAGCGGGTTGATACCGGCGTTCTTGAGGGCTACCTTGAAAGCGGCTTTCTTGCCTGCCTTGACGGTGCCGAGGTTGATGTTGCGCTCAATCTCCACGATAGGCGCCTGCTGACGCTGCTCGACGGTGAGGGCGGAGAAGTCCTCTTGGATGTTGCCTGTGATATGCACGGCGTACTCGTCGGTCAGGGTGCGTTTGCCGTTGACCATCATGTAAATCTTGGTGTCAACGGGTCCGTACAGCGGGCACTCCTCGCTTTCGAGGGCGATTTGCAGTTTGCCTGTCTGCTTGGGCTGTACCTCTGCCAACGTGACAACGGTCTTGAGGTAACTGTCTTGGTCGCGCATCAGGTAGTCCACCTTGATGGGCTGCTCGGTCTGGTTGGCGTACTCAATCTCCAGCATCTTCTTGTCGCCGTGCTTCATGGTGCCGAAACTGAGGCTGTTTTTCTTCATGCTCAGTTCACCCATCTTGACGGGATATTGGTCAACGGGCTTCGCAGGCTTTGGAATGACCTCACCTTTTATATACAGGCGCTTGGTAGCCTCGGTGGCGTTGCTGGTGATGGTGATGGTCTTCTGGAAGCGACCCGGACGGCCATTCGGGTTGTATGTTACCGTGATTTGCCCTGTCTGCCCGGGTTCAACGGGCTCGCGGGTCCATTTCGGAGTGGTGCAACCGCAACTGGCGCGTACGTTGCTCAGCACGAGAGGAGCCATACCTTCGTTTTTGAACTCGAAAACGGTCGTCACACGGCCGTCTGCCTCGTTAATCTTGCCAAAATCATGCTCGGTCTTGGTGAATGTCATCACGGGTTGTTGACCCATCGCAGCCACTGCCATCAGCAGGAATGCTGCAAAACTCATAACTTTTTTCATGTCGTATTGTAATTATGATTTGTTGTTTTCTTTTTGTTCTTCGCCGATGTTCAGCACGTTCACGGCGCTCACGCTCTCTATCTCGCGCAGGTCTTTGCACATCTTGCTCAGCGTCTTCTGCTCGAAAATCCATATCTGCACCTCGCAGTCGAAGTGCCCCTCGTCGGAGGTCACGTGCAGGTCGTGGATGTTGGTGTGGTAGTCGTCGCAGATGACGGTCAGCATGCGCATCAGCACGCCGAACGTGTCGGCACCTTTTATCTGCACGCTTGCCAACTTGGCTACCGTATTTTTCCCAGGGCGAATCAGGCTCCACAGCCCGTCGCCTTTGCGGAAATGCCGTTTGATGCAGTCGCGTGCCTTTGCGGTGACCACTATCTCAAGCCACTCCTGTTCGGGCTTCTGCTTGTCGGAGGTCAGCACCTCCACTTGGTCGCCGCTCTGCAGGATATAACTGATAGGTCGGGCGGTGTGGTTCACGTTGGCACCGATGCAATGGTCGCCCAACTCGGTGTGCAACTGATAGGCGAAGTCCAGCACCGTTGCGCCTTGCGCCAGCGTGCGTATCTCGCCTTTGGGCGTGAATACAAACACCTCGTGCGCATACAGATTCAGTTTGAATGTGTCCAGAAACGCCATCGCATCGGGGTCGGGATTGCTCAGCACCTCTTTTATCTCCTGCAGCCATTTGTCCAACTCGCTCTCGCTCTCGTCGCCCGTCTTGTAGCGCCAATGTGCCGCCAAACCGTGCTCTGCCAACTCGTCCATGCGCTCGCTGCGTATCTGCACCTCCACCCATTGACCGTGCTGCCCCATCACTGTCACGTGCAGTGCCTCGTAGCCGTTGGCTTTCGGGGTGGATATCCAGTCCCTGATGCGCTCGGGATGAGGACGGTATATCTCCGTGACGGCGGAGTAAATCATCCAGCATTGGTCTTTCTCGGAGAACGAAGTATTGGGTTTGAACACGATACGTGCCGCCAACAGGTCGTACACCTGCTCAAACGGCACGCCTTTCGACACCATCTTCTTGTATATCGAGTACACCGATTTGATGCGCGCAAACATACGGAACTCGTAGCCCATCTGCGTCAGTTTCTCGCGAATCGGGGCTGCGAAGTCCTTGAAACTGTCCATTTGCGCGTCTTTGTTGGCTTGCAATTTTGCCTCAATGTCCGCGTAGAGGTCGGGGTGTTCGTACTTGAAACTCAGGTCTTCCAACTCGGTTTTTATCGGGAACAAGCCCAACCGGTGCGCCATCGGCGCGTAGATATATTGTGTCTCTGCGGCTATTTTCTGCTGTTTTTCAACGGGTTGCGCCGCCAGCGTACGCATGTTGTGCAGCCGGTCTGCCAGTTTAATCAGCATCACCCGCACATCGTCCGACATGGTCAGTAGCAGTTTTCGCACGTTCTCCGCCTGTTTCTTGGCTTGGTCGCCGAACACGCCGCCCGAAATCTTCGTCAGTCCCTCCACGATACTGGCAATCTTCGGACCGAACTGATGCTCAATATCTTCCACCGTATAGTCGGTATCCTCCACCACATCGTGCAACAACGCCGAACAGATGCTCGTACTCCCCAGACCGATGTCCTTCACCACGATACGTGCCACTGCCAACGGGTGCATGATATACGGCTCGCCCGACAGGCGTCTCACGCCGTTATGTGCTTGTTTGGCAAAGTGATACGCCCGCGTAATCAACTCCACTTTCTGCCGGTGGGTTGTATGTGCGTAGTCATCCAATAGGGCTTGAAACTCCTGCTCTATCCGTTGTTCTTCTTCGGGTGTGAAATCACTGACTTCCATATATCTTGTTACTGTCCAATGACCTTGCGGACATTTGGGCGACAAAGTTACAACTTTTTCTTGATATATCCAATACTGTTCAAAATTGTGTGCCACTCATAGGGGACGACGCGGCTCGCGTCGTCATACGCCAATGGCACAGTAGAGTTTCAGCAGGGGCTTTGATAGTATTGATTGTAAATAGTTATAAATGCCTGTCGTCAACGAGAGGATAGCGAGAGGATAGCGAGTGGATACCGAGACGATGTGGTGAGGCAAACAGGGTGATTGTTTATTATTTGTTAACGGATTTCACGCGGTAGCCTGCCCCTTTCAGACACGCTATCAGTCCCTCGTCTCCCCCCAAATAGATGGCATTGAGTGTGATAAAAGCGCCACCCTCATGCAGATACGGCTGCAAACGCTTCACCCATTGTATATTGCGTTGGGCGTACACCTTGTAGTCGGAAAACGATACCGTGCTCTGATTGTCGGGACCCTTTATCAGGTACGCCATATCTGCCAACCGTCCGTATTTGTACATCGCTAATAGTTCCCGTTCCAATCGTATTTCCCGTTCAGGGTATTCCACAATCTGCCGCAACTCCTTGCATTGCCAGTCAAACGGCTCTCGGTCAAACAGCATGTACATTGTCTCACCTGTATCGTCCAGCCCGTACACGGCCTTGTTGCTTTCCGGCGCGATGCGTTCAAAAAATGTCTCCATCGAACGCTCGTCATTGTAGTCTAACCAGCGTTTCAGCAACTCATTTCGGTACATCTCTGTGAGGTACGAAGGTTTCATCCGTCCCAATTTTTCAAGTCCCATCCCTAATGTGATGAGCAGAGCATCATTGATGTCTTTGTACTCTTGTTCGCTGTAGAAGTTCTTCAGTTGCACCGAGTCCGGCAATATCGCTGCTTGCCGCAAGGCGGCTATTGCCTCGTAGTCCTGTATGGCAAACTCTGTAATTACCTTGTTGCACCGCCCGTAGCACTTGAACACCGACGGTATCGTATCCAAAAATGACATGTCCGCCAACTTGTTCGTTGCTAGTATATACGACTTCCCCTGTGCCGAGTTGCCCGACACCTCGTATAGCACCTGTGCGTTTCCTTCGCTACTGTAGCATACCAAGCAGCACATCATAGCGAATATGTAACCGGTTTTTCCTTTCATCTTATCTTGTCCTTCTGTTCATCTTATCTTTATCCTTCTTTGTCTCCGTACGGGGTATATTCTCTCTTTACAAAAAGGGGCTACCCGCCACGGGCAACCCCTTCCTGAATTAACATATAAAAAAATCACAAGTACTATTGTTCGTCTTCGATGGCGGCTTGAGCGGCAGCGAGGCGTGCGATAGGTACACGGAACGGCGAGCAACTTGCGTAGTTCATACCGATACGGGCGCAGAACTTCACGCTGCTGGGTTCGCCACCATGTTCACCGCAGATACCTGTGCGCAATCCCGGACGAACTGCACGACCTTTCTCCACAGCCATCTTGATGAGTTGACCAACACCGTTCTGGTCGAGAACCTGGAATGGATCCACCTTCAGAATCTTCTGCTCAAGGTAAGCAGGCAAGAAAGAAGCAATGTCATCACGGCTATAACCGAAGGTCATCTGCGTGAGGTCGTTGGTACCGAAACTGAAATATTGAGCCTCTGTTGCGATGCGGTCGGCGGTCAGGGCTGCACGAGGAATCTCAATCATCGTACCTACCTCAAATTCCACCTCGATACCATACTCGGCGAATACCTCTTTGGCAACGCGCATGATCACCTCTTTCTGCTGTTTGAACTCGTACAAGATACCAATCAGCGGCACCATAATCTCAGGCATCGGGTGTTTGCCCTCTTTCTTCAACTCGCATGCAGCCGACAGGATAGCGCGGGTTTGCATGGCTGTGATTTCGGGGAAAGTGATACCCAGACGGCAACCACGGTGACCCAACATAGGATTGTTTTCCGCCAGCGAATTGACACGCTGCTGAATCTCCTCAACGCTTACGCCCATCTCTTTCGCCATGGTCTCTTGTCCCTTCAGATCGTGGGGAACGAACTCATGCAACGGCGGATCGAGCAAACGGATATTGACAGGGCAACCGTCCATTGCCTCAAGGATTCCCTTGAAATCAGCCTTCTGATAGGGCAGGAGTTTAGCCAGTGCTTTCTCGCGACCGGCAGCGTCCTTGGCAAGAATCATCTCACGCATGGCGATAATCTTCTTGTCGTCGAAGAACATGTGCTCTGTACGGGTCAGACCGATACCTTTGGCACCGAAAGCACGTGCAACGGCAGCATCATGCGGAGTATCGGCATTGGTACGAACCTGCATGTGGGTATATTTGTCGCAAAGGTCCATCAGGGCTTTGAAGTCGCCGCTGAGTTCGGCAGCGCGAGTCTCAATCTGACCTGCATAAACCTGACCGGTGGAACCGTTAAGTGACAGATAATCACCTTCTTTATAGGTTACGCCTTCGATAGTAACGGTCTTGGCTTTGTAATCCACGATGATAGCACCTGCACCCGAAACGCAGCACTTACCCATACCACGAGCCACAACGGCAGCATGCGAGGTCATACCTCCACGGGCAGTCAGGATACCTTCGGCAGCAGACATTCCTGCCAAATCTTCAGGACTGGTTTCGATACGAACCATAACCACTTTATGCCCGTCTTTGTGCCATTCTTGGGCATCGTCTGCGTGGAAAACAATCTGTCCGCAAGCAGCACCCGGACTGGCAGGAAGACCTTGGGTAATGACTTTGGCTTTCTTCAATGCCTCTTTGTCGAAAACAGGGTGGAGCAGTTCGTCCAACTTCTGCGGTTCGCAACGCATGACAGCGGTCTTCTCGTCAATCACGCCTTCGCGCATCAAATCCATGGCAATCTTCACCATGGCGGTACCTGTGCGTTTGCCGTTACGGGTTTGCAGGAACCAGAGTTTGCCCTCCTGAACGGTGAACTCCATATCCTGCATATCTTTGTAGTGGTCTTCGAGTTTCTGTTGGATCGTGTTCAGTTCCTGGTAGAGTTCGGGCATAGCCTCTTCCATACTCGGATACTTGCTTGCACGCTCTTCCTCGCTGATTCCCTGTAACTTAGCCCAACGGCGGCTGCCTTCGAGGGTAATCTGTTGGGGAGTGCGGATACCGGCAACCACGTCCTCACCCTGTGCGTTTACGAGGTACTCACCGTTGAAGATGTTTTCGCCCGTAGCGGCATCACGGCTGAAGCAAACGCCCGTTGCAGAAGTCTCGCCCATGTTTCCGAACACCATTGCCATCACCGATACGGCGGTTCCCCATTCGTCAGGAATACCTTCCATCTTGCGGTAAAGGATAGCGCGCTCGTTCATCCAACTGCGGAAAACGGCGCAGATAGCACCCCAAAGTTGCTCGATAGGATCAGAGGGGAAGTCCTTGCCGGTCTGCTCTTTGATAGCGGTTTTGAAACGGGCAACGAGGAGTTTCAACTCGTCCACGTTCAAGTCTTTGTCCAAGCGTATGCCGCGGATGGATTTCACCTCTTCGATGATAGCCTCAAACGGGTCGATATCCTCTTTGTTGACGGGTTTCATACCGAGAACCACGTCGCCGTACATCTGTACGAAACGGCGGTAACTGTCATATACGAAGTGTGGGTTCTGTGTTTTTTCTACCATACCTTCGGCAACGGTGTCGTTCAAACCGAGGTTGAGAATGGTATCCATCATACCCGGCATGGATGCACGCGCACCCGAGCGGACACTGACGAGCAGCGGGTTCTTCGGATCGCCGAACTTGCTGTTCATCAAGGTCTCGATGTGCTTTACGGCAGCCATGACCTCGTCGTTGAGGATGCCTACGATGGTCTCCTGCCCTACCTCATAATACTCGTTGCAAACGTCGGTTGTGATGGTGAATCCTGGAGGTACAGGGACACCCACAAGGTTCATCTCGGCGCAGTTGGCGCCTTTGCCGCCCAGTTGCTCGCGCATCTGGGCATTACCTTCGGCTTTACCGTTACCGAAAGTGTAAACTCTTTTCTTGTTGTCCATTATATTATTGTATTTTCTATTTACGAACTATTTATATTCTGTTTTGGGTCAAAAACTGTCGACAACTAACCAACAACTTAGCAGTTTATTGTTTGCAGTCGATAGTATCAGTTTTTAATTCTTCATTCTTCATTTTTAATTCCCCAACCTTCTTCCCCATCTGCTCCATACGGTGTTCGAGGGTGTCTTGGTCTTTGCGCCACTCGGGGTCGTTGTAGTATCCTTCTGGCGGTGTGCCATAACATGCTGTAACTACAAAGGTTACGGCAGTTAGCATAGTTAGTCGGATAGCACTTTCTAACAAGTGGTTGTACTTGGTGCGAAGTAGTTGGACAAGTTTCATAAGCGCCTTGTTTTTGTTGAACCCACAAAGGTACTGCTTTTTTCTGGGATATGCAAGTTTTTTAGGCGTGTATGGTATAAATAACCACAAAAATGTATCATATTTCACCAAATGCTTTATTTCTTTATGCAAATCCTACCTGTGATGCCTGTGCCTTGTATTCTCCATGAATCCTGTAAAAGTCGTTATCAAAGCATTGGGTATCACGTGGTTATCCATATGAAACAACAGAGTGGTTGCGTTGTATCATATCAAGCAGCCGCTCTGTTGTCAAATGCAAAGAAACGCTATTCCTCTTATAACCGTAATAATTCCATTGTTGAGGTGGGCATTTTTGCGCCTTCTGTTTTCATATCCTCCAAAGGAAGCATCTGGATAGCATTCAAGTCGTCAGCGGTATCTTCGGTCGTAGCCTTACGTACCAAACGGGCAGGCATACCATCCTTCGGAGCATTGTATGTGTACTCCGCTGTGAACACTTCGGTTGTGAGTCCTCCTTCATAACCGGCCGCAACCATAACCCATGTAGAGCCATCTGCAGGGTTTTTTGCACAGATAGGGGCAACACCCTGTCGCAGAGCCTTCTCCAATACGCCCTGTTTCTCATAGTATGCCTCCAAATACTCCATGAACTTCTTAGCATCACCATCATACTTTGATGTGAGAGTCTCCTTGGTGGTTCCGTTGAAAAGGTAGTATTCTTTGTCGTTTGAAGGATGAGCCGAGAAATATAGCAATGTATCTATTTCCCCCTTTTTGTTCTCTTTGTAAACAACAGAATCTTGTTGTATGGTAATTGTCATGTTAGATTTCACAACATCTGCTGTTCTAAAATCAATACGTGTGATGATAGGGCTTGCTATCTCACTTTGAACATCTACACCAAATGCAAACATCTCATAATCTGTACTTGCAGTCAGACCACTTGCGGTCAAATCCTGTTCTCCTTGTTTGAGGAACTTATCCAACGTGTAGCCGTAACTCTTGTACTGCTCATATTGTGCCATCAGATTACTGAACAACGTCTCAATAAGTTCTGTATCTGACATATCTTTAACGGCACTCTTTGGAGCAAAGCCACAATAATAGTAACCTTCATTGTCTGAAGGAGTTGCATGAACCGTGACTTTCTTTTGTGCAATATCGCCCATTTTGAGTTCTACGGTAACAGGGTTATTGAATACGCTTACCTCGGTGGTTCTCCTTTGGTGGCCGGCAACAGCATATACCTGACACGTACCGTCTGAATGTGCTGTAACCAAGCCTGTCTCATCTACAGTGGCTACGCTGACATCGGAACTCTCCCAAGTAATCACAGCAGTTGCCGGCTTGACAGTAGCCTTAATCTGGTAGGTCGAATCTACATACATTTTTATCTCTTTTTCCGTAGAAAGGGATATTACCTTTGTTTCTACCGTCAGGATACACATCTGTGTGCGGGTTCCGTATGTGGCTGTGATGATGGTCATCCCCGGTCGTTTGGCTGTAATGGTGCCGTTGGCATCCACAAAAGCCACACGTGTGTTGCCTGAAGCCCAACTATATTGGCTACTCGGATACAGGTTATCCTCTAATGTTAGGGCATAGGTAGTACCCGTGTATTTTTTCATAATGCGTGTTCCTTAAATTTAAGTTTTGTTTTCGGCTGCAAAGGAACAACGATTTTTTTAGAAATGCAAATATACACTATTTTGTATCAAGGCAACCGCATCAAAATTAGGCAGTACTCTAAGAATCAGTTCCCATGATATATGGGCTATTGGAATTTTACTATGCGCATGGGGGACGATGCGGCTCGCGTCGTTATCGGCTTCGCCGAAATGCATATATGATTGTGTATCGAGACTCTCGTATCAGTATCGTGTCAAGACTATGATATTAGTATGTGATTAGTATGTGATTAGTATGTGATTAGCGGGAAGATACCGAGGGCATACCGTATCGAATTTGCATGCTTGTGTGCAGAATGTGCGAAAAAACAAACACGGTCACCCGCCGAAGCGGGCAACCGTGCCATGTCTGTCTCTTATGCGTCTGCTTATCCGCCGAAATTATCGAAGCGGATATCCTCGTCGCTTACGCCGAGCGAGTGGAGCAAATCAAGCACAGTCTTTGCCATCATTGGAGGACCGCAGAGGTAGTACTCGATGTCCTCGGGAGCGTCATGCTGTTTGAGGTAGGTATCGCCCATCACAGGTGCAATGAAGCCCGGCGTGTACTTCACGCCCATAGCGTCTGCCTTCGGGTCAGGACGGTCGAGAGCCAAGTGGAAGTGGAAGTTCGGGAACTCCTTCTCCAACTCGAGGAAGTCCTCAAGGAAGAAGACCTCATCGATAGCACGTGCGCCATAGAAATAATGCATCTCGCGGTCGCGTGTGTTGAGGGTCTTGAGCATGTGCATTATCTGTGCACGGAGCGGAGCCATACCGGCACCACCACCTACCCAAATCATCTCCTTCTTGCTGTCGAAGACAGGGTGGAAATCACCATAAGGACCCGACATCGTTACCTTGTCACCCGGCTTGAGCGAGAAGATGTACGTCGAAGCGATACCGCAGGGCACGTCCATAAACTCCGGTCCGTTGGGGCACTGGTCTTTCGGCTTGAAAGGCGGAGTAGCGATACGCACGGTCAGCGTGATAATATCGCCCTCGTCGGGGTAGTTAGCCATTGAGTATGCACGAATAGTAGGCTCGGTGTTCTTCTGATGCAGTTTGAACAGACCGAACTTCTCCCATGCGGGTACATACAGGTCACCAATCAACGAGCGGTCGAAGTCGTTGTAATTGAGGTCGTAAGCAGGAATTTTAATCTGTGCATACGAACCGGGCAGGAAGTCCATGTGCTCGCCCTTTGGCAACGCCACCTTGAACTCCTTGATAAACGTAGCCACGTTCTTGTTGGAGATAACCGTGCACTCCCATTCCTTGACGCCAAGAACAGACTCCGATACCTTCATCGAGATGTCGTTCTTCACTTTCACTTGGCAGCCGAGACGCCAATGGTCTTGCTGCTGTTTGCGTGAGAAATGCACGGTCTCGGTAGGCAGGATTTCTCCGCCGCCCTCAAGCACTTGACATTTGCATTGTCCGCATGAGCCCTTGCCACCACAGGCGGAAGGCAGGTGAACGCCTGCTTCGCCCAGCGTATTGAGCAGCGTGCCGCCGGCGGGTACATCATATACCTTGTCGCCGTTGATGGTAACCTTTACATTACCCGATGCCACAAGGTATTTCTTTGCAACCAACAGGATGATTACAAGCAGCAGGATAACCGCCAAAAAGACGCCTACTGCGGATAATATAACCATAAAATTCATATTCTATTTCCTCCTCCTATTAGATGTTAAGACCCGAGAAGCACATAAATGCCATTGCCATCAGACCTACGGTGATGAAAGTGATACCTAATCCTTGCAAAGGCTTTGGTACGTCGTTATACTCCATTTTCTCGCGGATACCTGCAAGGCAGACAATAGCCAGCATCCAGCCGAGACCGGAACCGATAGCGTACGCAAATGCGTCACCTACATTGGCAATAGCCTTTGCGTTCTCCGGATCCAGCAGAATACGCTGCTGCATAAACAGCGAGCCACCCATGATGGCGCAGTTCACGGCGATAAGCGGCAGGAAGATACCTAATGACGAGTAGAGCGACGGCGAGTACTTCTCCACAATCATCTCCACGAGTTGCGTGATAGCGGCAATGACAGCGATAAAGAGGATGAACGACAGGTAACCCAGATGGAGAGGATTGAGCACATATACCTGCAGCAAGTAGTTGACAGGCAGCGTGATAGTCAGCACGAATGTAACGGCTACACCCAGACCTGCACTTGTTTTGACGTCTTTCGATACTGCAAGGTACGAACACATACCCAAGAAGTATGCGAAAATCATGTTGTCAGCAAAGATGCTGCGAACAAATAGACTTAATGCATGTTCCATATTACTTCTTCTCCTCTTTATTCAGGCTACGGTGAGCCCAGATTACACAACCGACAAGTATCAGAGCCATTGCAGGCATCATCATCATACCACAGTTCTCGTAGCAACCGCCGTTGGCAACATACCAACTCTCGGGGATGACACGGAAACCGAGCAGAGTACCCGCACCGAGTAATTCGCGCACGAAAGCAATAATCACCAGGATGATAGCATAACCGAAACCGTTACCAAGACCGTCGAGGAACGAGTCCTTGACATTGTTGGTCATAGCGAATGCCTCGAGGCGTCCCATCAGGATACAGTTGGTGATGATAAGTCCGATATAGACGCTCAACTGCATTGCCACGTCATAAGCAAAGGCTTTCAGCACCTCGCTTACAAGCGTTACCAACGCCGCTACAACGACCAGTTGGACAATGATACGGATACGCATAGGGATAGTCTTGCGGATAAGCGAGATAACCACGTTGGACATAGCCACGATAATTGTCACTGCGATACCCATCACCAATGCAGGCTTGAGTTGTACCGTCACGGCAAGTGCCGAACAGATACCCAGTATTTGCACAACCACAGGGTTGTTCTTATTCAGAGGACCGAGAAAGACCTCTTTTGTCTTTTGTGAAAGTGCCATAGTTATTCAACAGTTTCTACAGCGTCGCCACTCTCTGCTGTTGCCTCGCAGGGAGTTTCGTCGTTGTTGGTTTGACATATATTCAAGAACTCGGCATATTCAGCAAGGTTGTTGCGAAGCATATCGCTCACGCCCGTACAGGTGATAGTAGCACCTGACACGGCATCTACTTGCTCCTGACCCTCAGCCGTCTTGCCTGCTTTCATAACTGCCACCGACTTCACTTCGCCTGCGGCATTGCGGATGTGCTTGCCGTTGAACTGGTTGCGGAACTTGGCAGTCACGATCTCGGCACCCAGACCCGGGGTCTCGCTCTCGTGGTTGAAGTTGATACCGAAGATGGTGTTCTTGTCATCGTCCAATGCCAAGTAGCCACCAATACCACCCCACAGACCGGTACCGTGGAGTTTGAATACATACTTGGTCGCGCCGTCGATGTTCGCTACATATACGGGGAGTTTGTTCTCACCTACATATACGGTATCGTTCATCAGCGCGAGGTACATCTGTGCGGGGTCAGCCTTCGAGTAGTCCTGATTGAGGGCTACCAGAATCTGCTTCTGCTGGTCAAGCAGGGCGTTTGCCTGTTGGCGCGGACTGAGCACTTGGCTCACCAATGCCAACAGCACAGCCACGATGACCACAATCACCGTTGCATAGACGATGGTATAGACGTTGCTGTTGGTGTCAAGCCCCTTCTTCACCTCCTTGAAGGCAGAACCGGGCTGCTTGCACTGCGGGCAAACATCAGGGGCTTTGTCGCCGACGTGGACGTAACCACATACGGAGCATACAAATTTCTTCTGTGCCATATTATTTGGTTGATTATAAATTATTTACTTTGCGATGGATACAATCTTCAAATAGGCGGAAAAAACACCTACTTGTTCTCATTAAATACTTTGATAGAACACATCAATACTGCCACTACACACGCCGTCAGTACACCTCCGAGGACATAGAACGTCCACTTCTCGCTAACAGGCAACAGATAGTTGCGTATCAGTCCTATTGCTATTATGCCAATATACATAGTTCCAATAGCAAAAGATGTTACCAACATCCCCTTTTTCTTGGAGTTTGTATCACCTATATCGAGACCTTGTTGCACCAACAATGCGTGAAAAACCGAATACAGCAAATATGTCATTGATATTGTAAACGTCACGCTACTACCGTCGCAGAATATCAGCAACATGGCAGTCGCGAACGTCACAACACCGGCAATGATTGCATTCCAGTGCAGTACACGTACTATTCTATCTTTGTACTCCATCACAAATATCTTCTTATTTGCTTACTCGTTTTGCACGGCGATTGATATTCACTTGCACCACGCACCAGTCGATGAGCGGAGCAAAGGCGTTCATCAGCAGGATAGCGAGCATCATACCCTCCGGGTAACCCGGGTTGAGCACACGGATAACCACAGCCATGAAACCGATGAGGAAACCGTAAATCCACTTGCCGCACTCCGTACGAGCCGAAGTAACAGGGTCAGTAGCCATAAACACGGCACCGAAAGCGAAACCGCCCGTCACAAGGTGCATATACCACGGGAAATGCGCCGCAGCCGTATCCGGACCGCAGACATTGAACAGCCATGCGGTCAGTCCGCCGCCCACGAAGATGCTCAGCATCGTCTTCCACGAAGCCACGCCCGTCGTCAGCAGCAACAGCGCGCCGAGCAGGATTGCCCAGCAGCAGGTCTCGCCCACCGAACCGGGAATCAAGCCGTTGAAAGCCGTCCAGAAATCCACAGGCATCAAGTTGGCGTCCGTCGTGGTCGCAATCTGCGTCAGAGGCGTTGCACCCGAGAAACCGTCCACAATGGTCTTGCCGCCGTCCCAGCCCCAAGTGCCGCCGGTGCGGACAAAGGCTGCATCGCCCGTCATGTGGGTCGGGTATGCAAAGAATAGGAACGCGCGCGTGATAAGAGCCACGTTGAAAATGTTATAGCCCGTGCCGCCGAATACCTCTTTGGCGAAGATTACCGCAAAAGCCGTAGCGATAGCCACCATCCACAGCGGGGTGTTGATCGGCACAATCAGCGGAATGATGAAACCCGTCACGAGGAAACCCTCTTGAATCTCTTCTTTTTTCCATTGCGCCACCGTAAACTCGATACCGAGTCCCACTGCGTAACTGACTATGATATAAGGCAATACCGCCAGCAATCCGAAGCCGAATGCCTTCCACCACAGGGCACAGGTCATTCCGCCGCGCACCAACTCGCCCGTAGCCAGCAGGTGCTGATAGCCGACATTGAACATACCGAACAGCATCGCCGGCACCAGTGCCATAATCACGATAATCATCGTACGTTTCGAGTCCGAACCGTCGTGAATCTGCGCACCTACACGCTTCGAAGTCGTGTTTGGCGTAAACAGGAACGTGTCAAAACCGTCGAACAACGAGTGGAGCGCGTGCAACTTGCCGCCTTCATCAAAGGTCGGGCGAAGTTTCTCTACTAATTTATATAAACCGTTAAACATCACTCAATCTCCTTTTTTAAGTTATCCAATGCGGTTCTCACGATTGCCTGAAGCGGCATTTTTGAGGTGCAGACATACTCGCAAAGCGCAAAGTCTTCGGGAGCCACTTCATACACGCCCAACGCCTCCATCTTGTCGATGTTTCCTGCAATCATCGCCTTAATCAGGTACTCGGGATAGATATCCATCGGGAACACTTTGTCGTACTCGCCGCTCACGATAATCGCACGGCGACCGCCCTTCAGACGGGCATCCCACTGGTAATGTTTCTTGCCGAAAATCCAACGCATGAAAGCACAGTCGAACATCTTCGCGGGGTCGGTCTTGCCGGCGTTGAAGTTGCCGAAGCGCGGCATGATCCAGCCCATAAACTCGTGGTTTTCAGTACCTTCGTCCAATACGGTGAACTGGTTGTCGTAGATGCTAATCATCTCGTCCAGCCCCACTTGGTGACCGCTCAGCACATTGCCTGCCACGTAGCGCACGGGCTCGCCCGTCATCACATTGCTCTTGAAAACAGCCGTCACGGGCATACCCGGCAGCACGTTGTAGTATTGTGCGCCGTAAGCCAGCGGACCCGTCAGAGCCACTTTCTTCTGCATATCCACAATACCTTTCGTGAACAGGCGACCTATCAGGCTGAGGTCTTGGATGTTGATTGTCCAAACGGTCTCACCTTTGGCAATTGGTGCCACACGGTTGATTTGCACACCTACGTTGCCTGCGGGGTGCGGACCGAACACTTCGTAAAGCGTACAGTCTTTCAACTCGCGGAACTCGGTAGCCTTGGCACCGCCACGGATACCCACATACACAGGCGCAATCGTACTCAGCGCACTCACTGCCGCCTGCAGTTGTACCAACTGTCCTTTCAGCACCCACTCATAGTCCGGTGCCACAGGTGCGCTGTCGAAGGTCGAGACGAAGATGGCTTTCGGTTGTTTGGTCGGCATCGCGATGCAGTCGTACGGGCGTTGCTTTATCAAGCACCACAGACCCGACTGCAGCAAGAGCGACTTCACGTCCTGCTTCACGTCAAACGTCTCATACGCAATGCTGGCATCTGCTTCGATGTCTATCGACATCACCTTGCGGCGGTCGCCACGCACGATGGCAACTACTTTTCCGCTCACGGGCGATGTGAACAGCATCTGCTCAAATGCCTTGTCGTGAAACAGGGGTGAACCTGCTTTCACGCTGTCGCCTTCGTGCACCATCAGTTTGGGTGTCACGCCTGCGAAATGGTCGGGCACGATATGATAGACTTGCGGGCGGTTGACGCTGCCTAACGTCTTCGCCGCAACTCCCTCAAACGGTATGTCCAAACCACGTTTCAGTTTGATTTGTTGCATGATGTTTGTTATATTAATTGTTAATTCTTTATCTTTCAACCAATTATCCATACTCACTCTCTATCCGCCCCCATCTACCCCTACTCTCTACTCCCTATCCTCTAACCTCTACTCCCTAATCTCCCCCTTGGCTCCGCAGGAGCCCCAATTAATGGTTAATTACACGGGTAATTACATGTTTATCACCTTTTCCCCGCTATGCAATTAATGGCTAATTATATGTTCATTCCCCTGCAATTCCAGTCCCCTGCAAATTTATGTTGCGTATGGCACAAAATTCGCGCAAAATTACTATTTTTTTTCCACCTATGCAATATCGTTCCTCCTTTCTCTATAAATAAGCCCAACCTCCCCATCCTTTCGGAACAGGAGATTGGGCTTCACTTTTTTCTCTGGAGGGGTGGTTATTTCCCCGCTATGCAATCTATCTCCACCAACGCAGCCTTGGGCAAATCCTTCACGGCGTAGCACATACGTGCGGGCTTGCTTTCGGGGAAGAACTCTGCATACACGGCGTTCATCGTCCCGAAGTCGCTGATGTTGGCCAGCAGCACGGTCGTCTTCACTACGTCATTCATGGTCATCCCTGCCTCCTCTACGATGGCTTTCAGGTTCAGCAACGACTGTCTTGTCTGCTCCTCGATGGTCGTGGGCATCTCGCCTGTCGCGGGATTTATAGGCAGTTGCCCCGAGGCGAACAATGTGCCGTTCAACACTTGCGCCTGGCAATACGGACCTATAGCCGCAGGCGCCTTCTCTGATGCGATAATTGTTTTCATCTTTGGTATGCTAATTTGGTATTCTGTTTTCGTATTCTGTATCTTGTTTTTATGTCGGGTATTCCGTTCCTGTGCACAATGCCTGATGGCATTCCCACTTGCAAAGGTACAACAATTATCTGACACGCACAAATTCTCCATCAAACGAATCGGAACAACTAATCTCAATAGGTACGGTACTATGGAATGTTCTGCCTGAGGACGATGTCCTATGAGCCCGTGGACGAAATGGGGGTACATCTTTATCATCTTTGCGTATATTATCCCCCTCTCAGAGGGGGTAGGGGGAGTCTTTGTGGGGAGGTCTTTTTTCTCCCTAATTTAACATCGAGTTAAGTGTATGATATTAGTATGTTTTTAGTATGCTATTAGTATGTGATTAGTATGTGATTAGTATGTGATTAGTATGTGATTAAGCCGTCAATGTCGATACGATATGCTGTTTATCCCCTTTTCCTCCTTTGCAAAACTCACGGAAAAGCACTAACTTTGCAGGTTGATTGAGCGTGCTTTGTCGCCTCTGTGAGGTCTCCCCCGTGCCCCGACAAGCCCGCTCCCGCAAACGCATAAACCGATATGAACGAATTTTTAGAGACAGAAGAGCAGGTTCTCAAGATGCTGAAGACGGTGTTTGACCCCGAGATACCTGTTAATATATACGACCTCGGGCTCATCTACCGCATCGACCTCCCTGGCGATGGCGTATGCAATATCGATATGACGCTCACGGCTCCGGGGTGCCCTGCCGCAGACTTCTTGGTAGAGGACATCAAGCAGAAGGTCGGTTCGGTGGAGGGTATCACCACGGTGAACGTCAACATCGTCTTCGAACCCGAGTGGAACAAGGACATGATGTCCGAAGAAGCCAAACTCGAACTCGGATTTATGTAATTGTATGTGTCTGGGGACGCAGATGTGAAAATTAATGGTTGATTCGTGGCAATTAATGTTTCATATTGTCATTTAAGGAAAGATAGCCCCCTCTTTGAGGGGGTTGGGGGAGTCGTTTACTTCCTATCGGACGCACATCTCGGTTCCCGTGCTATCACGAACCCCGACGAACACCAAGCCCGCTTGGTGGCGTTGTTGCGCACCATGGCTGAGGATGCCACGGCCATCTACCTCCTTGGCGACATGTTCGACTTCTGGTACGAGTACCTCTGGCGCGACCCCGACAAAGAGACCTACCGCCCCTTCCTCAACACCCTCCGAAGCCTGACGCAAAAAGGCATAGAGGTGCACTATTTCATTGGCAATCACGATATTTGGACTTTCGGATGGCTTGCCCGCGAGACGGGAGTCCTTATCCACCGCACGCCCATAACAACCACCATCCACGGGCACACCCTCTACCTCGCACACGGCGACGGCATCATACCTTCCGGCTATCTGCAGACGCTCCCCGCGCCTGTCCGCAAGAAGATACGCAACTTCATGCGGCTGCGTGCTTTCTTCCATCACCCTGTCCCGCAGACGCTTTTCCGCCTCATGCCGCCAGCCCTCGGCAACCGTTTCGGCTACGAATGGGCACGCCGCAGCCGTATGAAAGAACTGGCACACCCTTGCCCCTACAAGGGCGAGAACGCCGAGGAGTTGGTCCTCTTCGCAAAGGAACAGGAGCAACTCGGCAACCATCACGACTACTACATCTTCGGACATCGGCACATCGACCTCGACCTGATGATAGCACGCCGCTCGCGTGTCGTCATCCTCGGCGACTGCTGGCGGTTGTGGACCTATGCCCGCATGGACAAACAAGGAAATATCACATTATGCACACAAGAGCAGAACAATTAGCGGCATTTGACCGCTTGCTGACCGTCATGGACGAACTCCGCGAGAAGTGCCCGTGGGACCGCAAACAGACCTTTGAGAGTCTGCGTCAGAACACCATCGAAGAGACTTACGAACTCGCCACCGCCATCATGCGTCATGACATGAATGAGATAAGCAAGGAACTTGGCGACGTGCTCCTGCACGTCATCTTCTACGCCAAGATAGCCAGCGAAACGGGGGATTTCGACATAGCCGATGTATGTAATCGGCTGTGCGACAAACTCATATTCCGTCACCCGCACGTATATGGCGACGAGGCTGCCCGCAACGCCGAGGAAGTCAGCCACTTGTGGGAGCAGGTCAAACTGCGTGAGAAAGGCGGCAACAAGACCGTCCTCAGCGGCATCCCCGACAGCCTTCCCGCTCTGGTCAAGGCATACCGCATACAGGACAAAGTGGCGAATGTCGGCTTCGATTGGGAGAAACGCGAAGATGTCTGGGCAAAAGTCAAGGAAGAAATCGCCGAGTTCGAGGCGGAAGTGTCGAATATGGACGCCGAGAAAGCCACGGAAGAGTTTGGAGATGTGCTGTTTGCGCTTGTGAATGCCGCACGCCTCTACAAGATTCGACCCGACAATGCCTTGGAGAAGACGAACCTCAAGTTCATGCACCGTTTCAATTACATTGAGGAACAAGCCAAGGCGCAGAACCGCCGCCTCGAGGACATGTCTCTCGACGAGATGGAATCCCTCTGGCAACAAGCCAAGCACTTCGACCACGAGAAACAATAATCTGGTTACGGGAAGCAATAAAGGGCACCCGCATCAAAATAAGTCAGTATTCTATAGAAGCAATTCTCCCTATCTGCAGACCGTTTGGTGTCCACCAAACGATTCACCATGTGCTTGGGAGCGTGAAGCGTAGGGTATGGGAGACGACGCGGCTCGCGTCGTCATACAGAAGACAATGGGGGCACATTTATTAGTTGTTGATTGTTGTTGACCCTACACAATACAATACGATGCAAATTAATGGCTAATTACACGGGTAATTATATGTTCCTGTGCCATTGCTTTTGTATTGATGTTTTGTAAATTACGCCCTGTTTTGTATATCTGTAAAAAATGTTGTAACTTTGCAACCGCAAACCTGCTCTTGTGGGATAGTGTCCCTCTGGGAGTGCATGTTTGTACATATTGATAGCGTTTATTGACGCTTTGTGTTTGGCGTACAGAAAACTTCGCAACTTTTCAAATACCGTCAGAATCAAAGTAGCAATAGATGCCTATTTGGTATGACATGTTCATACTACCAGCGCAGTACGTCCGTATTGTGCCCTTTTGTGGTATCCATGGTAGTATATTGTCATATCCGCGTAGGTCTCCTGTTGTTTTATTTGACGGTATGGGCAATGCGAAGGTCTCTGTATGCGAATAAGCAACACGGAGGTCTGCGCTTTCTTTATGCCTATATGTCTGGGAGACGACGCGGCTCGCATCGTCAAATGGAATGCATCATAACACGCATTGTGGACAAATGCTTGACAAATAATCAATTATTTATGCGAGTGCCCATAGCAAACTATAAGTGCGCCCGATACTTATAGGGTAGTGTATTATGTACAAACAGATGCTACGTGTATGGTTCCTCTTTTTAGCCTTGTTGCCTGCAATGGGGCTAAATGCCTACGATTTTCAGTATGGCGACTTGTGTTACAACTTCACAAGTGATAGTACGGTAGAAGTAACTAATCCGGATAATTACTCATATGGTTATGAGGGACTTACATCTGTTACAATTCCGGAAACCGTAATTTATGGAGATTCTACATATCGTGTAACGAGCATTGGAGGTAATGCCTTCCAAGATTGCACAAGTCTTACGTCAATAACTATTCCTAAGAGTGTAACGAGTGTCGGAGAAAATGCTTTTAGGGGGTGCAATTTGCTAAAGACAGTATACTACCAAGGTGATTTGGCAGACTGGGTAAATATCGATTTTGAATATAAGCCGGATACTACATTTTATAATTCCGATACGAAAGGCGCTAATCCATTAGAGAATACCGTGGATAGTCTATTCATCAACAATGTGTATGTAACAGATATCATCATCCCCGAAGGAGTGACTAAAATCAAGCCTTTTGTTTTCCCTAAATATGCAGGGTTACGGTCCGTGAAACTACCCAATAGCCTGCAGGAAATTGGTGATTGTGCATTTTACAAGTGTCCGATAACCTCAATTTGGCTACCTAATACAAATGCGGGTTCGGTAAAGATAGGTGCATATGCTTTTGCAGAATGCATAGAACTAAAAAAACTCAACATCCCACATAGTGTTATCACCATTGGATATGAGGCTTTCGCAGACTGCACAGGAGTAGATACTCTTATTATTGGTAACGGAATTACGGATATTGACAACCATTTTGTGGGTTGTAGCGGTATCACATACCTGCAATTAGGCAGTGGCGTGAAGACTATTGCCCACAGTGCATTCTATGATGCCAAGAAACTCAAACGCATCGTTTGCTATGCTATCGAACCACCAGTAGCACAAGTGCAAGACGGCTGGAGAAATGGCAGTTTCTACAACTACAATATCCACGTACAAGTACCATGCGACAACCTCGAAGACTATGAGACAGACGCTGTATGGGGCTCGTTCAAGTACTTGGAGTGCGTAGGTGCAGAGAAGACCGAGACCAATGGCAAGGTGCTTGTCACGCCCCGTGACAATGATGCCGACATCACTTGGCCGACCAACAGCAGTGCCGATACCTACACCATCCTCATTACGCAAGACGGTACGGAGATATGCACCCTTGTCTTCAATGCTGACGGACAACTGACCCGCATAGCCTTTGCTGCTCCTGCACGCAACGGCGAACAGCGTCATACGCCTGCGGCTCTGCTCACACAAGACGGCTACCGCTTCACCGTTACAGGTCTCAGCAGCGGCACGCAGTATGCGTATGCCATCGATGTCAAGGACGCCAAGAGCAACACGCTGAACACCTACAAGGGCTCTTTCACCACCACAGGCGGCACTACAGGTGTTGATGATATACCCGCTACCGACGAGACCTTGGATGGCACCACTCCCCGTAAAGTCTTCCGCGACGGGCAAGTACTAATCCTCCGCAATGATAAAACCTACACTCTCACCGGTGTAGAGGTCAAATAGAATAGGAATATTCAATATCCACTACCATAGAGACATATCCGATACTTGACACCAAGTTGGATATTGTCCTAATGGGATATTGCTCACTATTTATTTTGTAGAGACGTGGTTTCACCGCGTCTCTCTTTGTTGTTTTGTTAGGGGAACTACAAAATGGCAGAACAAATTGTACATCGTAAATTCGTCAATCGTAAATCTTTTTGGGACAGGACTTGCAAAAGTGCATTCTTTTTTGTACCTTTGTAGCCCTAAACAGAAATAATTATGCAGGTAGAATTGGTATTGTTGGTGCTGTCGTTGCTGTTCTTCGCCAGTATCTTTACGGACAAGATAGGATATAAGTTCGGTGTTCCAGCGTTGTTGCTGTTCCTCGCCGTGGGTATGCTGTTCGGACCGGACGGCATCGGGCGTCTGTTCAGCGAGAACGGCATGGGCTATATCCTCGGCGTGGGCTCCGCGCAAGCCATCGGTACCGTGGCGCTGTGTATCATCCTGTTCTCGGGCGGTATGGATACCAAACTGTCGGAGATACGCCCTGTCATGGCTCCGGGACTCACACTTGCCACGATAGGCGTGCTGCTCACCGCCATTATCACAGGTGTGATTATCTATTTTATCTTCGGCTGGCTCAACGCTGTGGCGAGCGTCAGTATATGGGTAGCCTTGCTGATGGCGTCCACCATGTCGTCCACCGACTCGGCATCCGTTTTCTCTATTCTGCGTACCAACGGGGTGGGGCTGAAACACAATCTCCGCCCGCTGCTGGAACTCGAATCAGGTGCCAACGACCCGATGGCGTATGTGCTGACTACCACCCTTATCGGGGTGGTTACTTCCGCCAGTGCCGACATCTCCGCACTGGCGATTGTGCAGACGATTGTCGTGCAACTGGTGATGGGTGCCGTCATGGGCTTTATCTTCGGAAAAGGCATCGTGGAACTGATGCGCAAGGTGCAACTCAGCAATGAGTCGCTCTACCCGATTATGGTGCTGACGGCGTGCATCTTTATCTTCTCTATCACCTACTACCTGCAGGGCAACACCTACCTCGCTGTCTATATCGGCGGTCTGGTAATCGGCAACAGCAAGTTCACCCGCAAACGCCAGACGCGCAGTTTCTTCGACGGGCTCACATGGCTCAGCCAACTGGTGATGTTCCTCGTCTTGGGTCTCATGGTGCACCCCTCCGAACTGCTCAAGGTAGAGGTATTGCTCCCCTGTCTGATTATCAGCATCGTCATGATATTCATCTCGCGCCCTATATCGGTCTTTCTCTGTATGCTGCCCTTCCGCCAATACACACGGCAGGACAAACTGCTGCTCAGTTGGGTCGGACTCAAGGGGGCGGTGCCTATTATCTTTGCCATTCTCTGTAAGGCGGGCGGCGTAGCGCATGCCGATCTTATCTTCAATATAGTCTTCCTTTGCACCCTTGTTTCGCTCATCGTGCAGGGCACCTCGCTCTCGGCGATGGCGAAGAAACTGCACCTTGCCGTGCCGCCCGTGCAACTCAAGAAACTGGTGCACTTCGACATCGACCTGCCTGAAGAGATAGAGTCGTCTGCCACCGAGATGGAAGTGGACGAACCGATGCTGGCTAACGGCAATATGCTCAAGGATTTGGCTATCCCTGCCAAGACGCTGGTTATCATGGTGCGCCGCGGCGAAGATTTCTTCGTGCCGACAGGCAAGTCGGTGCTCGAGATAGGCGACCAACTGCTTGTCATCACCGACAACGATGCCGCGCTGGCTGCGCAGTACCACGAAGCCGAAGAGGAGGAAGAAAACAACCACTGGGGACCTCGTCTTATCAACGACACCAAAGGCTTTTTGAAAGAGAAGTGGCGTCAAATCAGTCATCCTGTCAAGAAGCAGGCTCCTCAAGGGCAGCATACAAACACCACTCCCACGCAATCCATGGGGGATAAGTAAACGCTATCCTCTGCACGGAAGATATATTTTGGGGTACTCTGGTATCCCTTGTTTTGCTGCAATTGCCTTGTAATCCGATATATGGTTTTCATAATCCAAATAAATTGCGTAACTTTGCAGGCTTTTTGTGCAACTCAAATAATGAAAATATAACAAGAAATGGATAAGAATACATGGATTGGCTTCCTACTGATAGCCGTAATCATCGTAGGGTTCTCCCTGCTTAACCGCCCCTCTGAGGAGCAATTGGCTGAGCGTCAGCGCATTCAAGACTCTATTGCACTCGTGCAAGCGCAAGAGCGTGAAGCGCAAATGCTGTCAGAGCAGATTGCACAAGAGGCAAAGGCTACGCAGAATAGTGAGACTGTTGCCCCGACCGACCACGAGGCCTTGGAGCAGCAAGTGGCTGCCGTTTATGGTCCCTTCGCACCTGCTGCCAAAGGCGAAGAGGGACTGGTAATCATCGAGAACGAGAAGATTCGATTGGGTATTGCCCGCCGTGGCGGACGCATCGCCCAAGCCGAACTGAAAGAATACAAGGCGTATGGCGACACGGTGAACAACCTTTGCCTATTCCATGGCGACGAGAGTACGCAGAGTTTCACACTCGTGACGCAGAACAACCGTATTCTCTCTACGCAAAATCTTTACTTCCAACCAGTTGACCTGCATACCGATACTACAGGCACCACGCTGGTAATGCGTCTGCTGACGAATATCGAGGGCAGTTATATGGACTTTGTCTATACCCTGCCCGCAGATGATTACATGGTGCGCATGAGCATCCTGCCGCACGAAATGCAAACGGCTTTGGCTCAGAACATGACCTCCATGGAGATGAATTGGGCGGTGACCATACCCCAACAGGAGCGCGGGCGCAAGTTCGAGGAGAAGTATGCATGTCTGCAATACATGTTCGTGGGCGGTGATATGGAGACCCTGTCCGAACAGAAGCACGCCCTCAAGAACGAGCCGAGCCGTATCCGCTGGATTGCGTACAAAGACCAGTTCTTCTCTACCGTGATGATTGCCGACGAGGCTTTCACCTCCACCACCTTGGAATCCACGCCGTTAGCGGAGTTCAGCCATTATATTAAGGAGTACAAGACTACCACCAGTGTGCCCCTTGATGTGACGGGCAAGAAGCCCACTACCTTCCGTTTCTATCTCGGTCCAAACCACTACAACACCCTCAAGGCATACGACAAGGACGTTGCCAAAGAGGATGAGTTGCACCTCAAAGAGTTGGTGCCGCTCGGGTGGAAAGTGGTCAGTTGGATTAACAAGATATTGGTGATTCCGATGTTCGATTTGTTCACTTCGTGGGGCTTGCATATAGGTATCATTATCCTGCTTATGACGCTGGTTATCAAGTTGATAATCCTGCCGTTTGTGTTTGCGTCGTACAAGTCAAGTGCCAAGATGCGCGTGCTGAAACCACAGTTGGACGAGATAAATGCCAAGTACCCGCCCGAGAAGATGCAGGAGCGTCAGCAGGCTACCATGGCGCTCTACCAGCGTGCAGGCGTGAGTCCTATGTCGGGCTGCCTGCCGATGCTGTTCCAGTTCCCGATATTGATGGCTATGTTCTGGTTCCTGCCTACGGCTATTGAGTTGCGCGGTCAGTCGCTCTTCTGGGCGGACGACCTCTCCACCTACGATACGCTTATCTCGTGGAGCCACCCGATACCGTTGTTCGGCACGCACCTCAGCCTGTTCTGCTTGCTGATGACCGTGGTGAACTTCCTGTACACCTATATAAATATGCAGACGCAATCCACCGACCCGAACATGAAGTTCATGAAGTGGATGATGTACCTCATGCCGCTGATGTTCCTGTTTATCTTCAACGACTACGCAGCCGGTTTGAGTTACTACTACCTTGTCAGTCTGCTGATTACCATCCTGCAAACGATGATTTTCCGTTGGTCTATCAATGACGAGAAACTGCTTGCGCAGATGGAAGCCAACGCCAAGAAGAAAGGCGGCGGACAGAAGAAGTCGGGTCTGATGGCACGGCTCGAAAAGATGCAACAAGAACAACAACGCATGGCACGTGAGAATGCCAAGGCGCAAGCCAAGAAGATGCGATGAAACCGATACTACTGATAGCCCTGTGCTCATTGAGCATAGGGCTGTTTGCTTCCTCACCAACGGCGGATAGCAATGCGCAATTGGGGGACGACGCGGCTCGCGTCGTCATAACAGACACCACAAACATTGATTCCCGCTATACCTTCAGCGATTTCTTCGACGCCCTTGACCTGCCCACGGTCTTGGGAGCAGGCGTGACGCCCAACGGCATTGAGAGTGCCACTTTCAACTCTTCCATGCGCCTTGCTTGGCGGCACCACAAAGGGTATGGTACGTATGTCTTTATTGCTTTCGACACCCATAGCAACACCTACGACTCCCTCTCTGTGGCAGGCACCAACGTCCGCACAGGTGAGGTTTGGTACTATGAGATAGGTATGGGACTCGGGTACCGAATACCCTTGGTAAAGGACCTCCGCGCCTACTATGCACAGCCGTATTTCAACCGATTCGACTTCTTTGCATACGTTCAGCCCGGGGTGTCTATCCCGTATGTCAAGACCGTCGTGCCATACCATGACGCAGATGCCGACGGTAGCGGCAGCGACCTCTATGAATTGCGTGACCACTTCACTGCCGTACCTACTTTGCGTTTCGGTGCAGGCGTAGAGTGGTTTATTATGCCCAACTTCGGTGTCTTTGCCGAAGCGGCTTATATACAGCACCTTACACCTACTATTATCGAGCAGGCAGCCATGGATAAGGGTACCATCCGCCACCCGTCAGGACCGCTTGTCTTTTCCATAGGCTTGTCGCTGTTCTTCAAGTAGCCTTTGCTACTTCTGAACGCGCCATCGTACATTTGGGAGACGACGCGGTTCGCGTCGTTCTTAATGATTATGAAGCCCCTCCTGCTGCGGGGCTCCATATAAATCGCATTTTATTTGCTCATTTCGGAAAGTTGTAGTACCTTTGCACCGTTTTCCTGTGGGAGAACCTGCCGTCGGGCAGAGATGTATGTAAATAGACGTGTTGGTTGTCTTGCTGTTATCACGCAAGACATTAAAAGGGAATCGGGTGCAAGTCCCGAACAGTCCCGCTGCTGTAAGTTTACAAGACGATGTACATCAATGTGGAATGGCTCCATTAAAAGCCATATAAAGAGCCATTAAAATAATGGAACATATAATTCCCGTGTAATTAACCATTAATTAACGGAGAATTATACGGGAATTAACGGAGAATAATGTACAAGTCTCTCTTTGGCAAACAAGTCACTGTCGGAGGTCAACTCCGATGGGAAGGCGCCGCAGAGCAAACAAGTCAGAAGACCTGCCAACCACGTATGTCAATCGGCTTTCGAGGAAAAAGCATAAGACAAGGACTCCCCCCTAACCCCCTCTTCAGAGAGGGGGGATTCAGTATGTGTGCGTAAAGCCACTTCGTAGCGATGTCACCCACAAGTCCGTGGATGAGAAGGGGTGCTCTCGGAGAGGTTGGAAATGTTTCCTTTATAGCCGTTTGACATAAGTCAGACGGCTTTTTTGTATATATACCATGTGACGAAAGTAACAGAATAGATATAATAAACTAAAAACAAACGATATGACAAAGAAATCCTTTTTATCGGGGCTGTTGGGTCTGCTGACCCTCATCCCGCTTGGGGCGTATGCCGAAGACGTGCTAATGCCGCAGTTCGGTAAGCAGGTTATCACCGTTGAGAGCGGGAATCCTGTCACCTATTATGACTATAAGGGTACAGGAAAACTCCCTACCGGTGCTGCAAACAAGTCTCTTGCAACCACTATTTTCAAACCTGCGGAAGAGGGCAAAGTAATTTGTATCAACTTTGAGTCTGTACAGGTCCGCAGTTATAATACTTCTTATCCCGGCAAATTATACATCTATGATGGCGTATTTGATACCACATTGGTGAATTATCCGATGGTTGCCAGTGGTGTGTCTTCATCTTCTACGTTTCCTAAGACTGCCAATTTGCTGCAGGAATTGGATGGTACCTATTCTAATCTTACTTACGTATCAGCAGATGCATCAGGCGCACTATCATGCTGTTTTTTGTGGGTAGATCCTATCACAAGCGATGGGTGGAAAGCCACGGTGAGTGCTATAGAACTCAAACCAATGATAGTAACCTCTGCCACTGCAAGTTATGGCGATGTGGGAAGTTCGGTATATGCCAACAAATCATCGGTCACTTTAGGCGCACTCAATATTACCACAGAGGGCTTAGCACCTGCTGATACGTTGAAGACCATCTCTTTCACGTTGACCCAAGACGGTGTATATGATGCCACCAAACTGCGTCTCTATCAAGGTTCTACAGCAATCAATGCTAATATATCGCAGAATGGTAATATATGGACATTTTCGCTCAATCAGGCATTGGTAACGGGTGATAATAATTTCCGTGTATGCGGTGATGTGTTGGAAAGTGCAAAAATAGACGCTACTGCTACTTTTGCTTTTACAGGATTGAGCACATCTAACGGCTTTGCCACACTGACTAAGGCAACATCGGTGCAACAGACCGTGATACCTATGGTGCTGATGGTAAATAATAAACATCTTGTGGTGACCATTGACCGTGAGACACCTTTCTATGATGATGGTGGTGTGGACGGCAAAATCAGCAAGAATTTTGAAGGAACTGTAACTTTCCTGCCTGCTCACGTTGGAAAGAAAGTGCAGTTGGATATGCACGATATTCATATCTTTTACACTAAATCCGCTGCCGGTTTTGATAGAGCCGATATACTCTCCATATATAATGGAACTTCTACCAATAAAGATAGTTTGCTGTACACATTGGAGGTTGAAGGCGGCAAAATGGACAACCTGACCTTGAAGAGTACTGCTGATAATGGTGCGCTCACAGTGTATTTGCGTAGTAAAGAACCATCGGACTACTATCAGGGTTCCGGCTTTGAGGCTGTGGTGAGCGAGTTCAGTGCTGTACCGATGACAATGGCATCGTCGTCGGTAACCAAACAAATCGGCAAGGTGGCAGGTTGTGCTGCAGGCGTACAGGCAATGCGTTTCTGCCTCACTACCGAGAATACCGAGCCGGCTTTGCAACCTGTGTTGTTCCATTTCAATACGGGCAATACTTATGAGCGCATTGATAGCGCAACGCTCTATTTCACGGGTACTTCCGCCGAGTTTGCTACCACACAAAAGGTAGGTAAGGTAGCCGTTACGGGCAACGAGTTCACTATCCCCGCAAGCGGTATCTCACTTACCGAGGGAGAGAACTATTTCTTCCTGACTTATGACGTGGCTTGTAACGTACAGAACGGAGATAAACTAACTGCCAATATCACACAAGCAGACTTTGGCAACGGCACCGAGTACAAGGGCTTCAGCAATTCGGAGGATGTGCTGACCATCAACAATACATTGTATTCCGACTGCGGCAGCAAAACCGTACACGTATATGGCGAGTGGATATTCACGCACACAGCAGGCGACCTCTATCCTGACCGCTATGATGCTGTAACGTGCAACCAGACAACTACCTTTGTGCCTACTACCGAGGGTATGGTGATACAAATGAACTTCGCCGATTTCGCTATCTCTTTCAACCCATACTCCAAGGCTGATTTTCGTATCTATGCGGGACAAGGTACAGAAGGCGAGTTGCTGTGGGAAGCAGACAAAGACAATTATATTGCCGGTCCCGGCTTGGTCCGTTCCAATGCAGAGGACGGTGCATTGACCGTAGTATTCAATGCCAATACCGAATACTGGACGTACATCGGGGCTGACAAGGGGTGGCATGCGACAGTAAGTGAATATCAGCCCAAGCCGATGACGATAGAGGCTACCGAACTGACTGCTATATCTTCGGACGCCTTGACGCGCGGACAGAAGAGTGCTGCGCTATTAGGGCTCAATATCACCACCACGGGTGACCTGACCCCGCCGGGTGTGAAGAATATCACCGTTACCTTGAGCGACTGTGCTGCGGCTGTGGATTCACTGCTGCTCCTGCAAGGCGAGAATATAGTGGCACGTGCCGAAGTCAAAGGCACTGAGGTGGTGCTTCCCGTCAATGCTACATTGCTCGAAGGAGAGAACGCATACACTTTGGCGGCAGACATAGCAGCAGACGCAACGATTGGTACTGAGGTGTCTGTGAAAAGCGTACAGATTGCCGTGGGCGAGACTACACTTGTTCCCGAAGTGCCTGCCAACACGCGCGTGGTACGCAATATGTATTTGCTGAAGAGCGGTGAGCAACGTGTAGAGGTGGACGATGCTCCGCTGTCCTTCTACGACGACGGTGGTGCTGAGGGTAAGGTAACTCTCGGAATCAAAGGTACCGTTACTTTCGTGCCTACCATAGAAAATACGGCTATCCAACTCAAGTTCAAGCAGTGGGCACTCAACGGCGCGGATAACTTCTATGTATATTATGGAGAGAATACCAAAGACAAAGCCGATGTGAGCCTGTCATATTACACCAAGGATATCGACAAATTGACACTTATCTCCGAGGACGCTACCGGTGCCATCACCGTTACCTATGAGAGCCATGGTTCCATAGCCACCGACGGTTGGGAGATAGAGGTGAGTTGCCACGAGTTGCAACCGCTGACGCTTGACTCGGTCAAAGTGGAAGATGTGTCGGCTGCTACGGTAAACCGTGGTAGTGCAGATGTACAGATACTCCGTGCCGCCGTATATGTATCGGGCGACCGCGGCAAGATGCCGGTAGAGAACTTCAATGTGGAGACCACACTCGGCGCAGAGGCTGTGAAAGTGTATAGCACAGGTACTGCTGATGCCTTCGGTACGACCAACTTTATGGCTAAGGCAGACACTATCAGTAATCGCGGAACCTACTACTACTGGATTACGCTGGATGTGCCTGCTGCTACCGAAGAGGGGACTGTCGTAACCGCTACTCTCAAGAGTGTGGACGTGAATAAGACCACCGTTCAGCCCAAGAATGTCGTAACGGCTTCCTTTGAAGTTATCGGCGGTATGCACGGCACCTATCTTGTCGGTGCAAGCGATGCAGCGAAGTATAAGACCATTCAATCGGCTATCGATGCTTTGCAGAACGGTATCGAGAGTGCGGTAACTTTCTTGATTGAGCCGGGTACGTATGCAGAGTATATCGTTGTTCCTGAGATTGACGGTACATCGGCAGAGAATGTGGTTACCTTCACTTCGCTGACAGGTAAGAAAGAGGATGTTATCATCAAATATGATAAGTACTCGCCGCAGTCCTCTTCCTTGGGCGACGATACGCAAGGTATTGTCAATGTGAACGGTGCGGACTATATCACGTTCAGCAATCTGACGCTCACCACAGGTAATGATAGTTACCACTCGGTGGTTCTGGTGCGCAACAAGTCGGAACACGTTACCATCGACAATTGCAATATCTATCGTGATTTAATTCTTACTACTGGTAAACATGTGGTGTATGTTACCGCTAAAGACGAGAAAACCATTAACAACTATTTCACGCTCAGCAACTCCACGCTGACTGGCGGTTACATAGGTGTATCTGTATCTGGTAACTTAAATAATAAGCAGGTAGGTGCACGCATTATTGGCAATATAGTGACCGAACAGGGCAGTATGGGAATTTATCTGTCCGGCGGTGAGCGTCAAGCACTTGTAGATGGTAATATAGTAAAGAATACTGCCACCACAAAGACCAGTACAAAAGCAATGGATATTACATTGTCGGAAGGTAGTCAAGTAAGTAACAACTACTTATATACCAATCTTGGGGTGAATGCCGATGGATTGTATATCCGTGTAGTTAAAGGTACGGAGGAAGCACCTGTGCAGATATTTAATAATGTGATAGACCATTGTGCAAATGGTACATCGTCTTCGTATGCAGTTAATTTTAATAAGGCATCCACGAATACTATTTTTGCTAACAATACTATCCGCACATCGGGCGAATCGGTTTATCCTTGCCGTATTGGAACAACACAAAACAACTTGCAAGTGCTGAACAATATATTCTATAGTGATGCTGCGGCAGCAATGTGGATTTCGTCCAAAAACTATATTGCTACAACTGCCTTCGAGCATAACCTGCTCTATTCGGAAAGCGGCAAATTTGGTAAGATAGGTGCTGATGAGTACAATGACATCGCTGCATGGAGAACTGCCGTAGGTGGTACGACTGACATCACTGAGGCTGTGCAGTTTGAATCCAACGAGGTGCTCCGCCCTGTGGACAAGGGCAATCTCGTGAGCGGTGAGGCATTAGACTTCGTCACCACCGACATCACGGGGTGTGAGCGTGCGGCTGTGCCTACGATTGGTGCCTACGAGTGGAAGGACAAGATTGGTACCGACTGCCCGTCGTCGGAGGCAACCGCTATCCGCGTGTTCCCGACCATCACCTGCGATATGCTGAATATCAGCGGTGCGGAGGGTGCAACGGTACGCGTGATGAATATGCAAGGTCAAGAGATGATGCGCATCGCCCTCGGCACAGCGGCTGAGGCGATGAATGTCAGCAACCTGCCGCAAGGTGCATACCTGCTCGACGTGAACGGAACCGTAGTCCGCTTTATCAAGCAATAACCCATACCCGCGCCACATGCGTGGCGCGGGTATTATTGATACATTACTAATAACCTTATGTTTGTAAAGTCAGGTCTCAGGGCACAGTCTTCTGCCATGATTGCCAACCTGAGACCTGACTTTCAAGAACACACGGGTATGACATTGACAACAATGTGCCGTGAATGGGAGAGAACATATAATTCCCATGTAATTAACCATTAATTTTGCATTAAAGCGCCCTTATCCAGATGGCAAATAAACTTGGCAGCCTCTTGAACCCTACTCGGTATGTGACCGATATCCTCCCGACAAGGTCAGCGGAATCACATACTAATCACATACTAATCACATACTAACCACATACTAATCTCATACACTTACCCCGACAAAGACCCGATGAAAAATCGAACAAATAATATGAATAGAACGTTGATACTTTGTGTTGCGGCGCTGTGCATCGGCACCGCAAGTGCACATGCCGACGAATGGACGCGCGTCAGCGATGCGTCGGTACTCAGTGCGGGCGACCGAATCGTGTTGGCATGCCCCGCCAAAGGCAAGGCTGCGGGCAGCCTCGATACCTCGAAAAAGATGCTGACTGCCGTGGCAGCCACGTTCTCCGACGATGAGAACATCATGACCTCCGCGGGCGATGCGCTGGTGCTCACCTTGGGCGGCGAGGAGGATGCATGGACACTGGCAGACGCTTCGGGCAGGCTGCTCGGGGCTTCGGGCACCAAAGATATCGGTTGGGACAACTACGTCCACACATGGACTATCGACGTGGAAGACGGTCTGGTGACCCTCCAAAGCACCAGCGTCACGTACGGGCGCATGCTCTACAACGTCAATTCGCCGCGTTTCACCACCTACACCTCGAAGACAAGCACGCTCATGCTCCTGCCTGCGCTCTACTACAAACGCTACAAGGAGTACGGTTTCGGCTATGAAGGGTATCCAGAGAAGACAACGCAATGTGTGGATATCGCCTATCCTGAGGGCACGCTTGTCACGCTGTCGGCAGGGCAGCCCGTGCGCGAAGGCTACACTTTCACGGGGTGGCTGTATGACGGGAAGATATACCAGCCGAGTGACGTGTTTGTGATGCCCGATGCCGAGGTGGCACTGGTGGCACAATGGCAAGCCAACACCCCCACCGGCGTGCAGGACACCCACGTGCAACAGACAGCAACCAAAGTGCTGAAAAACAATACACTGTATATCATCGTAGATGGCAAGACCTACGATGTAACGGGCAATAAGACAAAATGATTATGACAAGACAGATATTTCTCACGGTTGCCCTCCTGTCGGCAGCCCTCAGCATACACGCCGTACCCGCCTACCGCGGTTGGCAAACCAAGACCCAACCCGACGGCAGCACCCTGCAGGTGCGCCTGAATGGCGACGAGGCATACCATTTCTACACAAATCAGGCGGGCGAGATTGTCCGCGAAGATGCCGACGGCTATTGGCATGTGGTGGAGACACAGCCCACAGAGGAGACTGTGCGTGCACGTCGTGCACAGGCACACCGCGCCAACAGGCGCAGGGTGGGAGGCATCAACATGGCACCACGGGGGCTGTTTATCCTAGTGAATTTCTTCGACACCTGCTACCATGCCGGCAACACCCAGGCACAGATGGACTCGATGATGAACGCCGTGAACTACACCTACGGCAAGGCTGTGGGGTCAGCGCGCAAGTACTTCGTTGACCAGTCGGGCGGCAAGTACAAGCCCGTATTCGATGTGGTGGGGCCTGTGACGCTGAGCAAGAGTGCCGCCTACTACGGTTCCAATGACGATGAGGGCAACGACCTCTACCCAGGCGACATGGTGGTGGAGGCGTGCAAGTTGGCAAAGACGCAGTTCGGCGTGGATTTCACCCGCTATGACAACGACCACGACGGCGAGATTGACTTTGTGTATATCATCTACGCAGGCAAGGGTGAGGCAGACGGCGGTGGTGACAAGACCATCTGGCCGCACAACTGGAACCTGTCGTCGGCGCGCTATTATGAGAACTGCACCTATCCGCTTGACGAATGCAAGGTGGACGGGCTGCTGATAGAGAACTACGCCTGCTCGGGTGAGTTGGACGGGCAGACGGGCACGCGCAACGGCATCGGTACGCTCTGCCACGAGTTCAGCCATGTGCTGGGGCTGCCCGATTTCTATGACACCGCCTACGGCAGCAACTACACCAATAAGCGCACCCCTGGTGACTGGGACATTATGGACAGGGGCAGTTATAACGGTGGCGGTCATTGCCCGCCCAACTACAGCGTGTTCGAGAAGTATTTCTTCGGCTGGACCTTGCCTGTCAATCCCGGCGATGACGGACAGGAACTGACGCTATATGCAGCAGGCAGCGGTCAGTATCAAGCCTATCAGGTGAATGCTGCGGGCACCCTGCAGCCTGCCGCCACCGAGGGGCTGAATTACTACATCGAGAACCGTCAGAAGACAGGTTGGGACAAGTACCTGCCCGGGCACGGGTTGCTCGTCTGGTACGTCAATTACAGTGAGGAGGTGTGGGACGCCAACAAGCCCAACAACACCGCCACCTACCCGCGTTACACCATTGAGTCCGCCACGGGTTTCCGCACCAACATCGGTTCCGCACGTGACCCGTTCCCCGGTACTGCCTACGTCACCTCATGGACGGGCATAGAAGGCAAGCCGCTCAAAGACATACGTGAGGAGAACGGCGTTGTGACGCTCACTTACAAGGATGTTTTTCTCGGCTATACGGTGCGTTGGGTGGTGAATGGCGAGACCATCGAGAGCCGCGTCTATACACAGCAAGGCGAGGCATTGCAACTGCCTACCGCCCCCGTCACACCCTGCGAGGGCATGCGCTTTGCCGGCTGGACTACGGATTCCGACTACCATGACCCCTTTGTGCTGCCCGAAGACTTCTTTGCAGATACTGCGGGTATGACTGTGACCAACCATGCCACGTACTATGCGGTGTTTGAGTAGTGCCCGAGTGATTCACAACGACCAAGCCCGGGTACACGGCATGGGATAGACAACTTTCAGGCAATAAACAAGAGTTATAATAAATCAAACAATTTAACAAACAAATGAACTGTAAAACTACTTTGGCAGGTATGCTCCTCGCGATTGGCGCGGGCATGCCGACCGTAGCGCAGGAGCAAGCCGAACCTATCGACAGCACCTATGCCACAAAAATGATTGAATGTCTGCCCGCACCGGGGCAGTTTATCGGGTCTCTCACCGTGCCCAATGAAACGTATTGTGTCGGTGAGGACGGCGGTATGGTGTCGTTAGGCGGCTTTGGCGGGTACATCGTGCTCGAATTTGCCAAGCCTATCGTCAACGATCCCCACAACCCCTACGGTGTGGACTTTACTATCCACGGCAACTCGTTTATCGCCAACCTGTACGGTGTGTGGACCGAGCCCGGGGCGGTGATGGTGATGAAGGACGAGAACCACAACGGACTGCCCGACGACACATGGTATGAGTTGGCAGGGTCGGACTACTACCTCTCGACCACCAAGAAGAATGTCACCATGACCTACTACAACCCTCACTACCTCAAACGTCACACTATCCCATGGAAAATGGATGACGGTACTACAGGGGCTATGCGTACCAACAATTTCCACCAGCAGTCCTATTTCCCCGGAGACTATGCTTTCAACTGCGGGCGCGATTCTATCTCCTATACGGGTACTCTGATTCGCGGTTGTGCCGATTTGAGTACGCCGAGTTACATCGAGAACTACCGCGCACAACTCTTCGGCTATTGTGATGCCAAAGGTGCTATTCGCGATGAGGTTCACAACCCCTACACCACTACCATGGCACGCGGTGGCGACGGCTTCGACCTCGACTGGGCGGTGGATAAGGACGGCAACTACGTGCAACTTGACACCGTACAGTGGGTTAAGGTATATACCGCCCTCAACCAAGACTGTGGTTGGTTAGGAGAAATATCTACCGAAGTCACATGGGCACAGCGCGTTACCCCCGACCCCGAGTACGTACACCGCAACTACTACTCGCACTATATCGGTCTCACACAGTTGAAAGCCCTTGTGGGTCAGCCTATTCAGTACGAAGGACTGCTGTTCAAGAACGGTCGTCCCTGCCACGAAGGCACACCTCATTGGAGCCTCTCCAACGACTCGTGCGGAACGATAGACCAAACGGGTAAGTTCACGCCCACACACGGTGGCGAGGTCTTTGTGCGCTTCACCCAGTTGGCTCAATGCGACGAGAAAGACACCATCGTTGTGGCTATCGACTCCGTGCGTCTGCGCGTGGTGGAACTCACCGATGTTGTACTCGAGATGGAGGGCAATGCTTCGGCAGCCTCAAACGACAGCACATCGCTCTATGTGGGCGAATACACCTTCATCACCGCACAGAGTGTGGACAATATCGGCGACTACCTCAACGGTCTCAAATCCAACCGCTACACCTACGACACCTACACATGGACAGCCTCCGACCCCACTATCGGTACCATCGAGAATGGTCTCTTCTATGCCACCAAGGCGGGTCGTACCATGCTCTATGCGCGTTCCAACAGCAATCCTGCGCTCTACGACTCCATTCTTGTGATTGTCAATGAGCCTCAGGTATTCCTCAAGTCCAATCCTATCGTACAAAACTACAAGACCTACGAAGAGGAGTACGAGACCTACGACATCTTCGATGCTGGTGGCGCGACAATCTCCGTCAAGTCGGCTACACCGTATGGCAAGAAGGCAGACATCGAGTGGGATGCTAACGACGAAATCCTGTATGTGGAGTTCGTCAAGGACGACTTTGGATATGATACCGTTGATTTCGTGGTACGTGCCTTCAACCAGGACTTCAACCTCACCGTACCTTTCCGTTACCACGAGGGTGACATGCAGCCTGCCAACAAGAAGATGCTCTTTGTCAACGGCGGCGTATTTGGCGGCACCAAGGGTACCGAACTGCTTGCCTATGACACCCAAACCAAGAAGACAACCCCTGTAGGCGCAGTAGATGCCACTTCCGTACAGGACATGATTGTGGACGGTGCCTTTGCGTATGTGGCTGCAGACAACTACATCACCCGCTTCAACACCACCGGCAACGAAGTTGTTGCCACCAAGTACTGCCAAGACACCACCATGCTGGACGATGGCATGGGTCAGTCGGGCAGTGGCTTGAACAACAAGATGGCTGTGTACCGCAACTGGCTGCTCGTTACCCGTCAGAACAGCGGTGCTGCACCCGAGGATGGCTACAACGTGCGTGTTTACAACAAGACCGACCTCTCGCTCGTCACCAAGGTGCCTGTATCCGACCAGGCTACCGACATTGCGGTTATCGACACCATGGCGTATGTGATGATTAACGGCGGTTGGGCAGGTACCACAAGCAGCATGGCGGTTATCAACCTCAATACCCTCAAATTGGAGAAAGAAGTGCCTATGGGCGAGGCAGGTCTCAACGTCAGCATGTTGATACCGCAGGACACGGTTATCTATTGTATCCGTCGCGACAACTACACCGTCACATCGGCTGTCCTGACCTTTGATGTACGTACACAGACCTACACCGAAAAGGCTACCAACACACCTTCGTCCTTCTCCTCAGCCCCTGCCGCTATCGACCCGATGACCGGCGACAGCATTATGCTTGCTACCGAGACAGGATTCTTGGCACACAACACCAAGACGGGCGTTACATCCACCAAGGAAGTGATGACCACTCCGGTAGAAGGCATCACGCCTATGGCAAGCACTCGCGATACTGCGACGGGTGAGTACTATGTGGCGTACGGCTCATGGGGTGGTGCAGGTGAAGGACGTATTTACCATGCCGATTTCACTTCCGCAGGCTCCTTCGAGGGTGTCGCAGCAAGTCCCGAAGCCATGGCGATGAGCGCTGCCCTTGCGCGTAACGACGCTCCGCAACCCAAAGCAGGCAAGGGAGTACCCAACAAGTTCAACTTGGACGAGACTACCACCTATTCGCAGGGCAAGTCTGTATGGCCGAGCGACTTCACCGATACCGAAGGCAATATCGACAACGTGTACATCAAGAACTGGGTTCCTTACACCGATATGATGACCTACAACCTCAGGACTACCAACAGCGCACAGGTTACGTTCCGTTTCCCCGAGTCGCTGAAGGGTACGCTGGGCGAAGACTCTGTCGTTCATATCTATGCAGAGGTACTGGACAAGTACGGTGCAAACTACGAGTTCGAGGCATACACAGTCACCCTGCGTCCTGCTATCTATGCCATCTATCCGCATCAGATAGCCGACATTACCCTCACGCCCAACAGTAGTATGTATGGTATGTTCATTTCGTTGGAGGATGCCTTTACGTGGAAGACGCCTCTCAATGCTAACAAGACCGTATTCACGAAGAGTGTCAAAGAGAATACCAACACCGACCTGGTTACCGCCACATTGGATGCAAACAACAATGACCTTCTTATGCTTTACTTTGCCAAGGACAAGACGGGTGTAGCCGACATCACTATCGAACAGACTGCCACCCGTCAGGACAACACATGGTCCCCTGTCTATACAAGGTCTGCCACCAACACTTTCCGTGTTACGATACAGAGCACACCGACTGATGTGGACGACATGGATGCTGATGCTAATGACGGTCTTGTTGTATATCCGAATCCTGTTGTGGATCACTTGAACGTGAACCTCCCCGAAGCAGGCACTGTCCGTATCTACGACCTCTCTGGCAAATGCGTAGCGCAAGTGGTAGGACATGCAGGCATCAACACCATCCGCACCTCTTCATGGGCTAACGGTGTATATGTCATCAAGTTCGCCGACCTCACCGCCAAAGTAGTGAAGTAAGTCACCACGGCATACAAAATAGCAAAAGCGATAGGGTAATAGTCTGTGCATATTAACCAGTAACTGTTACCTGTTACGAAAAGAGGCTGTCTGACAAGTGTAGATAGCCTCTTTCCCTTTTTTACTTCCGATTATAAATAGTTATAAATGCCTGTCGTCAACGAGAGGATAGTAGGAGGATAGTAGGAGGATAGCGAGTAGATACAACGAGTAAAAAGTCATAATTATTAAAATTACTCAATGCTATAGTACCCCCCTGTTCGGATGCGCAGAGTTAGAGTCCGATGTGCATTACTTGGGATTCAAGGGCATCACGGTCGGCGAGGGCACGGTTGCGGGTCTGGGTACGGTAGTTGTACACGGTCTTGACGGAGAGGCGGAGGAAACGGGCTATATCCTCGGAGTCGGTGATGCCGAGGCGGATAAGGGCGAAAATGCGCAGTTCGGTGGACAGATGTCCCTGTTGCGGCAACGGGAACTGCTCTTCAGGACGGAGAAGTGTGTTGAAATCCGTAACGAAATGCGGGAACAGCGACAGGAAAGTCTCGTCGAAATGGCGGTAAAACTCACGCAAGGTGCGGTCGATAACCTCAGTGGATTTGACGATTTGGAATAAGTTCTTGGGCTGGTCGGACAGCGATGCACGTAGGAGCGTCTTATGGTATTGTGACATGGTCTCGATGATGTTGGAGCACTCGGTCATATAGCGTGTTACATACGCATCGCGGATACGGTTGGAGTCCTGCAGTTGCGCGTTGGTGACAGACAGGCGCCGGTTGATGTCCTGCAGTTGGGTGTTGAGGAGCGAGAGTTGCCGGTTGACGGCACGCCAGCGGGTCATAATCAGCATAAGTGTGAGTGATACCAGTATCAAGACACAGGCGGCTACGCTAAGTGAGAGAATCAGGATGTGCTGCTTCTGCTGTTGCTCTTGAATCTTTTGCCGATAGGTATTGAGTATCAGCGGCATATCGCCTGCCATTTCGATAGTGCGCAGGCGTGCCTTGCTTTGGTCGGCGTCTTGTATGCAGCAGTTCATATACTGGTATGCACGTTCCACATCGCCCCTGCGGAAGAGAATGAGAGCGACCTCACGCAGCGAAGCGTGCTCCATAACGCCGTGTCGCATGTCGCATAGTGCCGACTGTGCGAAATAGAGTAGGGCAGAGTCTTGCATGACAGGGTCGTTGGTGTTCCAGAAGAGGCGTTGGTAGCATGAGCCGAGCGTGTTGGCAAGGAAACGGATATAGTCGGAAGTGTCGGATAGTTGGTTGTAAACGGGCAACAGCAGGTTCAGGGCATCACGGGGAGAGTATTCTATACGCATGAGGGCAGACTCCTGTGCGTACCAGACGGGGTCGGTCTCGGTTTGCAGGATACGTGCCCGCAACGGCAGGATTTGTTGGCGCGCCATATCGCGTTCTGCCTGCACGGTGGTGAACTCTGCCTGCCATACGTAGGTGAGGTTGAGGGCTTTGTAGTATTGGTTGGCGACCTCGGGCAGGATATCGGCTTGCATAGGGAGTAGTTGCTCCAAGGCAAAGCGGTAGTTGCCCGCCACAGCCATACATTGTGCGCGGCAGATGGTGGCACGCTGTATGGCGGCGGCATCCATATGGTGTTGTGCCAGAGCAAGGCTCTGTTCGGCATAGAAGAGTGCGGAGTCGTTGTTGAAGCCTTCGTAGGCAGCGTAGAGTTGCTGGGCAAACTGGTATTTCTTGCTGCCTTCCGCTACGTGGTAAAAAGCGGTAATGGCGGCAATCTGCTGCTCACGTGCATCAATGTATTGTTGGCGATTGATGACAGCGGTGTCTAATTGAAACAGAACGGATAGCAGTAGTAGCATGGTATTATGATATGAAAATAACGGCTGCAAAGATAGTATATTTGTGCAATATGTGCAATAAACAGGGTGATTTACGCTTAATAATCACTCCTAAAAACGAGAGTATATAGAATACTATTTTGCTGATTATAAATATTTTGATATATTTATTTCACTCCCAAAACAATCCTCACTATTGTGTACATACATTATAAGCACTAATTTTGCGACGCTGAATTTGAATAGTATCATGAAAGCAGTGGTGATAAACATAAATACCATTATTACCCCCCCCCATACAACTTATTGATTATAAGGTTGTTGCACATGCTTTGTGTGTTACCTGTCGTGTCGGAGTGCTATTGCACCCCGTCATCTTGTGTGTGCCCGTAGGTATATGCAAGTGCTTTGGTATAGTATAGACAAAAAGAAATCAACAATAAAAACTACTAATTTATAATGCGTATGAAAACGAAACTTTACGCTCTGATGGTTGCCGCCTTGTTGGCGTGCAACGTATTTGTAGCCAACGCTACACGTTTGTACTTGTTAGGTCCTGCTGCTACGGGAGCAGGTGATTGGAGTCTCAACAAGATGCCGATGATGGTACAGGAGGGTGACACCTACACATGGGTAGGTGAACTGGGAGACGGTGAACTGAAGTTTGCATTTACCAACCGCTGGTTTGGCGACTCGTACGGACCTGTTGCCGATGGCGATAGCCTCAAGGCAGGCAGTATCCAATTGGGCTTGAACAGCAACGGTACCGACAACAAGTTTGCCGTTAAGGCAGGTCGCTACAGCCTGACCATCACCATTGGCGAAACCCCGACATTGGTAGTGGCAGATGGTACAGACATGGCGGATAAGGGCATCGCTGCCGCTGACATCTGCCCCGAAGCCCTGTATGCTATCGGTAACGCCACTGAAGCGGGATGGACTACAGACAATGCTATCGAAATCGCAGAAACCGGATATGGCAAATATGCAGGTATGCTCACCCTCAAGGCTGGCGAAAACCTCGAAATGAAATTCATTGGTCAAAGAGCCTTTGAAGGAATCCAATACGGTCCCCGAACCGATGGCGAGGCTGTAGCAGGCGTAGGTTCTTACTCCTTTGTCAAAGCCACCGAAGGCGACCCCAAGTATCACACCAACCTGACCGCCGACATTCAATTTGATGTCGCTTTGGATGTCACGGCAGGTACCATGACGCTGGCTCCCCACCGAATCACCACGATGTGGATGATTGGTGACGCCATAGGCGGTTGGAACTTCGATGAGAATGCCATCGCCATGACCCTCAGTACCGATGAGGACAGTGTCTTCACGTGGGCAGGCGACCTCTCGGCAGGCGAGATGAAGTTCTGCAGCATCTGGTGGAACTACAACACAAACGCTTTTGGTGCCGCAGAGGGTTCTACCGAGTTGAAAGCGGGTTCTCTTGCCGTTCAGGCTATTGACGGCAACGACAGGAAGTTCTCTGTCACCACCGTGGGCAAGTACTCCCTTACCCTCAACCTCAAGACCATGACCCTCACCGTCACGGGCACTACTCCCACCGATGTCATTTCCGTAGGTCACTACCCGCAACCCGCCAAGGTCATCCGCAACGGACAGGTCTATATCCTTCGCGGCGATGCTCTCTACGACCTCACCGGCCGTCGTCAGTAATTCTCTTTGCAGTCGTCCTCTCACTGGGGACGACTGTTAATCAGTTTTTTAGCGTCTTAATCTACTAAACAACAACTTATGCGCGCCATACGATTTATACCGTATGCCCTGTTGGTCTTGTGCCTGTTCCTGCCGCTCTCACTCATGGCGGAAGGCACCATTCGCATCAGCGGTACGGTGGTGGACAAGCAGCGTGAACCCCTCATCGGCGTCACAGTCTTGGTGCAGGGCACTTCGCTCGGCACTATCACCGACATGGACGGGCACTTCTACTTGGACGTGCCGGATAAGCAATCCAGAATCGAGGTCAGTTACGTCGGCTACAAGACCCAAGTCCTCACGGTCGGCAGTGACATCAGTTTCTTCATCACCATGGAGGACGACACCGAGGTCCTCGACGAGGTCATCGTTGTCGGCTATGGCAACCAGAAGAAACTCTCCGTCATCGGCTCTATCCAGACCATCGAACCCGCACAACTGCAGGTGGGATCCACCCGCTCTATGAGCAACAACCTCGCCGGTCAACTGGCGGGGGTCATTGCCGTGCAGCCTTCGGGTGAGCCGGGCTACGACAACTCCGACTTCTGGATTCGCGGTATCGCCTCTTTCTCAGGCAACACCTCGCCGCTTGTCCTTGTGGACGGTGTCGAGCGTTCCCTCAACGACATTGACCCCGCCGAGATAGAGGCTTTCTCTGTCCTCAAAGATGCCTCCGCATCGGCTATGTACGGTGTGCGGGGTGCCAACGGTGTTATCCTTATCAACACCAAGCGCGGTAGCGTGGCACCTCCCGCGGTCTCGCTGCGTCTCGAGCAATCCGTCTCCACGCCCACCAAACTGCCTCAGTTCATCGGTGCGGCGGAGTATATGGACTTGCTCAACAACCTCCAGTCCGACCCCAACAAGCGTCTCTTCACCAAGGACCAGATTCTCAAGACCTACTACGGCTACGACTGTGACCTCTATCCCGATGTCGATTGGGTGGATGCCATCACCAACGACGTAGCCTACTCCACGCGCGCCAATCTATCCGTCTCCGGTGGCTCCGAGCGTCTGCGCTATTCGCTCACGGGCTCCTACTACCACGAGAAAGGCATCATGGCGGTTGACGAGACGCTCCCGTACGACACGGGTTCCAAACTCAACCGTTTCAACCTCCGCGCCAATGTGGATTTGGATGTCACCAAGACCACCCTCTTGCGTTTCAACATCGGCGGTTACTTGCAGATGCTTCGCAAGTCCAATTCTTCTACCGACAATGTCTTTGCCTACGCCTTCGAGACGCCGCCTTTCGTGCATCCCGCGGTCTATTCCGACGGCACCATTCCCCTTGCGTCCGCCAATCGCTACAACCCGTGGGCTGAGAGCACGCAGAAGGGCTACTACCGCAGCACCAGCAGCAAACTCGAATCCCTCTTTGCCATCGAGCAGGACCTCAAGTTCATCACCCTGGGACTCCGTGCCAAAGCCACGTTCTCCTTTGACTACTACGCGCGCACGTACATGACCCGCGGCAAGACCCCCGACTACTACAGCGTCGCCAAGGCGCGCAACGACGAGGGCGAACTCGTGCACAGCATCCTGTCCTATGGCTCCGAATTCCTCGACCATAGCAACAATGCCGAGTATGGCAACAACAGCATCTACTTCGAGGCTGCCCTCACCTACAACCGCACTTTCGCCTCGCGGCATGCGGTAGATGCTCTCTTCCTCTACAACCTCCGTTCTTACGACAACGGCGACTACCAGCCTTACCGCAACCAGGGTATCGCAGGGCGTGCGTCCTACACCTACGACCGCCGCTATGTCGCCGAGTTCAACTTCGGCTACAACGGCTCCGAGAACTTCGCCAAGGGGCAACGCTTTGGCTTCTTCCCATCGGGTGCCATCGGTTGGCTCATCTCCGAGGAGCATTGGATGGAGGAGGCGCGTTCCGTCCTCAGCAAACTCAAACTCCGTGGCTCTGTCGGTCTTGTCGGCAACGACAACATCGGTGGCTCGCGCCGTTTCGCCTACATCACCACCATCAACCGCAATGCCAACGGCTACAACTGGGGCTACACGGGCGATGTATATTACCAGGGTGTGCAGGAGGGTGAAGTCGGTGTCGCCAACCTCACGTGGGAGACCGCGCGCAAGGCCAATGTCGGCTTCGAACTCGGACTCTTCAACGAACTTGACTTGCAGGTGGATTTCTTCCAGGAACTGCGCAGCAACATCTTCATGCAGCGCAACACCATCCCCTCGCAGGTCGGCTTCATCAGCACGCCGTATGCCAATTTCGGCAAGGTGGACAACCGTGGTGTAGACCTCTCCATGACCTACAACCACCATTTCCGCAACGGGCTCAACATCGCTCTCCGCGGCACGTTCACCTATGCCAAGAACACCATCCTCGAGATTGACGAACCCGAAGCCGTCAAGGGCACCCACCGCAGCCAGACGGGGCAGTCCATCAACACCCTTTGGGGCTACACCGCCGACGGACTCTACACCGAGGACGACTTCGATGCCGACGGCAATCTTGCCGAAGGGCTGCCTGTCCCCGAACTGGGGGCTGCCGTACGCCCGGGCGACATCAAGTATATCGACATGAACGGCGACGGCAAAATCACCGACGAGGACCAGGGCTACATCGGGGGCACCAACGACCCGCGTATCGTCTATGGCTTTGGCGGAAACCTCGAATACAAAGGCTTCGACTTCAACATCTTCTTCCAGGGCACGGGCGACACGTGGCGTATCATCGGTGGCAGCGACTATTTCATCCCGGGTTCGGGACAGGGTGTCCTCGGCAATGTCTTCACCAACTACAACGACCGCTGGACGGAATCCAACCCCTCGCAGAATGTCTTTTGGCCACGCCTCAGCGAGTCCACCAACACAAACAACAATGTCGCCTCCACTTGGTGGAAGAAAGACATGTCCTTCCTCCGCCTCAAAACCATTGAGGTGGGCTACTCGCTACCCAGGAAGGCACTCGACAAGATGCACGCTAAGAAGTTCCGCGTCTCCGTTTCAGGCAACAACCTCTTCTGCTTCTCGTCCTTCAAACTCTGGGATCCCGAACTCGCCACCAACGACGGACTGCGCTACCCCGCTATGCGTTCCGGTATGGTCGGCATAGAAATAGGTTTCTGATATGGCACTACTATTCTTGGGACAGCAATACGGGACACGTATGGAGACGACGCGTCTCGCGTCGTCAAACATAGCACTGGTCTCCCGCACCATGGCATCGTTGCCTTGGGGGACGACGCGGCTCGCGTCGTCATGCTGCCATTCTCGGGTCAATAGTATGACATTAGTATGTGATTAGTATGTTATTAGTATGTGATTAAGCCGACGATACCGACCGGATAAGCATACTTCGCAACAAGAAAACGATTAGTTTATGAAAAAATCGATATATACCTTTCTTACTGTTCTGATGCTTCTTCCCGTGGCATCGTGCAGTTTCTTGGACAAGGAACCCGACACCGAACTCACCCTTGAGATGGTCTTCAACGACAAGACCCGCACCATGGGTTGGCTCGCAGGTGTCTATTCCGATATTCCTGACCCCTACATGGGCTACGGACGCTACCTCGGTTGGGACATTCTCGGCGACGATATGACCCCCAGTGAGCGCTGGCGCCAATGGAACTGGAAGGTCATTCCCTTTATCCTCGGCGAGTGGACCCCTACCAGTGACTGGGACGGCAACTACTGGGCAACGCTCCCGCAGCGTATCCGCGAGGCACAAATCTTTATCGACAACGTACACGTCCTGCCCGACCAGGGTATCGGTACGCAGGAGGTCGAGTACATGAAGGCGGAGTGCGAGTTCCTTACTGCCTACTACTATTGGCTCCTCGTCAATACCTACGGAGCCATTCCCTTCACCCCGGGTGTCCTCTACAGCACCGATGCCACGGCGGAAGACTTGCAGATTGGGCAGGCACCCTACTACACCGTCATCGACTGGTGCGACTCTGTCCTGCTTGATGTCGCAGACCGGCTTCCTGCCAAGTACAGCAGTGCGCAGAAGTACGGACGTGCCACCTCGGTCATGGCGCTGGCGGTACGTGCACGCATGCTTCTCTATGCCGCATCGCCGCTGGTCAATGGCAACACCGACTACGCAGGCTTCACCAACGACCTCGGCGAGGACATCTTTGCGCAGAACTACGACCCCGAGCGCTGGCGCAAGGCGGCTGATGCCTGTCTCCTCCTCATAGAGACGGCGGAAGCAGCAGGGCACACGCTCTACGTGGAGACCAGCGAAAACGGCGACATAGACCCCTTTATGTCTGTGCAGAACGTGCTGCTCAAGCACTACAACGAGGGCAATACCGAAATCCTCTTTGCACGCTCGGGCGGCTGCGACTACACCGAATACGAGAAGCACATCACCCCTGCCAATTCGGGTGGCTCGGGCGGATGGGGCGTCACCCAGTCCCTTGTGGATGCGTTCTTTATGGAGAACGGACTGCCCATCTCCGACCCCGACTCACACTACGAGGACGCAGGCTTTGAGGAGTCCTCCGTCACCTCCGATGCCACTTCGTGGGACGAGGAAATCAACGGTGGTGCCATCACCCACCCGCATACGTACAAGATGTACTGCCACCGCGAACCGCGGTTCTATGTGGCTGTATCGTTCCATAACTCTTGGTTCACGCAGGAAGACCGTACTTTCGACTTCCTCAATGGCGGTGCGGACAATATCCACACCCATGATGCGCCGCAGAATGGGTACCTTGTCCGCAAGAAAGTGCACCCAAAGACCAATGTCAAAGAGGGTAACTTCCAATACCGTCCGGGTATCCTCTACCGCTTGGCGGAAGCCTATCTCAACTACGCTGAGGCACTCAACGAGTGCGACCCTGGCAACACGGAGATACTCACCTACCTCAACAAGGTGCGCACGCGCGCAGGAGTACGCCCCTACACCGCAGGGGCTACATCCTCTTCGGCTATCCATGTGGACATGACACAAGACGCATTGCGCGAGGTCATTCACCGTGAACGCAGGGTCGAACTGTGCTGTGAGGGACTTCGTTACGACGACCTGCGTCGCTGGAAGCAAGCGGAGGACACCCTCAACGGTCCTCAGTACGGAATGAACTTCGGGGGACAGACCGAGACCGACTTCTTTCGACTTACTGCTTACCAGACACGTGTCTATCGCAAGCAGTACTATTGGTTCCCCATTCACCAGGGGCAGATCGACCGCAACCCCAAGTTGCGCCAACTGCCGTACTGGAAATAACCCATCCTTACTTCATTGATGCAAATATAGCAATATGAGACAACGTATATTTTTCCTTTTCGCCATAGCGGGCGCATTGCTTGGTTGCAAGCCCGAGAGCGAACACTACACCATACCTCGGCTTGGTGACGAGATGCACATTCGCGCATCCGTCGCTTCCGTAAGGCTGCTCCAGATGCAGAGTGCAGACACCGCCGTCACGTTCACGTGGGATATTCCTGCGCTCAAAGACGGTATCACGGGCTTTGAATACTATTTCAAGATGGACATAGCGGACAATAGTTTTGCCACCTCTATCAACCCCATGCTCATGGACGGAGGCAACACCGTCAGTTTCACGCACGGTGCTCTCAACGACCTGCTCGAAGGTTGGGGCATTGCGGCAGGGTCGTGGGCGTCACTCGAAGCGGAGATTATCGCACACCCCAAGGGACTTGACTCCTACGTCAAACCCATGCTTAGCACGGTTACCTTTGATGTCATGGGCTACGCCAGTGTACTCTATATGGCGGGTTCTGCCACCACTATCGGAGACGACTACACCGCTGCCATTGAGATGAGCAAGGTGCCGGCACGCAATGCCTACACGTGGACGGGCGCGCTCACAGAGGGCGAACTGCTTTTCCTCACTGCCCGTTCCGACTCTGCGGGAGCCTACGGACAGGGTAGTACCGCACAGGCTCTGCGCTACACCAACCTATCCGAGGCGCAGCCGTTCACCATCACCCATGCCGGTTACTATGTTATCGAAGCCGACCTCGAGGGACTCACCGTCACTGAGACCGAACCGCTCTTCCTCTTTGGTGAGGCTGCCAACGGCTGGGGCTTGGGCGATGCTTTCGCTATGACCAACATCACGGAGCATACACTCACGTGGAGCGGACTCCTCGGCGCAGGAGAACTCAAGTTCCTCTGTGAGCCGGACCCCGACCGCCGTAGTTATGAAGGTGCCTTCTGGATGGCACCGGCGGAGGCTACACCGGCGGATGGCACTACTGCTATGACCTTTGCCAGGAACGGAAAACCGGACACCAAATGGGTGGTGCCTGCCGTCGGACTCTATACCGTGAATGTGGACCTCAACGGACAACAGGTATCTTTCTCCCGTGACGAAGAGTTCGACAAACTTCCGTACAAGCAGATTTGGCTCTGTGGCGATGCTACGCCTGGTGGTTGGAATACGCCTTTCTCGGAGCAGTTCACCTACGATGTAGCCGCACGCGACGGCTCGTTTACGTGGACGGGCAACTTGGCGGCAGGAGAAATCAAGTTCCCGCTCAACCCCGATAGTTATGAGGGAGCCTTCTTTATCGCACCCGCTGCGGATACGCCGGTATCAGCCGAACCTACTGCCATACTCTACACTTCCAACGACCAGCCCGACCAGAAGTGGCGGGTATCCGTGGCAGGCAAATACAAAATCACTGTCAATGTCTTGGACATGACTGTTAAATTCGAGCAACAATGAGACAACCGATGAATATATGTTTGGCAGCACTCGCTGCACTCACCCTTTCCGCCTGTGATGAGAAAATCGATACAGGCTGGAGCATTGACCAGGTTAAGGATGACCCTGTCATCGAACCCGTTAAGACCAAGGCGAAGGCACCTCTTTACTGGACGGTCTATGAGTTCTGCTACGAAGCAGAGCATGCAGGCACAAGCACCAATATGCCCAAATCGACATGGGAGTCCAACATCAAATGGGTGTCGGAAAACCTTCTCCCTTACGGTTACGATATGATTGTTACGGACGGCTTTCAGTCTATGTACAACGTGCAGTCGGAAAACAGTCAGGGCTACATGACCCACTACGGGGAATACTCACTCAAAGAGTTGGTGGCGCTCTGCAAACGCTATGGGCTCAAACTCGGTGTGTACGACAATCCGCTATGGAAGCATGGCGATGACAACATCATCATCGAAGGTACCAACATCCGTCTCGGTAGCCTGATGTACGACCCTGCCATTGACCATGTAACCAATCCCGATGCACCGCGTGAGAACGAGATATTCTATTGGCTTGTTCCTTCACACCCGGGGTGCAGGGAGTATATAGACGGTTTCTTCAAATACTATAGCGAACTCGGAGTGGACTTTATCCGTATGGACTTTATGTGCGTCTTCGAGACAGGCACGGGCATGGGCGGAGACCCGGGACGCGGATACGGTCGCGAAGAGTATGAGTTGGCACTTCGGTACATTCAGGAATCCGCAGCCAAGTACGGTGTATTCACTTCCATTGATGCCCAACCAGAAGAACTATGCAGAGTTGGAAGCACGCTATATGAATATGATGCGTATCAATGCCGATGTCTTCTGTGGCAGGTGGAGTTCGTTCTCCGGCACTACGGACAACGACCCCGACCCGTATATGGAGCATTATGGCGGCTCTACCTATTACCGCCGCCGTGGTGACGTAAACAAAGACTGGTGGCCTACCTGCTACAATATGTTCGATGGCATGGTGTATTTCTCCGACTTGTCAGGGCGTGGGAAACTCATATTGGATGGCGACTTCACCCGTCTCAATACTTTGTCCAACGACGACGAATGTCGTTCCGTCATATCACTCCAACTGGTGGCAGGCGGACCCGTTGCCTGTGCCGACCAGTACAACGAAACCGACATCGAACATCTGGTAACTTTCTATCAGAACGAGGAACTCCTTGCCCTCAACAAGGACGGCTTTGTGGGTAAACCCCTCTCCCGCGACCTCAATAGCAGCGATAGCCAAATCTGGACGGGACAGATGACCAACGGTGACTGGATAGTAGCCTTCTTCAACCGTGAGGACCTTGAGCAGACACGTTCCCTCTCCCTCACCACCTTGGGAGAAGAGTCCATGGCTGTGCGTGACCTTTGGGAACACAAGGACCTCGGTACGCAACGTTTCTTGGAGGCGATCGTTCCCGCTCACGGATGCAAAGTATATCGTCTCTCCACCACTGCCAAATAGAAATTATACACGTATGAACAGAATAGTATCCATCCTTTCTTGCCTGCTGCTGTCCCTTACTATGTCGGCGGCAGAGCAACTCTCTTCCCCTGACAACCGTCTTTCTATGTCATTCTCTACCGACGCGGAAGGACGCATGACCTATTGCCTTGTTATGCAGGGCGACACCCTTGTCCGTCCGTCACACCTCGGCTTGTTGCTTGAGAACGACCAACTCCTCACGGACTTCGAGGTCATCAGCACCGAGCGCAGCACCTTCGATGAGACATGGACTCCTGTATGGGGCGAAGAAAGTGCCATCCGCAACCATTACAACGAACTGTGCATCTTTGTACGTCAGATGCCGCAAGATCGCTATATGTATATGCGTTTCCGTCTCTTCAACGAGGGCTTGGCTTTCCGTTACGAGTTCCCGCAACTCGGCTTGGGCTATTTCACTATCCTCGAAGAGAAGACGGAGTTTGCTATGCCCTCCGACCTTACCGCCTACTGGATACCCGGAGACTTCGACACACAGGAGTATATGTACACCCGTTCCCGTCTCAGTGAGATACGCGCCAAGAGTGAAGCACAGCGCGTAGGCAACCTCAGCCAGACCGGTTTCTCCGATACAGGTGTGCAGACGGCGCTTCTGCTCCGTACCGACAATGGCGTATGGCTCACTATTCACGAGGCGGCACTCATCGACTACTCCTGTATGCACCTCGACCTCAACGACACCACCTTTGTCTTTACCTCTTTCCTTACTCCCGACGACCAAGGCAAGAAAGGCTATATGCAGACGCCTTGCCACACTCCGTGGCGTACCGTACAGGTGGCAAACGATGCCCGCGAGGTACTCGCCAACCGTATGACCCTCAACCTCAACGACCCGTGCAAGATCGAGGACACCTCCTGGATCCGCCCGATGAAGTATGTCGGTGTATGGTGGGAGATGATCAACGGCATGAGCAACTGGTCTTATACCAACGATTTCCCGTCAATCAAGATAGGTCTTACCGACTACGAACATGCACACCCCCATGGCAAACACGGTGCCACTACCGGCAATGTGTGCCGCTATATCGACTTCGCTGCCAAGTACGGCTTTGATGCTGTCCTCGTCGAGGGCTGGAACATCGGCTGGGAGGACTGGTTCGGACACCAAAAAGACTATGTCTTCGACTTCGTCACCCCTTACCCTGACTTTGATTTGGAGAAAGTACACCAATATGCCAAGGAGCGGGGTGTCAAGATGATTATGCACCACGAGACTTCGGGCTCTGTCCGCAACTACGAGCGTCATCTTGATACCGCCTACACGTTGATGAACCGATACGACTATCCCGCTGTCAAGTCGGGCTATGTAGGCAATATCGTCCCCGTAGGCGAGACCCACTATTCGCAGTGGCTCAACAACCACTACCTCTATTGCATCACCGAGGCGGCGAAACATCATATTATGGTCAACGCCCACGAGGCTACACGCCCCACGGGTATATGCCGTACATACCCCAACTGGATAGGCAATGAGTCGGCTATGGGTACCGAGTACCAGGCTATGATGGGTATCCGCCCGGGACATACTTGTATCTTGCCATTCACGCGTCTTAATGGCGGACCGATGGACTATACCCCGGGTATCTTCGAGATGGATATGTCCAAGATGAACCCATACAACGACCATCATTGTCTCACCACATTGGCAAACCAACTCTCGCTCTACGTAACAATGTATAGTCCTTTGCAGATGGCAGCGGACTTGCCTGAGAACTACGAGCGTTTCCCCGATGCGTTCCAATTCATACGGGATGTGGCTATCGACTGGGACGAGTCGTGGTATCTCGAGGCAGAACCGCTGGAGTATATCACCGTAGCCCGCAAGACCAAGGGCAAGGACGAGTATTTCGTAGGCGGTACCAACGGCGAGCAGGCGCGTACTTCCTCCATATCGCTCTCTTTCCTCCCCGCAGGCAAGAAGTACGTTGCTACTATCTATGCCGATGCCAAGGATGCTGACTATCGCACCAACCCGCAGGCATATACCATCACGACCAAGCGCGTAACCTCCAAAACCAAACTCTCCCTCTACCAAGCCCCCTCCGGCGGCTACGCCATCACCCTCCGCCCCGTAGAGTAAAGAGGTCGGGTGTACCGTATTACGCAATAAGAATGTAATAATAATAGAGACTGTCTAACGACTCCGTTAGACAGTCTCTATTATTTAGATAGCCTCTTTTATCAGACAGTCTCCCTTAAGACCTGCTGATATTTCGACTATTTGGATGCCGAGGTGAAGTCTGTGGAGGAAGTGGAACCGGCTGAAATAGCGAGCAACGAGCGTGTATTGACTGAATAACCAACGAGGTAGCAATGAACAGACAGGATTATGTGCCGTTTGAGACGGCAAAAATGTGTCAAGCTGAGAAAACGCACAATTTAGCAGGGCAACAAATACATTTCACAACAGGGGCGAGGTAGGTCGGCGTGACCCTGCTGCCGGTCGCCTTATCCCCTCACAAAGACGGACAGAAGGAACGAGCGTGTCCTTCTGAGGCAAGCATTATGAAAAGTAAGAGCACGAAGATACCAACAACCAAGGAGGAGGTTCTGCAATCGGGTGCCAAGGTGCTGAAAACGGTGCCGAGGAACTGCTATGACCCTGAGAAATGGCAGGCACCGACAAACCTCTTTATGAACTTCAGATACAAAGAGGTGAAACATGAAGACGGGACGGTGGAGTATGTGCGTGGGGAAATGGTGTATGGAGATTACAAAGAGTATGTCCCTGGCTCATACTGCGAGCAGCGTGTCGGCAAAGAGATGGGCCTGCGGGCGGAAGACAACCTCATCGCACTCGTAACGGAATACAACGGGCGCAGTTGGATGCCCATATTTACCTCGGACGACAAAGATAACATTGAGATTCTGTTTTGGACTCTCGACCGGGAACTGATACCGTTGAACCGCACCAAGCCGCTTTTCCGGGCAGAGGAGTTCGGCGCACCTCTCCGCGATGGCGGCGTGTACCACCGTACGCGGCTGAAAGAAGCCTGTGACGGACAGAAATACCTTGCCCCGAGCAGGGAACAGAGCGAGGTGCAGTACCCGTTTATCCCGCCTTCGTTGGTGCGCAAATGGGAGACACGTGAGCATATAGAGACTTTGGTTATCAATGAGGGAGAGTTCAAGGCATTCAAGGCGTGTATGTGCGGGGCTGATGTAGTAGGCATCGGTGGCATTGATATGTATAAGAACACCGCCACGGGAGGTATTCATCGTGATGTGAAACGCTTGGTGATTGATTGCGAAGTGAAGAACCTTGTCATCCTGCATGATGGCGACTGTACCGATGTGCGGGAGAAAGACCTTGCCTCGCGTGATTGCAACGGACAGCCGGACAAAGACCTCGCCGACCGTCCGCGCAACTTCAAGAAAGCCGCCGACGGATTCTACAAGGTGCACCACAACGAGTTGCCCGGAGTGAATATCTATTGGGCGTATGTCAACAGCAAGGAGATACCCGGACACCCGAAAGGGCTGGATGATCTGCTTATGAGTGACCCTGAAGCCACCGGCCGCATAGTGCAGGACCTGATGGATTGCGACCGCGTGAGCGTCTATTTCCACCGTGTGAAGATGAATACCGAGCGCACCAAACTGAGTGAGCACTTCTTTATCGACAGCGTCAAGTCCTTCTACAAAGCCCACAAGGCAGTCATTGACCCCGAACCGAACAAGTACCATTCGTTTATGTACATGGGAACCATCTACCAATGGGATCCTTCGAAAAACGAATTGCATGAGATTCTGTCGAAAGACCTGATGGTGTATCGGCGCATCGGGAACTCGTACTACAAAGAATCCAAGAAGCCTACTCTTGGCAAAGACAGCAATGAGCAGCCTATCATGGCGGATGTACTGTTGCCTTGGTCACGCGGCAACATCGTGGACGATTACGGGAGTGAGGTGATAAAGAAACTGCCAAAGTATGATGGCTTTATCAACATCCCGAGCCACAAGGACTTCCAAAAGGTCATAGGCAGGTATTACAATATGTATCGGCAACTCTCCTACCAGCCAAGTGATGAGGACTTGCACAAAGTAGGATGGCAGAAGATTTACTCTACCATGGAGCATATTTTCGGCACGGACAACCACGGGCGGGGACTCATGCCCGGAGACGAAGGCTACGACGAGAACAGCCAGTTTGAGATAGGCATGGACTATGTTCAAAAACTATACTTGGACCCCACGCAGAATCTGCCTATCCTTTGCCTTGTCAGCAACGAGCGCGGTACGGGTAAGACCTCTTTCCTTGACCTGTTGCAGATAATGTTTGCAGATAATATGGTCATTGTGGGCAACGACCAAATGACATCAAACTTCAATACCCTCATATCCGGGCGGTTGGTGGTTGGCGTGGACGAAAGCAACCTTGCCGACAACAAGACCTTTACGGAGAAACTGAAGTATTGGTCCACTGCCAAGCAACTGCCCATGGAGGGCAAGGGTAAAGATGCGGTGATGATAGAAAACTTCACCAAGTATGTGCTATGCTCCAACAACGAGCGCCGGTTTATCTATGCCAGTGACCAAGAGGTGCGTTTCTGGGTGCGCAAGGTGCCTAAATTGCCAAAGGACAGCCCCATAGGCAATATCAAGCCGTATTTCGAGGAGAAAATGCC
>SAMEA104315439__coassemble_73_pt1 | contig 88395 bp, 66 predicted proteins | sample SAMEA104315439__metabat2_low_PE_016 | metagenome-assembled genome bin SAMEA104315439 (sample SAMEA104315439) | gut metagenome | biome: Monkey gut; feature: monkey-associated habitat; material: faeces | place: China | collected 2013 | reverse complement strand
GAGGCAATAGGCAAACCTGCGGAGGGTAAGAAGAAATGAGCAAGCCGTTTCGGGTAGCCCTGTTGCAGTACCCCATTGCGTGGGCGGACAAAGAGACGAACCTGCGCGAGACGACAGAACGTATTGCCACATTGGCGGGAAAAGCCGATGTGGCATTGCTGCCTGAAATGTTCTCGACGGGCTTCTGTACAGACCGTCCCGACCTCGCCGAGACGATGGACGGTGAGACTATGCGGACACTGCAAGAGGTTGCCAATCAGTATGATATTGCCATTGCGGGGTCGTTTATATGCCGTGACGAAGAGGGGCTGAAGAATCGCGGATTCTTGGTGAGACCGCACGCAACGGTACAGGTGCAAGACAAGCGGCATCTGTATGCACATGGCGGAGAGGATAGGTTCTTTACGGCAGGGCAGGCGCGACAAGTGTTTGAATACAAGGGCGTTAAGATGCAGATGCTGGTGTGCTACGACCTGCGGTTTCCCGCTTGGGCGCGCAATCATACGGGCAGCGATTACGACATCTTGCTGGTCTGTGCCAACTGGCCTGAGATACGCATACAGTATTGGGATGCATTGGTTGCGGCGCGAGCCATTGAGAATCAATGCTATATCGCTGCGGTGAACCCTGTGGGCGATGATGCGCTGGGGCTACACTACAACGGACATTCGGTGGCGTATGACACTCGTTTGCAGGCGATTGCACAGTTCGATGACGACGAGGAAGGTGTGCGTATCGCAGAGTTTGACATAGATGCGTTGCACCATTTCCGTGAGGCGTTGCCGCTGTGGAAGGACGTGGACGCATTTGAGATACACACGGAGGGGGAGAAATGAACATAAATTACCACGAATTAACCATGAATTTTCGGAATGGTGTTTGTGGTGATGCGAATAGGTATAAATGGTTGAATATCAATGGAGCATAACGACTCTCACGCCTGAGCAGCAGGATGCGCAGGCGCGGTTGGAGCGAGAACTGAACATCAGTGCGGCATCGGCGCGAATGTTGGTGGTGCGGGGCGTGGAGACAGCCGAGGCGGCGCGTGAGTTTGTGCGCCCGTCGCTGGACAGGTTGCCCGACCCGATGCTGATGCGCGATATGGACAAGGCGGTGGAACGCCTGACGCGCGCTGTTGCCGAGGGGGAGAATATCCTCATCTATGGCGATTATGATGTGGACGGCACCACGGCGGTGGCGTTGATGTACCGCTTCCTGCGCCCATTGACAGAGCATATCGATTACTATATACCCGACAGATATACAGAGGGTTACGGTATCTCGTTCCGCGGGATAGACTATGCCGAGGAGCACCATTGCAGTCTGATTATCGCACTGGATTGCGGCATCAAGGCAGTGGATAAGGTGGCGTATGCCAACGGCAAAGGGATTGATTTCATCATCTGTGACCATCATACGCCCGGGGATACGCTGCCCCAAGCAGTGGCTGTGCTGAATATGAAACGTGCCGATTGTGCGTATCCTTACAAGGAGTTGTCGGGGTGCGGCGTGGGCTTCAAGTTGGCACAGGCATACACGCACAAGCATCACCTGCCGCAAGAGCATCTGGTGCCGTTGCTTCAATTGTTGGCGATGTCCATAGCCTCTGATATTGTGCCGATTACAGGCGAAAACCGTATCTTGGCTTACTTCGGCATCCGCCAATTGAACCGACACCCGTTTGCGGGGCTCGCGGCACTGATGGAGGTGGCGGGCATCGAGCAAGGGCGACTGAATATCAACGATTTGGTATATAAGATAGGTCCCCGTATCAACGCCAGCGGACGCATGAAGTCGGGCAGCGAGGCGGTGAGCCTGCTCATTACCGATGACCATGCACAGGCCCGGCAACAGGCAAGCGACATCAACACCTACAATACCGAGCGGCACGACTGCGACACCGAGACCACCCGCCAAGCCCTTGACATGCTTGCCGCCGACCCCGACAATGCGCAGAAGCGTTCCACGGTGGTCTATTCGCCGGAGTGGCACAAGGGTGTGGTGGGCATTGTGGCATCGCGCCTGACGGAGTCGTACTACCGTCCGACCATCGTGCTGACGGCAGGCGAGAACGGTATCATCTCCGGCTCGGCGCGTTCGGTAGGGGGCTTTGACATCTACTCGGCCATCGACTCGTGCCGCGACTTGCTGACGAACTTCGGAGGGCATGTATTCGCTGCGGGCTTGAGCATGAAAGCCGAAAACCTGGACGAGTTCCGCCGCCGCTTCGAGGAGTATGTGCACACGCATATCCGCGAGGACCAGTTGCACCCCACGCTGCATATCGAAGCCGAGATACAACTGGCTGACATCGATACGCAGTTCTTCAACATACTGCGGCACTTGGAGCCCTTCGGACCCGGCAATCCGCGTCCCGTGTTCGTGACGCGCCGACTTATCAACAACCGCAGCACCCGCGCAGTGGGCAAGAACAACGAGCACCTGCGTCTGGACGTGACAGACCGTACTGCCGCCATCACGGGCATCGCCTTCGGGCGTGCCGACATGGAGATGCACCTGCGCAACGGGCTGCCCGTCGATATCTGTTACGAATTGGATGAGAATACATTTCACCACAAGACGACCATCCAAATGATGGCACAAGACATTAAACTATGTTCAACGAACGTGACACACAAGGACCTCGTTTGAGACGAGGCAGCATCGAAGTCGTATGCGGCAGCATGTTCTCGGGCAAGACCGAGGAGTTGATTCGCCGTATGAAACGCGCCCAGTTTGCACACCTCAATGTGGAGATATTCAAGCCCGCGATAGATGTGCGGTATAGTGAAGAGGACGTGGTGAGCCACGACCACAACTCCATTCCGTCCACACCTGTGGACTCGTCGCAGAATATCCTGCTGCTTGCCAATGATGTGGATGTGGTGGGCATAGACGAAGCACAGTTCTTCGATATGGGTATCGTGGACGTGTGCAACGAGTTGGCACGCCGTGGCATACGCGTTATCTGCGCGGGTCTGGATATGGACTTCAAGGGCGTGCCCTTTGGTCCGATGCCTGCGCTGATGGCTATCGCCGACGATGTCTATAAGACGCACGCCATCTGCGTACACTGCGGCGACCTCGCCTATGTGAGCCACCGCACGGTAAGCAGCGACAAGCGCGTATTGCTCGGAGAGACAGAAAGTTACGAGCCTCTCTGCCGCGCATGCTACGAGAAAGCCATTGCCGCCGAACAGGCACAGCAGTCGTAAATCCTATCACATACATAGACGTCATATTGCCGTTGGCTATCGCCGACACCTATATATATAGTGTCCCCGACAGCATGCAGTGCCCGCCCGTTGGAGTGCGGGTACTGGTGCCTTTGGGCAAGAAGAGCATCACGGGTGTGGTGTACCGTCCCCACGGCGGCGCAGCCCCTGAGGGCGTGAAAGTGCGTGATATACTGCAGGTTCTGGACGCAACCCCCGTGGTGACGGCACAGCAGATTGCGCTGTGGGAGTGGATTGCGCGCTACTATCTGTGCACCATGGGCGAGGTGCTGGCAGCGGCATTGCCTGCGGGCATCATCGATGACGACTACTCTGCCGCCACGGCGCACTACATCGTCTTGGCGCCTCAGTATGCGAGTGGCGACCGCCTGCAAGAGGTGCTGAACGGCTTGCGCCGCGCACCCAAACAGGAACACCTGCTGCTCACTTTCCTCAGCCTGAGTGCTGACAATCAGGACGCTTACAAACCCGTAGAGCGTCGCCTGCTGTTGGAGACAAGCGGCGAGAGCGGTGCCGTACTGCGGGCGCTGACAGACAAGCACATCTTGCTTGACCAGGCGCAGACAGTCTCGCGTCTGCGCCAATATACAGGCAACGTCACTCCGCCGCATACCCTCGATGCCCAGCAACAGGGCGCATTGGAGGCAGTCCTGTTCACATGGCAGAACCACGAGGTGACGCTCCTGCACGGCGTAACCTCCAGTGGCAAGACTGAGGTGTATATCCACTTGATTGCCAATGCCCTACACGATGGGCGCAATGTCCTCTATCTGGTACCCGAAATAGCCCTCACCACGCAACTGACCGACCGCTTGCGCAGTGTGTTCGGGCAACAGTTAGTAGTCTATCATTCGCGTTTCAGCAACGCCGAGAGGGTGGAGATATACTATCAGGTGGCACGGAGCCAAACGCCGCTCGTCATCATCGGTGCGCGGTCGGCTGTCTTTCTGCCTTTCAACAACTTGGGAATGATTATCGTGGACGAGGAGCACGAGTCGTCGTACAAACAGCAAGAGCCTGCGCCCCGCTATCATGCCCGTTCCGCAGCCATCATCATGGCGCGTCTGTTCGGGGCGAAAGTGCTGCTCGGCACCGCCACGCCCTCTGTCGAGACCTACTACAACGCCTTGACGGGCAAATACGGACTGGTGCAGATGCCCGAGCGGTATCAGGGGCTGCAACTGCCCCGCATCACGATGATTGACCTCCAGCGGCAATACCACCGCAAGGAGATGTACGGACATTTCTCCGACCCGCTGGTCCTGCGCATGCGCGAAGAGATTGCGCGCGGCAAGCAAATTATCCTGTTTCAGAACCGCCGCGGCTACGCACCTTTTCTGCAGTGCCCCAACTGCGGCGAGGTGCCCCGTTGCGTCAACTGCGACGTCAGCATGACGTACCACAAGCAGACGCGCACCCTCGTCTGCCACAGTTGCGGCTATACCGTTTCCGCACCCGTGCTATGCCCCAAGTGCCACACGCCGTACCGTGAGCACGGCTTCGGCACCGAGCGTCTGGAAGAAGAGATACAGCAGTACTTTCCTGCCGCGCGGGTGGCGCGGATGGACCTTGACACCACGCGAAACAAGGACGGCTACCAGCGCATCATCGACGACTTTGCCGCCCATCGGGTCGATATACTGATTGGTACGCAGATGGTTACGAAAGGGCTGCACTTCAACGACGTCAGCCTCGTGGCGGTGCTTCAAGCCGATACGCTGCTCAACCAACCTGACTTCCGCAGTTACGAGCGTGCCTTCCAGATGTTGGAACAGGTCAGCGGCCGTGCGGGACGCACAGGCAGTCAGGGCGAGGTGCTGATACAGACCTTCGACCCTGCTAACTTTGTCTATGCGCTGCTCCGCAACCACGACTACGAGGGGCTTTACCGCCAACAGATACAGGAGCGCGGGCAGTTCCGCTACCCGCCGTTCTACAGGCTGATAATCATCACCCTCAAGCACCACGACTATGCGCGGTTGGATGCCGCATCGCGCCTGCTGCAATCGCGGCTGAGCGGCACTTTCGGCAATCGTTGCACGGGCATCATCGTGCCATCGGTGGCGCGTGTGCAGAACTACCACGTGCGGCAGATACGCCTGTCCGTAGAGGCTACCGCCAACATCACCCTCGCCAAACGCCTGCTCATAGAGCATATCCGCTTCGTACAGGTGCAACCTGATTGCCGCGGCACCATCATACTCCCCGACGTGGATCCGCAATAATCCCTCCCCCTACCATACCATAAAGGGAAATACTCCCATCATAACAATCATTTCCTGCCTTTGGGCATTGCACATCATGCATCACGCATGGTGCATTGTTTGCCGTATGTTTGTCGGGTTAAGGGTATGAGATTAGTATGTGGTTAGTATGTGATTAGTATGTGATTAGCGAGATGATAGCGAGTGGATAACGGGTGGATATCTACATCATCTCGCCCCGTGCATAGTGCCATGCAAAAAAGCGCACGCCCACTTGCAAAAACACGGAAAAAGCAGTAACTTTGTCGCCGATATGCGGATAGCGTTTACCACAGAACTGCCCCCCGAGAGTTTTGCCCGTCTTGGCGGACACACGTTGGGTGTGCCGCTTGCCGATGCGGACATCTTGGTTGCCACTTTCGACAAGCGTGTGCCACGCGAGATGATAGCGCAAGCACCTCATCTTCAACTGATTGCGAACTTCGGAGCGGGATTCAACAATATCGACCTCGATGCTTGCCGCGAGCGCGGCATCCGCGTCACCAACACGCCCCAACCCGTCATCGAACCCACTGCCGAACTGGCTTTTGCCCTCATGCACGATGTGGCACGCCGCACCGCGGAGTTCGACCGCCGTTTGCGCAACCATACCGCGGAACCCTTTGGCGTAATGAACAATCTGAGCCATTCGCTCTACGGTAAAGTGCTGGGAATCATCGGAATGGGTCGTATTGGACAAGCTTTGGCACGCCGTGCCGTGGCAGCGGGGATGACCATCATCTACCACAACCGTCACCCACTCTCCGCCGACATCGAGCAGCAGTACCATGCCGCATATACGCCCCTTGACACACTCTTGCAAGAGGCTGATTTTGTGAGCCTTAACCTCCCGTACACTCCCGACACGCACCACTTGATAGGCGAGCGCGAACTTTCTATGATGAAGCCCACAACCTACCTTATCAACACCGCGCGCGGCGCGCACGTGTGCGAGGAGGCATTGGTCACAGCCCTGCAAACCAACAGGATTGCGGGCGCAGCGTTGGACGTATTCGAGTACGAGCCCCATATCGCCGATGCCCTGCTCCGTTTGGACAATGTGGTACTCTCTCCACACACGGGCACCGGCACATGGGAAGGCCGCATCGCGATGTGCGAGAACGTCTGCGACAACATCCTCGCCTTCTGTAACCATGATTTTAACAAAATGAACATAGTGCTATGAATATCACAGACAGATTTTTGAAGTACGTCAGTTTCTGCACCACCTCGGACGAAGAAACGAACATGACACCCTCGACCCCGGGGCAGATGGAGTTCGCCAAGTACCTGCGCGATGAACTGCAGCAGATTGGTATGCAGGACATTAGCCTCGACGACAACGGTTACCTGATGGCTACCTTGCCCGCCACCGTGGACGGCAAACCCACTATCGGCTTTATCGCACACATGGACACATCGCCCGACGCCAGTGGCAAGCATGTTCAGCCGCGCATCATCAAGAACTACAACGGCGAGGATATACTCCTCAACGAAGAAGAGGTGATTGTTCTCGAGACCTCCAAGTACCCCGAGATACTGCGCTACAAAGGGCAGGACATCATCGTCACCAACGGCAAGACGCTCCTTGGCGCGGACGACAAAGCGGGTATCGCAGAGATTGTCTCGGCTTGCGAATACCTTATCCAGCACCCCGAAATCAAGCACGGCAAGATACGTGTAGGCTTCACGCCCGACGAGGAAATCGGTCAGGGAGCCGACCACTTTGATGTCGCGAAGTTCGGTTGCGACTTTGCCTACACCATGGACGGCGGTACCATAGGCGAACTGGAGTTCGAGAACTTCAATGCCGCCAGTTGCAAGATACATGTGCACGGTGTCAACGTACACCCGGGCTACGGCTACCACAAGATGATTAACTCCATGCGCATCGCCTACCAGTTGGCTGTCATGTTGCCCCGCTGGGAGACTCCCGAGCACACGCAGGGCTATGAGGGCTTCTACCATTTGGTAGGAATGACTGGCACCGTGGAGGAGACCACCCTCAGTTACATCATCCGCGACCACGACCGTGCCCGTTTCGAGAGCCGCAAACGCGAAATGGAGCACCTTGTCCGCAAGGTGAACCGCGAGTACGGCGAGGGTACGGCAGAGATTGAGTTGCGCGACCAGTACTACAACATGCGCGAGAAGGTGGAGCCCGTGATGCACATCGTCACCCTTGTAGAGGAGGCGATGAAGGAAGTGGGTGTCACCCCGCATATCCAGCCTATCCGTGGTGGTACGGACGGCGCACGCCTCTCTTTCGAGGGACTCCCCTGCCCCAACATCTTTGCCGGCGGTGAGAACTTCCACAGCCGCTTCGAGTACCTGCCTATCCCCTCTATGGAGAAGGCTATGCAGGTGATTCTCAAGATTGTAGAGAAAGCGTAACCTGTCCCCCGCATCCTCATGCCGCTGTCAGAACGTACATATTTCACCCCCTTGGGCACTATCCGCTATTGGGTGAACGGATTTGTGTCGGAACGCCCCGCGTTGGTGTTCCTGCCTGGACTGACGGCTGACCACACCTTATTTGATAAGCAGGTCGAGGCATTCGCCGAGGATTACAATATCTGGGTCTGGGACGCGCCCGCACATGGGCAGTCCCGCCCGTTCCGGTTGGCGTTCTCGCTCGCGCAGAAAGCCCAATGGTTGCACGCCATCGTGGCAGAGAACTGCGACAAAGACGCACCCCTGTTCCTTATCGGGCAGTCCATGGGCGGATACGTGGCGCAAGAGTATATGTATCTGTACCCGAAAGAAGTCGCAGGTGCCATTATCATAGACTCCGCCCCGGTGGAGCGCACCTACATCACTCGCGCCGAGTTGTGGATGCTCAAGCATATCGGACCAGTCTATCGTCTGTACCCTTGGGCACAGTTGCAGCGCATAGCGGCACAGGGCTGCTCAACTACCGACTATGGCAGAGCGCTGATGTTCAGCATGTTATCCGCCTATACGCACCAGGAGTACTGCGCCCTGGCGGCACATGGCTTTCGTATTTTGGCAGAGGCTATAGAGCAGCATACCACGCCTGTTTCAGGCTGTCCGATACTGCTTTTGGTCGGCGAACACGACCATGCAGGCTCTTGTCTGCGCTATTGCCGCAACTGGTCAGAACGCCAACACCTGCCTTTGGTCTATGTTCCCGCCGCCGGTCACAACTCCAACACCGACAATCCCGCTTTCGTCAACCGTCACATCCGCGAGTTTGTAGAAGCAAATATAACAAAATAGAAAGAATGGATAACAACGAAAAAGGATATGTGTATATACTAACCAACCCGAGTTTTCGCGAGGATTGGGTGAAGATTGGCAAAAGTGCGCGCCCCGTAGATGTACGTTCCAAAGAACTGGACAATACGGCTGTGCCGTTGCCCTTTGAGACATATGCCACTATTCAAACGACCAAATACGACTATGTGGAGAAATATATCCACAAGACCATTGACCGACTGGCTGATTTGCGCATACGCCAAAACCGGGAGTTCTTCAATGTGGCTCCACAAATAGCATTGGATATATTTCGTGATATAGCCCAGATGTTGGATGATGCCGTGATTACGGTGTATAAGGACAACAAACCTATTGAACAACATACCGTTGAGAGTGCTGACACTTCCAATGAAGAACATGCACATGCGCCTAAACGCGGACGATTCAAGTTCAGTATGGTAGGCATCCAAATAGGAGAATATATCACTTTTGTGTCCACGGGTGTGCAAGTGAAAGTGGCAAGCGATGATACCGTAGAGTACGAGGGGCGTATCTACAAACTATCACCTTTCGTGGGCACGTTTATGCCCGAAGACAAGCGTAACAATTCTGGAGCCTATCAAGGTGCCAAGTATTTTTCTTACAAAGGAAAGATATTGGACGATATGCGCTGCGAGTTAGAGAATAAATAGACATGGGCTCGGAAAACGCAATGATGGATTGGTCTAATTTCAGTTTTATTGATTTATTCGCTGGTATCGGTGGAATTCGACTGGGTTTTGAATCAGTCGGGGGGCATTGTGTCTTTTCTTCAGAATTTGATGAAGATGCATGCACGACATATCAAGCCAATTTTGGAGAACACCCTGCTGGGGACATTACAAAAATAAATGCACAAGACATTCCTGATTTCGACATACTACTTGGCGGGTTTCCATGCCAAGCATTCTCTATCATAGGAAAGCGATTGGGATTTGCTGACGAAACAAGAGGCACTCTCTTTTTCGATATAGAACGTATTCTCCAAGAAAAAAAACCAAAAGCCTTTATGCTCGAAAATGTTCGAAATCTTACTGCACATGATGGAGGAAAAACATTCAGAATAATTCTCTCACATCTTGAAGCATTGGGCTATACGGTCTATGCAAAAGTACTTAATGCATTAGACTATGGTTGTTGCCAAAAACGAGAACGTATCATTATTGTTGGTTTCCTTGAGCCTGTCTTGTTTTCATTTCCACAACCTTGTGCAGGAAAAGCAAGGTTACAGGACATTCTTGAAACAAATGTACCACCCAAATACTATGTCCGCGAAAATATACGGGATAGTCGTCTTGCACGCCTAAAAGACCCGAACTACCCCAAACCCTATATTTCACATGAGAATATCGGAGGTTCCATAACTCCGCACCCGTATTCCGCTGCATTACGGGCAGGAGCTTCTGCTAACTATATCTTGATTAACGATGAACGACGCCCCACAGAACGCGAAATGCTCAGGTTACAAGGCTTCCCCGATTCTTACAAGATTGTTCTTCCGTATGGAAAAGTAAAAAAACAATGCGGGAACTCGGTCGCAGTACCAGTAATGAAAGCAGTTGCAACGCAGATGGTACATGCTCTCAAACAATATGAACTTTATAAACAACAGCATTATGCCTAAAAAGAAAGTGAACACCATTACAACACAACAAGCGAAACAAGCACTTGACAAAGTTATCAACAAATCAAGGGCACATTGGTACAAACCAATACAAATCGCAGAAATCCTCTATCAGAATCGTACTGCTCATAATATCAATTTGGAGCATTTGGAGGATTATCGAACAAAGAGTAAAGAATGGAGAGACAATATCACTTTGCCACTATTAGGCAGAGTATGCACCAGTAGTGCCAAATTCCAAGATAATATCTTTGATGACAACGCAATACCACCACGTGTTCTAAAGGTATTGGGTGAAGAGAATATCCGCACGAATGGTGCTGTAGAAGCATATATTTATCGTTGTTTCTTTACAAAGCAACAACAATTTCAGGCAGCCCTCTCTGTTTGCCTTGACGCCCAGCCGGACACTTTCTTCGTTAAAAAGTTCATTGATGCTTTTTGGAAAGAACCGGGATTAAAACGTAGCATTGATAAGGTGTATGAGATTATTGTATATTCGCTCTTTGAAACGCTTGTGGAGGCTATGGAATTGAAAGTTTCGGTATTTATTAGTGATAATGCATTACCTATCCTCACTGAATTTGAGGACTTTTCACAAAAAGTAATGTGCTTGGATGCTGCTCATACTAATCATATTCAAAGTGCAAAATTGTATCGTGTAGGAGTTACCAATGCTGCAGATAGGGGATTGGATATGTATTCAAATTGGGGACCTGCCATACAAATCAAACACTTGTCTTTAGACCCGGATTTGGCAGAAGAGATAGTTACTGGAGTTTCTTCCGACAAATTAGTCATTGTTTGCAAAAATGCAGAAAAACAAGTCATTCAATCTTTGCTCACACAAATAGGATGGCGTAGTCATATTCAAAGTATCGTTACAGAAGAAGATTTGATAAATTGGTATGAAAAAGCCTTACGAGGAACGTATGCTTCCAAATTATCGCAAAAACTATTAGATACATTAGCAGAAGAAATTTCATTAGAGTTTCCTCATGTATCTAACATCCCTGATACATTACAAAATCGTAATTATGATAGCATAACAGATAGCTTTTGGGAAATAGGATAATCAAAAACTATTATTGGGGTTGTATGTAACTATGATATAACTGACCACAAAATAAAGACAATAACTAAACAATTAAATCTTAAATACAATGTTAAAGGAAACACCTTTCACAGCGACCCATATTGCGTTGGGTGCTAAGATGGCAGATTTTGCCGGGTTCAACATGCCTATCCAATATCCGACAGGCATCAATCAGGAACACATGATTGTCCGCACGGGCGTGGGCGTCTTTGATGTCAGCCACATGGGCGAGTTCTGGGTAAAAGGCGAGCGCGCCCTTGACTTCCTCCAGTACATCACCACCAACGATGTATCGAAACTCGAAGCGGGCAAGGCACAGTACACCTGCATGCCCAATGGCAAAGGCGGTATTGTGGACGACCTGATTATCTACAAGTACTCCACCACTAAATACCTGCTCGTTGTCAATGCCGGCAATATCGACAAAGACTGGGCTTGGGTCAATAAGCAGAACACTTTCGGTGTGACTCTCGAGAACGCCAGCGACAAATACGGACAGTTGGCAGTACAGGGTCCGAAGGCTACGGAGATGCTCCAACTGCTCACCGACGCTGACCTGAGTGCCATTCCGTACTACTCGTTCCGCGAATGGTCATTTGCAGGCGTACCTGGCGTTATCCTCAGCAACACGGGTTACACGGGTGCCGGCGGCTTTGAGTTGTACTTCCCCAAAGAGAACGCCATGCAGATATGGAACGCTCTGTTCGAGGTCGGCAAGGATTTCGGATTGGCTCCTATCGGACTCGGCGCACGTGACAGTCTGCGTCTTGAGAAATGGTACTGCCTCTACGGACACGACATCGACGACACCACATCGCCCCTTGAGGCAGGTCTCGGCTGGATTACGAAGTTCGACGCCAAGGACTTCATCGACAAGGCCTTCCTCCTCAAGCAGAAGGCCGAGGGTGTGAAGCGCAAACTGGTTCACTTCGAGTGCCAGGAGCGTGCCATTCCGCGTAACGGTTACGAGATTTGCGATGCCGATGGCAACCAGATAGGCCATGTAACGAGCGGTATCATGCTGCCGAATACCAAGGTTGGCATCGGTATGGGCTACGTGCAGACTGCTTTCGCGAAAAAGGAGACTATTATCTACATCAAGATTCGCGAGAAGTTGGTACCTGCCAAGATTGTGTAAAGCACAACGTATGAGGGAATGGTGCACAAAGCACCGTCCATCTATAAAGAACGGCTGTTTAACAATGCGTTAGGCAGCCGTTTTGATATCCCCTACTCTATCTTGACGATAAAGCGTTTGTAGTAAGAGATTAGTAATGTGGTGACTGGCAGGGCGATTATCATACCGACAATGCCGAGCAAAGAGCCCCATATCGACAGGCTGAGGAGTATGGCGGCAGGGCTCATGCCCATCGCATTGCCCATTATCTTGGGCGTCAAGAGCAGGTCTTGAATACACTGAACCACCACGAAGACCACCACAATACACAGCATCACCACCCATACGGGACGCCCTGTCTCGGCGGATTGTATCAGTCCGAGTATCAGGCAGGGCGGGATACCTATCGTTTGGAGATACGGAACCAAGTTGAGCACCCCGATAATCAGCCCCATGGCAATTCCCATCGGCAAGCCAATGATTTGGAAACCAATGGCAAACAATATGCCGACTATACCGGCAATGGTAGCCTGTCCGCGGAAATAGCAGTTCATATTGCGGTCAAGGTCACTCATCAGGACTTGCGCACCATGACGGTATCGGTGGGGTATATATTGGTACCAACTATCGGCAATCTTCTCATAATCAATAAGCAGGAAGACGATATACAGCAGACAGACAAACACAATCGCCAGCCCCATGACAGCACTGAGCCCGCTGCTAATCCAGTTACCCACTTTGGGCAGGAGACCACGGAGTGTCTGCTGTACTTCGGGATTGCTGAGCAGGGTCTTGATATCCATATACTCCACCAACTCCTGGAATTGCTCATTGGCACGCGGGGAGAAATACTCGTTGGCATCGAAGGTACTGAGGTAGTTCTTCACCCCCGCGGAGAGTGCCGTCGCCTGTTTGCTGATGGTGGGCACAAGTGCCGCCACGGCACCCGTCAGCACGCCCAATACCAGCACCAATGTCACAATCACCGACAGCAGACGGTTCTTGAAGCGGCACTTGTACTGGAAGAACCGCACTATCGGTTCCAGCATATAGGCAATCACAAAACTGACCAGGAACGGCAGCAATACACCGCTCAGTCGGCGGATAAGCAGGTAGAGTGCCACCAATACGGCAATGGTGATAATCCCGCGGATAATGGTGTCGCGGTCGAACTGTTGCTGGCGCGATGCGCCTTGAGGTAGTTTGAGCATAGTCGGGTTGGTTGAGGGTTATTGCATACGGTGTGCAAAATTAAAGTTGAACTTTAAATTTGCACACGGAATATATATCTTATTGCTGCCCAAGTAGTTGCCATCGGACATATAACAGATTATAGCAGGTGAACGCAACTATTTTGATACTTATTCCTGCGCAAAGGTAGTGTATTTTTACGGATTGCGCAACTATGGGGCGTATTTTGTGCATAGGGTTGTGCTCTTTAGCGCAGGCATACAAATACCCTCGGCGACCGTAGGGAGGACGGTGTCGAGGGTAAAGGGAAGGAGATGTTAGGGCAAACTACTTGATGTCTTGAACAAGACGGATAGAGAAACCACAATTACGCGAATTGCACATAGAAGGGTATATCTCACCTCCGCCAAAGGCGAAAGCACTTGCACCACTACCATCTTCACACATCGTGCTTGACCAATAATAGCCTGTACTTTGTATGTTTTGTACTTGCGTACCTTCTTCTCTATCTCCCGCAGCAGGAAGGAATACGGCTCCTGCTTGCTCCATTTGCGCCCACTGAACTGCATCAAATGTGTTTGCCAACCATTCCGTCACATTGGGTGAGAATACTAATTTATCAGGGGTATTCCATTCATCCGGGAGTATGACAATTCCGCATATATCTGCTTTGTCAGTACGTATTGTAGCAGCACCATATAAGCGGGTAGCATTGGGACGTTGTGTGAAAATATAGTGCCATTCCTGTCCTGTCAATGTGCGCCACTGATTAGATTTGTTACCTCCATTGGCAATTGCATTGTCGCCCCAATCAATAAATACGGTATAAGCATCATCGGAAGTGCTCATCTTGGTGGGAATATCTCCTGTACCCCAACCAAACAAATCTATCCAATCGCTATAGGTGTTGCTAATGTTTTGGTTGCTTGCTCCAACAAACTCATATTGGCGGTCTGCAAACCGCCATGTTTGTGTACTTGCCTGATATTGCAGATTTCCTACAGAGAAAAAAACTTGCTTGTCAGAGACTACCGAGAATGCACCAGCAGTAATAACACCATTTTGTGTATTGGTGGTGTTTTCGTTTGTATTTGGTATATTGGTGTCACAGGCTACAAAACACAAACTTGCAACCATACTGCACACAAGCACATTTTTCATTTTCATGCTTTTTCCCCTAATATGTGTCGGGGGCAACTATTTGTTTGCTATGGACACTCGCGTTATAAACAATGGATATCGGCATCTGTCCACAATGCTCGCAAGCGGGTTTGCGGCGCAAAGGTAGTGCTTTTTTAGCAGATATGCAAAAATGTGCAGAAAAGAGACATAATGTATTGATATATTTTAGCGTTTGGCGGCGTATGGGATATGTATCGGTTGCGCAAGGGTTGCTTATCCCTTGCGTATCCCTTGCTGAAGGGTAGCGTTAGTATTATTTAAGAATTGCTGTTTGGCGCGAGTGGAAGACGAGGATTAACAGGGACTCAACGGGGTGAGATACGAGTTGTTTTGCAAAGTCCACTTTGCAAAAATGAGAATAGTATGCAGAAAAATGTAGTTTGCTTTGCATAGTAGCGATATTTGTTGTACCTTTGCAGTCGGAAAGAGGAAGACCTCCCCACCCCCTCCTTCAAAGGAGGGGCTCTATAGGATGGGAGAGGGTGGAACGAAATAATAACATGTGTGACTATTGTGTAACTATATAATAAGGTAAAGAAATGAAGAAAATGATTATCGCCGCTATGGCAAGCGTGATGGTGTGCATGAGCGCATGCGCAGAGAAAACACAGTTGGTAAAGTTCAACGAACTGCCGCAAAAGGCACAGACGTTTGTGGAGACCTATTTTAATGCAGCAGACGTGTCGTTTATCAAAATGGAAAAAGACGGGCTGCACAATGACTACGACGTGCGTCTGATAGACGGGACAGAGATAGACTTCGACTACCAAGGCGAGTTGGAAGAGGTGGATTGTCAGACCAAAGCCGTACCCGCAGGTATCGTGCCCGAGAAGATTGCCACATATGTGGCTGAGCACTTCGCAGGGGCAATCGTGGTAAAATACAAGATTGACCGCCGCGAACAGAAAGTGGAACTGAACAACTCGCTGGAGTTGGAGTTCGACAAACAAGGAAACTTTCTTCGTATTGACGACTAAGGGTCGTCAGTACGAGGGGTAACAAGCAACAACTGATTATAGAACAGACTGATATGAAAAGACTTCGCCGTTCATCGGACAAAATGCTCGCCGGCGTATGTGCGGGCATCGCCGAGTACTTTGATGTGGACCCCACGCTGATTCGCGTGCTGTATGCCGCACTCACCCTCTTCACGGCTGCCTTCCCTGGCGTGCTGCTGTACATCATAATGATGATTCTGATGCCCAACTACGACGCAGAATAACAATGGACATAACGTAACAGCGTGGAAACCATGATAGATAATATCAAATCGCAGATGCGCAAAGGGCTGTTGGAATACTGTATCCTGATGGTTATCAGCAGGAAAGAGGCATATGCATCAGACCTGCTGGAGGTGCTGCGCAAGGCAGACCTCTTCGTGGTCGAAGGCACAGTATATCCGCTGCTGACGCGTATGAAGAACAACGGACTGTTGGACTACCGTTGGGAAGAGTCGCCCGGTGGTCCGCCGCGCAAGTATTTCCGTCTGACCGAAGACGGACACCAACTGCTCCGGCAACTGGACGAAGAATGGACCGCCATCAGTACGTCCATCAACGCCATCATTGCCTCGGAGCCTACGGAAGAGGCGCGCACGCCCTACACAGAAGACGACCCATTGTTTAGAACCAATAAATAAAAAGAATATGAAAGAGACTCGTACTATTAACCTCAACGGCATCGCCTTTAATATCGACTACGATGCCTATCAGGAACTGCGTGACTACCTGCATGACATCGAGTTGCGCCTGCCGATTGATGAGAAAAACGACGTAATGGCGGACCTTGAAGCACGCATGGCGGAACTGTTTTCCAAAGCACTTTTCGCCAAGAACATTCAGGTGATTGACATAGCCATGGTGCAAAGCGTACAGGCGCGGATAGGTGCGCCATCGGAGTTCGGCGAGAACAAACGCCCGAAAGTGAAGAAGAGCAAATCGGAGAACTCGGGCTGCTGGCGCGTGTTCGGCATCACGGTGATGGTGCTGGTAGCGGTGATGGCATTGCCTGTGCTGCTGCCGCTGTTGGCAGGCTTCGTGGCACTGATTGTGGGGCTGTTTGGTGCCAGCATCGGCATTATCGGGGCGGCTCCGTTCATGGGAATAGAGTTGTTCGGTGGCACCACGTGGATGACAGCTTTGTTCATCGTATGCGGCTTGGCAGCGGTAGTGCTGCCGATAGTGATGATAATCTGCAGCATCGTGTCGTATATGCGTACACGCCGCGGACCCAAAGCCCGTTTCTGGTGGATTACGCTGATACTGTGGGCGTTGTCCATCGTCGGAACTGCCACTATGTCCGTGAAAGCCGTGCAGATGGGGTTGGACATCACTCCGCTGATAAACGAGATGTGGGACGACGATGACGATGATACGATGATGGCTTCAGAGGAACGCGAAGTGCCCGCTTTCAACGCTATTTGCGTGAAAGGTGCGGCAGAGGTACGGTTGCACACCGGTGCGCAGCAGCAACTCACCGTGCGCAGCCACAACCTCGACAAGGTGACCACCGAGGTGCGCGACAGCGTGCTGTATGTCGAGATGGCGCAAGGGCGCTACATGGGTATGTCGCTGGATGTAACGGTGCCCGAACTGCGGTCGATACGCGCTGCAGGGGCTTGCGAAGTGAAAAGTGCCGATGTGCTGACTACCCGGCAACTGGATATCGATTGTGCCGGTGCGGCGGAGATGGACCTCAATATCAATGTGCAGACGCTCAACATCGAGGTGAACGGTGGTGCCGAACTTGACCTGAAAGGCACTGCCAATCAGGCAGATGTCACCTTGAACGGTACAGGCGAGATAGACGCAGCCGACCTCATGACGCAAACCATGCACATCAACTGCGCAGGGGCAAGCGAGGCGGAGATTAACGTGCAAAACGAACTCTGGGCGCAGGCTACGGGAGCCAGCAAAATCATCTATCGCGGCAACCCGCAACTGAAACAGAAGATGGAAATCGGCGGTAGCAAGATTGTAAGGAAATAATCACCGCCGTCACATATCTATATCTCCTCATAAAAGAAGAATTGCATACCGGAAATGTGTATGCAATTCTTCTTTTATCATTCTTAATTTGTCCTCCACTCCCCTGTCCTAAGGAAGTTCCCGATATCATCCATCGCCTTGTCGCGCATCGGCTGCAACTCCTCCCTGGTCACATCGCCCATTATCCACGACCCAATCCAGAACTCATCCGTGCCGTCCAGTATCAGTGGCAACTCGGCGCAATGTGCTGCCTGCAGGCGCGAGCCCCGCGGCTGCCATGTGTAGAGGTTGTATCGCGCGTCCACGCCCTGTTTCTGCAGGTATCGCACATAGCGTTTCGCGGGATTGATAAACACGTTCCGCGTCACAAAACCCCACGCCACTTTCGGACCGAACATACTGCCGTCCTGTGCCTGCGCGCTCACCACCACCTGTTCCGGCCACTGCACACGCACACCGTATCTCGGCATCTGCGGCAGGTCTGTGGGCGAGAAAGGCAACGCATGCCATTGTTGCGGGTGCGAATCCATGTATGCCAACTGAGCCGCCAACAGCGAATCCGCAGGACACGTCCATGCATCTAATCCCCTTTTGTCCAAATACTTGCGTATATACTCCGTTCGTTGCTTGGCAATGCAACGCCCCGTCGTCAACCCCATTGGCGCGGAGAAAATGATAGCCCTGCGTATCGGAACCTTGGTCGTATCTGCCAGGCAATACACCACACTCTGTGCGCCTGCCGACTGCCCCGCAAGCGTGATATTTCCCGCATCGCCGCCAAAGCGACCTATATTGTTATGCACCCAGCGCAGTGCCGTCAGTTGGTCTTGCAAACCGAGGTTAACCGACGCAGAATCAGGCTGATACAGATACCCGAACACACCCAGACGATACGTTACGGTCACTGTCACCACCTGCTCGCGCAGCGCAAACTCCGCCAACTGCGTATTCACCTTCTCGCCACCGCCTGCGTAGTAGTTCCCGCCGTGAATATACACTAATACAGGCAGTTCCGCACTCCGAGCCTCGTCCAGAGGGTAGGGGGAATTGACCGTCAGCACCAAGCAGTCCTCCGTCATCGGCGACTCCTCATCGGCTTCCACTACCACGTGCGACTCTCCGTATTGAATAGCAGGGTCTGCTATGTTAAGTCGCTGGTAACAAGTCAGATAACTATGCGTATAACTATCCTTTTCATCTATGCCCTCCACCAGTTCCGGCGCACGAAAACGCTCTGCATGTGCATACGGTACACCATGATACACATACACCGCATGGCTCTCATTGCTCAGTCTCAGGCAATGCTCCAGCGTGTCCATTCGCAACCCCTCGGCTGCCATACTTGTCCCTGCGCCAACCAGCGCGAGACACAATCCTACGAATCCTAACTTCTTCATAACTAAGGTATTTATAATGAATTACTGCTATATCATCCTACCCTGCCCGACAACATCATACCCCTCTTAATTCTTAATTTTAAATTCTTAATTCCCAAAATTATACCATTCCTCCAGATGCCTGTTAAACTCCCGCTTGTCGCACGTCTGTGCCCACTCCCTCACCTGCTCGGTCATCACCTCGAAATGCATCCGCACCGTCCTCCTGAGGCGGCAGTTTTTCGGCTTCAACTTACTCCAATGGCTCTGTTCCAACCCGCGCGTCCGCACCATAACAACCTCCACGCCCTCAGGCAGTTGGCTGCACACCTCGTATGCCAGCCGTCGGTTGCCTATCACCTCTTTGTCCACCAACTTCACATGCCCCGACGGGTAGAATGCAATCTCTTTTCCCTCCGCCAGACTGTCCACCGCAATGCGTGTCAGCCGCTGAGCCTGTTCCACGCCGTGCTCGCGGTCATGCGTCTTCTCCAGGTCGGGAACAAGGATGGCATCCGCCATACCCAACACCTTGCGAAACAGTCGGTTACGGAAAAATCTCTCGTCCACCATCGGGCGCAACGGCACTTCTCCGCACTCCGAAAACAGTATCAGCGGGTCAATGAACGCAGGGTGGTTCGGTAGCACCAGATGCACTCGCCCGTCTTTCATGCATTCCATTCCCCTCGTCCGGACGTCATAGTGCAGATGTAAAACGAAACGTGCTATTTTGGCAAAGGTATATCGGTTCATAATCGGCTTAGAAAAAATAATTTGCAAAGATACAAATCTTCTTTGAATTATACAAATCGACTATGATATTCGCACAAAAACAAACTGACAATTCTATTATATATTTTTACAACTGCGCATTTTTAGTCGTTGTATGTACTCGCTATCCTCCTACTATCCTCTCGTTATCCTCTCGCTGTGGGTAGGCATTTATAACTATTTATAATCAAACGAAAAGGCGGGCAATGGAGGAATATCCTCCGCCCACCTTTTGCGTGCTTATCACCCGATAAGCACCTGTATCTTAAGAGAATTACATCACGATGTTCACTATCCTGCCCGGTACGACGATCACCTTTTTCGGGGTGGTGCCGGCGAGTTAATTAATTTGCCATTAGTTGTTGCTGGACGCTGTCTATTGTGGGACAATAGATAATGGGCATAGAGGTGGCTGGGCGTTGGCGGGGCAAGAAGCGCCCCATCGTAACTGCGTCCATCATTTTTTGCACAAAAGGTTCTGCGTGAACAATCTCTGCGTTGTATCCTTGGTGTAAAATGTTGTATAATTCATCAGCAGCAGATCGCGATATAAACTCTATGCCTGCCAGATCCAATAGGTATTCGTCTTGTGGCTGTAACATAGTACGCAAACGCTCCATACTCATACGAGTGCGAATCTGTGTGCAGTATACTTCTTGCAGTTTAAGTACCTTCTTCATATATAATAATACCTATTTACTACAGCAATCATTTTTGAGGAATAGGGTATTTCCCCAATTCGCATTGCCTTTTTATGTCTTCAATGACATTACTTTGTGCAATCGTTGGATTTCCAAATCCGTTGAAGTGTAATATCCTCATCTTTTCTAATTGTTCTCTAATTTGTTCTACACGATTCAAATCAATATGGAAATCCTCCCCTATCTCGTACATATCACATCTTCCACGCAAAGAAATATAGTGGGCAATATCCCAAAATAGACCATCAAGGTTATATTTGCTCATGTTTTCATAGATACATAATTTTTCTTCTCGCTGTTTGGCATATTCAGCGGCATGCAATTTCTCTAATTCTTTATATTTAAGTGCAAAGTCTGCTTGTATTGCAGATATTTTTGTAAGAAGGAGTTTTTCTGAAACGGTTATTGTTCTATCTGCTTTAGCAATTAAAGACATAACTTTGTATAATGATGCCATATACAAAAGGGAGGCTCTTAAATTATCAACACCTAATAAATCAGGAAGTAAAAGTGTAAAATTCTTGTCTTGATTGCCAATGTATATATCCTGCAATAATGATTCATACTTATGCTGAAGACAATCTTTTTCTCTTATAAATGCATCATAGTCTAAATTTGGGTTAGCCCTGTCTATCATCACAACAATTTCCAATAGCATTTCACCCTCAATATTCAGTATACAAAACTCATTATAAATAGCGGCATAGCATGAGATTAAATCTTGGTAAACTATATACTTAAATAACGTTTGTATATTTGTAATTATTTTATGGTTGACAACTATCTGTTTAGCGTTTATTTTGTCCACTAAAGATGTATTGTTATAGAGATAATTACGTACAGACAGAATGTTATTTGTATATATAGATAAATCCGCAAATTGTACTTTATTCAAAAAATGTGGAATTTGTTCTGGTGTTGGTATATTAACAAGTGCAGTTTGAACATCATTATTTGGTATTATATCTCTTTGTTTTATATTTGAAGATGTTTTGGATATGTGTTTTTTGCTTTTTGTTAGGGAAATAATGAGTTTTGTTATTTGAGATGCAAGTATTAATGTTATTATAAATACAGCGGTTTTAAGACTATAAAGCAACACTATATTCCAATTATATTGCTGTACAACAATTAAGCATATACTTAATAGTAGCAATACAATGCTAGTGATTATTGTTGATTTGCGATAGTTCTTCATTTTCCCTTGTTCAAGTGTACGATGTCTATACTTATAGTATGTGATATATACTGTCCATATGATGATGCAACTTGCGACAAATAAAAGACTACTCCAATAATACTCGGAGTTCGATGCTTTTAATATAAAAACTATTATTGATCCCCAAATAGATACAAATCCACAGAAGATATTTATTGCAGAACATAAGCAACCATGTTCATTATTAACCTTATCGTAAGAAGATGACGGAGTTGATTTCACTTTGGGTTTCTTATTCAATTTAGTCCTATAATAAATGCCAGTACCAGGAGCCCCAATCGTGCCGTATACACCTCGCGAACCAATATTAATTTTTGCACCACGTACTCCAGTTGAAACACTCACGCCACTCTTTGATATGTTCAAACCTATATGTGGAGTAACCTTGACTTTTTTACGAAACGATATTGCCATTCTAAGAGTTATTGTATTAGTGAGCTATTGATACATATAAGGGACTGCCAAACAACTTCCATGTGTTAGGCAGTCCCTTATATGTATCAATTACATCACGATGTTCACAATCCTGCCCGGCACGACGATGACCTTTTTCGGGGTGGTACCGGCGAGTTGCTTGGCGGTTTGCGGGTCGGCGAGGACGATACGCTCCACCTCCTCGCGCGGGGTGTCTTTGGCTACCTCTATCGTGAAACGCACTTTACCATTGAACTGCACGGGGTATTTCTGCGTACTCTCCGTCAGGTAGGCTTCGTTGCACTCCGGCCACTCGGCATCGCAGACCGTGGTCGTGTGTCCGCAACGGTGCCAAGCCTCTTCGGCGAGGTGCGGTGCGTAGGGGGCAAGCAGGATAGCAAAGACCTCTAACACTGCGCGTTTGTTGCACTTGAGGGCTGCGAGTTCGTTCTGCGCAATCATGAAAGCAGGGATAGACGTGTTGAACGAGAAGTTCTCGATGTCCCATGTAATCTTCTTAATCAGTTTGTGCAGGCTGCGCAATTCGTCTGCCGTGGGGGCGTCGTCGGAGAGCGTCTCATACATATTCCACAAGCGGCGGAGGAAACGGTGTACGCCGTCGATACCATTGGTGTCCCACGGTTTGGACATCTCCAGCGGGCCGAGGAACATCTCGTAGAGACGGAGTGTGTCGGCCCCGAAATTAGCCACCACATCATCGGGATTGACCACATTGAACATCGACTTAGACATCTTCTCAATCGCCCAACTGCAGATATACTGCTTCTCGGTGGGCTGTCCGATGTACGGGTTGTCGTTGTCGGTTGTGCCGTCGCTATAGACGAACTCGGCGTTCTTGAAGTCGGGCATCCAATCGCGGAACGCCTGTACGTCCAAGATGTCGTTGTGTACGAGGTTGACATTCACGTGGATAGGCTGCACCTTGTCTTTGTACTCGGGGTTGTTGATGAGGTTGTAACTGATATACAAGTTGCCCGTTGCGCCCTCGCCGATGTAACGATAGACAAAGTTGGACCGCCCCTGAATCATACCCTGGTTAATCAGTTTCTTGAATGGTTCGTCCTCGCAGACATAGCCGAGGTCGTAGAGGAACTTGTTCCAGAAACGACTATATATAAGGTGTCCCGTGGCATGCTCGCTACCGCCGAGGTAGAGGTCCACCTGACGCCAATAGTCGTTGGCTTCGTGGCTGACGAGGGCTTGGTCGTTGTGGTTGTCCATATAGCGGAGATAGTACGCCGATGAGCCTGCAAAGCCCGGCATGGTGCATAGTTCGATGGGGAAGACGGTCTTGTCGTCGATGAGCGACTTGTCCACCACTTTGCCGTTTGCCTCGTCCCATGCCCAGCACTGTGCGTTGCCCAATGGCGGTTCGCCTGTGGCGGTGGGTTTGAAATCGCTGACCTCCGGCAAGCACAAGGGCAAAGACTCCTCCGGGAGCGTGTATGGCATACCGTGCTTGTAGTAGATAGGGAACGGTTCGCCCCAGTAGCGTTGGCGACTGAAGACGGCGTCGCGCAGACGATAGTTGACCTTGACACGACCAATGCCGGTGTTGGTGATATACTCTTTCATCTTCCGGATGGCGTCTTTTACCTGCAGACCATTCAGGAAACCGGAGTTGGTCATCACACCCTCTTTGGCATCGAAACTCTGTTCGCTGACATCGGCACCCTCAATCAGAGGCACGATAGGCAGGTTGAAATGCTTGGCGAAAGCATAGTCGCGACTATCGTGCGCCGGCACTGCCATAATGGCTCCCGTGCCGTAACCTGCAAGTACATAATCACTTATGTAGATAGGAATCTCGGCGTTGGTGAGCGGGTTGATAGCATACGAGCCTGTGAAGACACCGGTTACACGGCGGTCGGCGATGCGCTCACGCTCGGTGCGGTGCTTCACCATATCGAGATAAGCGTCCACTTCGGCCTGTTGCTCCGCAGTGATGACACGACTCACATACTCGCTTTCGGGGGCGAGCACCATAAACGTAACGCCGAAGACGGTGTCCGCGCGGGTGGTGAAGATAGTGAACGGTTCGTCCTGCCCCTTGATAGCGAATTGCATCTCCGCTCCCTCGCTGCGCCCAATCCAGTTGCGCTGGGTCTCCTTGAGGCTGTCGGTCCAGTCGATATGGTCAAGCCCCTCCAACAGACGCGGTGCGTAGGCACTGACGCGCAGGTTCCACTGGCGCATCACACGCTGCTCAACAGGATAACCACCGCGCACGCTCAAGCCCTCGCTGACCTCATCGTTTGCCAACACGCAGCCCAACTCGGGGCACCAGTTGACCTTGGTGTCGGCGAGGTAGGCAATGCGGTATTGCATCAGCCGCTCCTGTTGCTCCTGCTCGGTGAGCGTTGCCCATGTGGGGTCTTCCGCCTCCCATTTGGCGACTAACTTGCTGATAGGCTGTGCTTTCTGCAAGGTGGTGTCGTAGTAGGAGTGGAACATCTGAATGAACGCCCACTGTGTCCAACGATAGAACGAGGGGTCGCAGGTCTTGATTTCGCGGTCCCAGTCGTAGCAGAAACCTATCTTGCGCAGTTGCTCCACGTAGTGGGCGATATTTGTCATCGTGGTCTTCTCGGGGTGTTGCCCCGTTTGGATGGCATACTGCTCGGCGGGTAGACCATACGAGTCGAAGCCCATCGGGTGGAGCACGTTGAAGCCCTGCAGACGCTTGTAGCGACTGTAGATATCACTGGCGATATAGCCGAGCGGATGCCCCACATGCAGTCCCGCCCCGCTCGGGTAAGGGAACATATCCAGCACATAGTAGTGCGGCTTGGTGCTGTGGTTGCTTACTTTGTACGTGCCGGCTTTTTCCCATTCAGCCTGCCACTTCTTCTCAATCTCCGTAAAATTGTATTCCATAAAACTAATTACGATTTTGTCATTTACTATTTATTTGAGTATTTTGCCATTTGGTTATGTGGGCAATATAGTCTTTGCAAAGGTACACTAATTTTATGATATACGCAATGGTGTTGAGTATTTTTGTGGTGTTTCATTGAGCGTTTTTGAGGTTTGATTGTGGCTTTCTAAAGGTATCCCGTTATTATCTCAAACATCCAAAGTCAAACAAGCGGCATCTCTGCCGCCTGTGAATCGTGTGGGGGTGCTATACCTTTACAATACCCTTATTTCACACATGTGATAGCCTCATTAAATTCGTCAAAATCAAATGACTCATCCCGTTATTCTTAAAGATTACCAATCAGACTCAGGCAGTTCCGTAGAGGCTTCAGAAATATCTTCCATCCATATCAAGAGTTTTTGGTGAAAAGTCTCGATTTCCTTGTCCCTGCGTTTTGAATTTGTAGGTCTTGCTGTGTATTTCTTAATTTGGTCAATGGCTCTGGGTAGCATACCATCTACAACCATAGCCTTGGTGACTTCTGTTACGCATCTTAAACGTCCCTCTTTGAACTCGAATTTCATCGTAAAATGGAATGTTACAGGGCATAAGCCCATTTCGCCTTTGGAAATCCAAGTGTTGCCATCAATTACTACCATTTCTGATTCTTCCTTTACAATAAATTCTGTACGGTTATATTTTGTTTTAGACCAATTAAGAACTTTATGTTTCAAATCAATGGGAGTTCCATCTATTGAAACGATATACTCGTAGTATGGGAAAGAGTTGTATTGCTCTTTCACCTCACTAAAACTAAAAATGCTAACAAAGCATAGCATTAAGGCTGTAATAAACTTTTTCATTGCAATATTGTTTTTATGTAGTTCAACAAAAGTATGTTCCCATGTTTGTAGTATAGATGTTGGCTCCTATAATTTCTTGGCATACAAATATATCTCGATATAATTGATTATAACAAGCAAAATTTGGATCATTTAACACAGAAAGAAGTATTTCTTTTTGCTCCTCTGTTGCTCGTTTCCCTATTACAACACCGCGGATTACTCCATTTTTGAGTGATAATGTTTGAGGTAAATCCACACCAATAAGACGGCGTTCTTGCTCACTAGACCAACTTATATGTTTAGTCCCTAATAAATGCATATATAATTTCTGTGCAGTCTCTTCTGGTGTATCTTTACTAGATACTATTTGGAGATTTTGGCACTTTGAGTAGGTGATATCTATGAACTTATACCATTTCGTACGGGATAGTGCACTATTGTTTTCGTGTATTAGTGCTTTCTCATCTATAACTAAACAAGCACCTTGACTTTTATCGGCATATATGCCCCACATACTTGGTATTAAATAGCCACATTTTGGATTGGCATATTTTGCGTGTATTCTTTTGTCTATCGAAAAACTTACATAGTTACAATGATTTTCAATATATTGCTCTACTTGTCGTACTTTCTCAGAAGATAGAATGCACGATATATTGCTTTCTAGTTCTCCTATGTCATTTGAGCGAGCAAATGAACTTACTCTTAATGTCATTGTAGAAAGTATGGAGCATAAACTATCAAAACTTGTATAATGGCACAAATAATTATCTGCGCCAAATACACGTACACTTAAATTAAATTCCTTGCGCATATTATAGTTTTTAATGGTTCTTAAATTAATACAAAAGCGTGCGTTTCACTTGTGCCAATTTGATTCGCTGAGGTCTTCGACTACCTTTACACTTCAAATTTACGCACAGAAAACTCACGCTAATACGTGAGCGTGCATAAACCTTACTTGAAGTGTAAATATTACTGAAGTTGTCGAAGTTTCAGCGGATTAAGTTTGGCTTATAACGCTTTATTATTATGTCTGTTTGTTTGTGATTACTTCATCATAGGCAATAATGTTATTTGATTTGTTTCAGTATCACATCAGGACTCAAATCCATTCGCATGATAGCAGATAGTTTCTTGCCCAAGTCCTTGAACGAGTGCCCGCAATGATACAAACTATCATCGATAATCAGCCAGCGGTCATGCAACGGAGTGGTCCACTTGTGCGTGTGGATGGGTTGCATACCTGTCGAGGCATTGTGCATATCGCACAAAGATTTGTACTCGCTGTTGGAATAGATGTCCGCCGTAACACCTTTGGCACGCACGTCAAGCATATCAAAAGTGGCTGCATCAATATAGGCATCTATGATGATGACACGTTGGGCAGCCATCTTGATGAGTTGCTCAAGCAACACACGTGCCTCGAAGAACTCCCCGTCAAAGAATACCTGCTCTACAGGCGGCACATTTGTACGGACGAAGAAATCAATCTTTTCTTCCACGGCTTCTAATCTGTGTTCGTGTGCCAGCAGACGCTTATCCAAGCGTTCCTCTACGGCAAAAATACGTTGATTAACAGCATACCCGCGAAGCATATACTCATTTAGCACCTTGGTTGCCCACTGCCTGAACTGAGTTCCGCGTTTGGACTTTACACGATAACCGACTGATATAATGACATCTAAGTTATAGTATGAAGTGCGATATTTCTTTCCGTCTGTGGCAGTAGTCAAGTAATCCTTGACAACTGAATCCTTATCCAGTTCACCCTGTTTGAAGATATTGTTGATGTGCAAACTGACATTCTGTTTGCTCGTGTCAAACAGAACGGTCATCTGTTGCTGCGTCAGCCACACCGTCTCGTCGGCTAACTGCACATCCAACTGAAGCGTGTTGTCCGCTGTGCGGTAAACAACTACGCTCTCTTCTTTCGGGTTATATGGTGCTACCTCGTTCGCCATCCTTACAGCAACCCTTTCACCTGCTCGTACACGTTCTGCGCGGTGAACCCGAGTTTCTCGTCCAGCACCTTGTACGGCGCGGAGAAACCGAAACTGTTCAGTCCCCAGATGGCGCCGTTCTCGCCTACCAGTCCTTCGAGGGTGCAGGGCAGACCTGCCGTCATACCGAAGCGTACCACGCCTTTCGGCAGCACCTCGTCCTGATACTCCTGCGGCTGTTGGCGGAACAATCCCTCGCTCGGTACGCTCACAATCTGCAGGCGGATACCCTCCGCGCGCAGCAGTTCGGCACCTGCCATCAGGGTTGAAACCTCCGAACCCGAAGCCAGCATCACCACTTGCGGATTCTCGTCCTTGCTGACGATATACGCCCCCTTGCGGAAGCCGTCCAAGCGCGTGTTCGGTACGGGCGCAATGTCCTGACGTGAGAGGATGAGCGCTGTCGGAGTGGCGGTGTTCTCCATCGCCAGACGCCATGCCATTGTAGTCTCTTCGGCGTCGGCGGGGCGCAGCACCAGCATCGACGGCTGCCCGTGGTGGTTGTGCAGTTTCTCCATCAGGCGTATCTGTGCCTCTTGCTCCACAGGCTCGTGCGTCGGTCCGTCCTCGCCCACGCGGAACGCGTCGTGGCTCCAGATGAACTTCACCGGTATCTCCATCAGCGCCGCCATACGTACGGCGGGTTTCATATAGTCGCTGAATACGAAGAACGTGCCGCACGCGGGGATGATACCGCCGTGGAGTGCCATACCGATGCACACGCACGCCATCGTCAGTTCGCTCACGCCCGCTTGCAGGAACTGCCCCGTGAAGTCGCCGCGGCGGATAGCGTGGGTCTTCTTCAGGAAACCGTCGGTCTTGTCCGAGTTGCTCAGGTCGGCGGACGACACAATCATATTGCCCACATGCTCCGCCAGATAACCGAGCACGGTCGCCGACGCATTGCGGGTGGCAGCACCTTGTTTCTGCACAATCTCGCTCCAGTCGATACATGGTGTCTCGCCGCTCATAAATGTCTCGTATTCATTGGCAGCCAGCGGGTTAGCCTGCTTCCATTCGTAGTATTTTTCGTAGCGTTGGTTGGCAATCTCGCGCAGTTGTGCCGCACGTTGGTCGTACAGTTCCTGTACCTCGGGGAAGATGGCAAACGGGTTCTCGGGGTCGCCGCCAAGGTGTTTGACGGTCGCCTCAAACGATGCGCCCGACTTGCTCAACGGCTGTCCGTGGGTCGAACATTTGCCCTCGAAACTCTGTCCGTCGGCGGTTACGCACCCTTTGCCCATCGTCGTGTGCCCGATAATCAGACTCGGACGTTTCTTCTCCTCTTTCGCGCGTACCAATGCCTCGCGTATCGCATCGGGGTCGTTGCCCGGTATCTCCTGTACAAACCAGCCCCACGCCTCGTATTTGGCAGCCACGTCCTCGGCGGTTACGTCGCGGCAGTCGGTCGAGAGTTGCACCTCGTTCGAGTCGTAGAACATAATCAGGTTGTCCAGTCCGAGGAAACCCGCCATACGCCCTGCACCTTGCGAAATCTCCTCCTGCACGCCGCCGTCCGAGATAAATGCGTAAATGGTCGGGTTGTGGATAGCCCCGTAGCGGGCGTTGAACCACTTCGCCGCAATCGCCGCACCAACGGCAAACGTGTGCCCCTGTCCGAGGGGACCCGACGTGTTCTCAATGCCGTGTTCTATGTCGCGCTCGGGGTGCCCGGGTACGACGCTGCCCCACTGGCGGAGCGTCTGCAGGTCTTCCAGCGAGTATTTGCCCGCCAGACAGAGTTGGCTGTAGAGCATCGGTGCCATGTGTCCGGGGTCAAGGAAGAAGCGGTCACGCGCTTCCCACGCGGGATTCTCGGGGTCGTATTCGAGGAACTCAGAATAGAGCACGTTGATAAAATCCGCGCCACCCATAGCCCCGCCGGGGTGTCCGCTTTTTGCTTTTTCTACAGCCGCCGCAGCCAGGATACGAATGTTATCCGCCGCCCGATTCATAAGTTTCGTTGTGTTCATATTATATTGATGTTAATGGTTTCACGTTGGTCGCGTAGGCGCATATAAATCCGCTACAAAGTTACACAAATGTTTTGGATTGCACAACCCACTACTGCAATCCACCCGCTATATATAAGACGCAAAAATGGGCAAAAAACTACACTTTCAGAGAAGAAAAATTGCATTTTCTTTGTAATAGCATGATTAACAACAACATAAAAAGTGCACCTTTCCAACTATAATCAGGCACAAGACATTCAAAGTGCACGGACTTCTATGTGTGCATATTTATCAGACATAAACCAACGTTGTATAAAACAATAGAGCGATTGCCCGGTATTGCACCAGACCGTCGCTCTGCCATCAAGCATGAGGGGAACGCTATCTCTTCACCACACACTTTACATCAGCGGGGGGACGGATTCTCGCCGAGGTGTAAATGTGCAGGGTCTGCCAGAGTGTAATTCGGCTCCCCCTCTTTTGCTTGTAGCCTGTCTTTTATTCAGCCCCGCAATATGTGGCATTGATATTCATAAAGCCGTAACCATAATCGCTTATGGTTGTGCCGTCGATAGTCAGATTGGAGAGAGACATGGAACACGTTTCTCCTTCTTCGGGGAAAGCCAACATCTCGTAATCCCACGAGCCGTTAGCCACATACTTGTACTCACGACCGATTCTTGCTTTAATGGTTGTGGTGAAGTGGGTATTGTCTATGCGGGTCATCTCATAAGCATCCGGCTCCCAGATATGCTCTGCGAAGTCGCCCACTACATATATTTTCGTGTCGGCAGATACAGATTGAGCCAATGTAAGGTTGAAAGTGATGTCATCCACCGTTTCTTCCACACACGGGTCATGTTTGAATTGATAACTACGGACGTACACAACACTGTCAATTTGCCTGACAACCATGTTTGTTTCGACGACGTATTCCGAAAAGAACTCCACTTCGCCTTTTACGACCTCGCAAGGCTTCTCCTCGGTGCCAATCCACTGGTAATCCCATTGAGCAGGGAATGTACCATCCGAAGCCAATGCGCAAGGCTTGCCTTCCAATTGGTCAATACTCCCCGTAGGAATGATAACAGCCTTATACCAATTGGTATAGCCCTTGATTTTCTCAAACTTAGCCATTGTGGCAGTGTCCGTGTCATAACCATTGTAGTTGCCCGCAAATACCAAGCCGTTGCACTCGCTATAGTCCACGGCGTTCCAAACCACGGTGTATGCCCCTTTTGTCGGAACCACATACGGAATCTCTCCCATAACAGGTGCCGAAAACGTGATGCTGTCAAAGTTGGCAACGATGTAATCTCCGTCTTGCCAAAGATATATTTGCGCCATGCTGCTCATACTGATGAGGAGTGCGCTGATAAGAAGTGATGCTTTTTTCATAATGCTTATTTCTTTATAAATTTAATGATTGATGTGTTGATTTGCAACAGGTACGTGCCCTGTGCCAAGTGTGATACGGGCAAAGTAGCCGTGTTACTGTCTGCCGTAGTTGCCTCAATCAATTTGCCATCGTTGGCGTAGATACGGATAGCGTATCCTGCCTCCAAACCGCTGATTGTCAGACGGTCGCTGGTCGGGTTAGGATAGAAACGAATGTTGCCCATTGACACCTCAAGAGCATCAGTAGGGATTGCTGCATTGCCAAAAATGATTTTGCGGATCTTTGCTTTTGCCTCCTTCCCGAGCATATTGCCATCGTGTGCCACAAGATAGACAGAGTCGTTGGCAAAAACCAGTTTGCCCACTTGCGCGATGGCGCAGGTTAAATCCTGCCCGGCTAACCGCTCGATGATGATAGACGGTTGTGGCTCTTGGGCTGTCTGTGCCATAGCATACATCGGTATGCACACGGAACACACGAGGGCAAGCATAATCTCGCAAGCACCTGCACGGCTGCCCAAAACATGGCGGCATCCGGTCCTGACTGCCCTCTGGAAGAACCCACAATGCGATTGGAGTCCTTCGCTTGAAATTTTGTTAGACATAAAACGTAATTTTTAGCGAGCCTCGGGTTCCGCAAGGCTCGGTATATATACAAAAAAAGCGTGGAACCTTGTTCTACGCTCATCCTACTATTGAGGTCCTAGCAAAACCTTTCGCCTAAGAAGAACGACTTAGCCCACGCTGAATATGCATACACACCAATACACCACGGCACACTATCAGCCATAACAGCCAATAGATGCACCATAGATGCACGGCGGAATACACATCCCGTAAGCATTCGTTACAATCTTGTTTCAGGGCGAAGAAAGTTGCTAGGTTTCAATAGCCAAAACAAGCGTTAACAAACGCCTTTTATTTGTCGTGAAACATTGCGGGAGAACCCTAATGCCGTAAAATTTACATTCGGGCCCGCAGAGAACACCTTCTCTCATATCCCCAAAACTTCACGACCGCAAAAGTACAACATTTTTTGCAGATATGCAAAAGTATTTTACAATTTGCTCTATTTTTGGTGCTTGGGGGATGGATAGATGTCTCCCAAATGCACAATACGCAATGAATAGTCCAAACGTGAATCATAAACAAAAAAGAACCGCCAAGGTGATACCAAGGCGGTTTTCCAATGTCGGGATAGCGAGATTCGAACTCACGACCTCCTGCTCCCAAAGCAGGCATTCTAACCGGGCTGAACTATATCCCGAGGCTCTCTTTTTTGTCGAAAGTGGCTACAAAGGTACTACTTATTTCTGACACTGCCAAATAAAAAACTGATTTGCATATTTTTTAACAAATATTATTTTATGTGCGCTATAAGAGTAGGGGAACCTCTATCTATCCTCTCGCTATCCTCCTACTATCCTCCTACTCACAGCAAGCATTTATAATTATTCACAATACGCCTGCTATTTCTTCACTTCCTCTATGGCACGCTTCAACTCGGGGTCGAAGCGGAGCATATAGGCGTAGTTGCCGCGCTGATAGTAGTAGCGTTTCACTATCTCTGCCCCGAGCAGTTCCTCCACCTCTTGGCGGTTGCGTTGTATCGCCTCACGGTAGTCTATCGTCAGGCGCGGCTGCCATGCACGCAGGTCGGCGAGTAGGGTAGAATCGAGGTCCTCGCTATCTGCCATCTTCACCAACTCGCGGAAGTAACGTCCCGTCTCGGTCTCATACGTGAACTTCTTCTCGTCCAGGAAGCGGCAGAAGTCCTCTATGTCTGCGTCCGTAAGGGTAAATTCGGTAGCGGGCGCGATGCTCTCGTGCATACTGCGGTAGCGGGTGGCATAGTCAAAGAACAGGTTCTGCCGATAGAGCGAATAGCACACGTCCACCTTCTGTGAATCCGTCAGCACGATGTCGGGCAGGATACCGCCTGCCGTGTCTTTTTTCAGTTCATTCCCCCGCTGACGCTCGGCATAGTCTATCGCTTGGATACAACGCCCCGAAGGCAGATAATACTTGGCAGTCGTCACTTTCAGGTGCCCGCCGTACGCAATCGGACGGATATTCTGCACCAATCCTTTGCCGAATGTGCGTTGCCCCAGAAGGGTAGCCCGCTTGAGGTCTTGCAAGCCGCCTGCCACTATCTCGGCAGCCGATGCCGACTGCTCGTCCACCAGTACGGTGATGGGCATATTGGGGAAGATAGGCGATGTCTGTGTCTTGTACGAGCGGCAGTTCTGTTCCGCCTTGCCGCGTGTGGACACCACCTCCGTGCCGCGCGGCACGAAATAGCCCACCATCTCTATCGCCTCGTCTATGATACCTCCCACATTGCCCCGCAGGTCAAGTACCAGCCGGCGGATGCCCTGATGCTGCACCATACTGTCAAGGGCGGTCAGGAACTCCTGTGCCGAATTAGTGGTGAACTCGGTGAAAGCGATATAGCCTATCGAGTCCTCCATGGCTGCTGCGTATGCCACGGTCGGCATATGAATATCTCTGCGGGTCACCTCGCGTGTCAGCAACTCGCCGTCACGCTCCACGGTGATACTGATGGTGCTGCCTGCTTTGCCGCGCAGGCGTTCCGATACCTGCTTGGTATTCTTGCGGTTGCAATCCATGCCGTCCACTGTGACAAAGCGGTCTCCCGCCTGCAGACCTGCCTGTTGTGCGGGCATGCCTTCGTAGGGTTCGCTCACGTACACAGCCGTATCGCACTGCATAATCATCGCCCCGATACCGCCGTATTTGCCGGTGGTCATCATACGCAGACTCTCGTCTTCGCGTTGGGGGATATACACGGTATAGGGGTCCACACGACGCAGCATCTGATTGATACTCACCTCAATCAGGTCGTCGTAGTTGAGTGTATCCACGTAGTTCATATCCAACTGGCGCATCACGTCGGTGTAGATGGTCAGGTTCTTGTCAATGCGTGTGGTCTTGGTCTCGGCGTATGCGGACAGCCCGCAAACGGCAGACAGACAAAGGATTAGCAGCCTCTTCATATTACCTGTTAACTATTACCAGTTTATTTTGTGGAGCACTTCTTGCGGAGCGGGGTGCGTCCCGAACTCTTCTTCTTGGGCAGGTACTCGGAGATGTCTTTGTTGTACGAATACAGGTCGCGCACGAGGGTCGAAGATATGTGTGCATACTCGGGACGGGTGTAGAGCAGCACGGTCTCTATGCCGCCCAGTTGCTTGTTGGCTTCTGCCATATTGCGCTCATACTCAAAGTCTTCCACGCAACGCACGCCACGGATGATACAGTGTACATCATGCTGTGCGGCAAAGTCCACGGTAAGGCTGTCGTATATCTCCACGCTCACACGTGGCTCGTCGGCGAAGATACGTTGTATGGCGTCCAGACGCTCCCGTATCGGGAATGTCTCTTTCTTGGTGCTGTTGCGGCCGATGCCTATCACTATCTCGTCGAATATGGTCAGTCCGCGCATCACAATGTCGTAGTGACCAACGGTAAAGGGGTCAAAACTCCCCGGAAAAATCGCTCGTTTCATATCTAAGGTATTAACTATTAATTATTACTTATTACTTAGAAAGCGCTGTTCTGCGCTCTCCAGCGCACTCTTGCTTGCTTCTCTGTATGCCACCATCAGCCCGCCTGTACCCAGCAGGGTGCCGCCGAAATAGCGCACCACCACCACGATGATATTGTCCAGTCCTTTGGCATCAATGCTCCGCAGGATGGGCATTCCTGCCGTGCCGTGGGGTTCACCGTCGTCTTTGGTACGCCACAGGTTCTCGCCCAACCGATAGGCATAGCACACATGCCGCGCATCATGGTACTTCTTCTTGTACCACGCGATGCGTTGCTTTGCCTGCTCCTCATCGGCAATGGGCTCTGCAAAGGCGAGAAACTTACTGCCTCTGTCTTTGTATATGCCTGTACTCAAGGCGGCTATGGTCGGTTTCTTATCCATGGTTCTCTGTGCTTATCCACACAACATAACTTATCCACACAACATAATACAAGTTGCTACCACCCCGCAAAGGTACACAAAATCCCTGACTTATGCAATAGCCGCCCCCTCTACCCGTTCACACCAAATTCTATTACAAAGATAATACAAAATCGCCCCAAATCCAAATTTATTTTCGTTTTTTTGCCAAAATGGTGCATTTATTTCAATTCTATGTGTGTAAAGAGTCCATGTAATGCCCATATATATAAGAAGCATGTAGCCCAATAAAAACATATAATTGCTCACGAATTTGCCATTAATTTCATTATCGGGTGCAGGTTCTCCGTTAATCACCATGTAATTGACCGTTCATATACTACGTCGAGACAACCCCATGGTATAAAAAGAACATCGGCTACTCAATAGGTAGCCAATGTAAATAAACTAATTCGGGATAGTTATTCGATATGTCCGCGATAGAGTTGCTCGATGGGGAATATCAAGTCCCAATTCTTCCCCCAAACAATGTTTCCGTCTTCTATCTTAAACTGTCGAAACTTGCGCTCGTCAAGGTACTTATTGTACTGCGGGTGCGGATATTGACGAATAAAATCACCGACATTGACCACCTGCGAGGTATTGTCGCTGAACGTCAAGCGCACCGAAAGATTGCCGACGTCTGTTGCATTGGTAATGAATAAACGGTTCATATTAAAAAGTACATTACGCAGCAAAGATAATGCCAAAAAGCGAGATTTTTAAATACTCTGCCATGAGCGGTACACTGCACAGCAGACAGACAAAGAGGATAAACCTTTTGTTCATTGTGTTTGATGTTTTTGCGGGTGGCGGTTCCGACCAACCCATACATAAAAACAAAGCGTGGAACCCTTATCCTTGCTCATTCTCAACATCGAGGTTCTAGCCTGACCTTCCCATAAGAATAAACAATAACGCCCACGCCGGTATGCAGATATACACCAAAAATGGTGTATGAATACACACCTCAGGGCGTTTATTGCCTTCTTGTTTTGGATGGGTGAAATTGGCTAGATTTCGATGTTCCAAAAACAAGTGCTGATAAACGCCGTTTAATAACAATATATACGCAAAGACTCCTTATGCGGTGGCGTTATTGTCGCGGTTGTGACCACATACCCTTACAGCCGCAGCCCGATAATACGGACTTTGACCATAGTTGCACGCAGCCTTTCCCGCCCCAACTATCCCCAACGTAAGCCTTTGCGGTCGCAAAAGTAAGGAATTATTTGCACGCGTGCAAATAATTCTATTTACGATTTGCGAATTTACGATGTACTATTTGGGGTAACGTACACACAAGAGGAGAGGTCTCCTACTTTATCTCACTCAGTTCCAACCAACGCATCTCCGCCTCGTCCAACAGGTTCTGCACCTCCTGATAGCGCGCCGATGCTTGCGCTATGGCATCCGCCGCTGTCAATCCCCCTGACAGTTGTGCTTCCAATGCCGCTTTCTCCTGCTCCAACTGCGGAATACGGACCTCCAACTCCTCCAACTCACGTTTCTCCTTGAACGACAGTTTCCGCACACGGGTACCTGTGTCTTGCTTTGCATCGGGTTTCGTATCACCACGCTGCGGCTTTTCGTTCCTTGACTCCTCGTTCCAGACTTTCATTTCTTCCCTGTATTGCGTATAATTGCCGGGAAAGTCCTGTATCTCGCCGTTACCGTGGAAGACAAACAGATGGTCCACCACCTTGTCCATGAAACAGCGGTCGTGACTCACCACTATCAGGCATCCCCTGAACGCCGACAGGTATTGCTCCAGCACATTGAGCGTGGGAATATCAAGGTCGTTGGTCGGCTCATCCAAAATCAGGAAGTTGGGACTTTGCATCAACACCGTGCACAGATGCAAACGCTGACGCTCTCCACCCGACAATTTTGCCACAAAGTCGTACTGCTGTGCGGGTGAGAATAGAAACATCTGCAAAAACTGGCTTGCCGTCATCTTCTCACCGTTCCCCATATCCACCACTTCGGCTATATCGCGCACAATATCAATTACTTTCTTGTCGGCATCGAACTGCAATCCTGTCTGCCTATAGTACCCGAAACGCACCGTACTACCCACATCAAAATGCCCGCTGTCAGGCTCCACCTCACCCAACAGAAGCCGTAGGAACGTGGACTTGCCCGTACCGTTGTTGCCTATGATACCCAACTTCTCATAACGCGAGAAGACATACGAGAAATGCTCGAGTATCTGCAATCTATGCGGTGTATCCGACCCGTCTCGGGCAGGTATCGTAAACGCTTTGCACACATCTTTCGCCTCAAATATCTTGTTGCCGATATACCCCGACTGCACTGCCAACTGCACATCTGCTGCCTGCTGCACGCGCTTTGCCTTGCGCTCTGTCTCGTAGAAATTGTCTATCCTGTACTGCGCCTTGTGTGCCCGCGCCTGCGGCATACGCCGCATCCATTCCAGTTCCGTGCGATAGAGGTTGCGGTACTTGTCCGCCTCCGCATTCTGCACCTCTATCCGCTCTGCCCGTTTCTCCACATAGTAGGCATAGTTGCCGTGGTAGGAATATAGTCGGTTCTGGTCTATTTCCAAGATGTCGGTGCACACTCGGTCAAGAAAATAACGGTCGTGCGTTACAAGCAGCAAGGTGATAGCCGAGCGCCGCAGATAGTCCTCCAACCATGCCACCATATCCAGGTCCAAATGGTTGGTAGGCTCGTCCAACAACAGAAAATCAGGTTCTTCCGACAGCACCTGCGCCAATGCTACCCGCTTCTGCTGCCCTCCGCTCAAGTGCCCGATGAGTTGGTCGGTATGGGTAATACCCAACTGCGTCAGAAACTGCATAAACCGCAACTCCTGCTCCGAAGTGCTGCAAAGAGAGCGTACAGATACATCTTGCGGAAGCACAATGCGTTGCGGCAGATAACTGACACGCAGGTCGTTACGCCATGTGATACATCCGCTGTCATAGTCGGTATGGCGCATCAGAATATCCATCAGCGTACTCTTCCCTACCCCGTTGCGGGCTATCAGCGCCATCCGCTGTCCTTCATTAACTGCAAACGAAATGTCCGAAAACAGCACCTTCGACCCCACCGACTTGGTCAGGTGCTCCACTAATAAATAAGGGGTTACTGTTGCCATACTGCAATACTACAAGTCATACTATATCTTTGCCGCCACAAAGTTAGTATTTTTCAGGCATATACACAACCGCCCGTTTGTTGCTATTTTGTCAAATCGGTGTAGCGGCGGTAGTTGACACGGTAGGAGATGAGGGCGTCGGTGAGGGCGTTCTCGGCTTGGAGGAATGAGGTCTGGGCGGTGAGGAGGTCGGTGATGGTGCCCATGCCTGCGCGGTAGTTGACGCCCGAAAGGCGGTAGTTCTCTCGCGCAATATCCAAAGCGTGGCGGTTCTCCGTGACAAGCAACCACGACTCTGTCATCTTGTCCCACGCCTGTTGGGTACGCAGCGCGAGGAGGGCGTTGGTGTGCTGCTCCTGCAAGCGTGCCTGCTCGAGAGCGATATTGTTCTCACGAATCTTGTGACCGGTTTCCCACCAGTCCGTAAGTGGCACGGACACCGTGACGAAGACAGCCCCGTTGCCCGTCTTGCTGCCCAAGCCGTCGCGCAAGAAACTGGTTTGCATATTGCTGTAGCCATAGTGGGCACCTACTGCCACCTGCGGAAGGGCTTCGGCAATGGTCATACGGCGGTTGAGTTCAGCAGCGCGGACGGAAAGAGATAACAATGAGGATTCTACCCCCGACCTCCCCAACCCCTCCAAAGGCGGGGCTTGCAGAGTAGAGTCAGCATTGATGGATTCTAAGCGGATATTGTTTAATCCTTCGCCCATTTGGTCGGGGTAGGTTTTGCCGATGGATTGCCATAATGCTCTTTTGGCAAGGGCGAGACCGTTGTCCAATTGGATTTGGGTGCGCTGTATCTCGGACTGACGGAGTTCCACCTGCAGGAGGTCGGTTTGCAAAGCCAATCCTGCGTCCACGGCAACACTGACGGTACGATGGACGGTGTCAAGGAGTGCGGTGACGGCTTGCAGGGTCTGCTGCTTCTCGGTCAGTCCGACCACCAGCCAGTAACTCTCCTCCACCTCTTCGAGGAGGTCGCGCTCGGTGATTTCGTTCTGCAGGCGGGCAGCCTCGACGCCTACCTTTGCCAGTTGATTGCCTGCCACTATCTTGCCGCCCATATAGACGGGTTGGATGGCAGTGACGCCCGCCTGGTAGCCGTATTGGAAGAGGGAAATGGTGTTATCCAAGCCCAATGCTGCGCCATAGTTGCCGTAGAGGGTGGTGAGCAGGTCGCGCACGGAGGCATTGTCGAAATCGTTGATGCCCACTTCCACCAACGGATGCAGGCTGTGATAGCCCATAGCCGATGCCTTGACCTGCGGGAAATACTTGGTAAAAGCCTGGTCCTTGACCGCCTGCGCCTTGTCGATGTCCAAAGCGGCACGGCGGAGTTCCAAGTTGTTCTGGCGAGCAAGAGAGAGACAAGAGTCGAGAGTAAGACAGGAAGACCCAGACTCCCCCACCCCCAAAAAAGAGGGGGTGTTTTGCGATGTGTCTAATGTGGTTTGCGCATTGACAAGCATAGGCATCGCCATCACGGCGAGAGTCAACAGATATTTGGTTGTTATCTTCATTTGTTTTTTGTACCTTTATATAAGAGTAATACAATTATGTTCATAGTTTGCAGTTTTCGTTTTGGCGGCGCAAAAGTACTGCTTTTTCGTTATACGTGCAAGAGAATACTTACAAAAGTGTAAAATTCATACAGAGAGGGTGTTGTGACGGTGCCAAAAAGGTGGGGGATTGGGTCGCTATTTTCTCGATATCGACGGCTTAATCACATACTAATCACATACTAATCACATACTAATCACATACTAATGTCATAGTCTTGATTCGATGATGAAAGTTGAGTGTTTAGAGTTGAGCGTTGAGGGAAGTGGAGAGTTTGAGAGTTTAGAAGTAGGTTGGAGGCTGTTTAGAATGGAGATAAGAGGGATATGGAAGATATGTGGGACATAGGAAGAACGGGCAAACACTTGCGAGAGTTGGGAAAAAGATGTATATTTGCAAGGTGAAACCAATAAGGAATAGGGAATGGTCAACAAGGGAATAAACAAGGAAAGTGAAACAAGTAAACAAGGAGTAAATAAAAAGTGTATATGGATGTGGTATTGATTGTGTTGGGGGCTGTGTGTCTGCTAACGGGAATCGTGGGATGCGTGGCGCCCGTGCTGCCGGGAGTGCCGCTGGCGTATGCGGGACTGCTGCTACTGCACGCAACAGACAAGGTGCAGTTTTCGTGGCAATTTCTGGTGATATGGGCAGTGGTTGTGGTAGTGGTACAAGTGTTGGACTACTTTATCCCTGCGTGGGGGACAAAGCGCTTCGGCGGCTCGAAATGGGGCGTGTGGGGGAGCACGATAGGACTGTTTGCAGGGCTAATGATGGGACCATGGGGCGTGGTCGTAGGTCCGTTTGCAGGGGCTGTGGTGGGAGAGTTGTTATACATTGGTATTCAGAGGGATAAAGAGGGCAAGGAGAATAGAAAGACCCCGCTCCGTCAGGCATTGAAAGCCGGTGTGGGCTCGTTTATAGGGCTGATGACGGGCACTATCATCAAACTGATTTGTTGCGGCATGATGACGTACTATTTCGTGGCGGCACTTGTGTAACAATGTGTTAGAAAGGAAATGCAAAGAGCCCTTGTGCGAGTCGGAAAGTTGTTGTAACTTTGTGCGGCTGAAAGGGGACACCCCCTACCCCAAGAAAAAAGGGGATTGCAGATAAGAAATATAGTTAACAGCAAGGTATATAATCAGATGGAGACAAGGATTATCAAACGTGACGGGAAGGCGGAGGTCTTTACCGTTGACAAGATTAAAAACGCTATCAACAAGGCGTTTATTGCATCGGGGACGTTCGCGACCGAGGAGACTATGGCGGCTATCATCTCGAGGCTGCGCATTCATGACGGCATCAGCGTGGAGGAAATCCAAAACCAAGTGGAAGTGGCTCTGATGGCAGAAGGGTATTTCAAAGTGGCAAAAAACTACATGATTTACCGCTACCGCCACACGAAAGACCGCGAGACCATGGACAAGTTGGACTTCCTGATGAACTACTGCAACGCCAGCAACGCCGCTACGGGCAGCAAGTACGACGCCAACGCCAACGTGGAGAAGAAAAACATCGCCACGCTCATCGGCGAGTTGCCGAAGTCGAACTACATCCGTCTGAACCGCCGTATGCTGACGGAACGCATCGAGAAGATGTTCGGCAAAGAGTTGGCTGACAAGTACATGTCGCTGCTCAAGCAGCACTTCATCTACAAGAACGACGAGACCAGCCTTGCCAACTACTGCGCGAGTATCACGATGTACCCGTGGCTGCTGGAAGGCACCAAGTCCATCGGCGGCAATGCCACGCCTCCGACCAACCTCAAATCGTTCTGCGGGGGCTTTATAAATATGGTGTTCATGGTGTCGTCGATGCTGAGCGGCGCATGCGCCACGCCCGAGTTCCTGATGTACATGAACTATTTTATCGGCTTGGAATACGGGCAGGACTACTACAAGCACCCCGACCAAGTGGTGGACCTGAGCAAACGCCAACGCACTATAGACAAGGTGATTACGGATTGCTTCGAGCAGGTGGTGTACTCCATCAACCAGCCTACTGGCGCGCGCAACTTCCAGTCGGTGTTCTGGAATATCAGTTACTATGACCACTACTATTTCGACAGCATTTTCGGCAACTTTGTGTTCCCCGACGGCTCGAAACCCGACTGGGATTCGCTGAACTGGTTGCAGAAGCGGTTTATGAAGTGGTTCAACGCCGAGCGTCTGCGCAGCGTGCTGACCTTCCCCGTGGAGACGATGGCGCTGCTGAGCGAGAACGGCGACGTGAAGGACAAGGAATACGCCGATTTCACGGCGGAGATGTACGCCGAAGGGCACTCGTTCTTCACCTATCTGAGCGACAATGCGGACTCGCTGGCATCGTGCTGCCGTCTGCGCAACGAGATTACCGACAACGGGTTCAGTTACACCCTCGGCGCCGGCGGCGTGAGCACGGGTTCGAAGAGCGTGCTGACCATCAACCTCAACAGGACGGTGCAGTACGCGGTGCGCCAAGGTATGTCGTATCTCACTTATATTGAGGAGGTTGTGGACCTGATGCACAAGGTGCAACTCGCGTACAACGAGAATCTGAAACGCCTGCAAGAGCAGGGTATGCTGCCGCTGTTTGACGCAGGATTCATCAATATAGCACGCCAATACCTGACCATCGGCGTGAACGGACTGGTGGAAGCGGCGGAGTTCCTCGGCATCAAAATCAATGATAATGAGGAATATACGAAATTTGTGCAGGACGTGCTTGGCATCATCGAGCGCAAGAACAAGGAGTACCGCACCAAGGATGTGATGTTCAACTGCGAGATGATACCCGCCGAAAATGTGGGTGTGAAGCACGCGAAATGGGACAAAGAGGACGGCTACGCGGTGCCGCGCGACTGCTACAACAGTTATTTCTATGTGGTGGAAGACAGCAGCCTGAACGTATTAGACAAATTCCGTCTGCACGGGCGCAAGTATGTGGAGCACCTGACGGGCGGTTCGGCGCTGCATTGCAACCTTGAGGAGCACCTGTCGCAGGCGCAATACCGCAATCTGCTGCGCGTCGCCGCCAAGGAAGGGTGCAACTATTTCACGTTCAACATCCCGAACACCGTGTGCAACGACTGCGGGCATATCGACAAACGTTACCTGCACGAGTGCCCCGTTTGCGGCAGCAAAAACGTTGATTATCTGACCCGTATCATCGGTTACCTGAAGCGGATAAGCAACTTCTCCGAGCCGCGTCAGGAAGAGGCAGCACGCCGCTACTACGCCAAAGCGGGCGATTTGAAATGAGTGAAGAGGAGGGTATTCACGAGCAACTGAAGCAGTACTCGCACTTCCTGTCCGAGTACGCCAGTTGCTTGCAGGCATCGGGTGTACACACCACGCGCGTGGTGCGTAACACCTGCCGCATAGCCTCAGCATTAGACGTGAATGTGGAGATGACCATTCTGCACAAGACGCTGAACCTCACCCTCGCCACGCGCGACGGGCAGCACGTGTATGACAAGGTGACGACCATTCACCCCCGCCCCGTCAGTTTCCGGTTGAACGCCGACCTCAGTGCGCTGAGTTGGCAGGCTTATGACGAGCACCTCGGTTTGGAAGAACTATGGCGGCGATACAAGGCGATATTGGCTGCACCAAGGATGAATGACTGGGCGGTGCTTGTGCTGGTGGGCGTGGCAAATGCCGCTTTTTGCGGACTGTTCGGAGGCGACTGGCAGGCGTGCGGCATGGTGGCGGTAGCGACATGGGTAGGCTATGCCATCAAGATTCTGATGCTGCGCAAACACGTGAATACCTTCGGGATATGGTTTTCGTGCGCGTTGATTTCATCGCTGATTGCGTCGTTGTGCGGTTTCCTGCACCTCGGGCAGACGCCCGACACCGCTATTGCTGCCAGTGCGCTGTATCTGGTGCCCGGTGTGCCGCTGATTAACAGCGTGATAGACACCGTGGAAGGGCACGTGCTGGCGGGCTTTGCGCGACTGATAGATGCTATGCTGCTCATCGGCTGTATGGCGGTAGGGTTGCTGTGTACGATGCTGTTGGTGGGACAAATTGCTTGGTAAGGTATGTCGGTATTAGGTTCTATTCTCTTTGACGGCGCGCTGGCTGCCGTGGCGGCGGTGGGGTTTGCCGTTATTTCCGCCCCGTCGAAACGCACCATTCCGTTCTGCGCCTTGCTGGCGGCAATGGGGCATACCACGCGTTACAGCCTGATGCACTTCGCGGGGTGGGACATCATGACCGCCTCTTTCGTCGGGGCGTTGGTGATTGGTGCCGCATGCATCGCCTTTGCCTATTGGCTTCACACGCCGACGACCACCCTGTATATCCCTGCGCTGCTGCCGATGATTCCCGGGATGTACGCCTACCGTACTATCTTCGCGCTCATGCAGTTTATGCGTTTTTCGCAGGACAGCGAGCAGGCGATGCGCTATATGCTGGACTTCTTCGTGAATGGCGTTACGACGTTCACCGTGGTGTTCGTAATGGCGGTCGGGGCTTCGCTGCCCACTTCGTGCCTGCGCAAATGGTGCTTCTCCATGACTCGCGACAACCGATACAAGTCTATGCCGCAGGACCCATTGAGCAAATTGCTGCGGCGATAAGCCGTTTATTGTCAAGCAGATACCCAACCGGCAAATAATAAAATAGCCAGAAATCGTAAATAAATCGTACATCGTAAATAACCAAATCGTACATGGCATCCGTTGGTGTCCGTTATTGAATTAATGGTTAATTATATGGTAATTAATGTTTTATCTATCCTATGTTGAAATTAGCTGACTATGATATTGTCTTTCAAGAGGTTCCCGACGAGACCACTCTCGCGCTCAACCTCAGCGGCTGCCCGCACCGTTGCGAGGGCTGCCACAGCCCGCAATTGCGGGAGGATATAGGCGAAGAACTCACCCTCGCGGTGCTTGACCGGCTATTGGCACGCTATTCGGGCATAACATGTGTGGGCTTGATGGGCGGTGATGGCGACCTGCAGGCGGTGGAGCAGATGGCAGCGTATATCCACACCCTCGGACTGCGCACAGCGTGGTACACGGGGCGCACTACCCTACCCGACGGATGGCCTTTGGAGCACTTTGACTACATCAAAATAGGTCCGTACATCGAGGCACTCGGCGGGCTGAAATCCCCCAAAACCAACCAACGGTTGTACCGCGTGGCAGAGGGGAAAATGCAGGATATTACCTCGCTATTCTGGAAACAACACGGATAGGATAGTAAGATTACTAAAAAAGACTGCCTGACACTATGGTCAAGCAGTCTTTTTTTTATTGTATTCGTTACCGAATACCTATAGGACGGTTACTCGCCTTTCTTCTCAGCAGCCATCGAAGCCTTGAGGTCAGCCAATACGGAGAGGTCACCGAGGGTGGTCTTCTCTACCTTTGGCATCTCGGGAGCAGCCTCTTTCTTGGTTGCTTTTGCCTCCTTGGCAGGAACCTCTTTGCGCTCTTCCCATGTGCGGAGGTGCGAGAGGAGGATACGCTTAGCGTCACGGTTGAACTCGATAACGCGGAACGGCAGTACATCGCCTGCTGCTACAGGAGTCTTGTCTTCTTTCTGGAGGTGACGGGTGGTGCAGAAACCTTCTACGCCGTCCTCAAGAATAACCACAGCACCCTTGTCGGTAATCTCGGCTACTTTGCCCTCTACGATGGTGTCAAGTCCGTACTTGGCAGCCAGTTCGTCCCAAGGATTGTCCTCCAATTGCTTGTGACCGAGCGACAGACGACGGTTGTCCTTGTCGATTTCGAGAACGATAACCTCGATGGTGTCGCCGATATGGGTGAACTCATTCGGGTGTTTGATTTTCTTGGTCCAACTCAGGTCGCTGATGTGAATCAAGCCGTCAACGCCTTCTTCCAACTCAACAAATACGCCGAAGTTGGTAAAGTTGCGTACCTTGGCAAAGTGGCGGGTACCAACTGCATACTTCGATTCGATGTTCTCCCATGGGTCTGGTTTGAGCTGTTTCAGACCGAGCGACATCTTGCGCTCCTCGCGGTCGAGCGTCAGGATTACAGCCTCTACCTCGTCGCCGACTTTCAGGAAGTCGTTTGCGGAACGCAGGTGCTGGCTCCAACTCATCTCGCTCACGTGAATCAAGCCCTCAACGCCCGGAGCAACCTCTACGAATGCGCCATAGTCAGCCATCACAACCACCTTGCCCTTGATGTGGTCACCCACTTTCAGGTTCGGGTCAAGTGCCTCCCATGGGTGCGGAGTCAGTTGTTTCAAGCCGAGAGCGATACGCTTCTTCTCCTCGTCGAAGTCAAGGATAACCACGTTGATTTTCTCGCCTTCGTGTACAATCTCGTTCGGGTTGTTCACGCGACCCCAACTGAGGTCTGTGATGTGGATAAGACCGTCCACGCCGCCGAGGTCCATGAATACGCCGTATTGCATGATGGCCTTAACGGTACCTTCCAGTACCTGACCTTTCTCGAGGTGGCTGATGATTTCCTTGCGTTGTGCTTCCAACTCAGCCTCGATGAGGGCCTTGTGCGAAACAACCACGTTGCGGAAGTCGGGGTTTACTTTCACAATCTTGAATTCCATCGTCTTGCCAACGAACATGTCGTAGTCGTGGATGGGTTTCACATCAATCTGGCTGCCCGGCAAGAATGCCTCTGTGCCGAGGATGTCCACAATCATACCGCCTTTCGTACGGCATTTGATGTAGCCCTTCACGATTTCCTCGTTAGCCAACGCCTCGTTCACGCGGTCCCAACTGCGGGCTGCGCGAGCCTCTTTGTGGCTGAGTACCAACTGACCTTTCTTGTCCTCTTGGCTCTCTACATAGACCTCTACCTTGTCGCCAACCTTCAAATCGGGGTTGTAGCGGAACTCGGCAGCGGGGACGATACCGTCCGACTTGTAGCCCACATTGACTACCACTTCGCGTTTGTTGATGGAGATTACGGTTCCCTCTACCACTTCGTGGTCTTTGATAGCACTCAGGGTGTTGTCATACTTTTTGAGGGTTTCTTCGTTTTGTGTGCCTTTCGACTCTTTCTCGTAGGCATCCCAGTCGAAGTTCTGGAGTGATTGATTTTCTGCCATTGTAGCAAATTTCCGTGAGACAATTCTCAAACTCTCAGGTTGTCAAACTGCCCCATCTTTAAGGGTTAAACATTGGTTTGCTCTTTTCTCGCGCAGGTTTGCCGTTGCAAGAACGACTATCCCGCAAAAGAACGTGCAAAGGTACGCTTTTTTTCTCAGACACGCAAATTAAAATGACACACGCTGCTACATCACAGATATCGTCAGCGTATCAGACCGCCACCGACAAGGAGGTCGTCCTTGTACATAACCAAGGATTGACCGGGCGTAACGCCCCATACAGGGGATTGGAGATGCAGGCAGACAGTCTGCTGGTCCGGCTGCATATCTATCGTAGCAGGAACGGCGGGAGACTTGTAGCGGATACGGGCTTCGACCTCAGGAGAGGCTTGGAGCCATGCTGTATCACGCAGACGCACACCGGTAGCCATAACCTCTGTGACGTAGAGGTCATCGTGTTCGCCCAATGTGACACGGTTGCTGGTTGCGTCAATATGCGTCACGTATCTGGGACTGCCGAGGGCAATACCGAGACCCTTGCGCTGACCGATAGTATAATTGCAGAAGCCCTGATGCTGCCCCAACACGTTGCCCGCAGCGTCCACATATTCACCCTGTGCAACGTGCACGCCCTGTTCGGCAAGGAAAGTGCGGTAATCATTATTAGGAACAAAGCAAATCTCCTGACTCTCGGTCTTGCGGGACAGTTTCTCGAAACCATGGTCGAAAGCAATCTGCCGCACTTCGGGTTTGGTAAGCCCGCCAAGCGGGAAGAGGGTCCGGCGGAGATTCTCCTCGGTCAACATCCACAAGAAATAGGTCTGGTCCTTGCGGGTATCCACTGCCCGCTTGAGATAGATATGCCCCGCATGCCCGGCTATCTGCGCATAATGTCCTGTGGCGATATAGTCGCAATGGTACAGGTCGGCTTGCTCCACAAGGCTGCCCCACTTGATATGCGAATTGCACAGCACGCACGGGTTGGGCGTGCGCCCGTGGGTGTATTCGTCAATAAAGTTGCTGATTACATGCTCACGGAACGTATCCCTGAAATCCACTATATGGTGCTCGAAACCGAGCGTCTGCGCCATGTGCTTTGCCTCCATAATGCTCTCCACGGAGCAGCAGCCCTTCTCACGCGCCAGACACGACTCCTTGATGCTGTCAAAAGTGCGGAACGTAACCCCTACAAGTTCGTAACCCTGCTCCATAAGCAGGATTGCAGAGACGGTAGAGTCGATACCACCCGACATTGCCATTAGTACACGCTTGGACATACAATGCTGTTTTTGCGGCACAAAAGTACGGATTTATTTGCAGGTGTGCAAATAAATCGGATTCCGCGCACGGCGATATTGTGTAATCCGCAAATTTTATGTAATTTTGCGCCCCGTCTTTACTAGAAACAACTTAATATCCTTATATAGTAATGAAAAAGACAATCCTTTCCGTAGTGCTTTCCGCACTCACTCTGGCAGCCGTCGCACAGACCGAGGCTGCCACCCCCGCAGACACCATTGAGGGCTTCCGTTTCACCACCATCGACAGCGTAGGCATCACCCCTGTCAAAAACCAACACCGCAGCAGCACTTGCTGGAGTTTCTCCACCATCGGTTTCATCGAGAGCGAATTGCTCCGTATGGGCAAGGGCGAACACGACCTCAGCGAGATGTTCGTGGTCAGCCATACCATGCTTGACCGCGCAGAATATGTAGTTCGTATGTACGGCACGGCAGAGTTCGCCCCCGGCGGCTCGGCTTATGACGTCATCTATTGTATGAAGAACTACGGTCTTGTTCCCCAGGACGCTATGCCCGGCATCCAGTATGCCAGCAGTCCTGCCGACACGCTGCCTGTACATGCTGAGTTGGACGCCGTGGCAAAAGGCTACATACAAGGTCTGACTTCGGGCAAACTCAAGAAACTCACCCCCGTGTGGAAGAAGGGCTTGCAGGCTATTTACGACACCTATCTGGGTGCCTGCCCTGAGACTTTCACCTATCAAGGCAAGACCTACACCCCGCAATCTTTCGTCAAGGCTATGGGGCTCAATGCCGATGACTACGTGAGCATCACCTCCTACACCCACCATCCTTTCTACACCACTTTCGCCCTCGAGATGCCTGACAATTGGCGTATGGACCAGATGTACAACGTGCCTATGGACGAGATGATGCGTATCATTGACAACGCCATTGCCAATGGTTACACCATGGCATGGGGTGCGGATGTCAGCGAGGTAGGTTTCACGCGCAAGGGTATCGGCGTCATGCCCGATGCAGACAAGGGCGCAGACCTCACCGGCAGCGATGCGGCACACTGGCTCGGCTTGACCGACAAGGACAAGAAAGACGAATTGACCAAAAAGCCTCTGCCCGAGATGGAAATCACACAGGAGATGCGTCAGCAGGCGTATGACAACTGGGAGACCACCGATGACCACGGCATGCAAATCTTCGGTACGGCACACGACCAAAACGGCAAACGCTACTATATGATTAAGAACTCGTGGGGTACGCAGAAGAGTGACTACAAGGGTATCTGGTACATCTCCGAGTCGTTCATGAAGTACAAGACAAACGACATTCTCGTCCACAAAAATGCCATTCCGAAAGATATTCGCAAGAAACTCGGAATATGATGCTTTTTTCAGAAGGGGTTTAACGAGTGGATAGCGAGAGGATAGCGAATGGACACCTGCCTCTTTCCGTATCCGAAAGGGCATTGCAAATATGCAAAAAAAGTCGTACCTTTGCGGGCTGATTGGTAATCGAAAAAATAACTTGAACAAACGATATGAATCTGATTGAAATCATTACGAAACTGTTCGGCAACAAGGCGCAGAAAGATATGCGCGCCATTGCGCCGTACGTGGAGAAGATAAAAGCCGCCTACACGGAGATTGACGCGCTCTCCAACGACGAGTTGCGTGCGCGCAGCGGGGCGCTGATGCAGCGTATCCAAGACCAGGTGGCGGACAAAAAAGCCCGTATCAAGGAGTTGAAAGCAGGCATCGAGGGGCTCGAGATAGACCAGCGCGAGAAGATTTACAACGAGGTGGACAAGTTGGAGAAGGACATCCAGGACGACTACGCCAAGACCCTCACGGACATCCTGCCCGAAGCCTTTGCCATCGTCAAGAGCACCGCACACCGCTTTGCCGGAAACGAGCGGATAGTGGTTACAGCCACGCAGATGGACCGCGACCTCGCTGCAGACCCGCGCTTCGACTTCGTGGAGATAGACGGCGACAAGGCCATCTACCACAACCACTGGACCGCGGGCGGCAACGAAATCGTATGGGATATGGTGCATTATGACGTCCAACTCATCGGTGGCGTGGTGCTGCACCAAGGCAAGATTGCCGAGATGGCGACGGGTGAGGGTAAGACGCTGGTAGCCACGCTGCCCGTGTTCCTCAACGCGCTCACGCACGAAGGCGTGCACATGGTCACGGTGAACGATTACCTCGCCAAACGTGACTCCGAGTGGATGGGTCCGCTCTACATGTTCCACGGACTGACGGTGGATTGCATTGACAAGTACAAGCCCAACAGCGACGAGCGGCGTCGCGCATACGCGTGTGATATTACGTTTGGTACCAACAACGAGTTCGGTTTCGACTACCTCCGCGACAATATGGCTACCAATCCCGCCGACCTTGTGCAGCGCGGGCACAACTACGCCATCGTGGACGAGGTGGACTCCGTCTTGATTGACGATGCCCGTACCCCGTTGATTATCAGTGGTCCTATACCCAAAGGCGAGGACCAGATGTACGACGAGTACAAGCACCGTGTAGAGTTGCTGGTACGCACCCAACAGACGCTGACCACCAAACTGCTGACAGAGGCAAAGTCGAAGATGGGCAGCACCGATGCCAAAGAGCGCGAAGCAGGCGAGTTGGCATTGTTCCGCTCATTCAAAGGTATGCCCAAGAACAAGGCACTCATCAAGTATCTCAGCGAGCCGGGCATCAAGGTGCGTCTGCAGAAGACGGAGGAGTTCTACATGCAGGACAACGAGCGCAATATGCACGTGGCAACCGACGAACTCTACTTCGTGATTGACGAGAAGAACAAGACTATCGAACTGACAGACAAGGGTATAGACACCCTGACGGGTAACACGGAAGACCCGCAGTTCTTCGTACTGCCCGACGTCGGCAGCGAGATAGCCGAGATAGAGAAGATGCCTGTCTCCGCCGAGGAGAAGCAGGCGAAGAAAGACGAGGTGCTGACCAACTACAGCATCAAGTCCGAGCGCGTGCACACCGTACACCAGTTGCTGAAGGCATACACGCTGTTCGAGAAGGATGTGGATTACATCATCGACGACAACCAGGTGAAGATTGTCGATGAGCAGACAGGCCGTGTGATGGAAGGCCGTCGCTGGTCGGACGGCTTGCATCAGGCTGTGGAGGCGAAAGAGAACGTGAAGGTGGAGGGTGCCACACAGACATTTGCCACTATCACGTTGCAGAACTACTTCCGTATGTACAAGAAGTTGGCAGGTATGACCGGTACCGCCGAGACGGAGGCAGGCGAATTCTGGAACATCTACAAACTGGATGTGGTGGTTATCCCTACCAACCGCCCCATTGCGCGTATTGATATGAACGACCGTATCTACCGCACCAAGCGCGAGAAGTACAACGCCGTCATTGACGAGATTGTGTCTCTCGTAGGGCAAGGCAGACCGGTACTCGTAGGTACTACCAGCGTGGAAATCAGCGAGTTGCTGAGCCGCATGCTCAATCTCCGCCATATACCGCACAATGTGTTGAACGCCAAGTTGCACCAGCGTGAGGCAGAGATTGTGGCACAGGCAGGTCGCTCCGGCGTAGTGACTATAGCCACCAACATGGCAGGTCGTGGTACCGATATCAAACTGACACCCGAAGTCAAAGAGGCGGGCGGTCTTGCCATCATAGGCACCGAGCGTCACGAGAGCCGTCGTGTGGACCGCCAGTTGCGCGGACGTGCAGGACGTCAGGGAGACCCCGGTAGCAGCGTTTTCTATGTCAGCATGGAGGACGACCTGATGCGTATGTTCGGTTCCGACCGTCTGGCAGGAGTCATGGACAAAATGGGCTTCAAGGACGGCGAGATGATTGAGCACTCGATGATTTCCAACTCTATTGAGCGTGCACAGAAGAAGGTGGAGGAGAACAATTTCGGTATCCGAAAGCGCCTGATTGAGTACGACGATGTGATGAACCAGCAGCGCAATGTCATCTATGCCAAGCGTCACCACGCCCTCATGGGTGAGCGTATCGGTGTGGATATCACCAACATGATTTACGACACCGCCGAGGCTATTATTGCCGACGCGCGTGAGGCAATAGACTATGAAGGACTGCAGTTCGACGTGATGCAGGTGTTCGCCATGGAGGTGCCTTTCGACGAGGATACCTTCAAGAGCGCACGCGAGAACGCATTGGCGGAGCAACTGGCAGAAGCCGCTATGGACACCTTCAAACGCCGTATGGAGACGCTGCAGAAAGTGGCTGACCCTGTCATCAAGAAGGTGTACGAGGAGCGCGGTGCCATGTACGAGAACATTCTTATTCCTATCACCGACGGCAAGCGCGTCTATAACATTGCCGTCAATCTCAAGGCGGCAGCCGAAAGCGACAGCCGTGAGGTAGTGCGCGAGTTCGAGAAGCGCATGGTGCTCTATGTCATCGACGACGAGTGGAAAGAGCATCTCCGCCAGTTGGACGACCTCAAGCAGTCGGTTCAGAACGCCTCCTACGAGCAAAAAGACCCGCTCCTTATATACAAACTGGAGTCATTCAATATCTTCAAGCAGATGTTGGACCGCTTCAACCGGCGCGCTATCGCTATCTTGCTGCGCGGACAGATACCTACCCGCGACCCGCAGGAGGTACGTCAGGCACAGGAGCAGCGTCAGGACTACTCCCGCTACCGCACCCAGAAGGATGCCGTCAACCGTGCAGCCGCTGCCAGCGGACAATCGGCAGCAGCAGGACGCGACACACGTGAGATGCAGCGCCCCGAACCTATCCATGTGGAGAAGAAACCGCGCCCCAATGACCCATGTCCGTGTGGTTCGGGCAAGAAGTACAAACAGTGTCACGGTAGGCTGGAAGCATGATTCTCGACTTCATCACGTGGAACGTTGACCCCATTCTGATTCATATCGGTGACGGGGGCATTCGTTGGTACGGACTCTTGTGGGCGGTAGGTATCTACCTTGCCTATCTGGTGGAGTGCAAACTCTACAAGAATGAGCACTGCCCCGACGACTGGACGGACAAACTCTTTATCTGGATGGTGGTCGGCGTGATTGTCGGTGCGCGCGTAGGGCATTGCTGGTTCTATGAGTGGCATGATGTGACGGTACCCGGAATGGCTGGTTACTGCCAAGCCATGGGTATATCTACCGACCCCGTACAAATCTTCGGGTGGACCATTAAGTATCGCAATCCTTACATTGAGCATCCGCTCAAACTGCTCAAGGTGTGGGAAGGCGGATTGGCAAGCCATGGCGGTGCCATAGGACTGCTGTTGGCGGCGTATTTCCTCAACAAGAAGGTGTTCTCCAAACGCCCTGAGTTCCATACTTCGCTCCTTTGGATTATGGACAGACTCGTCGTGGGTGTGTGTGTTACCGCCACCCTTATCCGCCTTGGTAACCTGATGAACTCTGAGATTTACGGTTGCCCGACCGATTTGCCATGGGGCTTTGTCTTTGTGCGCAATGGTGATACGGTGCCGTGCCACCCCACGCAAATCTATGAGATGCTGTACTGCATTGTGGCGTTTGTTGTCACGTGGCTGATGTACTGGCGTGGCAAGGCGTACAAGCGTGAGGGGCTGCTCCTCGGCGTATTCCTTGAGATAGTCTTCTTCACACGGTTCCTGTTGGAGTTCATCAAGAACGACCAGGAAGCGTTTGAGGCTAACCATCTTCTCAATATGGGTCAGTGGCTCTCTATCCCGTTCATCATCTGGGGTATATATCTCATTATCCGAGCCTACAAACGCCCCGCCCTACCGTGAGGCGTGGCGCGGTTAGAATTTCCAAGCAAGATAGTAATTGAGTCCCCAGTTGGTGTTGTCACGGAAGCCGAAACCCGGCATATAGTACGGCAGGGGACCGCCGTTTTTGTCGGTGCGGGTAAAGAGAACTTTCAGGCGGACATACCAACCCATCTGGAAGCCCTGCCACACCTGCACCTGACAGCCTGCGACAATCTCGCCCCAAGCATCCCAATGCTGTTGGCGCGGGAAGTCTATGGTTCCCGCTTGCCAGTAGTCCACCTTCTGCACCACATCGGTAAGTTGGTATGATTGGCAGGAAGTACCTACGCGAAACCCTGCCATAAGGCAGTTTTCCGATACTCCTTTCTTCAAGGCACTAATATCCAAGCCTATACGTCCAAATCCGCCTTGCCCGCTATGGTGTCCGCCACCAGACGTGCAATCCGCCTGCGCGTAACCGAGTTCCAAGGTCGGGTACCAGCGTTTTGCCAAGCGTATGTTCATTGCAAGTTCGTAGTCCTGTACACGTCCGGCAGAGCGTGCCGCCTCTATGACAGGCGTAGCCAAGTCCAACTTGAGACTAAGCCCCTGATATACAGCCGAATCCGCATACTCACGCGCATTCGCCACCGTGGCGATGCTGCACAAAAATACTAATATGCCCCACCCTATCCGTTTCACTCGTGCATATAAATCCGTAAGTTTTCCTGCGCCACGGTCTCGACAGCGGCATTGATGACAGAGACGCTATCCACGCGAGAGTCGCTGCTCCGTGCGCCCGTAATGGTATGATACACAGCACACCCGCAGGCGAGACTGACGTATTGCAGTCGAGGCGTATGGGTGATGATGAGGGTGTCCAGTTGGTTGTGGTAGAGTATGAGGTATGCCGTTTCGGTGGTATCGGGGCGGAGAGAGAGCCCTAACTGCCGAAGGGCGTTGGGGCTATACAGGACAGTCTCCGTGCCAACACCTTGTATATACAGGCTATCCCAAGCATCGTAGGTGTAGGTTTTTCCCTCCAAGTCGGCGGAGTCTGCCGAGAGCGTGATGACGACCTGCGTCTCCATATCGCGGTTGTAGCAGGTGGTGTCGGGTTCGCATGCCGACAAAAGGCATAAAAGACACACACACAGACAGATACACATATAACTATATGTATTTGCAGGGGCTGAGGGTATGTTCCTGTAATGATTTGACACGCCAAATATAGTTGGTTGCGCAAAGGTAATGGCTTTTGGGCAGATGAGCAAATAAATAGGTTATCGCATCGACATCGTCGGCTTAATCACATACTAATCACATACTAATCACATACTAATCACATACACTTGACTCGAAGAAATCAGAGACCACTTATAGAGATGTGGGGGAGAGTTGAGCGTTGAGAGTTGAGTGCAGTTGAGAGTTTGACAGTTTGTGGGTTGATTGTGCAAAGAATGAATAGCACTATCCTAACAACGCGAGCCGCATCGTCTCCCAAACTATGCCGCGCGTCTCCCAAAATATCGTCCCATAAAAGGCTTATAGGGTGTGGCGGATGATGTAGTAGGGGCTGTCAAGGGCTTGGATTTCGCGCTCGTACCAGTCGTAGAGGTATTGGCGCAGGTCGGGGTTCTCGCGGACAGGGTCGTACACCCACGGCAGGTCGGGATAGCACAGGAGATAGACGTCCATCGGGTAGCGACGGAGAGCGTCTTCAAGAAAGTCGGGGCAGGTGCCGTATTTATGAAGGAACCAGACCTTGGTGATGATGAGTTCAGTATCGAAAAAAAGCACCGTATCGGTGGTATTGTTGGCGCAGTTGGTGCTATCGGCATGGTCTTCACAGGTGCGGAGTTGGTTGACCTGATGGCGGGCAATACGGACAACATCGTCGTAGGTGTACTGGTAGGACGGGGGGAGCGACTCCATATACTCGCGCGCATATTCGGGGACATATATGCCCTGATAGCGATTGGCAAGATACTTGGCAAGCGTGCTCTTGCCTGTGGATTCGGGACCAATGATACCGACTTTGTACATAGTATGCTATATGTGTTGAATGGGCGGCTACGCCGTATTACAGCAAATTGTCTATAAAATCATTACACATTATGGCTACCTTGCGCCCTTGGCGCATAACGACGCGAGCCGCGTCGTCCCCCAAAAGCGTAGCAATTGCGCAATAGCGTCCACGGATGAAGCGTCTGCGTCCCCAATAAGTGTATTGACGACGCGAGCCGCGTCGTTTCCCAAGTTAGTATTGCCACAAATGTCCACAAAATAACTATATTGAACGATTAGCGGGTGAGCATGAGTTTGATGTTGATGCCCACGTTGTCCGCCTTGACGGGATAGGACGAGGAGATAAGCGGCGTGGTGCCCTGATGGTCGTAGAAGAGTTGGAGGTTGATTTTCTGCGAGAGGACATAGTCGGCACTAATCTTGATGGCGAAGACCTTGTTGCCCGAACTTGCCTGGGTGAGGTCCTCCTCGACCTTGCGGAGAAGGGTCTTGATGTCCTTGTAACTGACGTCCACGCTGAGTTTGAGGTCGTTGCTGACCTTTTTCTGCCCGCCGTTCTTGGTCTTGCTGATGAAACTGAGGTCCTTGATGGTGTAGCCTGCGCCTATGACGAACTCGTCGGTGTGCCCCTCGGTGATTTGTACGGAGTTGACATTCAGCGAGATATTGCGCTGCTTGCGGTACTCGAACTTGGTGGTGAGGGAGTTCTTCATGGTGAGGTTGAGCCCGATGAGCGGCGAGAAATTCTCGGAGAGATTGACGGAGGAGATGTCATACGCCGACGATGGTATGGGGTTGTCGGTCTCGACATTGCGGACGAAACCGATGTGCTTGTCACTGAGTTCGCCTGCGGGGAGCCATGTGGAGTAGGTGGAGTAACTGCCGATGGCGTATTTGCAGGTGTAGGCGTGGGTGAGGTTGACCGATTTGAAGTGGTCGCGCATCCACGGGAGCCGTCCGAGACCGTCGAAGGTGACAGACCAGTTGGGCAGTATCTGGAGGATGCTGAGGAACGGATTGAGGCTGATATTCTGTGCGTTACGCCCTGTGTACGCCGCGAGGAAAGCAGGTACGAGGACGTCGGCGGTGTTGCTGCTGACGGCACCATATTGGCGGCTATAGGGCTTGCCGCGCAGTTCGGAAGGTATGAAACCCGCATCGGGGTAGGTGAGGTCGGTGTACTGCTCCTGCACGCGCGAGGTGAGCAGGTCACGGTTGGCAAGGAACTGATTGAAAGTGGCGGATGCGAAATTGTCGTCCGCCTTGCCGATGCGCTGGAAGGCTGTTCCGATAGCGACCTGGGTGATGTTGAAGGAGCCCGTCATGTTCTCCTGCAGTTGCTCGTAGGAGTAGATGATGGACGACGACTGCGCGGCGTAGCGTTTGCCGTTGACCTGCACCTTGAAGCCGGGGAAGGGTTCGAGGGTGAGTTTGATGTCGAAGTCGTTGGTCACGGAACGGGTGGCGGGCTGTACAACGGAAGTGTCGCCCGAGAGCCAGCCGCGGTCCTTGGCTTTCTCGACAAAGTCGTCGGTGAAACCGCCAAAGGCAAAGTCAAAGCCCGGGGCATAGAAGTCGTTGTAGCGCGTCTGCCCCATGAAGCCTGCCTGCGGAGCAAAGCCAGGGACGCTCATGGAGTTGGTCTGGCGGTAGGTGACTTGCAGTTTGCGGACCATGGTGCCGAAGTACGCCGCCATATCCATAGTCACCTCGCCCGCGGAGCGTTTGTTGGGGTCTTTGGTGGTGAGGGTGAGCGACAGGTTGTCGATGTCCTGCTGCGCGGTGACGGTGGCTTTGGTGGTGGAGGTGGGTTTCACCTTGACGCGCACAGGCTTACCGTCGGCAGAGGTGGCGGAGACTTGCAGGAGTTCGCTGCCGAGGCGGTGGGTTATCTCCTTGGGTTCGCCCGCTTTGAGACTGATAGTCTCGGTATAAGTCTTTGGTTTGAAGGCACGTCCGCGTCTGCCGCGCTGGTTGTAGCGTTGGGTCATCTGTTTCCAGTACTTGGACTTGCCGTAGAGGGTCTCGAAATTGATGCCGCCGTCTGCCTGCCATGCGCGCGTGCCACTGATGACATTGCCGAGGTCGGTGCCGGACGATGCGGATTGCACAGTGCGGTTCCAGTTGTAGGTGGCGTTGTAGGAAGCATTGGCGGTGACGGCTTCGAGGTACGGAATGCGGTTGAGCGGCACGTTCCATGTGGCGGAGAAGACCTGCTGATATGTATAAGGTGTGCCCCACTTGGCGAGACTGCGTTGGATGGTGTCCTTCCATGCCTCGTAGTAGTCGTTGGTAAAGGCGTAGTCGCGAATGATTTCGGGGGTGTAGTAGCCCTCGTCCACGGTGGAGTTCATCGCGGTTTGGAAGGAGAACTTCATGTTCTTGGTGAGGTCGTACTTGAAGTCGAAGTTGCGGTCCCACGTGAAGTCCTTGGAGAAGGTGAGGTCAATGTTGTCGTTGTTGCCGGGCTCCGTGCCGATGGTGTTGAAGTCACGCATCTTCATATTGGTAAAGGTGCGGTGCATGTTGGTGTTGAATGCCCACGACTGCGGCAGGTAGTAGATATTGAACTCCTTGAGCAGTTTCACCTTGCTCACTGCCTTGACGTCCTTGAAGGGTTCCCACGGTTTGGGGTTGAAACTATAGGAGTAGTTGAACGAGCCCTTGTGGTCGGTGACTTGATCGCGCTCCAATTCGGGCGTGTGTTGGTTCTGACGATTGTAACTGGCTGATACAGAGAAGTTAGCAGGGTCGTAGAACATGTTGCGCTTCTTGCTGTGGATGTCCACCTTAAAGTTGCTGACCGAGAAACTGGTAGCCTCCTGTATGGAGTTGGACATCTGCTTGATAGAGTCTTTCTCCTCCTTGGTTTCGTAGTTGTCCAGCGACTCCGACAGTTTGATATCGGTGTCCAGCGGGTCATACTTGGGCGTTCGAGTCTCGTTGGTATAGGAGACATAGAGAGGAATTTGCAGTTTGGCTTTCTCAGGGAAGAGCCTTCCTGCTTCCAATGCCGCACTCACGGAGACTTGGTAGTTGTTCTCCATATTGCGGTCCAGCACGTTGCTTTCGATGGAGCCATAGCCTGCCGTCTCCAATCGTCCTGCCACATTCACTTGTGCTATATCGCTGATACTCAACGCAGCATTCGCCATGGCAGCCACACCACCCTCTTCGTTGTACTGGCTTAAGCGCAACTCGTTCACCCACACCTCGCCGCTCACCTCATGGTCAGAGATATTGCGCACACCTATCATAATAGCCTGTATATCCTCGAGGGTCGGGTTACCGAGGACGGTAATCTTATTGTTCAGATTGTCAGGGTCATATACCTCGTACGGAATCGTATTGCCAATGCCCGAGTTGCCTGCGCGCTTGGCTTTGTTGCGCGCTGTCTTGGCATCGGTCAGGGCGGACAGCAGGAAGTCGATATTGTTCTGCTCCAACCATACCTTAACCTGGTCTTCCGGCTTATTGCCATCATATATTCCAGGAGGCGTGACATCCAATGGAATCTCATACTCGTAGTAGTTATTCTTGAGGTCGGAACCCAAGCGGATAAAGCATGCCAACTCCTTGTCTTGCAAGGCATTGAAGTCGGGCATAGCCTCTGCGTGCACGAACATCTGCAAGCGCTTGTATTGGCGCATGTCATACACCACATTCTTGTACACCGAGCGGGCATCCTTCGGAGGCAGGTAGTTGATACGCAACGCCATAGCCTGTTCGTTCTGGGCAATCAACTGGGCTTGCCCGGGGTCGGTCTGACGCGATATGCCGGGCGGCAGCACATAGTTGACTGGTGTGCGGTTGGAGTTCTCCTCTATGCTCACTGCCTGCACGTCCATCGAACCGTTGCTGTTGTACGGGTTCGGGATATTGTACTGGTTGTTGGCAGGGTCTTGATACAAGCCTTTGGTGTAGTTACGCCACTCGCCGCGCACCAGGTCGAGGGTCGCCATACGGATATGCGTCTCCTGACTGAAGTTGGTCATATACACACGCGCAAAGCGTATCGACTTGAAGTTGCGGATGTTGCCCACCTTCTGCATCATTGCCGTATCGCCGCGCAAGGGTATCTTGAACTGGTACCACTTCACCTTTGCCGACTCGCCGTTCTTGAGCGTCACGGTACTCTCCATGATGCTCGCAATGTGCTGCTGTCCCACACGCTGCATATCCTCGCGGCGGAGCGACACATGGTAGCGGTAGAACTTCTCGCTGTCGCTCAGCGTGTTGTCCTGATTGATGTCCTCTATATCGGGCTGCAACGTCGATGCGGTGCCGTACGGGTCGCTGTCGCTCATCTCCGGCGAGTTGCCCTCGGTACCATTATAGTGCTTGTAACGCTCCAGAATAGGCGTCTCCGCATTGTCAAAATCGCTGCCGCGGTAGTAGTGGTAGTCATCGCCCGCAGGGTCATTCAACGGCGAGAACGGGTCGTCCTGCCACTTTGCCAATATCTCGGCAGACACTTTGGCGCGCAAAGCAGCCACATAGTCGGCATAAGGAGAGACCCCGTTGAACTCATGCAGCAACTCCTGCTCGTTGCTCAGCCCGTCCAGTCCCACGTCCTGTCGTGCACGCGCGCCGGCATCGTTGGCAAACGCCACGGTGGTGCTGGTGGTCTTCGGCACACGTCCCCATACGGTCTTGTCTATCAGAGCGTCTATATTGTTGTCATTCAGCGGCAGTCCGTGCTCAAACGACTTCTTGCCGTCGCGCAATATATCCTCACTCACATCGCCCAGGTCGATGTACAGGTCGCCGCCTTCATAGTCTGCAGCGGGGTTGGTGAGGAACGGGTCCATCAGCCAGAACTCGATATACTCGATGTTCGCCTTCTCGAAATCCGTGTTGTCCAACTTGCGCATCATGCCGCCCCAGCGCGACTTCGGGTTGGTCAGTTTGCCGTCGGTGCCTATCTCGTCCGCCGAGATGTTGTACGGACCGCGTTCTTGCGGGTAGAAACTCAGGTTCAGCACCGACAACCGCGACTCGGAGTTCGGGGTTTGCTCCTTCATAGGGTAAATCTCGTCCTGATACACGATACGCGTGCGGTGGTCGGACATCAGGTTCAGGTCGTTCTTGATGTGTGCCGGCGTATTGCTCTGCGGGTGCCCGAAGATGGGGTCCACCGCGTACCATGCCAGCAGTGCGCGGTTCTTGTTGTAGTCGATGTTGTTGCTCAGCGTGGACTCGGGGAAGCGGTCGTCGCGGGGCGTCGAGGCTAATTTCCAGTAACTGGGATAGTGGATGTCTATATTCGTCTTGGTCGCCTCAAAGTCATCTATATATGCCGTTCCCACCGACCCCACGTCGCGTGTATGCCCGGGTATCAGGTGGGCAAACTCGGCATTCACCATAAAGGTGGACGGAGCCGTTGCCTCTATCCACGGTATCTTGTCCAATGCCAGTGTCAGCCACTGCACATCGGTCTTCCAGTTCAGGTTCACGCCCCATATCGTATTCGCCAGCGGCTCGCTGCCGGTGTTCACTTTCGTGGTCAGAGGCTTCTCTCGGAGGTGCATCAGCGTACCGCCCAACGTCAGGTCTTTGTTGAACTCATACTCCAGATGCGCCCCGTACAGCCCTTTCCGTTGCATCGAAAACAGCGACTGATTCTCCAACTTCACATCCACATTCGTCCCCGCGTCCAGTATCGACTGATTGATAATCGTCACCGTACCCATCGTGTAGTCCACGGTATAGTCCACGTTCTCCACCAGTGTCGCACCGCCTGCCGTCACCACCACGCTTCCGCGCGGCACGTTCATCGCATTCAGCCGTATCTCGTTGCCTGCCGAACCCTTGTATTTGCCCACAATGGTAAACTTGTTCTTCTCCGACAACTCCTGCGCGTTCACCAGTGTCGAGTCGTACAACTCCTGATACACGTACCGTTGCGCCACTACGGGGTCGCCTATCGCCTTTGCCAGATGGCTGCCGAAAGGCTCCAGCACGGGGAAAATAATGCGTCCCGTGTTCGACAGCGCTGTATATCCTTCCACATAGTCAAACCGTCCGTCGGGGTGGGGGTTGTTCTTCGAGTCAAGCCGGTCGAGGTTCATCACGCGAATCAACTGCTTGCCTTTGCAATTGCCCTCCATCAGGTATTGCATATCCGTGCCCACCGAGTCGTTCCTGTATTGGATATACAACTCGAACTTCTCGCTCGACATCTGGCTCGCGCCTATTGAATACACGTTCTTCATCATCAGGTCCCACGTGCCTTTCCCCTTTTTGCTGGGCGCGTTGTTCGTACCCTTCAGCAGTTTCATTATCAGTGCATTCGGTGCTTTCAGCGACTCTCCCGCGTCCGTGGAGAACTCACCCACCTGATACACTTGCCCCGCGTAGGTGTATTCATACGCCACCGCCAGCACCTCGTCCTGGTTCAGTGCCGCACGCAGCGAGATGTATCCTAATGCCGCATTCAGTGTGTACTCGCTTGACGACAGCAGCCGTGCCGACTCCACCTTCTCGTAGTCCTCGCCGCTGTCCATGCCGCCTATGCCTTGCAGCACTGTGCTTGTCTGCTGTATATCACGCACTTGTGGATAACTCTGCGTCAGTGTCTCATACAGCGAGTTGGCTTTGTTGTAGGGTGTCCGTCCCCCGTATGTGTTCCATGCGTCATTCAGCACATGCTCGGGGTCGTATTCGCCCAAGTCGGTCATTGCCACGATATTACGCGACTGCTCATAGTTCCCCCGCTTGTTCGTCACCCACACCTCTATGCGGTTTATCGTCACGCCGCTTGCCACGTACGGCAATGCCTCCATGGCAGCCTCGTAGTTGTCCCTGAAGTAGTACGACAGGAAGAAGTGCCGGTTCTCGTCGTAGTTGTCTATCGGCACCTCAAACTCCGTGGTCTGCGCACCGCCCTTGCTCGAAACCGACTGGCTCTCGCTGTTTTGCTGCGAAATCAGCGCCTGCACCTTCAACTTCCCGAACTTCAAATCCGTCTTCACGCCGAATAGTGCCGTGCTTCCCTGTATCAGATTGCTGTTCAGGTTCATCGACACGTTACCCGCTTCTATCGATTGGATAATATCGTCCTCCTTGCCCTGGTAGTTCAGTTTGATGTTCTGCTGGTCAAAGTCAAACGATGCCTCCGTGTTGTAACTCATGTTCAGGTTGAGTTTGTCACCCACTTTGCCGTTCACGTTCACCTGTATCTTCTCGTCGAAATCGAAGATGTTGTTGTTGCGCGAACGCTGGGTCAGCGCGGGATTGTTCACGTACTGGTGCTTGAATCCGAACAGCAACTCCGCCGAACCTTGCAGTTTCAACTGCACACCGCCCGGACCGAACACCTTGTCCGCCGGACCGATATTGAATTTCATGTCGGTGATGTCGAACTTCCGCTCGTTGTCGTGCTCCACTTCGCCTATCTTCTGCTGCCAGTACTGCCTCATCTGTTGCTTTTCCGAGTACGCTTTGTACTCGTCATCGCTCATCAGATACGGCGTCGCTATGTCCACGTCGCCTATCCGCGTATGCACCACATAGTACCCTGTCCGCGCGTCATACTCCACCGTAGTCTGCACGTTGTCAGGGTCTTTCAGGTCCATGCTGCTCGGCGTCCGTGTCAGGTCGTCATAGTTCTGCACGCCCAACTCACGCACACGCAGCGGAGCCATCACGGCACTGTCTGCCGCCTGCTCCGTACCTTCCTCCTGACCCCACACTGCCAGGGGAACCACTGCCAATATCAATAGGAATAGCCGCTTCAAATCAGAGCATTTTCAGTGCTTGTTTTATCACTTGCTCCACAGTTGTCATACCGTTGGCACTCAGTATCTTGTCCACCACTTTCGCACTTGCTGCAGCAGGGAATCCGAGCATGGTCAGCGCACTCACCGCTTCTGTCTTCACTTCGCTGTCCACACCCGCCGTCGGTATCTCCGTCATGCCTCCGTTTACGGCGGCATCTGCCCCGAGATCAATCTTCAGCACTTTGTCTTTCAGGTCCACAATCACGCGCTGTGCCGTCTTCGGACCTAAGCCTTTCACTTGCGCCAATGCGTGGGCGTTGCCCGTCGCTATGATGGTGCGTATCTCGTTTGCCGAGTAGGCGGACATTATCATTCGTGCCGTATTGGCGCCTATCCCGCTCACCGTCATCAGCAGCATAAACAGGCTGCGCTCGCCTTGTGTCAGAAATCCGAACAGGTCATGCGTGTCTTCGCGTATGATTTCGGTGGTGAACAACTTCACCGTTTGCCCGTCTTTCCCTGCCAATGTCGAGTACGATGTCAGGGCTATGTTTATCTCATACCCCACACCAGCAGCCTCTAAAACGGCATAGGTGGGAGTCAGACAGGTGAGTTCACCTTTTATATATTCAATCATTATATGCTATTCTTTTGCCCGCAAATTTACGCTATTTTTCTCACATACGCAAATACCATAGCCAATTTTCAAGGCAACCGCATCAAAATAGTAATATAACAAGTAAAAAACGGTACAATAGTCCTCACAATAGCATCTGAATGTCATCAAAAAGACATATTGGGATGTATATATGGTTCGGCGAAGCCGATAACGACGCGAGCCGCGTCGTCTCCCATGCGCATAGTAGTGAGTTCGATATAACGACAGAAGGAGACTTGGTCGGAGTGGTCTTGGTTTTCCCTGAGGCACCTATGCCTCCGACGAGAGAGCCACTGCTCCCTCCACTACCCTCCCGGGCAGTATTTCGTACGTCAAAGAACACGGGCTGCTTACGTCTGCAGCCTACCGGATTCAACACCTTGAATCACGATGCAAAGATACTACAAAGTCAGAGGGCATTGAGCGTTTCCGGTACTTTCCGTCACTTTCCGTCGCGATTTGGCGTTATTTGTCACTTTCCGTCACTTTTTGTTACTTTTCTTTTGTAATCACCAGTACCACAACCACATACGAGCATATACTGCGCTTAGGAGCGAGGGCGTTTTTCCTGTGCGCAACATACGCACATATTTTCGTCAACAACTAACAACAACTGACCTATGTATGCCAATCATCGCCACCAATAGACCGTTAATGCATAGTGAGGTACGGGTTCCATAAAAGCCCATATAAAGAGCCATTAAAAACATCGATAAACATATAATTATCAACGAATTATCCATTAATTTGTATACAAAATAGTTAGTCGGTCTGTCATCTCTTTATGACAGACGAGGTAGTTGTTTTTATCGTTCCTTTCCCATAGGCACATACGTTTTGTTGCCCTATGGACTCCGAGAAGGGCGGGTGGTGTGTCAGTGACAGGCATACAAAAAAAGCGTGGAGTCCGATTGTCATCGTTCCACGTTCAGAGGCTGTCGCATTGCCCAACAAGTTAGAACAGACAACGCGAAGCCCACGCCCATACAAGCAAACATCACCTATACACCCCCAATAGGATACTATCTCAGATAATACCACCATCAGCACGTAGTGCAAACTAATGTGATGTTCACACTATGAGCGTACAAGTAACGGAATACTCATATCCCGCAGACATCTATCGTTGCTAAGTCCTGAATTTTCTTGAAAGTTGCGACATTTCAATGTGTCAGAACGAAGCGCAATAAACGCCTTTTATGTAATACCATGAAGCCCGTGAAGACTTCACGGGTGCAAAAGTAGTGATAATTTTGCAAATATGCAAAAATGAATAGGGATTAGAGGGCAGAGGGGAGGAGTTATCTTTGACGATGCGAGCCGCGGAGTCTCCCAAGTGCATAGCGGAGTCTCCGCTTGGCACCCCAACGCCAATAGACAGAGTGAAACAACGCTATGGAGTACTACTTGATTCCGATGCGGTTGCCATGACCACTTTTCAAGACAACTGTACAAAAAGCAATGCACAACGACTGACGTTGTGTATTGTATTATTTTAACAATTACATTTTTTACTCGCCAAAATTGCCCGTTATGCTCCTACTATCCACTCGCTATCCTCTCGCTATCCTCCTACTGACGATAAATATTTACAACTATTTACAATCGAGAAAATAGCACTACTCTTTCAACGTCAGTTGCACCACGTTCTCCACGTGCTGCGTGTGGGGGAACATATCCACGGGTTGTACGCGCGTTACCTTGTATTTCTCGTCCAAGAGGTTGAGGTCACGCGCCTGCGTGGCGGGGTTGCAACTCACATACACGATGCGCTTGGGTTCGGCGGCAAGGATGGTCTTGACCACGTCCTCGTGCATACCTGCCCGCGGGGGGTCGGTGATGATGACATCGGGGCGTCCGTATTGCGCGATGAAATCACGGTTGAGGATGTCCTTCATGTCGCCCGCAAAGAAGAGAGTGTTGTCCAAACGGTTGAGCCGTGCATTCACTTTGGCATCCTCTATGGCTTCTGGAACATACTCAATACCAATCACTTGCTTCGCCTGATGTGCCACAAAGTTGGCGATGGTGCCTGTGCCGGTATAGAGGTCAAAGACGAGTTCATTGCCTGTCAAGCAGGCAAACTCTCGCGCCACCTTGTAGAGTTCGTACGCCTGTTCGGTGTTGGTCTGGTAGAACGACTTCGGTCCTACCTTGAACTGCAGGTCTTCCATCTGCTCCATGATATGGTCTTGTCCGGCGAAGACGTGCACCTCCTGGTCGGAGATAGTGTCGTTCAATTTCCGGTTGACAACGTACAGCAGGCTCACTATCTCGAGGAAGGTCTGCTGCAGATACTCCATCAGCCGCATGTCGGGAGCCTCGCCCCAGACCACTATCAGCATCACCTCGCCGCGGTGATTGGTGCGAATTATGAGGGTGCGCAGTTGTCCTTGGTGGGTATGTTCGTTGTAGAACGAGATGCCGTGCTCGCGGGCGAAGGTGCGAATGCCGTTGCGGATGCGGTTGTTGATGTCGGGCATAAGGTGGCACTCCGTGATGTCCAGCACTTTGTCAAAGCAATTCGGTATGTGGAACCCCACGCCGTACGCCGTATCCACGTGCTCCAGTCCGCCTGCCGCGCGTATCACGTCCCACGACAGCCACTTGCGGTCCGAGAAGGTGAACTCCAACTTGTTGCGGTACTCGTACACGTGTTTGCTGCCGAGGATAGGGCTGATTTCAGGCAGTTCTACCTTGCCTATACGGGTCAGATTATCAATGATTTGCTGCTGTTTGTAGCGCAGTTGGTCTTCGTAGGGCAGTATCTGCCACTTGCACCCGCCGCACTCGCCATAGTGCTTGCATACGGGCTCGCAACGGTGCTCGGAAGGCTTCACAAGCCGCTCCACACGTGCCTCCATGAACGAGTGTTTCTTCTTGGTCACTTGCAGGTCCACCACGTCGCCGGGCACGCAGTATGGCACAAACACCACCATATCATCGATGCGCGTCAGTGCCTTGCCTTCGGCGGCAATACCCGTGATTTCTATGTTCTCGTACAGAGGTAAGTTCTTCTTTTTCATTGCATTAACCAATGGATGCAGTCTGTATATAAGGTATCAAAATCATGCGCACTCTCCAGCATAAACGACCAGCACAGGGTCTTTGCACCCCCTTCTTCGGGCGATGTGTATGCCACGCCTGCCCCCACGCCCGTGTCGTCGTAGCGCGCCACGCAGCGGGCACCGTCGCCCACGGCACGCAGACCGTCGGGGTTCTCGGTATGGATACACTCGTCATTGGGTTCGGTGCGGAAGGTGTATGCACCCGTGGGCAGGAGGCTTGTCGTCTGCAACTGCCCCGACTTGGAAGCGTGCGTGCAACTCAATCCGTAGTGCAACGTATTGGTTATGAACGCATTGTCCTCTTGACTCTGCATGTCGCTCGCGATATACGCACCCGACAGCAGCAGCCGTCCGCCGCGGTTCAGATAGGAGGTCAGCACCTGTTGCAGGGCTTGCGGCATGCAATGGAAACTCGTGTCCTTGCCGAGCACGGTGGTCTTCTGTTTGCCGAGTATCACGTCCACGATGTCGCAGCCGCTGATGCTGTCCAACGCCGCCATGCTGCTGCTTGTGTATGAGTAGCCCTCGCGTGCGAGTGCGCGCCTGTGCATGCATACGTAGTCAAAGGTGTTGCCCATGGTGGCTACGCTCTGCTGGTCGCTGTAGCACATGCCCCAGCCGCTGTTGTCGTCGCTCACCCACGGCAGGCGGCTGTCGAACTCATACTGCTCGCCGATATACGAGATGTCCTTTCCGTACTGCACCGCCTGTGCCTGCGGCACGATGCCCATATAGGTGCTGTCGGCAAACCAGTCCGGTCCGCTCACGCGGGTAAAGGCGTTCACTATCAGTACGTTGCCTTTCTCATTGGGTGCGATGTATGCCGACAGGATCTCGCTCGGCATACTGACGCCGCCCGCATTGCCTGCCACCACGCGCACATCGTAGCGTGTGCCCGTCTGTGCCTTGATGGTGTAGCGCGGCGAGGTTACTCTTATGCCGTTGTCCCAGTCGCCGTCATCGGTGCGCGTATAGACCACGTAGTAGGTGGGCTGCGCTGTCGGCTCCAAGGTGTCAGGGGTGGCTGCCCATGTGATATTCAGTTGGTTGTCAGCGCGGGTAATGCGCATCTGCTGTACAGGCAGCGGTTGCACCACGTAGGCGGTACCGTACTGCTCGTGCATGAAGCGCAGCATACCTTTGTATATCGCGCGCGAGACGGTGAACTTCACCCGCGGGTCCAAGCCCAACCGCATGTCGTTGTAGTTCTGGTGCGACAGCAACTCCAGCAGGATAGCAGGCACCTTCGGACGACGTGCCTCGGCATACGACGAGTTGTTCAGTTGCCGGCGGGTCCAGTTGGGGGCATACACGTGCATGTCCTCGCAAATCTGCGTCTGCACATAGTCGCCCAAGTCGCGTGCTGTCAGGCGGGTCTTGCCCGTCGGGTAGGTCTTCTCCTTGTCGTCGCCGTGGTTGGTGTAAATCATCAGTGTGCCGATAATCGTATCGCCCTTGCGCACACCCGCATCGCTGTGGAAAGCCATGCTCAGTTGCACAGGCACGCCAAGCCCCGCCTCTTTGGGGTTGGTCACGCTGCCGCCTGCCAGGTAGTTCACCCATCCGCCGCGCGAAGCGTAGTCGTCAATATAGTCGTTGTGGCTGCCGGTGTAGTTGTAAACGCTGTCAGGGATACCCGCATACTGCATCCAATAGCGTGCACCCTCCAGGTAGCGCGGCATACCGCTTGTGGTGGCAAGTTGCTGGTTCAGAAGCAGTTGTGTGCTATCTACCTCTGCGGTACAGGTCTTCGGCAAGGCTTTCGACGAAGGCACGTTGGCTATGGCATCGGGCTGCGGATAGCGGGCTACGCTGCCCATTCCTCCACCGAATTTCACCGCATCTGCCGTCACCACCTGCCCGCGACCGTCCTCGTTGGTCAGGCTCACGTAGTTCTGCTCTTTGTCGCTGCCAAAGGCAAAAGTGCCCAGGTACACCCATATGCCGCCGCCCATGCGTTGGTTGACGTTGTACACCGTCTTCTGCCCCTTGTGCACCACCGTATAGCGCGCCTTGTCCGTACTGGTCGGCAGGGTCTTGTACGACACATACACCGCGTACTCGCCCTCCTGCAGACTCGGCGTGTAGCGCAGTTCCGAGGTTGATTTGGCTGCCGAAGGAGCCACAGCATACGTGCCCATCGCAAACGGGTTCTCGCCTTCCATCAGCGGTGCCGACGGGTGTCCCCAACCTGCACCTTCGGCGCGGGCAAACACAGGCGTACCCACCACTACGGCTTCCGTCTCGTCCACCACCTGTTCGCGCACCTGCGTATCCCGCTCGCGCGGCTGAACCACTATCGCACCTGCGTTCTCCAGCATCGGCACCAGGAACGGCTGCACGTACGACGACGTATACACATCCTCCACCGTGGTCCACAGTTTGGCGCGTTGCCACATCCATGTCTGCTGTTCTTGATTGTAGTAGCGTCCATGGCTTCCCCACAACGCTATATGCTTGCCTTCCAACCCCTTGGATATCGTGTAGGCACGCGATTGGTTGCTCACCCACGGCGTACCCGTCTCCACGGTATAGCGCTCGCTCTTCGGACGATGACGATAGCGGGCGGTCACCAACTCGCCCAACTCGTAGCCGTCCGTATAGATACTCACCTTGCCGCGGTTGTTGTCGAACACCAACTGGCTGACTACCAATCGCATATCGCGCACTTCCTCTTCGCTCAGCGACACCATGCTCAGTGCGCGGTTGGTATAGACCGTCACGTTGCTGTTGCGCACGCGGATACGGTTCACACGCACGTTTTCCACACATACATGCTGATGTGCCATTGCACTCAGCGTGTCTGCAATCACCTGTCTGTCAATGGCTTGTACAGACATAGAAAAAGCCATAAGTATTCCCAAAAAGAATACATGTTTCTTCACCATAACACTCTAATCTGTTCTATCTCTCCTCTCAAAAAGGGGCACAAAGTTACTAAATTTATCCTAATCCTACAAACGCAAACGGACAATAAAACTGAAAACAGTTACTACCTCATAATCGACTGCAAAAACACTTCTTTGGGTACGGTCAGGTGGGTATAAATGCGCGCTTTGTAGGTATGAATGGTGGCTATGGAGCAGGAGAGGATATGCGCCATTTCATCGTTGTCGTTGAGCCCTAACCGCATAAGGGCAAACACGCGCAGTTCGGTGGGCAGGCAACCCTCTTTACTCTTGAGGGGAGTCTGAAGCATACGGTTGCACTCCTCTACGAAATGCGGATAGAGGTGGAGAAACATCGTGTCGAAACGCCGATAGAAGGCGGTGCGTTGCCCCAACCGGCTGATATATTGCGGCAAAGTGAGCAGGTCGTCCCACCGTTTCTCCCGCGTGCAGCGCATGACGTATTTGGTGTAGCGTTCGACAGCCTTCGTGTGGTCGGCTTCGGCGGAAAGCATGGTGGTCAGGTAGGCTTCCTTGATGTGGTTGGATTGCTCCAAGGCGATGTTGGACAGGTGCAGTTTGTCGTGTGCTTCGATGAGCGAGCGGTTGCGCAAGCGCAGTTGCAGCAACAGGCTGATGGTCACCAATATGCCTATCAGCAGGAGGGACACGATACAGGTATATACTATCATGATATGCGTGTTGCGGCGTTGCAGTTGCTCCATCTGATAGTTGTCGATGATAGGCAGAATCTCACTGACCTCCAATTGGCGGTGCCGTGCGTGGTAGTGCGTGGCATCGTCCAAAGCGGAGCGGATACAGCGTTCTGCCATATCGTAGTGTCCCAAGGCGTGCAGAAGTTTCGCCACCTGTTGCATTGCTGTTATTTCTTTGGTTGAGGATTGGATATCCCGAATGGCTGCCTGCGCCCAGTAGTGTAGTGCCCGGGCAGAGTCTCCGACCTCCAGATAGACTTGTGCCATCGAACTCATGAACACCGCCTCGCTGGGCGCATGTCCGAGGCAACCTTGCAGTGCCTGCTCGAAATAGCGGATCGCCTCGTAAGGATGATTGTCCGCGCGGGCAATCAGTGCCTTGAGATTCCAGTAACCTGCTCCGTCCTGCTCCGAGAGGTTGGCAACCGCCAGTTCGTAGTAATGGCGCATGGCAGGCGGGCAGGGCGTGCCCTCGTATTGCGATATATCGTACAGCAGACGTCCGCGCAGGCTGCAATACCCCGTGCGATGGGCAGGCGAGAGGCGCGTCACATCAATGTCGTTGAACGCCGATTCGCACTCCCGGAACAGCCCGCCCGACAGATACGTATAGGCTAATTTGATTTTGACCGAAGCCTGTGCATCCTCATTGCCGGATACTTCACGTTGGCGTACCGCTTCGCGGATATAGAATAGCGCCGAGTCGTAGCAATACGAGTTGTAGGCTTTGTACATCTTCACGGCATCGCCTGTCTCACGAAGCGAGTCCAGACGATGTTCGTAGCGCTGGTCGTATTGCGGTTTCTCTCGGAGAGTTTCCGACAGCAGGGCGATGTCCTCTTCCATAGAAGGCAGGGGAATGAACAGGAGGATTGCAAGCAACAGGTGTGTCATGAGCGGATTTATTTATTGCACAAAGGTACGATATAAACGGGAGATATGCAAATGTTGATAGCGTTTCGGGGTGCTATAGGGGTGTAACAAATGCTTGATGATTTTGATATTGGTGTCAGAATAATGCACTGATAATAAACAAAGTATATTCGACATGACACTTGATAATAGTATGATTGTTTGCGGATACAGCCGATAGCACCTACCTTTGCAACGTGTTTCCTTCGGCAACAATGCAAATCTTATATATTTGGTATTATGAAAAAATCAATCACTCTTTTTGCCCTGTGTTTTGCGACTTGCATTGCATGGGCACTCAATCCAACCACGTTGGACAAACAACGTTGCTACATGGAGAATGACGTGGACTCCACCATCACGTTTCTCTACACCGTTGGCAACGGCTATTTCTCTTCCACCCCAACCACTTCGCTCTATGTGCGCGGTTCGATGAACGGTTGGAGCAACGATGAACGCTACCGTATGGAGAAAGACAGCGAGTCAGGTTGCTGGTTCGTTACTCTGAAATTCGATGTGATGAATATCCCCGGCAACGGCGGGCATCCTGAGTTCAAGTTCTACAAGGACGGCAACTGGGTGGACACACCGTCGTGGCTGCCCTCGTCCTATCGTTTTGGCGGCAACAATGCCATCGTTATCTTCTCCGACGAGGACATCAGCGAGATTGAAGCGCAGTCCGAGTATGCCAAAGTGGTGCGTCCGTTGGCGGATTTCGACCTTACCGACCCTGTGGACCAACACAAGATTTCCAATTTCCGCCGCGTACCTGCCACCACTTGTCTCTACCGTTCCTACCACCCGTTCCACGCCTACCGCCCGCAGTTCGATACGGAGCACGCGCGTCTCACGTGGATAGACAGCCTTGCCACACGCGCGGGCATCAAGAACGACATCTGCCTCTCGGAGGACGAGACGGGCAAACTGAACACCTATACCTGTGGCGGCAAGTCCTATACAGAGAAGTTTCCTGCTTATTATCAGGATATTATCAACCGCAAAGGCGTCCTATATGTCGGCACGCAAAACGGCAGTACGCCCTCCTACAACGATGTGTATTTCAACTCCACAGGCAAGAAATTCGGGCAATGGGTTGCCGAAGTGGTGGATTATATCATTGACCCCGTCAACCCGGGTCCGTTCCAGATACATTGTGCCCTCGGCACCGACCGCACGGGCGTCTTCTCTGCCACGCTGGCTGCCCTCTGCGGTGCCACGTGGGACGAGGTCGCAGCCGACTATGAGTCCACCAACAATATGCAGATAGAGGAGTACCGCTCCAAGAATATCCTCGCCTATTCTTTCCGCAGGATGTGCGGCGTGTACGACATCACCAAGGTGCCCGACCTGTCCGCGGCGATTGCACAGTACTTCATCAAGGCAGGCTACCTCACGCAGGCGCACATCGATTGCCTGCGTCTGAAACTCAATGGCACGCAACCCACCACCATCCCTGGCAAGTACGTCATCCCGCAAGACTCTGCCACCTCGCAATACAAAACCATTGTCGTCAAATGCTACAGCCCGGGCGGTGTACCTACTATCTGGTGGTGGAACGGCGGCGATCGTATCACGCAGACTTCAAAGACCGTCAACCCTGCGACCAATGCCAACTATACGTGGAACGAGCGCCCCGCTATGCCGTCTGTTCAGTCCGCTTACGACCAAGCAGGTCTCACGCCCGACGAGGACGTTGCCGACTGGTACTACTGGTGCTTCACCGATGTGGACGCAGGCTTGGGCATTGACTATATCTTCACCGCTGCGGGCTGCGCCAAATCCGCCGACCTCAATGCCAAGTCCAGCGAGTGCCGTGACTGGCAATACAACATCTCCGATGTCTGCCCGTCGTTGCCTTCCTATGTGCGCAAGAACTGGAATGTGTCCGATTCCATCCTGTTCGGCAAAGTCGGCACCGCCTACGCCAAGGACACCACCATCGACGGTCTGACGCTCCACTGCGACGAGTCCGATGCGCGCCAGTTCAAGGTGGAAGCCACACGGGACACAGTAGGCGGCACCATCTTCACCGCTCGCGGACTTATCAATGGCGCTGCCAAAGACACATACCGTTACCTCACCTTCGAGGGCAACGAGGGGGAACGCCTGACCGTCTATGCGCTCGGCGGCAGCAATACGGCACGCGACCTCTACCTTGGTCTGAACGGCTATGCGACCAAGAACCTCGTGGGAGACCCCAACACCATTGATGCCGCCCGCGTTACTACCGTGGAGTATGAACTGCCGGAAACAGGCACGTACTATCTCTTCACCAAGAAAGGCAGTTGGTATTTCTACCAAGCCCTTTTGACAAGCGATATTCCTTCCGCTCCCACCCTGCCAACCGCCGTCAGTACAACGCCCACTCCATCACCTGCCGCCACCAAAATCCTGCGCAACGGGCAAGTGATTATCATCCGCGATGGCATGGAATACACCATCCTTGGTGTGAAACGGTGATTATCATAGCAAAAACACTTTGACAAAGGGGTTGTCCAAATCTATTGGGCAACCTCTTTTCTTGTATATTTTCAGAAATATATCGCGTTTGCAGACTACACAATGGGGGACAACGCGGCCCGCGTCGTCAGAAAAGTCGGCAGCATAAGTATATGCAATCCTCCGACACTCCTCAATTATAAATAGTTATAAATACAATCTTTTAACGAGAGGATAGCGAGAGGATAAGCCGAGGATAGCGAGTGCATACAACGCTCCAGAAACGACAATTCTTAATATAGTCTAATACAATCTTCTCTTTCTTCACCGGCGTCCTTTTTTATATACGCCCCCTTTGACTGACCTTTTTGCTAACCCCACATAGCACTTCCGACAAACATTTGTACACCTCGCGGAAATTCCGTATCTTTGCAGGCTGTTAGATAATATGGTTCACGACTAAAATACAAAAAGATATGGCAAAAGCATTACTGATGATTTTGGACGGTTGGGGCATCGGTCCCAAGAACCCGTCGAACGCAATCTACGAGACCCCCACGCCCCATTGGGACAACATCTTAGCCACCTACCCGCACAGCCAGTTGCAGGCGAGCGGCGAGAACGTAGGTCTGCCCGACGGACAGATGGGCAACTCGGAGGTCGGACACATGAATATCGGCGCGGGACGCGTTGTGTATCAAGACCTTGTGAAGATTAACCGCGCCTGCCGCGACAACTCCATCATGGACAACCCCGAGATAAAAAGCGCGTACTCCTACGCCCAAAAGACGGGCAAGAACCTGCACATCATGGGGCTGACCTCTACGGGCGGCGTGCACTCGTCGTTCGACCACCTGTTCTACCTGACGAAAATCGCCAAGGAATATGGTCTGGAGGGGCACACTTTTGTGCACTGCTTCATGGACGGTCGTGACACCGACCCGAAGTCGGGGCACGGTTTCATCGCCCAACTGCAGGCGCACTTGCAGGAGACCTGCGGCGAGATAGCGTCTATCCAAGGGCGATTCTACGCCATGGACCGCGACAAACGCTGGGAGCGCATCAAGGTAGCCTACGACTGCCTCGTGAATGGTCAGGGCAAGGCGTCGGAAAACATGCTCCAAGCCGTGCAGGAGAGTTACGACGAGGGCGTGACTGATGAGTTCATCAAGCCGATTGTGCACGTGCACAACGGGCAACCCGTCGCCACCATCAGCGAGGGCGACGTGGTCATCTTCTTCAACTACCGCAACGACCGCGCCAAGGAAATCACCATCGTCCTCACCCAGCAGGACATGCCCGAACAGGGCATGCACACGGTGCCCAACCTGCAATACTACTGCATGACGCCCTACGACTCGTCGTTCCACGGGCTGCACGTGCTCTTCCCCAAGGACAACGTGCAGAACACCCTCGGCGAAATCGTGTCGAAAGCCGGCTTGAAGCAACTGCGCATCGCCGAGACGGAGAAGTTCGCCCATGTGACCTTCTTCTTCAACGGCGGACGTGAGGACAAGTTCCCTGGCGAGGACCGCATCCTGATTCCCTCGCCGAAAGTGGCAACCTACGACCTCAAGCCCGAGATGTCGGCGCCCGAGGTGACCGAGGCGCTCTGCAATGCCCTCGACACCCAGCAATACGACTACATTACCCTCAACTTCGCCAACGGCGACATGGTCGGGCACACGGGCGTGTACACAGCCGTACAGAAAGCCGTGGAGACCATCGATGCCTGCACGGACAAGGTGGTGAACACCGCACTGAAGAACGGTTACGAGGTCATCATCATCGCCGACCACGGCAACTGCGACCACGAGTTGAACGACGACGGCACGCCCAACACGGCGCACAGCCTCAACCCCGTGCCTTTCGTCTATATCAGCAGCCACAAGGACGCGCACGTGGACAACGGTATCCTCGCCGACGTGGCACCGTCCATCTGCCACATCATGGGGCTCCAGCAGCCGGAAGAAATGACGGGTCACAACCTAATTCACTGATTCTATGGCACTTCAATGCGGTATCGTAGGGCTGCCCAACGTGGGCAAATCCACCCTTTTCAACTGCCTTAGCAACGCCAAGGCGCAGTCGGCTAACTTCCCATTCTGCACCATCGAACCCAACGTCGGCGTCATCACCGTGCCCGACGAGCGGCTCATCAAACTGGGCGAACTATGCCATCCCGAGCGCGGCGTCATTCCCACGACGGTCGAGATAGTGGACATCGCCGGACTCGTCAAGGGTGCCAGCAAGGGCGAAGGGCTGGGCAACAAGTTCCTCGCCAACATCCGCGAGACGGACGCCATCATCCATGTCCTGCGCTGTTTCGACGACGAGAACGTAGTGCACGTGGACGGCACCGTGGACCCTATCCGCGACAAGGAAATCATCGACGCCGAACTCCAACTCAAGGACCTCGAGACCGTCGAATCGCGCATACAGAAGACCGAGAAGCAAGCCAAAGCCGGCGGCGACAAGCAGGCGAAACTTGCCCTCGAGGTACTCCTTAAATATAAGGAAGCCCTCTCCGAAGGGCGCAACGCCCGCTCCGTCGAACTCGCCAACAAGGAGGAAGAGCAGGCTGCCAAGGATATGTTCCTGCTCACCAACAAGCCCGTGCTCTACGTCTGCAACGTGGACGAGGGCTCGGCGGTCAGCGGCAACGCTTACGTGGAGCGCGTGCGCGAAGCCGTCAAAGGCGAGAACGCCCAAGTACTCGTGGTCGCAGCCAAAATCGAAAGCGAAATAGCCGAACTCGAGACCTACGAGGAGCATCAGATGTTCCTCGACGAAATCGGACTCAAGGAGTCGGGCGTCAACCGCCTTATCAAGGCGGCGTATGCCCTGCTTGACCTCCGCACTTTCCTCACCGCGGGCAGCGACGAGGTGCGCGCATGGACGTTCCGCGCGGGCAGCAAAGCCCCGCAATGTGCGGGTGTCATCCACACCGATTTCGAGCGCGGGTTCATTCGCGCCGAGGTCATCAAGTACGAGGATTTCATTGCGCTTGGCGGCGAAGCGGCATGCCGTGCCGCCGGCAAACTGGCTACCGAGGGCAAAGACTACGTGGTGCAGGACGGCGACATCATGCACTTCCTGTTTAATGTCTGACTACTCCCCACTATCAACTCCCGAACTCCCTGACAGCACTCAACTCTCAACGCTAAACGCTAAACTATTTTAACCGCGTCAAACTCGTGCCAAACAGCAAGGGATAAGCAAGGGATGCGCAAGGGATAGGCAACCGGTACAATATAAATGGATTAACAAATGTTTGACTTTCTGAACACATGGCTATCCTCAGGAGGATGGTGGGTAGCAGCCTTGATGATTATTGCAGGATTTGCGCTGTTGCTTTTCGGCGCAGAGTGGCTGGTGGACGGCGCAAGCGGACTGGCGAAGAAGTACGGTGTCAGCAATCTTGTCATCGGACTCACCGTAGTGGCTTTCGGGACATCCATGCCCGAGTTCGTGGTGAATATGGTAGCCGCCTCGCAGCACAACAGCGAGATTGCCATCACCAATATCTTGGGCAGCAACATCATCAATATCTTCCTCATTCTCGGTTGCACCGCCCTTATCTACCCCATTTCATCGACTCCGCAATCCCGTCGGTTCGACATCCCGTGGAGTCTCCTTGCCGCGTTGCTGGTCTTGCTTTTCGCCACTTATTGCAGTCCCTCGTGGATTCGCATCGAAAACCTGTTCAATATGCACATTGAGGACGCCAATGCCGCTGACCTTGGTACATTCCACTGGGGCGAAGGCTTTCACGCTTTCATATCGGGCGTAGGCGGATTCGTGTTACTCGTGTTCTTCGTCATTTTCCTGTGGCATAGTTTCCGCAACGCGAAGGCGGAGACGTCCATGGAGGAGTTCCAACCTATGCCCGTCTATAAGGCATTGCTGCTCATTGCCGCAGGCTTGGTGGGCTTGGTGATTGGCGGAGAACTGATTGTCAAGAGTGCCACCTCTATCGCACATGACCTCGGGGTCAGCGATGCCATCATCGGACTCACCGTCGTGGCACTCGGCACCTCCTTACCCGAACTGGCGACCTCATGCGTGGCGGCATTCAAGAAGAACTGCGACCTTGCTTTGGGCAATGTGATTGGCAGCAACATCTTCAATGTATTCTTTATCCTTGGTTTCAGCGCAGTCATTTATCCCCTTCCCGGCTACCAGGGCTTGGAACTGGACGCTCTGATGGCAGCCTTGGGCAGCGCATTGGTCATGCTTTTCGTCTATACCAACCGCAAGCACGAAATCAAACGCTGGCACGGAGCCGTCCTTCTCCTCACCTATGCCGCATACCTCGCTTTCCGGCTTGTGAACGCATAGAAAGACCGTATTATTTGATGAGTATCCATACTATAAAACAAACAACATAAACAACTTAATCAATGTTTGACTTTTTGAATACCTGGCTGTCTTCCGGAGGATGGTGGGTGGCAGTCCTGCTGGTGGTTGCAGGATTTGCACTGCTGCTTTTCGGCGCGGACTGGTTGGTGAACGGCGCAAGCGGACTGGCGAAAAGGTTCGGCGTCAGCGACCTTGTTATCGGACTTACCGTAGTGGCTTTCGGAACCTCTATGCCCGAGTTCGTGGTCAATATGGTGGCGGTGTCGCAGCACAACAGCGAGATTGCCATCACCAATATCCTGGGTAGCAATATCGTCAATGTATTTTTTATTTTGGGATGCTCTGCCCTTATCTACCCTATCGCCTCCACACGCCAGTCGCGGCGTTTCGACATCCCGTGGAGTATGTTCGCGGCACTGGTTGTATTGCTCTTTGCCACCTATAACAGCCCGGCATGGATACATATCGAAAACATCTTCAATATGCATATTGACGGCGTGCGGTGGTCTGACCTCGGCGAATTTCATTGGGGGGACGGCAATCACGCTTTCATATCGGGCGTGGGCGGGTTCGTATTGCTTGTGTTCTTTGGGATTTTCCTCTGGCACAGTATCCGCAATGCCAAAAACGGCACATCGGAAGAGAACTACAACCCCATGACGCTCTACAAGGCTGTTCTGCTGATACTGACGGGTTTGCTTTCGCTGGTGGTTGGCGGAGAACTGATTGTGAAGGGTGCCACTTCTGTCGCACGCGACCTTGGGGTCAGCGATGCCATTATCGGACTGACGATTGTGGCTATTGGTACCTCCCTGCCCGAGTTGGCAACCTCATGCGTGGCAGCCTATAAGAAGAATTCGGACATTGCTCTTGGTAATGTCATCGGCAGCAACATCTTCAACATATTCTTCATCTTGGGCACCAGCGCAGTCATCTATCCTCTTCCGGGTTATCCGGGCTTGGAGTTGGATGCTTTGATGGCAGCCTTGGCGAGTGCCATGGTCATGCTTTTCGTCTATACCAACCGCAAGCACGAAATCAAACGCTGGCATGGTGCCATCTTTCTCCTTACCTATGCCGCCTACCTCACCTTCCGCCTCGTAGCCGTTGGCTAGACTATAGGCTGAAGAGGTACTCCAATGCCTCATGTATCTCGCTGTCGGTGGCTGTCTGATTGATGACGGGCACACCTATTTCGTGCAACAGGGTGAAGTTGATTGCCGTAGGGCTGTCGTTCTTCTTGTCTTCCCGCATCAAATCCACCAACTCCCCTTGCTGTTTGCAGTCGCAGGCGGGACGACCATAGCACTCCAACATCAGGCTCACCAACTGCTGCAGTGCCTTACGCGGCATGCCCTGCTTGATGACACTCAGGTACAACTCTGCCACCATGCCCCACAGCACACAATAGCCGTGCGCCACAGGTCTGTGCTGCCGCGCGTAGGCCTCTTCGATAGCGTGCCCCACGGTATGCCCGAAGTTCAGCGTGCGCCGCAGCCCGTTTTCCACAGGGTCACGCTCCACTATCTGCTCCTTGATGTGAATGCTTGCCGCAAGGTGCGCGGCGAAATCGGCATTCTGTCCGCTGATGCACGTCTCGATGTCGTTGTTGAGTAGCCATTGCCACTCCTTGGGATTGGCAATCAGTGCGTGCTTCAGCATCTCGGCATACCCGCTCAACCATTCATGTGCTGGCAATGTATGCAGAAACGGCGGATATATCAGCGTCTGCACGGGCGTGGTAAATGTGCCGACGGCGTTCTTGATACCGCCGTAGTTCACGCCCGTCTTGCCGCCCGTAGAGGCATCCACCATCGCAAGAAGCGTGGTGGGCACGTTCACGAAGCGTATGCCGCGCTTGTAGGTCGCCGCAGCAAAACCGCCCATATCCGTCACCACGCCGCCGCCGATATTGATAAGCACCGCTTGCCGCGTGGCATGGTAAGCCATCAGGTAATCCCATATCCGCTGTACGTTGTCCATGGTCTTTGCCGCCTCACCGCTCGGCACTGCCAGCACGGGCGCGTCCTTCACCAAATCGCCTAACAGCGGCAGGCACACCTGCTCCGTATGCTCGTCCGTCAGTACAAACACCTGCTTCGTCGCCCTGCCATTGAAGTACGGCAGCAACATCTTATGTATATCGGAAACTACCATAGTCGTTACGTAAATAATACGCTTGTTTCGTGAATTGTTTTGCAAAGTTACTGCTTTTTTCGTAACTTTGCACCCAAAATCGTACTTTTTATGTTCAAACGGGTTCTTTTTGTGCTTCTCCTGTCCCTGTCCGTCCTTGCTGCCAAGGCAGAGGGAGCGGGGCTGACCTATCTCTCTACAGCAGACTTCAAGACCAAGGTGTGCTACTACGACCTCTCGCAACAGCCCACGTGGAAATACATCGGCGACAAGCCGTGTCTCATCGACTTCTCCACATCATGGTGCGGGTGGTGCAAGAAACTGCACCCTATCCTTGAGCAGATTGCCGAGGAGTACAAAGGTCAGATTTACGTATATACGCTGGACGCAGAGAAAGAACGTGAGGTAGCCGCTTTGTTTGGTGTCCGCAGTTACCCCACAGTCGTTATCTGTCCTATGGAAGGGGCTCCGCAAATCTCGCAAGGCTACCATGAGAAGGCTTACTGGGACGACGTGATTCGTCAGGTACTCCTTCCCAAATAAATCTCCATTCCTATTCTTGAGGAACCAATACAAACAGTCTGTCCCCGCGATGGACTGTTTTGTCTGTCTTCACAGCGAAAGGGTGACCTTTGGTTATCACTGTCTGTACGTTGCCTTTGGCATCGTGCAAGTCATGCGCCACCAATTCATAAGCCCCTGTGGTCTCTCCCGTTACCAGCAGTTCATCACCCTCTTTCACTTCGGGTACGGCCTCCACATGGAACTCGGCGACACTGATATTCTTGAAGAAATTGGTGCAACGACCCGCATACACTTTCTTCCTCGTCGCGCGTGAACCGTACTCATGCGTCCACTCGCCCAACCGCTGCCCTTGGTAATACCCGTCCCAGAAACCGCGGTTGAATACCCGACTCAATCGCTCGTCCCACGCAGGCACATGCGCAGCATACTCTTTGCTCCACACCTCCCGTTCCGCTGCCGTCGGGCTGTCAGGCAATTGTTTCCACATATCCACCGCCTCACGATAGCATTCCACTACCGTCTTCACATACTCGGGACCGCGTGCCCTGCCCTCTATCTTCAGCACACGCACGCCTGCGTCCAGTAGTTTGTTGAGGAATTGTATTGTTTTCAAGTCCTTAGGCGACATGATATACTGGTTGTCCACTTCCAATTCCAGGTCGCTCTCTTTGTCTTTCACTATGTAACCCCTGCGGCACACTTGCATACACGCTCCGCGATTCGCACTGGCACCTAAGTTATTCAAACTCAGATAGCACTTGCCGCTTACCGCCATGCATAGCGCACCGTGGCAGAACATCTCGATACGTATCGGCTCGCCGTGCGGACCGGTTATGTGCTGCTCCACGATGTCGCGGTGGATGCTTGCCACCTGCTCCATATTCAGTTCGCGCGCCAATACCACCACATCGGCGAACTGCGCGTAGAACCGTAGGGCTTCCGTATTGGCGATATTCAGTTGGGTGGAGAGATGCACCTCCACGCCCGACTGATGGGCGTATTGCAGGGCAGCAATATCCGATGCGATGATGGCGGATATACCTGCCTGCTTGGCGTTATCCACTATCTCGCGCATCAGCGGCAGGTCCTCGGGGTACATCACCGTGTTCAGCGTCAGATAGGTCTTCACGCCCGCAGCCTTGCACCGCGCCACGATAGTGTGCAGGTCAGCCGTCGTGAAGTTGGCAGACGACCGTGCACGCATATTCAGGTGCTCGATGCCGAAATATACGCTGCTTGCCCCTGCCTCTATGGCAGCCGACAGGCTCTCCCAGCACCCCACGGGTGCCATGATTTCAATATCACTACGCATACTGCTCTACTATGAATGAGTTATACTTTAGCCATGAACCGCTCACGGTCCACAATGAAACGGATATGTTCGCCCTCGCCGATAAGGATTTCTCCCTGATAGGCTGCCACATGGAACGTCAGTTTCTTGCCTTCCGTTGCCGTCAGTTCGGCAGTAGCCGACACTTCCTGTCCCAAACCGGTAGGCTTCACGTGGCTCACGTTGATGTGACCGCCCACGGTGGTAGCCCCTTCGGGCAGCGCATCCTTCACGGCAAGCATGGCAGCGTTCTCCATGAGTGCCACCATCACCGGCGTAGCCAGCACGGGCATATCACCCGACCCCATGGCTTCCGCCGTCTTACTCTTGTCCACCACCAGCGTACTGGTATGTTTCAGTCCTGTTTCCATATTCGCAATGTATTTAATATCTGCCTTTTAACCACAAAGAAGAGAGCCGTTACACCCTCTTCTTTGTTCGTTTGGTACCGCGAGTGGGACTTGAACCCACACAGCCATTTCTGGCCAAAGGATTTTAAGTCCTTCGTGTCTACCGATTCCACCATCGCGGCATAAATCGGCGACAAAGGTACTGCTTTTCCGCAGAATATACAAGAAAATGACGCCTTTTTTCAACAAATCCGCGTTTTTGTTTGCGTATATGGAAAGAATGTACTACCTTTGCACCGCATTTCAGCACGAGAGTGCGTCAGGGTACCTTGCCCGAGTGGTTAGGGACCGGTCTGCAAAACCGGGGACAGCGGTTCGAATCTGCTAGGTACCTCTCAGAGAGCCGCCAAACAAGGCGGCTCTTGTTGTTTGATATACACCAGGTTATGCAACAGGAGATAGAAGATATTACCGGACAAGAATATAAGTACGGTTTCACCACCCAGGTGGAAACGGACGTGATAGAGCGTGGGCTGAATGAGGATGTCATCCGGCTGATTTCCGCCAAGAAACACGAACCCGAATGGCTGCTGCAGTTCCGCCTCAAGGCATACCGCAAGTGGCTGACCATGAAGGTGCCGGCATGGGCGCACCTGCGCATACCCGACATTGACTTTCAGGCTATCTCGTACTACGCAGCCCCCAAGACAACCGACGGCACCAAGTCGGAGAACAGTATCGACCCCGAAGTGATGAAGACGTTTGACAAGTTGGGCATCCCATTGGAAGAACGTGCCGCACTGGCGGGGAACATGGCGGTGGATGCCGTCATGGACTCGGTGTCGGTCAAGACCACCTTCCGCGAGTCACTGGCAGAGAAAGGCATCATCTTCTGCTCCATCTCCGAAGCCGTACAGCAATACCCCGAACTGGTGCAGAAATACCTGGGTTCGGTGGTGCCGTACAGCGACAATTTCTATGCCGCACTCAACTCGGCGGTATTCTCGGACGGTTCGTTTGTTTACATACCCAAAGGCGTACGCTGCCCGATGGAACTCAGCACGTATTTCCGAATTAACGCGGGCAACACGGGGCAGTTTGAACGCACCCTCCTCATAGCCGACGAGGGGGCATACCTCAGTTACCTTGAGGGGTGTACCGCCCCTATGCGCGACGAGAACCAGTTGCACGCCGCCATTGTGGAAATCATAGTGCACAAGGACGGCGAAGTGAAGTACTCCACCGTGCAGAACTGGTACCCGGGTGACAAAGAGGGGCGCGGAGGTATCTACAACTTCGTGACAAAACGCGGTATCACTTACGAGAACGCCCGCCTCAGTTGGACGCAAGTGGAGACAGGTTCCGCCATTACGTGGAAGTATCCGAGTTGTATTCTCAAAGGAGATAACTCGAGCGCGGAGTTCTACTCTGTGGCAGTGACGAACAACTACCAGCAGGCGGACACGGGTACGAAAATGATACACCTCGGCAAGAACACGCGCTCGCGTATCATCAGCAAGGGAATCTCTGCGGGACACAGCCAAAATGCCTATCGCGGGCTTGTGCGTATGGCTCCGAATGCCGAAGACGCGCGCAACTACAGCCAGTGCGACAGTCTGCTGCTGGGTGACAAATGTGGGGCGCACACGTTCCCCGTGATGCAGATACAGAACCCTACAGCCACCGTGGAGCATGAGGCAACCACCAGCAAGATTAACGAGGACCAACTCTTCTACTGCCGGCAACGCGGTATCGGGGTGGAGGACGCGGTAGGCTTGATTGTCAACGGCTATGCCAAAGAGGTGATGGACAAACTGCCTATGGAGTTCGCCGTCGAAGCCCAGAAACTCCTGCAGGTCAGCCTCGAAGGCTCGATAGGATAAACCCTTTTTGCACATTGCTTAAACATACGTGCGGCATTCCTTGCCACACGTATGTTTTTTTGATAACGAATGATGACCTTAAACATGGAAAAGCACAAAACCTCACTCTTCACACTTTCTTCACAATTCCTTCGCAACTGCGTAACAAAATCCCACTACTTTTGCACCGAATTTCAGAGCAAAAGTTATGAACAGACATTTCACTTCCCGTTCTACCCAAGCCATTATCCTGACCTTATTCCTATTTATCTCCCGTTCTCTCGCGGCACAACCGCTCATCGGTCTCGTCCTTGACGCTGACACGCGCGAACCGCTCATCGGGGCAGCCGTCCTCGTCAGCGGCACCACCACGGGTACCACCACCGACTTCGACGGTGTCTTCTCCCTCCCCGCCCAATCCACCGACACCCTCGTCGTCTCTTATATGGGCTACCAAACAGCCCGCCTGCTTGCCGGACAGGCGCAGGACACCTTGCATATACAGTTGCGCACCAACGCCGAGGTGCTGCAAGAGGTGGCAGTGGTCAGCAAGCGCCGCCGGAACACCGAGATGAGCGTCCTCCAGTCCACCAAGAACGCCCTCAGCGTCCAGACGGGTATCAGCAGCGAGCAGATACAGCGCAGCCAGGACCGCGACGCCTCGGAGGTTATCCGCCGCGTGCCGGGTATCTCGCTCATCGACGACAAGTTCGTCATGGTGCGCGGGCTCTCGCAGCGCTACAACGCGGTGTGGATCAACGGTGCCGCCGTACCCAGTTCGGAGGCGGACTCCCGCGCTTTCTCGTTCGACCTCCTGCCTTCTTCGCAACTCGATAACCTCGTGATTATCAAGTCGTCAGCACCCGAATACCCTGCCGACTACTCCGGTGGTATGGTGCTCGTGCAGACCCGTGACGTACCCGAATACAAGTCGTGGAGTCTGAACCTCGGCGGCGCCATGAACGACCAAACGCATTGCCGGTCTTTCCTCCGCACCAAAGCATCGCCCACCGACTGGCTCGGCTTCGACAGCGGGCTCCGCAGCCTCAGCCAAGGCATACAGACGCCGCTCCGGGGCTATCCCGACATCGAGAACAGCGTCTCCCTCACAGGCAACGGTTTCAACAACGACTGGACGGTCAAGAAGATAACGCCCGTCAGCGACCTCAGTCTCGGTTTCAACGGCAGCGAGAGTTGGAATATCGGCGGCGGGCAGACCCTCTCCCTCCTCGCCGCGGGCAACTACAGCCGCTCCTACAAGCACTACCGCGATATGCTCAACTGCCTCTTCGGTGCCTACGACGAGGCGCAGCAGCGCAGTGCCTACCTCCGCCAATCGACCGACGACCAGCAGACTATCCACACGCGTCTCGGCGCGATGCTCAACCTCAGTTACTCCCGCCGCACGGGCAAAGACCGCATCGAGTTCAAGAATATCTTCAACCAACTCGGGCGCAACCGCTACACCACCCGTGCCGGTATCTCCGCGCAGAACGACGTGGAGCAGTCGGCGGAGTACAACTACCAGAGCCGCACCACCTATTCCGCACAACTCAACGGCAAGCACCTCTTCCTCAACGACGACATCGAGTTCCGCTGGAATGGCGGCTATGCCTACTCCAACCGCAACCAGCCCGATCGCCACCGCTATATGGTCAACGATGCCCTCGAGGCGGGCGTGCTGCAACTCTCGTCCTCCAACGACATCTCCCGCGAATACACCTACCTCTACGAGCATATCGGTTCCCTCGCCCTCGACTATGCGCAGACCTTCCACGCCGGCTGGTTCAATCCGCAACTCCGCGGCGGTTTCTATGGCGAGTACCGCACCCGCTCTTATGCCGCCCGCACGTTCTACTACAACTGGCACCAGGCATCCAACACCCTGCCTGCCAACTTCCGCCAACTGGACATTCCTACCCAACTCATGACCGACGACAACTACTCCGAGGAGCGTCTCTACCTCCTCGAGCAGGTCAAATGGCGCAACAACTACTCCGGCACCAACACGCTCCTCGCGGGCTATCTCGCGCTCAATATGCCTTTCGGACCGGTGAATATCTATGCCGGCGTGCGCTACGAATATGCCGATATGTGCCTTGTCCACAACACCCGCGACCGCGAACCTTCGCCCCGCGCTTCCCACTATGTCATCTCCGATTTCTTCCCCTCGGCAAACATCACCTACCGTATCAACGACCAACACCAACTCCGTGCCTCCTACGGTATGTCGGTCAACCGCCCCGAGTTCCGCGAGGTCTCGCCATCGGTTTACTACGATTTCGATCTGGCGTCCAACGTGCAGGGGAATATCGACCTCACCGCCTGCCACGTCCACAATGCCGACCTCCGCTACGAGTTCTACCCCAAGGGCGGCAAGGGCGAAATCATCTCTGTTGCCGCTTTCTACAAGCACTTCCGCAACCCCATCAAGTGGACGTACACCGTTACGGGCGGCACCGACCTCACCTACAGTTACCAGAACGCCGACCGCTCCTATTCCTACGGCGTCGAACTCGACCTGCGCAAGGACCTCGCTTTCATGGGGATGCGCGGCTTCCAGTTCACCTTCAACGGTTCGCTCATACAGAGCCGCGTCCTTTTCCCCGAGGGCTCCCGCCAGACCGCACGCCCCATGCAGGGACAGTCGCCCTATCTCATCAACATGGGTCTCTTCTACACCCACGAGCGTACCGGCTGGAGTTGCTCCGTCCTCTACAACCGTATCGGCAAACGCCTTATCGGTGTCGGGCGCAGCGTCGGGCTCACGGGCAGCGACGATGCCATCACCATCCCCGACTCCTACGAGATGCCCCGTGATGCCCTCGACCTCAACATCTCCAAAGCCTTCGGCGACCACTGGGTACTGCGTTTCTCCGCCCGCGATGTCATCGGCGAGAAAATCATCTACCGGCAATTGGCCACCGCACATCTCTCCGATAGCTCCACGCAGCAAATCAAGCAAATCACCCGCTCCTACCGCCCCGGCCGCACTTTCACCCTCAGCGTAACATGGAAACTCTGAACAATTATGAATGAATAATTACGAATTATGAATTATGAATGAATAGTGCGCCCCGCTGACCTCACGCTGGCAACTACGGTACATACACGGTAGATATACGGTTGATACACGGTAGATACTCGGTTGATTCAGCAAGTCTGCTTTGTCCGTTTTCGGGTTGACTCGTTTCCGTGTTTGTTTTGTTAAAATACG
>SAMEA104315439__coassemble_70_pt1 | contig 92830 bp, 80 predicted proteins | sample SAMEA104315439__metabat2_low_PE_016 | metagenome-assembled genome bin SAMEA104315439 (sample SAMEA104315439) | gut metagenome | biome: Monkey gut; feature: monkey-associated habitat; material: faeces | place: China | collected 2013 | reverse complement strand
GACTGGCGCAAACCGACCACCGACCTGACCGCCCTGATGGACGCTATCATCGAGTATATCCCCGCTCCCGAGGAGTTGGAGGGTACGCCGCAGATGCTTATCACCAGCCTCGACTACAACGCCTACGTGGGTCGTATCGCCATCGGACGCGTACACCGCGGGGTGCTGCGTGACGGCATGAATGTCACGCTCGCCAAGAAGGACGGCAAGATGGTCCGTACAAAAATCAAGGAACTCCATACCTTCCAGGGCATGGGGCACGTGAAGACCGACGAGGTCAAGAGTGGCGACATCTGCGCGCTGATTGGCATCGAGGGCTTCGAGATTGGCGACACCATCTGCGACTACGAGAACCCCGAACCGCTCAAACCGATTGCTATCGACGAGCCGACAATGTCGATGATGTTCACTATCAACGACTCGCCTTTCTTCGGCAAGGATGGCAAACTCGTTACCAGCCGTCATATACAGGAGCGTCTTACCAAGGAGTTGGAGAAGAACCTCGCCTTGCGCGTGGAGCGCGGCACCACGGAGAACTCGTGGCGTGTCTTCGGGCGCGGCGTGCTGCACCTGAGTGTGCTTATCGAGACCATGCGCCGCGAGGGCTACGAACTGCAAGTCGGTCAGCCGCAAGTGATTATCAAGGAGATAGACGGCGTCAAATGCGAACCCGTCGAGGCACTGACCGTGAACACCCCCGAGGAGTGTTCGGGCAAAATCATCGAGTTTGTCACCGTCCACAAGGGCGAGATGACCAAGATGGAACTGGTCAACGACCGTATCCACCTTGAGTTTACTATCCCTTCGCGCGGTATCATGGGTATGCGCACGTATGTAATGAACGTGAGCGCGGGCGAGGCGATTATGGCGCACCGATTCCTCGAGTACCAGCCGTACAAGGGCGAGATGCCGACCCGTATCAACGGTTCGCTCATCGCCATGGAAGGCGGCACGGCGTCGGCGTATGCGCTCGACAAACTGCAGGACCGCGGGCGTTTCTTCATCGACCCGCAGGAGGAGGTCTATGCCGGTCAGGTAGTCGGCGAGAACTCCAAAGAGGGCGACATCGTCATCAACGTGGTGAAAGCCAAGAACCTGACGAACATGCGTTCCAAGTCCGCCGACGACAAGGCTGTCCTGCCACCGGCTATCAAGTTCAGCCTTGAGGAAGCGCTGGAATACATCAAGGGCGACGAGTACGTAGAGGTTACGCCTCACCACATGCGCCTGCGCAAAATCATCCTCGACGAACTCGAGCGCAAACGCGCCAACCGCTCCTGAGCACTTCCGGCGAGGGCTGCCTGCAAAGGCGATATGGTTAATAAACATCAACGCCAAGACCCCGCCAAAGTCGTGTCAAACAGCAACCCATACGCAAGGGATGCGCAAGGGATAGGCAACTCTTAGGCTGTTAAAACAAATAAAAGAATAAACTAATAAACAAAAAGATATGCAATTTAATCAATCTGAAATCAAAGACCTCATGACCGTGCTCACACTCACCGTGGAGCCCGCTGACTACCAAGAGGCTGTTCAAAAGGAACTCAAACAACTCCGCCAGAAGGCGAACATTCCGGGATTCCGCCCGGGTATGGTACCCGCAGGACTGGTCAAGAAGATGTATGGCAAGGGCGTAATGGCAGAAGTCATCAACAAGACCCTGTCCGACGCGCTCTCCAAGTATATCGACGAGCAACACCTTAATATATTAGGCGACCCCCTGCCCAACGAGGAACTCACCCCAAAGGTGGACTTCGACACACAGGACACCTTCACTTTCGCATTTGACATCGCACTCGCTCCCGAGTTCGACGCGTCCCTCAACGGGCACAACAAACTCACCCGCTACAACATCGAGGTCACCGACGAGATGGTCAACAACCAGGTCGAGAGTTACGCACAACGTTTCGGCGACTATGTCGAGGCTGACGACGTGCAGGACGGCGACGTCATCAAGGGTCTCCTCACCGAACAGCGCGAGAACGGCATGACCAAGGAGAACGCCATGCTCAATCCCCAATACATGACGGACAAAGAGCAAGCCGCACTCTTCAAGGGAGCCAAGAAAGGCGACATCATAACCTTCAACCCGCAGAAAGCGTTCCAGAGCGAAGTGGAAATCAGTTCCTTGCTCGACATCACCAAGCAGGAGGCAAAAGAACTGACCTCGGACTTCACGTTTGAAATACAGGGTATCACCCGCCACCAGGCTGCCAAAATCGACGGCGAACTCTTCGCCAAGGTATATGGCGACAACGCTATCAAGGACGAGGCGGACTTCCGTGCGCACGTGAAAGCCGAGATTGAGGAGAACATGGCGGAGGACAGCGACTACAAGTTCGGACTTGATGCCAAGGCTGCTGTGATGAAGAAGATGGAGGGTCTCACATTCCCCGAGGACTTCCTCAAACGCTGGCTGCACGCCACCAACGAGAAACTCACCGACGAGGAGATTGACAAGGACTTCCCGCAGATGATTGAGGAACTCAAGTGGCACTTGGCTAAGGACCAACTTCTCAAGAAGTACAACATCAATGTCGAGAAGGAGGACGTAGAGGACTATGCCAAGAAAGTAGCCAAGATGCAGTTCATGCAGTACGGTCTCATGCACGTGGACGATGCTTATCTCACCAACTACGCACAGCAGATGCTCAAGGACGAGAACCAACTCCGCGGCATTGTAGAGCGTGTAGCCGAGCAGAAGATTTACGCTGCGCTCAAGACGGTAGTCAAACTCGACGAGAAATCCATCTCCCACGCCGATTTCGGCAAACTCTTCGCCTAACCCGCCCTCATCCGCTCCCTGTTAGGTAGCATTGCCTACTTGTCAGGTTCCGCTGCTTATCAGGAATTTTTCCATTCTCAGGAGGCTGTCCAACAAATAAGGACAGCCTCCTTTTGTATATTTACAGTATTTGCATGTTTATTGTATTTGCACGTTTACAGTATGGAGACGACGCGTCTCTCTTTGTGGTATTGTTATCTCTCTTTGTCAGGGCAACCGCATCAAAATTAGGTAGTACTCTATAGATGTGTTTCCCCCCTGTCTATGAGCGGTTTGGCACTAAACGGATGACTTTGCTACGCGATTGGGAGACGACGCGGCTCGCGTCGTTAATGGTATTTCTCCTCTTTTACGGAATAGTGGGAGTCTTCTTGTGCATATGTTATGTACAACAGGTTTTGGTTTTTTGCCTATTTTGGTTTATATTTTGTTATAGTGCGACTCATTAATGGGTAGCGTATGTATGATAGCAACAAAACTAATCCTGTTGGTCATTTCCCTATCGAAAATTCCATTTGCGTCGATATTTTTGCGTATTTCTACACTATTTACGGCGCAAAGGTACCATCTTTTAGGCAAATATGCAAATACTTGCTGAACTTTGCAGCCCTTAATGGAGAACCTCAAATCGTACATAACAAAAAATCTCCCAATAAATCGTACATCGTAAATTGTCAAATCGTACATGAATTAATGGTTCATTCGTGGATAATTACATGTTTCTTTGTTTTTAATGGTCCTTTAATGGCTTTAGTGGAGTAAAATTAATGGCTGATTACATGTTTTAATGATGCTTCAATGGTTTTAACGGAGAATGGTGTCTCTTTGTGCGCATGTTGCGCACAACAGATTTTGTGAGTTGTCCATGTTTTGTTCTTTTTTAAGAGTGTTTGTGTTTTGCTTTTCTGGGACATTTGGTGCAAATCGTACATGATTTTATTGCATACATTGTAAATTTAGTGTAATTTTGTAGGCAAAATAAGTATCCGGACAACATTGTGAACTATCTGCGAAATATATTACTGCTATGGCTGCTGCTTGCCCTGCAAGTAGCCACAACGGCATGCACGTCGTCCACGAAGCCGGTTCTGGAGGCAGAGCGCATTGTCGCTATGGCAGATAGTATGGATGCGGAGCACCTGCTATATTCCGATACTGCGGCTCTTTGCACTGCTATCTGCACGCTCGACAGACCTGTCCGCCGCCATCGCTACCGCAATGCCCTCGCTGCGGCGTATTACTATATGGGGCGCAACATGAGCCTGAATAGCGACTATGCACGGGCTGCCGACTGCTATATAGCCTGCGACCGTCTCCACCCCGATGACCCCATCCGCCGCGGACGAGTCAATGCCTGCATGGCATATATCTGTACACAACAAGGTGAAGACAGTCTTGCTCTTGTTTTCTATAAGCGTTCTTCACAGGCCTTTTATGCAAGCGGTAACAGTTGGTACTACGCACATAGCCTTTTGAATCAGTGCCGGACACTCCTACATTTACATCGCCTTGGAGAGGCGGATAGTCTTTGGCACATGGCAAAGGCATACCGGTTGGATAGTGCATACGAGGCTCGTGCCATCGAGATTCGAGGCTTGTATTTCTACGAACAGCAACGATATGATTCTGCCTTGCTATACTATTTGCAAGCCGCAAAATATCCTGCTGATGCAGAGTATAGGTGCTATACTTATATGAAGATAGCACGGATTTACGAGAGTACAGACATGTCCACACAAGCATATCCTTATGCCGAATATATTGTTCAACATTCCACGAACCCCGCTCTAATCTCCAATGCCTACTACACTTTGATAAACTATGCGGAGCAAATCGGTGATGCAGCATTGGTAGCCGCCTATTCTCACAACAGAGAAGATGCCGGTCGCGAAAAAAGAGCGTTATCCAATAGGAACAGCGCAGCCGTGGAAAAATGCAGGCAATACCTCGCTAATCCGTATCCCAACCGCAAGTGGCATATAGTCGTGGGAGTTGCCGTTCTGCTATGCGGTATCTTGGGAACTGCCATCCTGCTGTTGCGCTACCGCAAACGCAAAGACATAAAGCAAAAAGATACACTAATACGGCAGCAACACCTGTTGCTTTGCGAAAAAGACAGGCAGATACAACAGCAATCTGCATTGTTGCAAATGCAAAACACCCTTCTGCAGAAGCAGGAACTGCTATCGCAGCAGTTGCAGGAAGAATTGACCACTAAGCGTATTCAGGATTTGGAAGTGCAAATATCTCACCTTCGTGCCGTATTCCCCAAGCCATGCAGCAAATGGAACCGCTGCGAGGTTATGTTGAGAGACCTGAGCCCTGCTTTTCTTCACTTGTACAATGCGTTGGAGGAGAAAAACCTGAAAGAGCAGGAAATCCGACTCTGTATCTATTATCTGCTCTATCATGACAAAATGCCTCTGACGGAAATAGCGGGATATATATGCAAATCTTCCACCGGCATTCGCACCATCAAAAGTCGCATTGCTCACAAGTTGGGAGTAACCTCGGCACAACTGTATGATTTCCTGCTTAAAATGGCAGTATAGATAGGCTTTTTTCCTACAGAAACTGCATTTGTGCACGGGGCAAAATGATAAAGTACTGGTTATTAATACATTGCGTTTTGTATTTGTGTACGCCCTTTTCTTGGTCAGTATGCTGAAAAGCAGTACCTTTGCAGCCGAAAATGAACCCTTGTTAGGTTTCACAAGTATAACTTATCAAACATTGTTCTTATGAAGAAATTCCTATTTATCTTCTTCGCGCTCTGTCTATGGAGCGTAACGGGAAACACCTATGCCCAATGGAGCATAGCAGGTACAGAAATCGTCCTGACCGAAGTCGTGGTATTTGGTCCGCTGGACGACAACAAAGATGGAAATGGAACAATCCCTCCTGACCCTAACCAATTCCGTGCAGCACAAGATGGAAACACTATTACCGTAGGTGCTGACACGGACGCACTCGCACATGTGACGGTGCGCGACCAAGCCACCGGCTCCACCGTTGCCGACCTGGACTTCCTTGGCGCAACTGCTCTCAACGTTCCTGCCAAAGGTTCCTACACTATCCGTATCTACTCGGCAGGCACGGCTGTGGAAGGGCAATTCTCTGTCAAATAGAGATAGCCCTGCATATATACCTAATTTAATAACGTATTTATTAACAATAAAAGTATGAAAAAACGTTACATTATTTTCGCCTTGTTGGCAGGATTGGCCATCGGGGCTGTTGCTCAACAGCAGGTGTTCATTGTCGGCAGCGACACATTGCCGAGTAATGCACACATCTGTCTGGCGCATGATGGGACATCAACCATCACGGTGAAGTTTGTTACGGGGAATTTGAATAACAAGGACAAAACATTTTCTTATTGGTGGAGTACCCTTGGGGATTTGGAGATAGTCGGTACCAATAAGGCGGATTCTTCCGTTACGGTGCGTTCCTCTAATTTGGGTAAGGGTGCTGTCCGCTTGCATTACAACATTGACTGGTGCGGTTCGTATGTTGATTTGCACATCTACAAGGAGTTCAGTCCTGCTGACTTCGGATTAGTGATAGAGGGACCGGATTGCCTGACCAAGGGAGAAACAGTAGTTTTTTCAGTCCGTCCTGTGCTGACACGCAACTTGAGTGCTAACATAGGTGTGGATAACTATTACTGGAACCTGACAAGCGACAATCCTCCCGCCTTCGTGGACAGTATCATCTATGCAGCGGGAGATGGCAGTGCTGTTACATTCCGTGTAGGTGATGTGGGTACAGGAGATGAAGTGGTGGTCAATTTCGGCGACTGCAACAGAGAGACATCCAAGTCTGTACGCAAGCCATTGGGCAAGATACCGCCCAAGCCGCAGGTAGTGGAAAATCTGTGTGTGCCGTGCGGTCAAGGCAAGACACGTGTCATTTCCGTGCTCAATCCGATGGAAGGTGTGGACTACAAGTGCATTGCACCTTCCCAGTGGGATGTAGTGTCAAAGAACATATCGGCAGATGCCGTGTCGTTTACGGTACAGTTTGATTCGATTAGTTCCGACGACCTGACTGTCACGGCTGCTTTCCGCGACGAAGAGGCATGCGGGGAGAGTTTCTCGTATGTGCATATTACCCGTACATGGGGAGAGGGAGCCTATATGGCATACAACAACAGTGCCACAGGTTCATGCTGTGCCGTGGTCAATGGCAGTACGAAATACGATTTCTCTGTGCAGGGACAGATTCCGACCGGTGCTCTCATCAACTGGAAGATACCGGCAGGTTGGGTGGCAGAGGATGACAACCCGTATAGCCGTTACCGCAAGATACGTCCCACCGCAGCGGTAGCCTTAACCGACACGATTATGGCATGGAGCGAGGCTTGTGACCAAACGGAAGCCGACACGGTATGGATGCCTGTATATGTGAAGCCTGCTGCCGTGACAGGCATCACGGTGGACGAGGCATGCCTCTCACCCAACACAGCCTACACTTTCCATGCCGTGCAAGGCACCAATGCTCCGCAGGCTGCGTCCTATACTTGGCAGGTGAAGGTAGGTAACGCCTATGTGAACAAGAGTGATTTCACAGGTGATTCCCTTGTGCTGATTGTCACTACCAATATGCAGGCAGTACGTGTCCGCCCCAACGGGTTAGGCGGATGCGATGGCACTTTCTCATCGGACAAAGCATTGGTATTCAAACCCGCAGCACCGGAAGGAATAGAAGCAGACGGGTGTATCGCATACAATATGCCGGATACAGTAACCTTTAGTATCGTCAATCCTGTAGCAAACCAGCAATACGAATGGACATTGCCAGCAGGTTGGAGTAAGGTGAATAATAGCGCATACACCAATGGGCAATCCATTGATGTACGCACCACAGGTGCAGCAGGTACATATACAGTCAGCGCATACGGAGTGGGTACTGGAACGTGTGGAAACTCTGAACCTGCCACCATTAATGCTACTATAAATAGTGTGGAGAAATCTATTATTTATACTGCCGCAACAGAATTATTTAGTGTATCACCAACAAGACCTCGAGGCACCAACTATTATTGGTATTTAGTTTACAATGGACATATCGTTGGAGGTGATAATGTCTTTTATGACAATGACAATACAGCCTTAGCCGTTTCTTTGTCAGATGATTATTTCGACCTGTCCGAAAATCTTATCAATAGTACAGAATACACTCTTGTGTTAGAGTTCGAGGTTTCATCGGGGTGTAAAGCCCGTCTTACATACGGTGCACCATTAAATCCTGCAATAGACTATAAAAATACCACTCCTGTTTCACCGTTGCGGACACAACGTTATATGAAGACAAGGAGGATAGAAGATGCTCTCAACAGTCCAACGTTATTAGTATCTCCAAATCCTGTGTCACATACTCTTGAGGTTAAATTGAATGATGAAAGTGAGTTTAGTGTTAAGATACTAAGTGTAGATGCAGAGCCCTTATATACTGATGATACAATGCTTAAACAGCATAGTATAGATGTATCTTCATACCCAACAGGAACGTATATTGTTCTTGCTTTCCAAGATGGCAAGCGCGTAGCAATGCAGCGATTTATAAAGCAATAGTTTATGAAGCGTTCATTGATGCTATTATTATGTACAATCGGTAGCCTGTGCGGAGTATCCGTACAGGCTACCCTGTACGACAACGATGAGGACTATATGAATCGTCGTTATTTTACGGCTGCTAATTCACAAGGCATCGAACTCAGGTATGGTATTTTATCCGATAGTACTATTATCTTGACTTCAAGTGGTACTATGCCGAATTATCCGGATATTACATCTGATACTATCATCGTACCAGAGAATGTAGTTCTTAATGATACTATATACACCATTGTGACTACCGATGGAGGAGGGGTGTTTTATGGCATTACCTCACTAACGACTGTCTATTTGCCCAAAAGCATTTCATTGATAGGCGATACCATAAAGTATAACCCTCGTACAGATGATATAGATGCAGTGGATTTAGATTGGGATATGAACAATAGTTTTTTGGGATGTCCCAATCTGCAAAACATCTATGTTGATGAGGCGAATCCTTACTATACTTCTATAGACGGAGTGGTGTATTCTAAGGACAAAAAGCAATTGGTGGTATATCCTTGTGGGCGTAAAGATGAGAGATATGCTCCAATAGAAGGCTGTGAAGATATATTGCGATATGCCTTTGTAGGGCACAATGCCTTGAGAGAAATAGAATTTCCTAATTCTCTAAAGACTATCAGCCACCATGCGTTAATGTCGGAGTTCTATTTGAAACGAGTTGTACTAAAAGACTCAATAGAAGCCTTAGGTATGAATGCGCTACCTAAGTGGATGTATAAAGACGAAAGTAGTAGAAACAAGAGAACCTCCCTTCCTCGATTAGATTTAGGAGCACGGCTTAATAGAATCAGTACATTTGCTCTTCCTGCTACAGATACTATCTACTGCTATGCACTAACCCCTCCTACAGGTTTCAGCAAGTGTAATTTCGTGAAGGATACTACACTTTTGTTTGTTCCCCGTAGTAGTATCAATGCATATCGTAGCGCTTTCGGTTGGAACCAGACTTCTCGTATATACCCTATCGAGCCGCCTATTGTGGCGGGTGTGGATAATGCTACGGTGTCGTGGGTGCAGAACTTCTCTGCTACGGGGTATGTATGGACGCTGTATAGTGACGCGGCACATACGCAGGTGGTAATGACGCTTACTTTTGACCAACGGGGCTACCTCAAGAGCATTGTCCTTGGCAATGCCGCATCGGCTCCGCAGCGTGCTTTGGCGCAAACCATGGCTATGGACAATGTCAATGGCGGAGAGGGCGACGGCAATGGTGATGGTGATAGTGATAGCGAGGGTGACGGTGAAAAACGCTTTGCAGAGTACTACTCGTTCACTATCAGCAGTCTCAACCGCAATACGAAGTATTACTACACCCGCCAATCCCTCTCCGACGACCAAATCATCGACGAGGAGAGCGGCTCTTTCGACACTTCGGACAAGACTCCCACAGGAGTAGACACCATCCCCGCTTTTGACGGCACCGCCCCCGATGCCCTCAAAATCATCAGTAACGGAAACATCTACATCCTCCGCAACGGAAAAGTATATACTTCAACAGGCGTCGAGGTGAAGTAACCACCGTCCTTCCTGTCGTCTTTCTGTATTGTGGCTGAAGAGGCTGTCTAACAAGTTTAGACAGCCTCTTCTCTTTTTGGTACGTAAGCGCCCCGGGAGACGTGAAGCGTAAGGCGGATGTGCAACGCACATTGAGCGCCGTAGCGACAACGAAGCCCTGTGGGCTGAGTAGAACTCCTTATCGGGCGGGGTCCCTGTAAGCCCGTGGGCGAAACGGGGTGCTTCTCTCGCGTCGTCAAAAATAGCCGTTTCTCTTTAGAAATTAACCTTTGCTCATACTTGTTAGACGACATTCATAATCGCTACGTGCACATGATTGGCGCGTAGCGATTATTTTTACCCTTGTTTTGATTATACCGACCAAGAAAAATGCTGTAATTTTGCAGCCGAAATCTATAATAACAACCAACATGAAACCAAACATCAAAGAGTACGCTATTCGCGCTATTAAACAAACTGCCCAGTCTGATGCTATGGGTTGTAGTCAACCTGTGAGCCATTCGCTTTCTGACCCGGCACTGCTCCGGTGGCAGCAGTCCACGCAGCAGATACACACGCTTTTGGAGCAGCAAGAGCACCTGTTGGCAGACCTGCTTTATGGGTTTTTATTTGCATATCTTGTATATTTGCACAAAAAGCAGTACCTTTGTCGAAATATAATATCGTAATCAACTTATATAAATGTAATAGTTATGAAAACGCAGAACCCCTTATGGTTGAAGTACGTCGTAACAGGCGTTGTTGTTTTGGCACTAATTCCCTTGTGCTTAGTACGTTGCACGCGCGTGGACAGTAGTGCGGTAGGTGTGAAGTTCAATAAACTTTCGCTCACCGACCAAGGCAAATTGGACGCTTCTCCCGTAACGGGCTATGTGTTCTATTGCCCGATTACCACGGATGTATTCAAGTATCCTACATTCGTTCAGCGTGTTGATTACAAGCCGTTCACCGTCACTACGCGCGATGCGGCTATCTTCACGATGGACCCTACTATGGCATACTACCTCAATCGCGACAAGGCTGTCGATGTGTTCTTCAAATACCGCAGGGACCTTCACGAGATAGAGGCAGGGTATATGCGCACGGTCATTTATGATGCCTATCGTATTACCGCGAACAACTACTCCAGTGACGAACTGATGGCGAACCGCGCCAAGTTTGAAAACGAAGTGCGTGTCATGCTTGACAGCACACTCACTGCGGAGGGTTTCATCGTTACCGAGTTTACGTCGCAAATCACTCCGCCTGAGAGTCTGCGACAGATGATTGATGCCAAGAATGCCGCTGTGCAGGCAGCGTTGAAGGCGGAGAACGAGGTCAAGGAGGCGGAAGCCAATGCCAAGATAGCCGTTGCCAAAGCCGAGGGCGATGCTCGCGCTCTCAAAATCAAAGCCGATGCAGAGGCATACTACAACCGCACCATATCCGCCTCACTCTCTCCGTTGATTATTCAGGAAGACTGGATAGAGAAATGGGACGGCAAACTGCCTACTGTGCAAGGCGGAGACAATATGATGCCTATTGTCAATATGCAGAAATAGGTCGGTAGCGGGCTTTCTGTGCTGTCAAAATGGCAGCAGATGACCCGTTGGCACGGAATATGTACGTTTGCGGTCGGCGAAAGCCGCCAAAGCAAATAGTACATTGAAAATAACAGAATAGTGAATGGTTTTTATGTCAAAGAACAAGCATAAACATAGTGCGGAAGCACAAGAGGAAAAGAAAATGAGTATGGAAAATCCGCAAACGGAGCCGCAGACTCAGGCGACTGAAGAAGAGTCGCTGGAGGGTGCTACGGACGCTGAAGTGCGTGAGGAAGACGCCGAACTGCAAGCCAAAGTGGCAGAGTTGGAGAAACGTGTGGCAGAGTTGGAGGACTTGAAGTTGCGCCAGATGGCGGAGTTTGACAACTATCGCCGTCGCACCAACAAAGAGAAACTGGACCTTATGGAGACCGCCGGCGAGCGTATATTCAAGGATATGTTGCCGTTGGTGGATGACTTTGAGCGCGCCAAGGAGGCAATGCAGAAGACGGATGACGTAACCGCTATACGCAACGGCATTGACTTGATTTACAACAAGTTTGTTAAGTTCCTCGGCGACAACAACGTACACCCCATAGAGACAAAGGACACGGAGTTTTCAACTGATGAGCATGAGGCGATAACCACTTTCGCCGCAGGCGAGGACAAGAAAGGCAAGATAATCGACTGCACCCAGAAAGGCTACAAACTGGGCGACAAGGTGATTCGGTTTGCCAAAGTGGTAGTAGGAGAGTAAAATTATGGCAGAGAAAAGAGATTACTATGAGGTGCTTGGCGTGGACAAGAACGCGTCGGCAGAGGACATAAAAAAGGCGTACCGCAAGAAAGCGATACAGTATCACCCCGATAAGAACCCCGGTGACAAAGAGGCTGAAGAGAAGTTCAAAGAGGCAGCCGAGGCGTACGAAGTGTTGTCAGACCCGCAAAAACGTCAGCGTTATGACCAGTACGGCTTTGCCGGAATGGGCGGTGCAGGCGGATTCAATGGCGGGCAAGGCATGAATATGGAAGATATATTCTCGCAGTTCGGTGACCTGTTCGAGTCGTGGGGTATGGGCGGCGGAGGAGGACACTTCTCTTCGTTCTTTGGCGGACAACGCGGTGGCGGAGGTCAGCGCGTACGCCGCGGTTCTGACCTGCGTGTGCGCGTACACGTGACATTGGAGGAGATAGCCACGGGCGTGGATAAAAAGATAAAAGTCAAGAAACTGGTACCGTGTCAGGATTGTCACGGTACGGGTAGTGCGGACGGCAGTCAGGGCGATGTATGTCCGACCTGCAAAGGCACGGGGCGCATCGTAAGGACACAACGCGGTATCTTCGGCATGATGCAGGTTCAGGACGAATGCCCCACCTGCCACGGGGAAGGGCGTATCATCAAGAACAAATGCCCGAAGTGCAACGGTGAAGGTGTGGTGCGCGCAGAGGAGGTAATTGATATTCACATACCTGCAGGCGTTACGGGTGGAATGCAGATACCTATCCACGGCAAGGGCAATGCCGCTCCGAATGGCGGTGTACCGGGCGACTTGCTGGTACTGATAGAAGAGGAGGAACACAAGGACTTTGTCCGGGAAGGCAATGATTTGGTATATAATCTGCTGTTGGATATGCCGACCGCCATATTGGGTGGGCAGGTGATTATCCCGACCTTGCAAGGCGAAGCGAAGATTACCATCACTCCTGGCACTCAGCCTGGCAAAGTGCTGAGAATGAGAGGCAAAGGTCTACCTGTTATCGACCAGTACGCACGCCAGTACGGTACGGGCGATATGCTGATAAATGTGGGAGTGTATATCCCTGAGCACCTGAGCCGCGATGAGAAGAAACTGATTGAGCAGTTGAAGACCAGCGAAAACGTGAAACCGGGTAGCAGCGACAAAAAGAACTTCTTTAAGAACCTGTTCGGATGAGCCGACGATACCTGCTCGCGATATTGCTGACAGCGGTCTGTTGCGTTACGTATGCTTTGGTGCCCATCACGAAACCGCATTTGGGTGAGCCAACGGGTATCGCACCTGCCTTTTTCGGACCGAATGCTTTGCCGATACCCGACATGTCGGACGGCAGGACAGAGAGCCATCTCCGCTTGGAAATAGCGGGAGATGGCTACTTTGGTTATCAAGGAGACCGCACTGCGGATGTGTTTGCACGGGTGTATATACCCCTTTTCACAGACCGGGTGAACCTGACATTATGGATGCCCGTACAGGAGTGGTACGCTATGACTCCTGAACGGCAGCGCACGTGCCGCCTGCAGGACACGGCAGTGATAAGCGGGCATGAGGCTGGTGATGTGTATATATCTACGGATATTCAGTTGCTTAGAGCGCGTAAGTATGCGCCCGATATATTGCTGCGGGCAGCCATGAAGACCGCCAGCGGCGGCAGTTTTGAGAAGGCGCGGTACTACGATGACCCCGGGTATTTCTTTGATTTGGCTATCGGCAAGTCGCTCTATTTCGGGGGGCAGGGGAAGGCTTTCCCGTACTCGGACCCCACGGATGCCAAACTGGAACTGCGGTTGGCGGGTAGTGCGGGATTCCTGTGTTGGCAGACCGCCGATGGCAGACAGAACGACGCGGTGATGTACGGGTTGCAACTGCTGCTGAAGACGCACTACGTATCGTGGCGCACCACATGGGGAGGCTATGTCGGTTGGGAGGAATACGGTGACCGTCCGATGAGCATCAAGACCTGTATAGCAGGGCATATCCGTGATTTTGAGCCATATATACAATACCAGTACGGCATCAAAGACTATCCTTTCCACCAACTGCGCATAGGGTTGGCATATCATATCAATATCCTTAACCGCACGAAGAAACAATGACGAAACGTAGGTGGTTGGTTATAGGTTGGTTAGTGGTTGGTCTGTGTCAGACGGTTCTGGCAGCGGACATGACCTATACCGATATGGAAGGTACGGACTCGGTGCCCGCCGGGTTCTTCCGTAAATGGTACCATCGAAGCGATTTGCCCTATTATCTGGAAGCACTCAACGACCATACTATTTACGAGACGATGACCATCGGGCAATGGTGGTTGCCCGAGCGTATCACCTTTGCCATAGACGGAATGCCCTGTACCGCCAACCGCTATTATATAGACGGTATGCGTGCCGATGACCGCTTTCAGCCCGGCAGTACCCTCTATATGCCAAATATGCAGCAGTACAACCTGAATATGGACATACATCGCGCACAGATGTTCTTCGAGAGGGACTCGGCAGCACGTGATTATGTGCAGGTCTCCTATAATTTCGGGCAAGTGGGTAATGGGGCACCCGCAGCAGGAACGGCTGCGATTATCAATATATCGCACCGCACGGCTATGCAGAGTGCCGATACATACAAGCACATTACTGACCGGCGCCATCAGATTGGCGCAGGGACTGTGGATGCGGCATATACTTTCCGCGACAGGGAGGGAAACGGTTATCGTCAGCACTTGTATGCGGCTTATGGTCAGCGGCTTATCACAAAAGAAGACCAACAGGGACTGATGCTGGACGCCCCCCTATATGCGGCTCCTTATTACAAGGTGCAAGCGGACGGGTATTTCCCTGTCAAGCCCAACCGGCATATCCGCCAATTGGGCTATCGGCTCAACTTCTCGGGACGCAGTGATGCGGGGAGTGAGTACCTGTACAACTACAATGAGGTGTATGACCTCAAGAATTATTCCGGCTCTGTTTACATGAAGCGCGACTATCTGACAACGGGTTTGACTTGGGAGACCAACGTGACGCACCACACCGACCGTGCATTCAGCAAGAATATCATCGACCAAGACGGAGAGAGTTTCGCCCCATGGGTGGCAGACGGTAGGACACATATACTGAGTTGGGCTGTCAATTACCGGCAGCCGTTGCTCTCGTGGCTGTCTGTCTTTGCCGATGCGTATAATTCGCTTGTTCATTTCCGTCCCGAGGAGTCGCACTTTACCAACAATATATACTTGCAGTCGCCTGTGATGTCATCACCTGCAGACTTGTATCGGTATGAGTGGAGCAGTAGTGCTTTTACGGGAGGGCTATTGGAGAATACGGTCGGATTGAAAGCCCGGTATGCTCCTGTTTCGTGGTTTACGCTCAGCGGACATGCGGATTTTACATTAGATGCTATACTGCTACGGAACAAGAGCAAGGTCAGTCCGAACGTGCAGGCAGGTACATATCTGGACTTCCACCCGTGCAGTTGGTTTGAGATGGGATTGTCGGCGGATTACAATCGCTTGCCATACAGCACGGAATACCTTCGTTATTTCTCAGACGACTATATGAACGCCGACATCTATTTCGCCGGTACCCACGACCTGTTTGCCACCACTGGCGGGCGGTACCATTCCTATAGGAAAGGGTTGCGCCAGACATCCTATATAGAAGTGAATATCCCTATCCGTTTTCTCTTCAAGGATAAGCACGGCGGGCGGCACGAGATAGCATTGCAAAACAACTACAAGAAGTTCTTTGACGTATGGCATACGTATTTTGCAGGCAACAATGAGCAATATGGTTACTACCGGCAGGAGAACAATCTCAATATCTTTTACCAAACCCCGGGCGAGAAGTTCTTTGAGGTAGGCTATACAGAGCCGTTTGGCAATAACGGGTTGCTCAACTCTCCGTACTTCTTCTCCCAACTGACACGCTATACCTACACAGGCAGAAAGGTAATGGTCAGCATCGGCTGGCAGTCCATGCAGGCAGCGGGATACACAGGGCTCGGCAACGGTGCCAACAGCAATACGATGGGAGTGCTATCGGAGACAACAGCCAATCCCAATACAACCAATATCGTTCGCAACCAGGACGGGCAATATGCGGGAGTGAGTCGCATGGACTTGGACAAAGGGTATGTGGCGCGGTTCTACTTGTCTTATAATATCTGCAAATGGGTACAGGCAGGCTTGACGCTCAAGTGGACAGACGGCAAGCCGTTCACAGCATACCGCTATTATCAGAATGACCGACAGGTAGCAGTATTGCCGTATGACTCTCGCGGTACCAATCCGACAGACGGCAATTTCGGTACGCGGCATGGTGCATGGTATATGTGCGACCTGCACGTACAAGCCACTTGGAATGTGAAGAACATCGGCATGCGCCTCAACGTGGAGTGCTATAATATGTGGGACTTCTGTAACGACTTGGCAGAGTTCGCTTTTACACAAGACATCCCATATGCCGACCGCGCTTCGATAATCCTGAATGTACCCACGGGCATCCTTGCCACCTATACCATTGATTTGTAGCATGAAAACAAGACTGAGATTATTCATCACCTACTACCTGTATTGGGTTGTCTTCTTCGTATTGCAGAAGCCGTTGTTTATGGTTTGGCAACACCGTTTGTTGGGTGAGCGGACTTGGCAGGACTGGTTTTTGGTGCCTTGGCACGGACTGCCCTTGGACTTGAGTGTTGCTGCTTATATTACACTTGTATTCGGTTTTATACTATGCGTCAGTTGTTGGGTGAAGTGGCGAGGACTCAAGCGGGTAATTGATGTATATACAGGGCTAATCCTCGCCATCGCTTTGATGGCTGTGATTGGAGATAACGGCTGTTTTCCCAGTTGGGGATACCATATAGACAAGGACATTTTCGACTACCTACAATCGCCCAACGAGGTACTTGCCTGTGCCCCGTGGTGGCAGTGGTGTTTGGGATTGGCGGGGTTTGCTATCCTGTTCGCTGTGTGGTGGTTCGTCTATCGCCAATTGTTCAAACCTGTACCCCCGCAGATAGAAAACACTTGGCACAAAGCAGGCGGAACGGCAGTTATGTTCCTGCTGACAGCATTTTTGTTCCTGCCCATTCGGGGTAGTGTGACAGTCTCAACGATGAACACGGGTCGGGTCTATTATTCGGAGAACCGAGTACTGAACTTGGCTGCGGTTAACCCGATATTCAATGTGGTGGAGTCGCTGAGTGAGAACACCCTCAATGCAGACCGTTACAACTATATGTCTGCCGAAGACTGCCATGATTATATGGCACAACTATTGCCTGCTCAGGAGCCGGCGACAGAAAGATTGTTTACTACCAATCGTCCGCATATCGTATTGGTGATTTTAGAGAGTTTCTCTGCTAACGCATGGCATGTGATGCCCAATATGCAGCGGATTGCACAAGAAGGTATTTACTTCAATAACGTATATGCCAACAGTTACCGTACCGATAGAGGTGTGATGGCTGTTCTGGGCGCTTTCCCCGGTTGCGCCACCACATCCGTAATGACCATACCTTCTGTGTCACAACGTCTTCCACAGGTTGGGCAGGTATTGAAACAGAACGGCTATGACCTCAAGTTCTATTACGGCGGCGATGAGGACTTCACTAATATGCGTTCCTATCTGGTCAACGGCGGTTTTGAGCAGCGTGTCTGTGACCATGACTTTCCTGTCTCGCAGCGTCTCAGCAAGTGGGGTGTGCCCGACCATATCCTGCTGGACTATGCCGCAAAGGACATTTGCAACCGCCAGGCACAGGTCGCACCATGTTTTGATGTTATCCTGAGTCTCTCAAGCCATGAGCCTTTTGAGGTAAACTACCACCATATCGAGCACCCGTATCTCAATGCCGTTGCCTATACGGACAGTTGTATCGGGGCTTTTATAGACACTTTGCAGCAGAGTCTGACATGGGACAGCACCGTTGTGGTAATGGTGGCAGACCATGGCTACCCTTATCCCGACGGCATTCAGAATTACGACACGCTCCGATACAAGATTCCGCTGGTGATGACGGGAGGGGCTATCCGTCAGCCCATGACGGTTTCCACATTGGCTTCCCAAATAGACTGGGTGCCCACCGTATTGCACCAGTTGGATTTGGACGCATCTGCCTTTACCTTTGCCAAAGATATTCTTGCCCCGACAACAATCCCATGCGCATACTATAATTTTGTGGACGGATTTGCTCTGCTGGACACCACCGGGGCTGTGATTATGGATGCCGCCGTCAATCAGCCGATTATGGAGGTCAATCCCCAACCTGTGCGCATACAGAAGGCAAAAGCCGTCACACAATCCATTATGCAAACCCTTACGGCAAAGTAGTCCTGTATGTCTATTTTGCGAATGATATAGAACAAACGAACAGTGCCATGCGAATAGCCTTTGATGCCAAACGTGCTTTTGCCAATAGTCGTGGCTTGGGTAATTACAGTCGTGATACGTTGCGACTGATGGCGACTTATGCTCCTGAGCATGCGTATTACTATTTAGGTGTGCCTACAGAGCGTTTCTGTCCGAGCACTGGTACTGTGGTGTCACCGCAGGGTGTGTGGAAGGCAGTACCTTCGCTATGGCGCAGTATGGGGTGCGTGGCAGATTTGAAGCGCAAAGGTATAGAGGTGTATCACGGTTTGTCGGGGGAGATACCCTTTGGCATTCACAGGACCGGCATCAAGACTATCGTTACGGTGCATGACTTGATATTCTTGCGTTACCCAGAGTTGTACAGCAGGACTTACAGGTGGTTGTTTACCGAAAAAGTGCGTTACGCATGCCGTTATGCCACATGTATCATTGCCATTTCAGAACAAACCAAACAGGATATTATAGACTACTTCGGTGTTGCGCCAGACCGAATCACGGTTGTCTATCAAGGTTGCAGCAACCTGTTCAGACAACCGGTATCGGCTGAACAAGTGAAGGATGTACTTCAGCGACACGGTATAGAAGGCAAGTATATCATAGACGTGGGGGCAATCGAACCGCGCAAGAACCTGAAGAACTTGTTGCTCGGTATGGCGGAAGCGCATATTGATACGCCGCTTGTGGTGATAGGCGGACATAGCCGTTATGCCGATGAGATGAAGGCATTGGCAGGGCAATTGGGCTTGAAGGTTCTCATGCTACATGGTGTGCCTTTCGCGGAATTCCCTGCATTGTACAAGGGCGCGGAGTGCTTGGTATATCCATCTGTGTTTGAGGGGTTTGGCATACCTATTCTGGAGGCGATGTGTGCAGGTACACCGGTGGTTACATCGGTGGGCAGTTGTTTCCAAGAGACCGGCGGGGACGCAGCCCTATATGCCGACCCGCATAGCCCGAACAGTATCGGGGAGCAACTGAAACGTGTGCTTTCGGATGCGGCACTACGCGAGAAGATGGCAACACGCGGATACAAACAGAGCGGGAAGTTTACGGATGAGGAAGTGGCGCACCACCTGATAGATGTATATGCAACATTATGAAGATACTCATTGACTTATCCATACTGAAGAATGTGAATTGCGGTTTGGGGCAGGTGGCTCTGAACTACGGTTACTATTTCCGCGATACCTATGTCCCGCAACAAGGGGAAGATATATACCTGTTAGTGCCGAAGGACTATGCAGGGGCGTTTGGCGATAAGGTACACTATGTGCAAGCCAAGAAGATATACCGCATATTCCCATGGCTGATTGGCAAACGGTTTGACGTTTGGCATGCTATCCATCAGTTATCACGCTACCAACCATTCTGCAAGCGCTATGTGCTGACAATACATGATTTCAATTTCGTGTATGAAAAGACGGGCAAGCGGGTGCAGCAGTATTTAGACAAGATACAAAGAAAGGCGGACAAGGCAGATACGATTGTTTGCATCTCCGAGTTCGCCAAAAGCGAAACGGAAAAATATCTGCGGCTGAATGGCAAGCCTGTCCAAGTGGTATATAACGGCATAGAGCGCATCGACTTGCTGCAAGAGCAACAGCCTGCTTCGGTATGCACAAGCACGCCCTATCTGTTCACTATCGGAGAGTGTAAGGAGAAGAAGAATTTCCATATGCTACTGGATATGATGAAGAGCCTGCCGCAATACCAATTGTATATTGCAGGCAGGGATACCACACCATACGCGGATATGATACGCCGGCGCATACAAGACGAACAGATAAAGAATGTGCATCTGCCGGGTATGGTAAGCCAAGCAGAAAAGGTGTGGCTATATCGGCATTGTACGGCATTTGTATTCCCATCGCTTTTTGAAGGGTTCGGGCTGCCTGTTGTGGAGGCTATGCTGTTCCGTAAGCCTGTGATTTGTTCGCGAGAGACCAGTTTGGTGGAGATTGGCGGGAAGTATGTCCGTTTCTTCGAAGAGGGCTACCCTGCAGAAGCGTCTGCGCAACTGATACAAAATACCATTGATACGTACACCCATGAGGAGCAAGAGGCTGCGTGGCAGTATGCCACTTCTTTCTCATGGAAGAATCATGTAGAAGCATATCTGAGGATTTATCGAAAATAACCGCATTGTGATGCAGAACAAAGAACTATATAAGTCAATCCTTGCTTTCGTGCCCGTAGTGGGGCTATTGATAGTGGCGGCATCCATGCCGTTCGGGTACAGTAACATCCAACGGACGGGACATTATATTCTGGGTATTGGCTATGTGTTGGACTACGTTGTCAACCAACGGTGGCGCGGATGGCGTTGGGGACGGGACAAGTGGGTGTATGTGACATTGATACTCCTGTTCCTGATGTTGCCTGCATGGCAATTATGGGACAAGACTCCACCCACAAACTACTTCTGGCACCAATTGGACCGCCATATTATGTTTATTGCCGTAGGCGTGGGCGGGATATTGGGATTCAGTGACAAATTCAGACTACAATATGTGGGGTATGTTATGCTACTTGTCGGTCTGTATATTGTAGGACTGAATACCTACTACTATATGGAGTGCCACCCGATGTTTCTTTTTGATACCCTGCTATATAACCGCGTGCGAGCAGAGAAAATCAACTCACACATGGTGATTAACCTGTATATGAACACGGCCATTATAATCGGTTTTTGGATATTGCACCAGCCATTCCGCAGGTGGGTGAAAGAGTGCGTAGGAGTGGCGATGATTATACTATGGTGCTATGTGCTGCTATCCGTAGGGCGTGCGGGTTTTATCACTTCCCTATTGATTGTGGGTGTATTTGGCATGACCTATATATGGAAAATCAAAAAGGCTTACAGTATTGCTCTCAGCATAGGCATTGTGGCACTATTGACCGTATTGGTGCTACAGAACCAGCGTTTAGAGGCAGATGTAATGTTAAAGAATCCGCGTCTGCCCGTATGGAATTACTCGGCGCGTATGATTGCCGAGCATCCGTGTATGGGGTATGGTGTCTCTACCATGAGTACGGAGTTCGTAGAGCAGATGTATCATGACGACATCGCTTATGAAGGGTTTGTGAGAGGGATAATGTCCGTACCCGAATTCATTCCGTGGGGTAAAAGCATGATGACGCATCACCCGCACAATGCTTTTCTGACAATATGGTTGGAGTTCGGCTTGTTTGGCATTATCACCCTGCTGTTGTTTTTCGTGGCTGCAATAGTGATGCCCACACGGGATATGCGGCTGTACGTATGGATGTTTCTTGTGGCGCTGTTCATTCAGATGATGTTTGAGCCGCTTGGCGACCACCTGCAACCACAATTTATCTCTGTCATTCTGCTGAGTCTGCAGTTGGCCTGCTATCCGCCAAGTGTCGCAGCGCCTTGCCATACGGACGATACGGCTTGTGGCAAATGATTTCCTGCAAGGCGTGAAAACAGGCACTTGCCATAAACAGCAGCCAAGTAATGCCGGACAAGTAACGGTAATTGATATACACCCGGTTGCGCAGAAATATCTCCTGCACATCCTGCGGAGAAAAGTGTGTGCCGATAGTGGCAGCGTGTTGGTGTAGGCACGATGTGCGTGCGGTATAGATAGAGGTCCACCCTCTCTGCCCGGCGCGCAAGGACAGGTCCATATCCTCAAAATAGAACGGGCTGAACTGCTCGTCGTAGCCTCCGAGTGCCACCAAACGTTGCCTGTTGATAAGAGCGTTTCCCCCGCACAGATACATAGACTCTCCTTCCTCCCGCTCTCCTGACAAGTCACGGTATGTAAGTTTGTGGTGCCGGATGAGCGGTTGCTTCCGCCCCTCTATAATAGCCCCTGTTTTCGGGTCGCGAATGGCACAGTAGATACCAAACACATTGCCCTGCAACATGGGGAGGAGTACTTCGAAATAGTTTTCTGCAAGTTGCATATCCGTATTGAGAACACATACGGCATCGTATTGCGCAAGGCGGATACCCCTATTGACGGACTTGCTGAAGCCGAGGTTGTGACTATTCCGCAATACATGCACCTGCTGCCAACGGGCTGACAAGTAGGCCACGGAATCATCGGTAGAAGCATCGTCCACCACAATCACTTCACTCTGATGAACACAAGAGCCATAGGACAAGGCACGAAAGAGGTAAGGCAGATACTGCTCCAGAAGTAACCGCCCGTTGTAATTTGGAATGACAACGCTGACACTATTCATTTGCGATGCCTCCAAAACCGTTTCCAATAGTGAATGACAAGGCGCTGTGTATCTTCCACATTCCAACCGCGGGCAAGAGCATATTCACGTCCCAAGAGTTCGAAAAAGTCCTGCTTTCCCCATAGCCGGCAGAAATTACGGCATGCCTCGCGCCGACTGACCGGTTTTCCAAAGCGCATACGGTTGATATCCACAAGTGCAAAATGTGCTTGCCCGTCTATGATGTCGAACAGTATATTCCCAGGGGAATAGTCGAGGTGGAGTACCCCCTGCCTATGCATATCCGCCGTGAAACGTGCGAACCGGCATACAATATCCTCGTAACCCGCCAGCGGATGGTGCCGGAATTCATAGAAGTTACGTTTGAGCGGGGATTGGAGAGTGACAAGATAACTCTCGGCAAGCAGAGGGCTGCCACAAAGAATGTATGCGACAGGGGTGGGGGTGGATATGCCCAAGCGTTGCAGATGGAGTGCGTTGTCGTAAGCGCGCCGGGCTTTGGGCGGACGCAGACAGGTGTAGATGAGTTTGTTGACAAACCGCGGTGCGTGATACCTCTTCACGTTTACTTGCAGTCCGTCGGGCAGTGTTATCACACGTATCTGATTGCGGGCATCATAGATGACTTTGCCTTGCGATTCGAAATCCTCGGGCAATGCCTCTATCCACGTGCGCAGGTGCTCATATTCAGGCGCAATAACTACTCGCATAGGGCTTTGTTGATACGTGATACAACATACGCAGGGTCGATGTCAAGGCAATAGTACTCGCCGAAGCGGCATGGCTTATTGCCATAGACAGAACACGGGCGGCATGGGAGGTCGTACTGAATGCAGTCTCCGACCTTCTGCCCATAGCCGAGGAATCCTGCGGCAGGGTGTGTGGCACCCCATATGGAGAGCACGCGCGTGCCCGCGATAGAGGCGAGGTGCATATTTGCCGAGTCCATAGTGAGCATCAAGCGCAGGTGGCGCATGCGCTCTATTTCCTCCGCCATCGTGTAGCGACCTGCCAATGATTCCACATTGGGATATTTGGTTTCCCAATCATGCAAGACGGCTTTCTCTTTCTCACCTGCGCCGAAAAGCCAGACTTTCTCTCCCTGTTCGGACAACAGACGTACCACTTCTTCCATTCTATCCAACGGGTAAATCTTGCCCGTGTGGGCAGCAAAAGGTGCAATGCCGATGCCCGCTTTGGGTGAAAGTGTGTCTGTGTCTGTTGTTGTTGCAGGTTGTAATGATATGGTGAACCCCAAACGGCTCAGCACATTGCAATACCGCTCAATGGTGGTGGGCAGGGGATGGCTGACATTATGGGTACGTGTGAGCCACCACTTGGACAGGCGTCCCTTGTGAATGGCGGCGATATGCTTGCCCGATAGTAAGAAGCGGAAACGCAGATACTTGCTGCGCAGGACGTTGTGCATGTCTGCAACCATGTCGAACTGCTTGTAATCCATATCCTGCAGCAAGGTATTCAGTCCCGCAATGCCATGGTGTCTGCCGCGCAAGTCTGCTCCGAAATAGTGGACATTGCCTGCCAAGCCCTCGAAGAGGGATGCCGTTTGTTTGCGCGAGAGGACGGTGATGTCCCAGTCGGGGTACGCCGCAGCCAACGCACGCACCACGGGTACGAGCATTGCCACATCGCCAAGGGCCGAAAAACGTATGATGAGCAGGCGTTTCACGCTGTTACTTCTTCCCGTAAAGGACAGGGTTGAGGGTCGGGTCGTTGTACATCTTCATCTGGCGATAGACCTTCATGATTCGCGCACCCGATGCATAATCCGACAGCAACTGGCTGATAGAGGTGGTCATATCCTGCAACTGTTCGCAGAGTACCGCAAGTTTTTGGGTGCACTTTTCATGCTGCTCGGCACTGACATCGGTGCGGTTGACCTGCTCCTGCATGTGGTAAATCTTTACGTGCAGGATACTCAGCCGGTCAATAGCCCATGCGGGGCTCTCGGTGTTGATTTTGGCATCCGGTTGCGGTTGGATGTTGTGGTACTGCTCCCAGAAATAGGAGTCGATGCGCTCCACAAGATCCGTGCGTTCCTGGTTGCTGCGGTCGATACGCCGCTTGAGTGCCAATGCCTCCACGGGGTCTATCTGCGGGTCGCGGATAATGTCCTCGAGGTGCCACTGCACGGTGTCAATCCAGTTCTTGAGGTACAAGTCATGCTCAATGGTTCCCTCCGCGTAGGGGTTGTGGATGGGAGCATCGACGTTGTCCGTCTTGTGATAATCCTGCACCGCGGTGCTGAAGATGCGGTTGCTGAGTTCTACAAAATTCATATTTCTCTGTTTATTGTTTGCTATGGATAATCCTCTGCTCTACCGTTACGCGGTAAAGCCATTTCCATGGTATTCCGATTGCAAAATTACACAATTTGCACGGATTGTACAATATAATTGTAAAAAACACCCCACATCTGCGGGGATATCAAGGAATTTTTTGTATCTTTGCACCGCTGTTCCGCTGCGAATATCCCGCGGACGCCTACTGATTATGCAACCGTTCATCATCCTTCTCGTCATTGCAGGCTACTTTGCCCTGCTGTTTACCATCTCCTACATCGCAGGCCGCAAGGCGGACAATGCGGGTTTCTTCTCGGGCAACCGTAGCAGCAACTGGCTCCTTGTCGCCATGTCCACCATCGGCGCCGCCATCTCGGGTGTTACTTTCGTTAGTGTCCCCGGCATGGTCGCCACCTCGGGGTTCGCCTATATGCAGATGGTGCTTGGCTTCACGGTCGGGCAACTCATCATCGCTTACGTACTCATTCCGCTTTACTACAAACTCAACCTCACCTCTATCTACCAGTATCTGCAGCAGCGCTTTGGCATGAGCAGTTACAAGACCGGCGCATGGTTCTTCTTCATCAGCAAGATGCTTGGTGCCAGCGTACGTCTCTTTGTGGTGGGCGAAGTGCTCCAATTGCTGGTCTTCGGACCTTTGGGCGTACCGTTTTGGGCAAACGCTGTCTTCACAGTCCTGATAGTCTATCTCTGCACGTTCAAAGGCGGTGTCAAGTCGCTGATATGGACCGACTTGCTGAAAACCTGCTGCCTTATCTTCTCTGTTGCACTTTGTATCTGGTTCATCCTGCGCTCAGGTGTCTCTGTAGAGGGGTGGAGCAGTAGCCCTATGACCCGCACTTTCTTCTTCGACAACCCCAAGGAAGGCACATTCTTCTGGAAGCAGTTCCTTGCGGGTATCTTCCTCGTGGTGGCAACTACGGGCTTGGACCAGGACCTCATGCAGCGCACCCTCTCTTGCAAGAACTACCGCGAGAGCCAGAAGAACATCATCGTTGGCGCACTCATGCAGATTGTCGTCATCGGTCTCTTCCTCGTGCTCGGCTATCTGCTGTATAGTTATGCCTACCAGACAGGCGTGGACATCTCTGGCTTGAAAGGTGACGATGTGTTCCCTTATCTGGCAACGGGCAACTATTTCCCTGTCATTGTCGGCATTCTCTTTATCGTGGGCTTTATTGCTGCGGCTTACTCCGCGGCGGGTAGTGCACTCACGGCCCTCACCACCTCGTTCACTATCGACATCCTTGGGCAGAATCATGCTGCCAATGATGCACAACTCACCCGCACCCGCCGTATCGTTCACGCCGCTATGGCAGTACTGATGGCGGTTTGTATCTATGTCATTCATCTGCTGAACGACGACTCCGTCATACAAACGGTATATAAGGTGGCAAGTTACACCTACGGACCTCTGTTGGGAATGTTCTGTTTTGGTATCCTCACCAAATGGCAGGTGCGCGACCGTTGGATACCCTTGGTGGCTGTCTTGGCACCTGTCATCACATGGGTGATTGACGTCAACTCCGCCGTATGGTTCAATGGCTACGTCTTCTCGCACGAGCGTCTCATCCTCAATGCCCTGCTCACTTTCATTGGTATGATGTGCCTCATCCGAACATCCGACGGACACCGCACCTCACTCCGATGACCACGCTACTTGTATCACCCCGCCAATAGACAGGAACACCTTCCCAACGCGGACATGTTGTCCGCGTAAAGGTTTTATTCGTTTTGGAGGTTTTGGTTTTTAACCTGTGCACCGGCATCCTCCTGTACAGGCTTTGTCGTGGCAGGTTTTCCGATACGTGCAAACGCTTTCTGCAGGGTAGGGATATCCGTCTTGTCGGCATCGTATGTCACCGTAACCGTCTTTGCCTTGAGGTCGCAGACAATGTCTTTCACGCCTTTCTCAAAGGCGATGTTCTTCATTATCTTGTCGCAGCAGCCTTGGCACTGCAAATCCACATAGAAGACCACTGTCTGTTTGTTCGTCTTTGCGTCTGCGGTGGATACTCCGAAAGCCATTGGCAGCAATGCCAACAAAAAGATAATCAAACGTTTCATATTTATTCTGTATTATAATTCAAGCCTTCCTGTTGAGCCCCCTCTTTGAGGGTGAAGGAAATACCGCCTTATTGCGGATTTCCGATTGATGCTCGGTGGGCATCATAGAACTCCTTAGTCAGTTTGTGGAGTCTCCCTCTCCTCTGGAGGAGTGGGGACAATCCCATATTTGTCAAACCTCTCCGCAAACCGTGCCTGTTCCTTTGATTTTATCTTGCACCGCACGGCGGAGTACCTCCAGCGTCCCACCGACATTCGCACCTCCTCGATAATTCGTGCCGCCTCTTGCGGACCTATGTGATATACTGTCGCCGCCTTGAGCAGGTTCTCTATCGAAGCCTCATTGGATTTCTCCGTCACTAATAGCCGCATACTCGTCTCGTGGCTCGGATGGAAACCGTAAGCGGGCGCCAGCCTCCAGCCCTTCGGCGTGAGGAGGAAGGCATAGTTCCCGAAGTTCTCGTTGTGGTTTCCGATACAGATAGAGAACGCAATACGCCTGTAAATCTCGCGTATATCGCGTTTCGGGTCTGCCATTGTCTTGTTTCCCGCAATGGCACGGACCATGTGCATATAGCCGTACCCCGTCTCGGCACTGGCATCCTCGGGCACGTTCAGCAGGGTCGCCGCGGTCATATAGTGTATGCGTCGCTGCTTGTCATCGCGGTCAAACCGGCGCGAGAGCAACACGTGTGAACGCTCAAACTCCTTCATGTCAATCAAGCGCGCAAAAGCCAGATTGATTCCCGCCGAATAGGCGACCTGATAGCACATATACTCCCACAGCGGCACATCGTACTCGTCCTGCGCCGAAGGCAGTTTGGCAATGTATCGCACATTGTTGTTCGGGTCAATCACCACCGCTTTGGGGCGTTTCCCGCCCATCACGGCCCCGTACCGAATCAGCGTGTCGATGCTGTCCATGGTCAGTTCTTCGGGCTTGGTCTCGTATATCTCCAGCAGACGCCGGTAGTCTCCCAACGCGGGCAATGGCAGGTAGGTCTCGTTGTCCTTGTGCTCGCCCACAAACGTCCTCTGCCCGGGCAGACGGAAACGGAAAGCCCCTGCCCGCGCCTCGTCGTCCACAAAGGGGAAATAGCAAAACTCGTTCAGACGGTAGTATTTCCGTCCTTCCTCGGCTGCCAGCATCTGTTCGCGCTTCTCTATCAGACCGCGCCCGAATACCCCGGGCAGACAGTCCTTGAAACAACAGAAGATATTGTTCATCGCATGCTGTGCCACAGTCGTGTTCTCAAGGTCTCCGCTCAACCGCATATTCGGACGCGCATCTATCCAGAACGGGTGATAATTAAACTGGTACGCCCCTTTTCCCCACGGGTGCCGGTAGCCCAGCGTGCCTACGGGCTGTGGTGTTTGCGTGTCTGCCAGATAAACTTCCAATTGCTCTTGCATAGTCGGGTTCTCAGTGGATAAAATATAAACACAAATTATTTGCGGGACAAAGGTACGCTTTTTCCTTCACGTATGCAATACTCATCGTGTCAAGTGTATGATATTAGTATGTGGTTAGTATGTGATTAGTATGATATTAGTATGTGATTAAGCCGTCATTGTCGAAGAACTAAAAAGGACTTGCACAATCGGCAAATAACCTGTACCTTTGCAGTACTAATTGACTGCCATGGATAAGCGTGCACCGGAAATATTGTCATTGCGACAGGATATAGAGCGTGAAGTGAAACGCAAGATACGCACACCATACGACTTTGAATTTCTCGCAGGGGTCATTTGGGAGCGATTGCACGAGAATATATCTCCCACTACGCTTAAACGCCTTTGGGGTTACATTGACGGAGCGGACACCACACGCCGCACTACGCTGTGCCTGCTGTCGCAGTTCCTCGGATATGCTGATTGGGAGGCATATCTGCACGCCCTCGCTCTGCGTAGCGAGGTAGAGAGCAATGCTTTTGAGGGCGAGGGTATTCGCGCAGAACAACTCACCACCGGCGACCGCGTGGAGGTGACATGGCTGCCCAATAGGCGGTGTGTATTCCGTTATGAAGGTAGTTCGCAGTTCTGTGTAGAGGCGGCAGAGAACAGCAAACTGCAATCGGGAGACATGTTCTGCACGGCTTGTTTCCTCATCGGACAACCAATGTACTTGGACAATCTCCTGCGCAAAGGCCATGCCCCGACCTCGTATGTGGCAGGTAGTCGCAATGGATTGGTTAGCGTAAAGGTAATCAAATAGATATATGAACAACGATTTGTCTGATTCTGCCTTTATTTCGCCCGAAGACGTATCTTCGCAATGGCAGGACATCCGTCTGCTACAGAGCCGCCGGCATAGTGTGCTCTATCGTGCCAAACGCTATGCTCGCTGGTTCATACTCAAGGGGTTGCCCGCAGAACAACAGCACCTCACGGATTGCCGGCGGTTGCAAGAAAAAGAGTTCGGGCTCGGCATACAACTGGTGCACCCGAACATTGTCGCCACCTATTCGTTGGAAGATATATCTGGTTGCGGACGGTGTATCGTGTTAGAGGCTGTGGACGGACAAACCTTGGATAGTTGGTTAGCCACCCAACCCGACAAACAGAAGCGCCTTCGTGTTATGATGCAACTGCTTGATGCGGTGGAGTATCTGCATGCATGGCAGTTGGTGCACCATGACCTCAAACCAAGCAATATCCTCATCACGCACAATGGAGAGAACCTCAAACTCATTGATTTTGGGCTTTCCGATACCGACGACTCGGCTTCTCCTTCCCCTAACGATATACAGAGCGACCTCAGCCGTTTGGCAGATATCATTGTGCTTTTCCGCTTGCCTGTCAGCCGGTCTGTTATCACGAAATGCCGACAACGCAAATATCGTAACATCAGCGCATTACGCCGCGACATCACGTTATGCAACAAGTGGCGGCACACACTTCCCATTGTACTGATAGTCTTCATATTGCTTGGCTGTATAGGACTGCTCGGGTATGCCTTATGGGAGCAAAAGGCTGCGCAACAGACATTTGAGCAGCAGAAACAGGTAGTCATGACGGATGTGCATGCCTTGTGTGACCGTGAGGAAACACGGCTACGCCAAATAGTCAACAGGGAGAAGTATAGGGAATTTGCTACTATGAAGTTCTTCAAAAGCAGCAGATACGCTATTCTCCGTGATTCCTTGAATACCGTGTATCCGCCTGATAACGTGATGCTAAACTATTTCTGCAACACCACATTGGATAATTGGTACAACAACCTGCAATCCCGACTCTACGAACAATTCGCTCTCATGCCGACCATGCTGGACGAACTCCGCGCAGGATACATCACCCCTGCGGAACACGACAGCCTTATGCAGGCGTATGCCATCCTGTGCAAATAACAACCTGTTTAATGTTGTGCCGTCACCTCATCCTTCTGTTGGGCTAAGAGTTTGTCAATCTTGTCGTTGAGTTCTTTGACTTGCTTCTCAAGGTCGTCGTTGTTGTCGCTGACCATAGCGTCCACGAAGATGGAGTTGACCAACGATAAACCGATAATACTGCAAATCACCAATAGCAGGCTGAAGTACAGGCGTACCCAACGGGCCGTTACAATAGAAGACCCCTCGGCGATGGTATCGGGTATCTCGTTCCACCCTTCGCCCGTGCAGATACGGAAAATGGAGTAGATGCTGTCGATAGGTGTGGCAAAGTACTCTGGTGCCGAGTCGCGGAAAAGGGCGCACGACACCAGTGCCACTATCAATATCAGCACCAAGAATCCGGCAAAGACTCCATAACTGTCGCGTATGGCTTTGCCAAAGTTCTTCGCGATGGTGGAGAAGTTGGGGAATATATGGATAATACGGAAGAAACGCAGTACGCGCAGCAGCCTCAGTACCAACAAGATAGACAGATTGCCCAATATGCCTGTCGGCACAAAAAACGCCACTATCGAGGGTAAGGACAATATCACCAACGTACCGTCCAAGCGGTTCCAACCGTTTCTCCAATAGCCTTTGATACCGTATTCTACTTGCTTTACCACCATTTCAATAATAAAGATAAGTGTGCAGACGAGGTCGGCAATCGCCAATGCCATATTATTGACACCGCTTTCTTGGGCAAAGATAATTGCAGCATTGAGGATAATTACGCACAGGATAATATGTTCATTGAGAAAGATTTTTTGTACCAGTTGTTTCATATTGTATCAGTAGTTTGTTTATTGACGTACAAAGGTATTGCTTTATCAGGACACACAAATAACAATCCGCCTTCTCGAAGGTGGAAACTTACAAGAAAGAGGATTGTTATCTACTATATGGTGGGTTATTCTCCGCGTGAGGCTTGTCCGATAGTCAGGTTGTTATCCACACAGCGGTTGCCTGCAGGGTCTTTGATTTGCACTTTCAGTCCGTAGGCTGTGTCGAACAGTTTCTCGGCGTCGCCTACTTTCATAGAGGCTTTGATTTTGATTTCTTCTGCCGCACGTGTCTTGATGTCTTTTGCGGTTCGGTCGTTCAGTTGCTTGAGCGTCATTTCGGGGTCGGCGAGTTGTGCGCCCTTGTAGATAGCCAGCGTGCAACCGAAGGTCTCCTTGAAGTTCTTGCAAATGCTTTTTACTTTCATTTGTGGTGCCACCGAGAACTCTGCGTTCGTAAAGTGGTCTTTGATGCTGTTAATCAGTCCCATTGTACTTATAATTTATTGGTTAATATGCTATTATCTTACCGTAAAAACAGGTTTGAAGTATTCGGTATGAGGTACGGCGCTCAGGGCTTCGAGCCAGACATAGTTGTTGTAGCGCATGCGCTCATTCAAGAAACCGAGATAGATGGTCTTGTAGCCTTTCGACGGAATACGTCCGTTGCACGACTGTGTGCCCATCGTGGAATAGTCCACATTGTAACTGAGCGTGGATGGTGCTGTGCCGTCTTGGAACTTCTTGGCTTGTGCCGCACTATAGAATACATACATATCGATGTAGGCATCTTCTTCGCGCGGAGGTACGTTCTCGCCTAACAGCGTGGCAATCAGTCCGCTGCCCCGATGACTCTCATAGATGGGCAGCCCCAAGACCTTGATGCGGCGGTAGGAGGTCTCCATATCTCTATAGAAATCGCCGTCGGTACTCTTGTTGCTTTCGTTGGTGGAGATACGCAAAGAATAGAGCACATCGGTGGCACCGGCAGGTACTTGCAACGCTACGATAGCCCGATAACTGCCTGAAAATGCGGCTTTCAGTTGTCCGCGGAGGGTGAACTTGCGCGGTTCGTCGAAGAGGTTGGTCATCTTGATGCCGCGGACAGGTGCTGCCAGGAAGTCGCCTTTTTGCGCCTCCACGCTATCCACCCGAACCGACTTGGTACCCGCAAGGCGAGACACCTCCTGCGTCTTGTAGCCTATCTTGATGTTGGTATATTGGCGTCCCTTGGGCGTAACCTGTACGAGATAGATTGCACTGAAAGAGATGTTGATAGAGTCTCTGATTTGTGATTTTCCGGTGTAGGATTTGAGCAGTTTGTGGCTGTCAGCGTTGTAGATGCGCACATCTGCCGGTTTTTCTGTTTCTATGTGGTATATCAGCCGGTCGCCGTGCTCTAAATAGACGGGGTAGTTCTGCGTGCTTTCCAACAGTTCCTGCGGCTTGCTGTGTACAGGAACAAAGATATTGGGCGTTTGGGTTGCGACCAACTCATTGACAGAGTCGTGCAGGTCGTCTATCTGCCGGCGCAGTGCCGCACATTGTGCATTGGCGGCAGAGTCTTGTGCGGTGGGGTCGTACTCGAAGGTCAACTGCTCATTGAGGGCGCATAGCGAGGTTATCTGCTTGGCGGACAAAGTTCTGCCATGGCGGCAATCAATCCGCACGTCGTTGAGGAGTTGCTGTGTCTGCTGCGCCGCTTGGCTGACTGCGGCATACTGCTCTGCCGTTTGGCTGTCCATACCTTGCGTGGTCTTGCCGGTGCTGTTGCCGCACCCCATAAGGGCAACGGCACATAGGAAGGCAATAGAAGTGTGTAGGTGTTTCATTGTGGAATGTGATTTTTATTTGTAAGCAAGCAGGAAACCAATCCTGCTTGCCTTGGGAAAACTATTTTTCTTTTTTGCTGACGATCTTGTCAATTGCAGCCACTATAGCATCTGTGGTGTAGTTACCTATGATACTCTTGGATTGTTCAAGCAGCACCTGTTTAAGAATTTCAGGGAATGTTTTGTCGAAACCGTCTGCTTTATTATACATCTTTTTAGCAGCCTCCATAACCTGTTTCTTATCTACAGCCTCCGGTCTCAATTGATCCATAACGTAAGAAAAGTCTTCAACGCTCATAGAGACTGTGGATGATGTGAGGGAACTATCCAAGAAACGCCCGTCATTTTCAAGAATATCATTAATGTATTGTCGCACGAGTTTGTTGTGTACCAAGAAACGCAGTTTGCCATCTTCGTTCTTGTATTTGGCATTCTGCAAATCTGTAATAAACTCGTCTTCCAATTGATTCTTATCTTGGGCTGTTGAAAAGACAATAGCGGCTTCATATTTTAGTCGTTTTACTTTCGATTCGGGAATACGGAGTTGGCGGCTAATCGCATAATCCGAAAGGCTGTTATGCGTCTTGAACCACTCATTGAATATGAATACCTCAAAATCATTCTTATTCATCGAGCCGAAACCATTCTCATTGCAATACCAATCAATAAAATTGTGCAATGAAGTCAGTGGTGTAGTACTTGCTTTCATAATGTATCGTATTTGTTTTTAACGTTCACAGTAAATTGCTATTTGCTAGTGATTATTGGAGACGTTATGCCTTATTTACCGAACAATTTCGATAACAAACTCTTTCCCTTATAAGTGATTTTTGTTTCTGCAGGGAAAGCACCGTCTTCAATCACAAGGTTTCCATCCGAATTATCAATAATTGCTTCCTTCGGGTATTTGTCAGTTTTATCACCAAATGCTCCTTCTTTAATTAGGTTAACGCCGGCTGGGATTTTGATTGTTTTAATTTGAGTTCCTTCAAAAACACGGTTTTCTAAGACTTCAACTAATGGTGGTATATTCACGCTTTTCAGATTTTCGCAGAAAATAAAGGCGCATTTTCCCAATGTTTTGACAGTTTCAGGCAGTGTTATAGATGTGAGTGATTTACAATTAGTAAAAGCACAATCACCAATTTTTATAATTTTTAGTGACATCTCTATCTTTGCAAGTTTGCCGCAGCAGTCAAAAGCATAATTCCCAATCTCTACAACATTTGGGGACATCTCTACTTTTGTGAGATTCCTACACCATTGAAAAGCACCAGCCCCAATCTTTATAATCGTTTTAGGCATCTTTATCGAAGTAATATCCGAACTTCCAAATCCACACCAATACTCAGTACGTTCTTCAGGAACTTCTCTATATCCGGTTTTACTTCGCTTATCTGGAACTTTATCATAGATGGTGTGTGTATATGAACAACATGAACTACACCCTATCTCTGTTACGGTGTACTTTTTTCCATCATTCTCTACATTTTCAGGAATACTTAATGCTCCCGTAGGTTTGGCAGTCCAATGGGCATATCGAACGCGTACTGTCTTCTTTTTTTCGTCAATAATCTCATAGTAGAGACCATTCTTCTCGAATCCATTCATAATCTTTCTGTTTGTCGGCTACTCTGTTTAGGGTTTTCGCCGTTCTCCCTGTTGTTTATGTAATGATTAATTTGTTATTTACCTTTCATTTTGTTGAAGGCTTGGAGGATAAGTTCTCCGATGTGCTTTTGTTCTTCTTTGCAGACAGAGCCGAAAGGTGTGTTACGAGTTACGCCCAATATGACCAAGGCACCTTTGTAACAACCCTTGCGGATAACTACGGGACGTTTACGTTTTGTGCCGTCCTTTGTCTCGGTTATGCTGCATAAGTCAGAGAGGTCCGTGATTGGCAGTTTAGACCAGTATTCCTTGGCGACAGACATAACGATAATGTCCGGTCGCAGTTGTTTCATCTGCTCTTCCCAACGAGGAATGCCTACTTTGGCGGTAGCCCGTTTGTCTGCTTGTGAGAGTTGGCTCCACGTGGGCAGGGTGGCTTCAGAACTGCACAAGTCCGTATGGATAGCACGTCGGGTAGGGTGGTCGTGTTCGTCTATTCCCTCCGGCGAATGACCTCCATAAGAAGCCTTTGCGCCTTGCAGCACCCGCTCAAAATTGTTGAACCAGTCATACGGGGTGTAGGTGAAATACTCATTCCACGCCTGCGGGTACGTAGCAGGGATACCCACTTTGGCACTTGGAAAACGGTACTTGGTGCTGTAGGTTGTTGCTTTATCCGATTCTTTGAACTCTATGTCAGAAGGATTAAGTCCAACCGTTACAATGCGGATGTCTGATTGTTCATATTCATTTCTATTCCCAAACCAATCAATGGGAATCGTATTGGGTATTTTAGCCATATACTTTTGATTATTTGATGCCTACTCTTGGTTAGGATTTTCGGCTTACTCCCGTTAATGGCGGGCAATGGTATTGCTCTACTAAGAAACAATACGACAACAACGGCTGGACACCGTGGGCAAGCAGAACCGAAGTCCTGCTTGCACGATGTAGCGGCACTTACTCTTTGCCTGCAGCAGTGATGGTGATGCTGTTGTCGGCAAGTTTGGTGTTGTCGGCATTAGCCACCTGTACGGTGATACCATACAACTCTTTCACTTTGTTCTCGAAATTGCCCACTTGCATGTTGCCGCGTACTGCGAGTTCACCGCCTTTGGCATCGCCTTTGCGGATAGATGCCAATGTGGCATTTTCGTCTGCAAATTTTGCACCGTTGTAAACACGAAGAGTGCTACCAAAAGCCTCTTTGAACTCTTTGCACAGCGTGCCAACACGCTTGTTGCCTGTCATTTTGATTTCTGCCATAATAATGGTTGTTTAGTTAAATGTTGTCTACTCTGTTGCAGGATTTTCGACCGACCTCCTATATAGTTTTATTTGTTTTTCTTGCTGAGGATAGAAGAGTTCTTGTTCTTGCCCGTAGTATCCACGATACCCAATGTGGCAATCTTGACCACTTTTTTCAGCGTCTTGACATCTTTGCGGCGGTCATCCAATAGACCGGAGTTTTTACCTTTTGTGAAAAATCCCATAATGATTTGATTTAGAGAGTTATATTATTCTACGATTACGAACTCGGTGCGTCGGTTTTCGGGCGCATAGGGGTCGTCTGCGTTCTTGGGTTCAGAGGAGCCGCGTCCGATGGCAGTAAGGCGGGAAGCGTCGATACCCTCACGCTCAACGAGAAAAGTTACGGCAGCCTGTGCGCGTGCTTCGGAGAGTTGTTGGTTGGCAGCCGCATCGCCCTCGGCAGAGGTGTGTCCCTCTATTTTGAGTTTGAGTTCGGGGTTCTCTTGCATCAGTTTGGCAAGGTCGTGGAGGACGAACTTGGCGTCTTCGCTGAGGTCGGATTTGCCTTGTGCGAACTCGGCAGCATTGAAATTGCGCTCAATCTCGTGCAGTTGCTGAATATAGAGGGTGTCGTGTACAACGACTACTTTCTCTACCTCGACAACCTGCTTTTTCCCGAGCGAGAGCCACAGAATCAGTCCGACAACCGCCGCGGCAAGCAGTCCGATAACCGCCCACAGCCATGCCGGCACACTTTTCTTGGGTTGTTGCGGTACGGGCGGGATGTAGCCGTTGAGGTACTCAAGACGGAAACCGCCTTTCTGCCCCTTGACACCTTTTTCAAACTCCGCCACCTCGATGTCGTACTGTTTGGCGTGCTCCACCAGACGGTCGTACTCGGGCTTAGTCCACACTTTGATGAGGGCTAACTTGACCTTGTCGGCAGTGGTGATCAGTTCGTCCTTCTCGGCGAAACACCAGTTGACGTAGTTGGGGTCGTTCTGAATCATCTCCGGCGTGATGAACAGGTGCGGATGATGGGTGAGCGAATCAGGGAACGCCTTCTGTAGGTCTTCGAAAGTGGCGTGCGGATACATAACCATATAGGCATGCACGATGCCTAATGCTGTACGGTTTTGAGCCTTACCGTAAACTCTTACTTTGCTGGGCATAAACTATTGGTTTTATGTGATTATTTGGATTTCTTGCGTCCTCCGGTGAGGGTTCTCAATACGGCTTGACCGACTTTGCGTTCAAGCCCTTGCTTGGTAGTAGGGATGCCGGTGGCACGGGCTACTTTGGTCTTCAGTCCCGAAATACCTACGGCACGTTTGAGAGAAAAAGAAAGTCCTTTCATAATGAATTCTCCTTATATTATATTATCATTATCTCTTGCGCTCGCGGGCGATGCTGTCCTTGCAGGATTCTATCTGCCGTTTGATACTCTCGATGTTGCGGTCATGCGAGGCGGCATGGTCGATTTTCATACGGCGATACATGGCTTTGTTGTTTGTGGTGGAGGCACGTTTCACCATGTCGGCATAATGCTCGTTGTCGCGTTTCTTGGCTTCTTTCTCCTTTGCGAGGCGGGCACGCAGGTCCACCATCTGCTTTTTGTAATACTCTAAACTCATGATAGTCAGATATTAATGTTTCCCTACTCTGTTATGGCTTTTCGGGTTGCGCCGTGCGGGGCAATCGGGCTGATATTCTATGCTGTTTGTTCAGACGACAAAGGTACTGCTATTGGGGCGCACATACAAAGTCCTTTTTAGTCCTTTTGTGTTTCTCTTTTTCTCCTTGCGGCTGTCCTGCTGTTAGTACACCACTATACAAAAAAAGAGCATAAGCATTTCCTGCTTACACTCTGAGGTCCTGAGATTACCTGTGATTACAAACAAGAAACACCTACGCTACAGCGCAGGCGTTCGATATTTGTTACCGTAATCACATGTACGAAATTTCTCAGGTTTCAGAGTGTAGTTACGAACAAATAGCAAACGCTATCATATATATTCCCCGAAAGGAGCGGACCACACGCCCGTAGTCCATTTTAGTCCTTTCGACGGCAAAGGTACAATAATTGTGGCAGTTATGCAAATTCTTGTTGAAAAAAAGTTGCAGTATTTAGCATAAAGTGGCTGCATTTTTGCAAAAAGTTCCTATGTTTTTGCAAAAACAACCTAAAAAACGGACAAAGCACCCTAAAGACGGAATGGATTTATCCTTTGCCGTTGCTCAAGGATTTGCAGGAGGCGCAGGAACGGATTGCCCATATTGTGGATTTGTACAATAATGTGCGTCCGCACATGAGCCTGAAAAACAGGACACCGATGTCGGTCTATTTGGACGATCCGGGTATCGTACCCGCCATCCGATGGCAGAACTTGCAGGCGGAAAAATATGCCGAAACGGCAAATTTTCAGGAAAAAAAATGAGGAGAAAACGGCAAAATTTTAGAAAAAATGAGGGAAACGGCTTGCGGCGATTTATTGCTTGTTTACCCTCCAGAGGGTAAACAAGCAATAAAGGAAGCAACCTTTGTCGGAACGATCTCAACCAATCCTGCAACCCGGTCAACCTTTCCGACAACCGAGTCAACTTTATACGTATTTTAACAAAACAAACCCGTAACCGAGTCAACCTAAAAACGGACAAAGCATTTATCGTCGTATCATCGGGTTAAGACTATGACATTAGTATGTGATTAATCCGACTATTTCACAACGATATTGAGAGTATACAGAGGTCATACGATGCAAATTAATGGTTAGTTCACCGTGATATATGTTCCTGTACAACTCTTCTATGCACCACTGGACGAGAAAAACTTTGACCTCCGCACTTTGCAAAATCAAACTTTACAAACCCCGTTCTTGCATACGTATTTGAAAATGTGTAACTTTGCAGGCTGAAACTAACAATTAATACCCGAAAATGGAACAGAAAGAGAAGATTCAGTTGCCCGAGAATGCGGCGCGCCCGCTCAAACCGGGCGAAAAGTACGAACCTATTTTGAAACCCCAGAACAACTACCCCGAGGTAACGCCCTACAGCGTCATCATGGGTGTGGTGATGGCGATAATCTTCTCTGCAGCAGCGGCTTACCTCGGTTTGAAGGTGGGGCAGGTATTCGAAGCCGCTATCCCGATTGCCATTATCGCAGTGGGTCTTTCGTCAGCGTTGAGGCGCAAGAACGCCCTTGGCGAAAACGTTATCATCCAATCCATTGGCGCGTCCAGTGGTGTGATTGTGGCAGGTGCTATCTTCACCCTGCCCGCGCTCTATATCCTGCAAGCCAAATACCCGGACATCACGGTCAACTTCATGCAGGTCTTCTTGTCGTCGCTCTTGGGCGGCTGTCTGGGTATCCTGTTCTTGATACCCTTCCGCAAATACTTCGTGCAGGAGAAGCACGGCGAATACCCGTTCCCTGAGGCAACGGCGACGACGCAGGTGCTTGTCTCCGGCGAACAGGGCGGCAGCCAGGCGAAACCCCTTATCTGGGCGGCAGGCATCGGCGGGTTGTATGACTTTGCAGTCTCTACGTTCGGTCTGTGGACCGAGAGCCTGAGCACCCGTATGACGGGCTGGGGCGAGGCACTGGCTGCGAAATTCAAACTGGTATTCTCTATCAATACGAGTGCTGCCGTGTTGGGTCTCGGCTATATCATCGGACTCAAATACGCGGCTGTCATCTGCGCGGGCTCGTTCTTCGTGTGGTGGGTGCTGCTGCCTCTAATGGGCTCGCTGCCGGGTATGGAGAGCATGGACCCGCAAGTGATGTTCACGCAGTACGGGCGTAACATCGGCATCGGTGCCATCGCCATGGCGGGTATGATTGGTATTGTCAAGAGTTGGGGTGTCATCAAGTCGGCTGTCGGACTGGCAGGCAAAGAACTGGGCGGCAAGGGCAAAGCCGTAGCGCAAGCCTCACTCCGCACGGAGAAAGACTTGAGTATGAAGTTCGTAGTCCTGGCGATTGCCGTGGCTTTGGCAATCACATTCGTATTCTTCTGGGTGGGCGTGCTGCACAATTTCTGGCAGGCTGTAGTGGCGTTCCTTGTGGTGGCTGTGATAGCCTTCCTGTTCACCACGGTAGCCGCCAACGCCATTGCCATTGTGGGTAGCAACCCCGTGAGCGGCATGACGCTGATGACGCTGATCATTGCGTCTGTCATCTTCGTGGCGGTGGGCATGAAAGGCTCAAGCGGTATGGTAGGTGCCATGGTTATCGGCGGTGTGGTCTGCACGGCGTTGTCAATGGCAGGCGGTTTCATCACCGACCTCAAAATCGGATATTGGATTGGCACCACGCCGCAGAAGCAGGAGACATGGAAATTCCTCGGCACACTCGTGTCGGCTGCCACCGTGGGCGGCGTGATGATTGTGCTCAACAAGACATACGGTTTCACGGGCGACAACGCATTGGTTGCCCCGCAGGCAAACGCCATGGCGGCAGTCATTGAGCCGCTGATGTCGGGACAAGGCGCACCGTGGATGCTCTACCTTGCAGGGGCTATACTTGCCCTGTTGCTCAATCAGTTAGGCGTACCCGTATTGCCTTTCGCACTTGGTATGTTCATCCCGTTGCACCTCAACACACCGCTGTTGGTAGGTGGTGCTATTTCGTGGCTTGTCAGCCGCAAACGCGAGAAAGACGGTGACCGTGCCGAGGAATTGGCACAGAAGCGCAATGAGAAGGGCACCCTCGTGGCATCGGGCTTTATTGCAGGTGGCGCGTTGATGGGTGTTGTTTCGGCAGTTATCAAGTTCTGCGGAGCCGACTGCTACCTCACCGCATGGGCTGGCAGCAACGGTGCCGCCATCATCGGTATCGTGGCATACCTCTTGCTCATCACCTATTTCATCTTGGCAAGTAAAAGAATAACTAAATAATAAACAACAAGTTAAAGTTTGATTTTATGGTAAGTTACAAAGAATTGGGTCTTGTGAACACCCGTGAGATGTTCGCCAAGGCCATCAAAGGCGGATATGCTATTCCTGCCTTCAACTTCAACAACATGGAGCAACTCCAGGCTATCATCAAGGCTTCGGCTGAGACCAAGAGCCCCGTTATCCTCCAAGTGTCCAAAGGCGCACGCAACTACGCTAACCAGACCCTGCTCCGCTATATGGCACAAGGTGCAGTGGAATATGCCAAGGAACTCGGCTGGGAGCACCCGCAGATTGTGCTTCACCTCGACCACGGAGACAGTTTCGAACTCTGCAAGAGTTGCGTGGACTTCGGTTTCTCGAGCGTAATGATTGACGGCAGCGCACTGCCCTATGAGGAGAATATCGCCCTCACCCGCAAGGTAGTGGACTACGCACACCAATATGATGTGACCGTTGAGGCAGAACTCGGCGTACTCGCCGGCGTAGAGGACGAGGTTGCCGCAGAGGAGAGCCACTACACCAAACCCGAAGAGGTAATTGACTTCTCTTCACGTACGGGCTGCGACTCATTGGCTATCTCTATCGGTACCAGCCACGGCGCATACAAGTTCAAACCCGAACAGTGCACCGTTGACCCGAAGACCGGTCGTCTTGTACCTCCTCCATTGGCATTTGATGTACTCGACGCCGTTATGGAGAAACTGCCGGGCTTCCCCATCGTGCTTCACGGCTCGTCCAGCGTACCGCAAGAGTATGTGGATATGATTAACCAGTACGGAGGCAAACTGGAGGCTGCGGTAGGTATTCCCGAGGAGCAACTCCGCAAGGCTGCCAAGAGTGCCGTTTGCAAGATTAATATCGACAGCGACAGCCGTCTGGCATTCACCGCTGCTGTCCGCAAGGTATTCTGGGAGAAACCTGCAGAGTTCGACCCGCGCAAGTACTGCGGTCCTGCACGCGACCTGATGGAGCAACTCTACAAGCACAAAATCATCAACGTGCTCGGCTCCGACGGCAAAGCAGAATAATCCTGCTCCCCGCTAAATGTAATAAAGAGGCTGCCTAACAAGTTTAGGCGGTCTCTTTTTATGCATTTAGTGGTTGGGGGACGACGCGGCTCGCGTCGTCATGGTATTCTTATCGGCTCACATTGTCAGTATTTTCTTATTGAGCCCCTCTTTTGGAGAGGTTGGAAAGGTTCCCCCTCTCATGTGGATATGTTGTCTGCGTGCAGGTTTTGCTTTATAAGACTATGACGTGGAAATTAACGAATCGCATGATAATTATATGTTTATTTGTTATTGTTTTATTCCTTGACCATTTATAAATCGTACATCGTAAATTTGCAAATCGTAAATAGAATTATTTGCACGTTTGCAAATAATTCCTTACTTTTGCACCGCAAACCTGCCGATGAATGGTTGTTTCCCTGTATTCGTGGTAGTTTGTACACATTGATAACGTTTATTGACGCTTGCCAGTGGAGAATAAATAACCGCTTTGAATAACATCAAATTGTCTTTCAGGAGTGTATTCGCCTGCCATCGGTGTATATCCCTTCGTCAGTCAAGAAGATAGGCTCTTACGCTTTTCAAGACTGCCGCATGTTGTCATCTGTTACGTTGTCCGACGGACTAAAGAGCATTGATTATTATGCTTTTGACGGGTGTACAAGCCTGACGAAGATTGTGCTGCCAAATAGTATCACGAATTTGGGATATAATTTATTCCAAGGGTGTACGGCTCTTACAGAAGTAACCTTGCCGAATAGTATGACTTACCTGCCTGGCGACCTTTTCAACGGGTGCAGTAGTCTTGCATCAGTGTCTATTCCTTCGTCCGTTACGGAATTATGGCATAATTGTTTCTATGGTTGTTCAAGTCTGTCATCTATCACACTGCCTGCTAACTTGCAGCGTATTAATAGCCAGTGTTTTTATGGCACAAATATCAAAGAGATTACCATCCCCGCAAGCGTAACCTATATAGGTGGATATATATTGGATTATGAAACACAGGCTGTTTATATGCTAGGCAGTCAGGCTCCTCTATTGGATGGTAGTTCCTTGTCATATAACTCTGCTTTGATTGTCTATGTTCCTTGTGGCGCGTTGGCTGACTATCAGACTATATGGGGTACGGACTTCAACTATGTAGAGTGGAACCAAAACATTGCTTTCAAGACAGTTGTGGCTCCCGAGGGTGCCGGATATATCACAATGCAAGGTGATTGCAATGCTACAAACATCGAACTCACAGCGAAAAACAGCGCAGGGTATGCCTTTGTGATGTGGAGTGATGGTGTTACCACTCCCACCCGCACCGTACCCGCCAATAGCACACAGACTTATACGGCGATGTACGCTAAAGCCATGCATTGGCAAGTCTATAGAGTTTATCCGAGTGAAATCAACGAGCCTGTTATTGTCCCTGATAATTCGTATAGGGTTCTTGCTGAAGGATATGCTATACCGAATACTTCGGTAACCATAGAGGCGGACAAAATATGGGAAGGCGATAATATCTTCTCCTATTGGAGGGATGGTGAGACTGCCAACCCGCGTACCTTCACCATAACGCAAGATACTGTTTTCTATGCGCAATATGTAGATGGCGGCTTGGTGGGCGATGACATCATATATATGTTGAAAGACGGGGTGCTTAACATAGAGGATGCGGGTGATATGTACGATGGCACGACACGATATCACGAAGAGGAAATCATTGAGGATAAATATGAAGATTGGTATATATGGAGATAGTATTCATCGCTTTATCAGGCTAATGACATAAAGATGACAGAAGGCATCACGTCTATTGGCGAAGCATTGTTCTACGACTTGCAAACGCTCAGTGAGGTGAACATTCCTGCAAGCATTACGGAGATACGTGCTCGTGCTTTTGAAGATTGCCGCAAGTTGAAAACCATACACTTTGCTGACAAGAGCCAACTGAAGACCATTGGCGACTGGGCGTTCTACAACTGTCACAACCTGCGCAGCCTGACGTTGCCCGAAGGACTGACTACAATTGGTGACGGTGCTTTTTATGGCTGTGCTTATCTTGCAGAATTGACTTTGCCGAGTACTACAACCAATGTTGCCGACAATGCTTTTGCCCTGTGTGGCAAGTTGCAGAAGATGCGCGTTAAAGCCACTACACCGCCAAGCATAGACCAACAGACCTTCGAAAGTGTCAGTCGCGACATCCCTGTTTATGTTCCTGCAGAATCCGTTGGGGCTTATCAGAGTGATATGTACTGGAAAGAGTTTAATATCCAATCGGATGCTACGGATACCGAGAACACGCTTGTTGATAATAACAGCAATACTATTCGCAAGATATTCCGCAGCAATCAAGTCTTGATACAGAGAGGCTCCAAGACCTACACCCTCACCGGCGTAGAGGTCAGGTAACAATGCTTAATGCGCAATGAGGGCTGCCCACACGGGCAGCCCTTTGTATATATCTGCTGTGCAATCACTTACAAAAGAAAAGTAACAAAAAGTGACAGAAAGTGACAAAAAGTATCGGAAAGTGACAAATAACGCCAAATCGCGACAGAAAGTGACGGAAAGTAACAAAAACGCTCAATGGCTTCGGCGGTTGTAGTATCTTTGCAACGTGATTTGAAGGAGCATACTTTTCAGAATACGATGTTTGCGTATTTTCAGAAAAAGCAGTACCTTTGTGCGTCCAACAGACAAGTAGAACTTAAAAACAACAATATATGAACAAACCTCTTTTAGTTTCATGTTTATCGCTTATGGCTTTGACAGCGTGCACTAAACAGCAAACGACGGGTATTCCGTTGAGTAATCTGGACACCACTGCGGTGGCGCAAAACGACTTCTATCAGTTCGCCTGCGGCGGCTGGATGAAGGAGAACCCGCTGCCTGCGGAGTACAGCCGCTTTGGCAGTTTCGACAAGTTGGCGCTCAATAACCTGGAGCAGGTCAACGGACTCATCACCGGCATCGCGGGGCAAAAGCACCCGCAGGGCTCCATTGCCCAGAAGATTGGGGATATGTACAACCTCGCCATGGATACCACACGCCGCAACTCGGAAGGCACCGCGGCTATCCAACCCACCCTCGACGAGATTGCTGCCGTCAGCAGCCCCGACCAATGGTCAGAGGTGCTCGGCAAGGCAATGGAATACGGCATCTGGGCTATGTACGTGGACGCGGATGCCATGAACTCCACCATGAATATCCTCAACGAGTGCCAGGCAGGCTTTGCCCTCGGCGAGAAAGAGTACTACCTCGACCAGGACGAGCACACGCAGATGATACGTGCCGAATACCTTAAATATATAGAGAAGATGTTCAACCTCTTCGGCATCGACAACGCCGCAGAGCGTGCACAGACCGTGCTCCGCCTCGAGACGCGCCTGGCCGCCGCAGCCCTCAACAATGTGGAACTGCGCGACCCCGTTGCCAACTACAACAAGATGTCCGTTGCCGACCTGCAGAACCTCGTGCCGCAAGTGGATTGGAACGTCTATTTTGCAGGCATGAACATCAGCCCCGACAGCCTGTCTGTAGGGCAGATTCGCCACTTGCAAGAGGCGGGTAAGATGCTGGCAAACGAGCCTCTGGAGGATATGAAGACCTTGTTCACATGGCAAGCCATCGACGGGTGCGCTTCTTACCTCACCGATGAGATATACACGGCATCGTTTGACTTCTACGGACGCATTCTGAGCGGCCGTCAGGAGCAGAGCCCGCTGTGGAAGCGCGCCGTAGGTATCGTCAATGGTACCCTGGGCGAGGCTGTCGGACAGATGTACGTGCAGAAGTACTTCCCTGAGGAGAACAAAGAGCGTATGCTTGCGCTGGTCAAGAACCTCCAGCACGCTCTCGGTGAGCGTATCGAGGCTCTCGAATGGATGTCCGACGAGACCAAGGAGAAGGCGATTGAGAAACTCAATGCCTTCACCATCAAGATTGGCTACCCCGACACATGGCGTGACTATACCGCCCTCAATATCGACCCGAACCTCACCTACTACGCCAACCTCCAACGCGCATCGAAGTTCGAGCAGGAATACAGCCTCAGTTTCCTCGGCAAGCCGGTGGACAAAGCCAAATGGTATATGACTCCGCAAACGGTGAATGCCTACTACAACCCGTCCAGCAACGAGATTTGCTTCCCCGCAGGTATCCTGCAATATCCGTTCTTCGACATGGCAGCGGACGATGCCTTCAACTATGGTGCTATCGGCGTAGTCATCGGACATGAGATGACCCACGGCTTCGACGACCAGGGCTGCCAGTTCGACAAGGACGGTAATCTCAACAACTGGTGGACAGCCGAGGACAAAGCGCGCTTCGATGCACGCACCAAGGTCATGGAGGAGTTCTTCAACAATATCGAGGTTGCCCCGGGCGTACACGCCAATGGTGCCTTCACGCTGGGTGAGAACATCGCCGACCACGGTGGACTGCAAGTATCGTTCCAAGCCTTCATGGAGAACGAAGCGGCTAAGCCTGAGAGCGAGCGTCTGAAGACGGTGGATGGCTTCACGCCCGAGCAGCGTTTCTTCTTGGCGTATGCCAACGTATGGGCAGGCAATATCCGCCCCGAGGAGATACTCCAGCGCACCAAGTCCGACCCTCACTCACTGGGCCGCTGGCGTGTGAATGGCGCACTCCCGCACATCAACGCATGGTACGACGCATGGCATGTCACCGAGGCTTCACCCCTCTACGTTGCCCCTGCCAACCGTGTATCTATCTGGTAATTTGTCTTTACTCCTTATTCCTTTCTCCTTACTCAAAATAACAAAGTTATGATTAAGCATATCGTATTTTTCCGCCTCCTCGACGAGGCGGAGGGGCATACCAAGATGGAGAATGCCCGAATCATCAAGGACGGGCTTTTGTCCTTGCGCGACAAGATTGATGTCTTGGTCAGCGAGGAGGTGGGTATCAATATCCCCAACTCCAAGAAGACCGACTACGACATCTGCCTTATCTGCGAGTTCCGCACGTGGGAGGATGTGGAGACCTACCAGAACCACCCCGAGCACCTCAAGGTGGCAGGCTATATCGCCAAGTGCCGCTCTGCCCGTGCTGCTGTGGACTACGAAGAATAAAACACATGATTAACCTTATAAAAATAAAAAAACGTATGAAGAAATTCACAAACGCTTTGATGTTGGGCGCAATCAGCATCGCTACGATGGTCGCTATGGCAAGTTGTGGCAATGATAAGGAACCTGAAAAGGTTATGGCTATTACTCCTATTGAGAAGATTGAGAACGGAAATTTTCACTTTTTAGACACTGTTATATTGAGTGTTACGGATGCTCCTATAGGGGGGGGGGTTACGTATCAATGTGATAATGAATGGGTTGCAGTACTATTTGGCGACACCTTGGTCGCATGGCATATCGGTGATGCTGTTATTACTGCTACTGTCGGTGATACGAAGGCGACGTATGCTATCAAAGTAACTGCCAACCCCGAGTACAATATGGCAACCGAACCCTTAACGGACTGCTATGGCATCTCTGCAAAGGAACTAAAAGACAGGAAAAACGAAACTCCGTTCCGTGAAACAATAAAAGACGGTACAGGTTCGATACTATATTTGCAGAATGCACAGACGGCTACTTACGAAATCTATGGATTCGAAAGTGATAAGTTAGATAAGAGTTCGTTGCAAGTTCAAGAATTGACGCAGGATATTGTGGATGGCTACGTTTATTTCCTTAGTGAGAGGTATATTCGTGTAACAGTTCAAGGTGATGAAAAGGGTGTGTATTATGCTGATTCTTTCAAGCCAGAAACTGCAACATTGCTTCTCCAACTGTTTTTTTCTAAGGATAATGATATTATGAGAATTGAATACCGTCCGTACTCTCACCCATCCAATGCTCCTGCTCCAAAAGCAGAGAAGAGACTTCTGCCTTTGTCTCTTTAATTATGGTAGTTCTTTGATTCTTTGACTGGTTAGCGCGCCTAATATGCGCGCTTAATTAGGTAATGAAGGGGGTGTCTAACAGGTTTAGCACTCTCTTTCTTTTCTGGGCTTCCTTTTTGGAGACAAGTGCGCGCTTGGATACTATGTTTTGGTGATGGGGGACGACGCGGCTCGCGTCGTTATGCGCCAACGGCGCACAAAGTGTCGTTGGAGGTGAAAGTAGGAGGACTGTGTAAAACTCCTTAAAGTCTTACATGACAAATTCTATTAACCGTTACATAGTTACTACTCTTAATTCGAGGTATTCTCGAATTAAGGTCTATAGGTCATTTTGCAGGCTGCGATGTAGTCTCATGTCCGATGAATAGGGCGTTACAGTCGATTCAAAAGGTTCAGACAAAATGAACAAGCGCGTTACGCACAGGACGGCAAGAGCTGTTATCTCCACCGAAAGGTACGAACAGTGGTACACAGCATTGATTTTTACCTGCCTTACTTGTTTACTTTCCAGCGTCCCGAATGTACAGGAATGCCCAATACAAACAACAAGATTGAAGGCACTTTTACTGACTTGAAAAAAGCGTTGAACAACCACACGGGAATGTCTCAGCAGAACAGGAAACGATTTATAAGCGGTTTTTTCTTGCAACGATTGAAATGATTTTCTCTACAACTTTCCGATGTTTCCATTACACTTCCGGTCTTCCGTCATTGCTGTTTTCTGACTACTACGCGGCTCCCCAAGCCGCATATTACGCAATCCCCAACGGAGAGATTTTTAGAGACAATTATTAACACCATTGACACAGCCTGCAAAATGACCTATAGAAACATACTAACAACTTTTCAGCCTGCAAAATGACTTATACGCCGAATTTTACATGTATCTGTATGTTGTTCTGTTCGTTTAGTTCTCATGTGCGGTGCAATTGATGTATTTTTATCTTGCTAATAATCATACGGTTATAAAGAAAATGCAATTTTTCTTCTGCCAAAGTGTAGTTTTTTGCCTATTTTTGCGTCTTATATATAGGAATGTATTTTGACAAGCAATGAAACGACAACAAGAGCAAAAACCATGAAAGTGACTAAAGAACAATTTCCACAACTGGTGGAGACATACAAAGGCACCATCTACAGCGTCTGCTATATGTTCTCGAAGGACAGCGACGAGGTGGCAGACCTGTTTCAGGAGGTGCTGATTAACCTGTGGCAAGGAATAGACTCCGTCAGGGACGATATGGCGGTGAAGACATGGGTGTATCGTGTTACGATGAATACGTGCGTGACCATTGACCGCGAGAAGAAAAAGCGCGGCGAGACGGTGCCGTTATCCATGGAGATGGATTATTTCGATGACAACAGCGACAAAGCGCACACGGCACAGATACAGGATCTATACGACCGTATCCAGTTGCTGGAGCCCGTGGACAGGGCTATCGTGCTGATGTGGCTCACCGATATGAGTTACGAGGAGATAGCCCGAATCGTAGGCATATCGGTGCAGAACGTGTCGGTGAAACTGGTGCGGATACGCGAGAAACTGAAGAAAATGTGAAACCCTTTACGAAGTGATTACTATGGACGAATTGCAAGAAATGAAAGCCCAAATGGCATTGCTCAACGAGCAGTTGAGTCACGAGAAGATTGTCACGGACCGTCTGTTGCGCGATGTGACGAGACGGCAGGTGGACAAGTGGAACAACGTGGCACGCAAAGATTGTATAGAGGCATTTATCGTGCTGTGCGGCACATATGTGTTCTACCTTATGAATTTCAGTTGGTGGTTTATCGGTGTCACGGTGGTTGTAGCGATAGTATGTATGTTATCCGCACTGGTACCGCTGCCGCGTATCAAGCGCGAGGCGATTGCAAGTGGTGACCTGCTGACAGTAGCGCGGCGGATGCGCACACAACGCAAATTGTATGAGCGGTGGATCGGTGTCCGCTTCATACTGGAAATAGGCTGGTTTATGTGGCTTATCTGCGAGATGATGCGGTGGTATCATTACACTGAACTTTGGTTCTATGTAGTTAGTTTCCTGATGTGGATACTGCTGGCAGCCTTCGCCATCACCAAAGAGCGTTGGCGTTATAAGGGCTACCTCCGCGATATGGACGAGGTGATAGCGCAGATAGAAGAATGATATGGTGTGTAAATGCAAGTCCTTTTTGGTTCTTTGACAAGACAACAAGGGACTGCCCGGATAATCGGCAGTCCCTTGACAGAAAGATAGCAAGTCGGAAAGGAATCAAGTATCCTTAGAGACTCAGCGATAATTGCATATTTAATATATACCCAATGTATGTTTGCCATACACCAGGTATATATTTCTACAAGTCTTCAGGGTCGGTGGTGTCGTCGGTGTCGGAGCCTGCCTGGCGGGCTTCGTCGGCGGCAGCACGGGCAGCCTGGAGAGCAGCGTACTCCTCGGCGTTGTGGACGGGGATGTTCTGGAACTCACGCAAGCCCGTACCCGCAGGGATAAGGTTACCGCAGATAACGTTCTCCTTCATACCGTCCAGATAGTCTATCTTGCCTTGGATAGCAGCTTCGTTGAGCACCTTGGTGGTCTCCTGGAAAGAAGCAGCGGATATGAAAGACTTGGTGCCGAGAGCGGCGCGGGTGATACCCTGGAGTATCTGACTTGCCGTAGCGCACATGGCATCGCGTGCCTCAACCAACTTCTTGTCGCGGCGGCGGAGACTGGAGTTCTCGTCGTGGAGACGGCGTGCCGTGACAATCTGACCTGCGCGAAGCGTCTCGCTGTCACCGGCATCGGTAACGACTTTCTTGCCCCAGATACGGTCGTTCTCGTCGAGGAAGTCGAGTTTGTCAACGATTTGCTTCTCGAGGAAGCGTGTATCGCCGGCGTCCTGTATTTCGACCTTGCGCATCATCTGACGCACAATAATCTCGAAGTGCTTGTCGTTGATTTCCACACCCTGCATACGGTAAACGGACTGGGCTTCGTTGACGATGTAGTCCTGTACGGCAGTAGGTCCCTGGATAGCCAGAATGTCGTCGGGCGTGATAGCACCATCGGACAGGGCAACACCTGCATGCACATAGTCGCCCTCCTGTACAAGGATTTGCTTACTCAACGGAATGAGATACGACTTGACCTCACCAAGACGCGATGTGATATTGAGTTCACGGTTACCACGTTTGATTTTGCCGAAGGAAACTTCGCCATCAATCTCAGCCACGATAGCAGGATTGGACGGATTGCGTGCCTCGAACAACTCGGTAACACGCGGGAGACCACCCGTGATATCACCTGCAGTACCGAAGGAACGTGTCTGCGTGAAGAGTGCGTCTCCGACTTTGACTTCCGCTCCGTCGGGGTGAACAAGCAACGCCTTCACAGGCAGGTTGTATGTACGAAGCACATTGCCTTCCTTATCGAGAATGAGGGCGGCAGGCATCTTGGTCTTATCCTTGGTCTCGGTGATGGTAACCTCTTTCTTACCAGTCTGCTCGTCGGTCTCGGTCTTGGCGGTAACGCCTTCGATAACATCCTGATACTGGATGGTACCGGCTTGCTCGATGATAAGGGCTGCCTTGTAAGGATCCCACTCGCAGACTTGCGTGCCCTTGTCATAGACCTGCCCCGGGGTGACGAAGAGTTTGGAAGCGTACGGTATATTGAACTGGGTGAGTACGACACCTGTCTTCTCGTCCATAAGACGCATCTCGTTAAGACGGCTGACAACGATGATGTCGCCTTCCTCGGTGGTGATGGTACGCATATCGTCGATTTCGATACGACCTGCCTGCGGGATAGCGTAGGTGTTCTGCGTAGCCGCGTTACCTGCGACACCACCCGAGTGGAAGGTACGGAGGGTCAACTGCGTACCCGGCTCACCGATAGCCTGTGCGGCTATGACACCGACCGCCTCGCCTTTCTGTACGAGTTGGCGGGTAGCGAGGTTACGTCCGTAGCACTTGGCGCAAACACCGTGTTTCGCCTCGCAAGTGAGTACGGAACGAATCTCAACGGCTTCGATACCGGCGTCTTCGATAGCCTGGCACTGTGCCTCGCGTATCTCCTCGCCTGCGGCAACGATGAGGTTGCCCTCGTTGTCGTGAATGTCATGCACACTGACACGTCCGAGGATACGCTGCGTGAGGGTAGCGACGACGTTGTCGTTCTGCTTGACGGCGCGTGCGGTCAAGCCACGGAGGGTACCGCAGTCCTCTTCGGTGATGATAACATCGTGCGATACATCGACGAGACGACGGGTAAGGTAACCTGCGTCGGCCGTCTTCAAAGCGGTATCGGCAAGACCCTTACGGGCACCGTGGGTGGAGATGAAGTACTCCAACACGCTCAAGCCTTCCTTGAAGTTAGACAGAATCGGGTTCTCGATAGTCTGACGACCTTCTGCGGCACCTGCCTTCTGGGGCTTAGCCATAAGACCACGCATACCAGCCAACTGCTTAATCTGCTGTTTGGAACCACGAGCACCAGAGTCCATCATCATATATACAGAGTTGAACCCTTGGTCAGCCTCCTTCATGTGCTTCATCAGCACTTCGGTAACCTGTGCATCGACATCGGTCCATGCACCGACTACCTTATTATAACGCTCGTTGTCGGTCATAAGACCTTCCATGTAGAGTTCGGTAACCTCTTCCACAGTCTGATTACCTTTGGCAACGAGTTCGTTCTTCTCCTCAGGGATAAGGATATCGTTGAGGTTGAAAGACAGACCTCCCTTGAACGCCATCTTGTAACCAAGGTTCTTGATGTCGTCGAGGAACTGGGCAGTACGAGCCACACCGCAGGTCTTGATGACATCGGCAATGATGTTCTTAACGGCTTTCTTGCCGAGGGTTACGTTCTGGTAGCCTACCTCTTCGGGTACGAAATGGTTAACCAACACGCGGCCCGGGGTAGTCTCTACAAGCGTGGTCTCGTGAGTACGCCCGTCGTGGATACGCACCTTGACGATGGCATGGATATCCGCTTTGCCCTCATTGAGTGCGATTTCGCACTCCTCGGGGGAGTAGAAGCAGAGCCCTTCGCCCTTGACACCCGTACGGGGCTTGGTGATATAGTAGAGACCGAGAATCATATCCTGCGAAGGTACGGTAATCGGGTTGCCGTTTGCGGGATCGAGAATGTTGTGCGAGCCGAGCATGAGCAGTTGCGCTTCAAGTACCGCCTCGTTGGACAGCGGAAGGTGAACTGCCATCTGGTCGCCATCGAAGTCAGCGTTGAAGCCAGCGCATGCAAGCGGGTGCAACTGGATAGCCTTACCCTCAATCATTCGCGGCTGGAAAGCCAGGATACCATGGCGGTGCAGTGTAGGAGCACGGTTGAGCAGTACGGGGTGACCCTCCATAACGTGCTCAAGAATATCGAAGATAACCGGGTCTTTGCGGTCGATGACCTTCTTTGCCGATTTAACAGTCTTGACGATACCACGCTCGATGAGTTTGCGAATGATAAACGGCTTGTAGAGTTCGGCAGCCATATCCTTGGGCAGACCGCACTCGTGCATCTTGAGTTCAGGACCAACGACGATAACGGAACGTGCGGAATAGTCAACACGCTTACCGAGCAAGTTCTGACGGAAACGTCCCTGTTTACCCTTCAACGAGTCGGAGAGGGATTTGAGAGGACGGTTAGCGTCGGACTTGATGGCTGTGGTCTTCTTGCTATTATCAAAGAGGGAGTCAACAGCCTCCTGGAGCATACGTTTCTCATTGCGAAGAATAACATCCGGCGCCTTAATCTCGACGAGTCGTTTGAGTCGGTTGTTACGAATGATAACGCGACGATAGAGGTCGTTGAGGTCCGAGGTAGCGAAACGTCCACCATCCAGCGGCACGAGCGGACGCAGTTCAGGCGGTGTAACTGGGATAACGCGGAGCACCATCCACTCGGGGCGGTTGCGTCCCTTGCTGGCACGGAAAGACTCTACCACCTGCAGGCGCTTGAGTGCTTCCGCCTTGCGCTGCATAGAGGTGTCGGTGTCGGCACGGTGGCGCAGTTCGTAACTGAGGGCATCGAGGTCGATGGTAGCAAGCATCTCTTCGACAGCCTCAGCACCCATCTTGGCAATGAACTTGTCAGGGTCGGAGTCGTCCAAGAGTTGGTTATCCTGCGGGAGACGGGCTATGAGTTCGTTGTACTCGTCCTCGTCAAGGAGCATGCGGTCTGCCACTATGTCATCACCAAGTTCCTGCCCAGCCAATACGCCGGCACGGATAACGATGTACTTCTCATAGTAGATGACGGACTCCAGTTTCTTGGTAGGCACGCCAAGGAGTGCCGCCATCTTGGACGGCAGTGAGCGGAGATACCAGATATGGGTAACGGGTACTACGAGTTTGATATGTCCCATACGCTCGCGGCGTACTTTCTTCTCTGTGACTTCGACACCGCAACGCTCGCAGACGATACCTTTGTAGCGAATGCGCTTGTACTTACCGCAATGGCACTCATAGTCCTTGGTAGGACCAAAGATGCGCTCGCAGAACAGACCGTCGCGCTCAGGCTTGTAGGTACGATAGTTGATGGTTTCAGGTTTGAGCACTTCGCCCGAACTGATACGCATGATTTCGTCGGGCGAAGCGAGCCCGATGGTGATGCGTGAGAAACCGTTTTTCTTATTATCTTGTTTGAAAGCCATATTCTTTACGTTTATTCCATTGTAATTGAGAGTGCAAGACCCTGCAGTTCGTGTAACAATACATTAAGCGACTCGGGAAGTCCGGGTGTGGGGAACGGTTCGCCCTTGACAATAGCCTCGTAGGTGCGTGCACGCCCAGTGACATCATCGGACTTGACGGTCAGAATCTCCTGCAGTACGTGAGCGGCACCGTGCGCTTCGAGCGCCCAAACCTCCATCTCACCGAAACGCTGACCACCGAACTGTGCTTTACCGCCCAAGGGTTGCTGCGTGATAAGGCTGTACGGACCAATAGAACGAGCGTGCATCTTGTCGTCAACCATGTGCCCTAACTTCATGAAGTAAGTAACTCCGACAGTAGCCATCTGGTCGAACGGTTCGCCTGTACCACCGTCGTAGAGTTGTGTCTTGCCGGCACGCGGGAGTCCTGCCTTGTCGGTCCACTCGTTGAGCGAATCAAGTGTACAACCGTCGAAGATAGGCGTAGCGAACTTAACGCCCAACTCGCGTCCCGCCCAACCGAGGACAGCCTCGAATATCTGACCGATGTTCATACGAGAAGGCACACCCAGCGGGTTGAGGACGATATCGACAGGCGTTCCGTCCGCCAAGAACGGCATATCCTCTACGCGGACAATCTTGGAAACGATACCCTTGTTACCGTGACGACCTGCCATCTTGTCGCCGACGCGAATCTTACGCTTCTTGGCAATGTACACCTTCGCCATCTGGATGATACCGTTAGGCAGTTCGTCGCCGATGGTAAGGTTGAACTTCTCGCGTTTGAGTTGTGCATCGAGTTCTTTGTACTTGGCAATGTAGTTCATGATGCAGCGTTCAACGAGGTCGTTGATGTGTGCGTCATTGGTCCAGCCAGCCAACATAACCGATGTATAGTCGATTTGCATGAGGCGTTCGCGGGTGAAGGAGAGCCCTTTGGCAATGATGTCGGACTTGACATAATCCACAACGCCTGCGGACTGTTTGCCTTCGAGCAACTTGACGAGTTTCTCGACAAGAATCTTCTTGAGTTGTTCAGCCTTTGCCTCGAACTCTGCGTCGAACTTAGCGAGCGTCTCCTTGTCCTCCATCTTCTGCTTGCGGTCTTTGAGTGCCTTGGCATAGAGTTGGCGGTCGATAACCACGCCGCTGAGTGACGGACTGGCTTTGAGAGAAGCGTCCTTGACATCCCCAGCCTTGTCGCCGAAGATAGCCTTGAGCAGTTTCTCCTCAGGCGAGGGGTCGGACTCGCCCTTCGGGGTGATTTTACCGATGATGATGTCGCCCGGCTGAATGTGTGCGCCGATACGAATGATACCGTTCTCATCCAAATCCTTGGTAGCGTCTTCACTGATGTTCGGGATATCGGATGTGAACTCCTCCATACCGCGCTTGGTCTCACGAACCTCCAGCAGTTGCTCAACAACGTGAACGGAAGTGAACATATCCTCACGCACAATGCGCTCGCTGAGGACAATGGCGTCCTCGTAGTTGTAACCCTTCCAAGGAATGTAGGCTACCTTGAGGTTCTTACCGAGTGCCAACTCGCCATTCTCGGTGGCATAGCCTTCGGAGAGTATGTCGCCCTTCTCCACACGGTCGCCCTTGCGTACGATAGGACGGAGGTCGATGGTGGTGTTCTGGTTGGTCTTCTGGCACTTAGGCAGTTTGTATTCCTTCTCTGCGGGGTCGAAAGAGATGAACTCTTCCTCGTCCGTGCGGTCGTATTGGATACGAATCCTGTCGGCATCGACATAAGTGACAGTACCTGCTCCCTCCGCCGTGATTTGGGTGCGGGAGTCCTGTACGAGTTGTGCCTCGATGCCGGTACCTACGATAGGTGCTTCGTTGTGGAGCAACGGAACCGCCTGGCGCATCATGTTGGAGCCCATCAATGCACGGTTGGCATCGTCGTGCTCAAGGAACGGAATAAGCGCCGCTGCGATAGACGCAATCTGCGACGGCGACACGTCCATAAGGTCGATTTGGTCGGGTCCCACTATAGGGAAGTCCGCCTCATAACGTGCCTTGACTTTGTCGCGGATGAACTTGCCGTTCTCGTCGAGGGGTGCGTTACCTTGTGCTACAGTGGACTGCTCCTCGTCCTCGGCGGTGTAGTAGACTACATGGTCGTTGTCGAGGTCCACGACACCGTTCTCCACCTTGCGGTAGGGGGTTTCGATGAAGCCAAGGTTATTGATTTTCGCATATATACAAAGCGAAGATATAAGTCCGATGTTCGGTCCTTCAGGTGTCTCAATAGGGCAGAGTCGGCCATAGTGCGTGTAGTGGACGTCTCGTACCTCGAATCCCGCACGGTCACGGCTCAAGCCGCCAGGACCGAGTGCAGACATACGACGCTTGTGGGTAATCTCCGCGAGCGGGTTCTGCTGGTCCATGAACTGGGAGAGCGCATTGGTACCGAAATAGGAGTTGATGACACTGGAAATGGCTTTGGCGTTGATAAGGTCGGTCGGCGTAAAGACCTCGGTATCACGCACGTTCATACGCTCGCGGATGGTGCGCGCCATACGTGCGAGACCGATACCGAACTGGTTGTAGAGTTGTTCGCCTACGGTACGCACACGACGATTGGAGAGGTGGTCGATATCATCGACTTCGGCATTGGAGTTGATGAGTTGCACCAGGTATTTGATAATCTCAATCATGTCCTCCTTGGTGAGCGTGCGCGTCTCCATAGGAATGGACATATTGAGTTTGCGGTTGATGCGGTAGCGTCCCACTTCGCCAAGGTCGTATCGCTTGTCGGAGAAGAAGAGGTTCTGGATAACCTCGCGTGCGGTGGCATCATCGGCAGGCTCGGCGTTGCGGAGTTGGCGATAGATGTACAACACCGCCTCCTTCTCGGAGTGCGACGGGTCTTTCTGGAGGGTGTTGAAGATGATGGAATACTCCGCCTCGTTCGCCTCCTCTTTGTGCAGAAGGATGGTCTTGACACCCGATTCGAGAATGGTGTCGCACATCTCCTGTGTGAGCACGGTCTCGCGTTCGATGATGACCTCGTTACGCTCGATAGTTACGACCTCGCCCGTGTCCTCGTCCACGAAATCCTCGGTCCAAGCCTTGAGGACGTTACCTGCGAGGGTACGCCCTACGATGCCGTCGAGGTTCTCTTTGGTGCACTTAATCTCTTCCGCCAGTCCGAAGCAATCGAGGATGTCCTTATCGCTCTCGAACCCGATGGCACGGAGAAGGGTGGTGACGGGCAATTTCTTCTTACGGTCGATGTAAGCATACATGACACGGTTGATGTCGGTAGCGAACTCAATCCACGACCCGCGGAAGGGGATTATACGTGCGGAGTAGAGTTTGGTACCATTGGAGTGCATGGAGGTGCCGAAGAAGACACCCGGGGAACGGTGTAACTGGCTGACAACCACGCGTTCGGCGCCGTTGATTACGAAGGTGCCTTTGGGTGTCATGTAGGGGATTGTGCCCAGGAACACGTCTTGCATCACCGGCTCGAAGTCCTCGTGGTCGGGGTCGGTGCAGGTGAGGAACAGTTTCGCCTTGAGCGGCACGCTGTAGGTGAGTCCACGACGAATGCACTCCTCGATAGAATAGCGCGGAGGGTCGATGTGGTAGTCGAGGAACTCGAGGTTGAAGTTGTTTCGAGTGTCCTGAATGGGGAAGTTCTCCGAGAACACTTTGTAGAGTCCCTCTGTGTGGCGCACTTCCGGAGTAGAGTCCATCTGGAAGAATTCGCGGAAGGATTTCAATTGGATATCCAGAAAATCAGGATACGGCATCTGCTGTTGCATTGCCGAGAAGTTGATTCTCTGTGTTTTCTGTTGTTTAGCCATTTATTTATGTAGATGGGTTTATATTATTCAATCGTCAAACTATTGGTAACAAATTATTTAGACCTAAATAGATGATTCGGTGAATTATCCTTTCTTAACCTGAATCGCAGTGAAATTACCGATATTTAACCGATTTTTAACATCCTCGTATATTCAGAGAAAAAGGTTTAGACCCCGTTACGGGATCTAAACCTAACACCTTACAGGTAGGGTTATTACTTGAGTTCAACCTCAGCGCCAACCTCCTCAAGAGCCTTCTTGAGAGCCTCAGCAGCAGCCTTGTCAAGACCTTCCTTAACGGTAGCAGGAGCAGCGTCAACGATGTCCTTAGCCTCTTTCAGGCCGAGACCGGTTTGCTCCTTAACAGTCTTAACGACTTGGAGTTTTTGTGCGCCAGCAGCCTTGAGGACTACGTCGAACGAAGTCTTCTCTTCAGCAGCGGGTGCTGCGTCAGCAGCGGGACCAGCAGCAACTGCTACTGCAGCAGCAGCGGGTTCGATACCATACTCGTCTTTCAGGATTTGAGCGAGTTCGTTTACTTCCTTAACCGTGAGGTTAACCAATTGTTCAGCAAAAGCTTTCAGATCTGCCATTGTTGTATAATTTTAAGTAGTTTATTTTATTATTAAGTTATTTTTCATACCTTATCCATTCGCTATGGGTTGCTCATCCCTTGCGTATCCCTTGCTAAAAGGTTGCAGTTTGGAGCGATGTTAAAACGAATAAATGTCGGCATGTTTGCTGATTACTCAGCGCGTTCTCCCAGCGTTTTGAGGACGCCGTGGATGGTGTTACCTCCGGACTGGAGTGCAGAAACGACATTCTTAGCAGGTGATTGCAGGAGTGCAACGAGGTCTGCGATGAGTTCGTTCTTGGACTTGACGGTGGAGAGGAACTCGAGGTTCTGGGGACCTACGTAGATGGTTTCCTCTACGTAAGCGGCCTTCAACTGGGGTTTAGCCTCGCCAGTCTTGTCGCCCTTGGTGAACTCCTTAATCAGTTTAGCGGGAGCGTTGCCGATGTTGGAGAGCATGAGGGCGGTGTTACCCTTGAGAGCAGCGCAGATTTGCTCGTCGATGCCACGTGCCTCGAGTGCCTTGTGGAGCAAGGTATTCTTGGCAACCAGGAGTTTGATGTCCTGTTTGAAGCATGCGCGACGGAGAGCACTGGTCTTCTCGGCGTTCAACCCCTCGATATTGGTGAGGTAGAAGTGGGAGTATTGACCGAGTTGCTCCTGCAACTCTGCGATGATGGCGGTTTTATCTTCCTTCTTCATAATAACTGTCTTGGATTAAATGATTACTCAATGGATTTGGGGTCAATCTTAATGCCCTGACTCATCGTACTGGAAAGATAAATGCTCTTGATATAGGTACCTTTGCTGACAGCGGGTTTGAGTTTGACAAGGGTCTGGATGAACTCGTTGGCGTTCTCTGCGATAGCCTCGGCGGTGAAGGAAACCTTACCGATGGAGGTATGCACGATACCGAACTTGTCGACCTTGAAGTCAATCTTACCCTGCTTAACCTCCTTGACAGCCTTAGCGACGTCGGGAGTAACAGTACCTGATTTGGGGTTAGGCATCAAGCCACGGGGACCAAGGACACGTCCGAGAGCACCAATCTTGCCCATGATTTGGGGCATGGTGATGATGACGTCGATGTCGGTCCAACCACCTTTAATCTTCTCAATGTACTCGTCGAGACCTACGTAGTCGGCACCAGCCTCTTTGGCAGCAGCCTCCTGGTCGGGAGTACACAATGCGAGTACGCGAACCTGTTTACCGGTTCCGTTGGGGAGACTTACCACGCCGCGCACCATCTGGTTAGCCTTGCGGGGGTCCACACCGAGGCGGACATCAATGTCCACACTGGCGTCGAACTTGGTGGTCGTAATCTCTTTGACGAGAGCGGCAGCCTCGGCTACCGTGTAGAGTTTACCTGCTTCAATCTTCTCTGCAGCAAGTTTCTGATTCTTTGTCAATTTTGCCATAATGATTGAAGTTTAATTATTTAACGGTAATACCCATACTACGTGCCGTACCTTTGACCATCTTGTAGGCGCTTTCTACGGTAAAGCAGTTCAAATCGACCATCTTATCCTCGGCAATCTGTCGGCACTGGTCCTCGGAGATGTTAGCCACTTTCTTACGGTTGGGCTCAGCCGAACCGGACTTGATTTTGGCAGCCTCGAGGAGTTGCACAGCAACAGGAGGAGTCTTAACGATAAAATCGAACGATTTGTCAGTGTAAACAGTGATAACAACAGGCAAAACCTTACCTGCCTTATCCTGCGTTCTGGCATTGAATTGTTTGCAGAACTCCATGATGTTCACACCCTTGGAACCCAGTGCAGGTCCCACCGGGGGCGAAGGATTGGCCGCGCCACCCTTGATCTGGAGTTTGATAAATCCAGCAATTTCTTTAGCCATAATTAGTTAGTTTTACTTTGTTAATAGTTTTGACCTCAAGCGGATACGCGGTATCCTCGGTCGGTTGATAAATGAAACTATCGAGTAGTACAACGGCCTGTAACGGGTGCCTCCTACTCTTTTGCTACCTGATCGAAGCTCAACTCGAGGGGCGTCTGCCTATCGAAGATAGTGACCACCACTTTGAGTTTGCGTTTGTCGGCAGCGACCTCGTTGATGACACCTTCGAAGCCGTTGAACGGTCCGTCGGTGACTTTGACGTGTTCGCCCACCAGATACGTTTCGTCGAGAATGCTCTCCCCTGCGGTCTCGTCGGCAGTACCCATAATCTTGTTGATTTCGGATTGGGGCACCGGTGCCGGCTTAGTGGAAGCCTTGCCGTCACTGAGAAAACCGAGCACGTTGGGGATGTTGCGAAGCAGCGGGTAGCATTCGTCGGTGAGGTTGCACTCAACGAGCACGTACCCCGGAAGGAGGTTGCGCTCTTTGATGACACGCTTACCGCCGCGCAGGCTCACTACCTTCTCGGTGGGAATCAATACTTGCGACACATACTCCTTGAAGAGCGTAGAGGTGACCAAGGCTCCTTCGATATACTCTTTGACCTTGTTCTCCTTGCCGCTAATCGAGCGGAGGACGTACCACTTATAGTTACCTTCAGCCATATCCAAGTTCTGATTAGAGAGATTAGAACAGGCCGTAGATGAACGTCATGATTGACTCGAAGCACCAGTCCATCAGCCAGACAATCAGCGCCAGTATAATGGAAGCAATCAACACCAGCACTGCGCTTTGTGACAACTCCTTACGAGTAGGCCAACTTACCTTGTGGACCAACTCGTCGTAGGACTCTTTTACATTATCAACGAACTTCATATCAGTAGTTATTTCTTTGTTGTTCTTTATTCACGCCAACAATCCGGCTCCTGCGGAAAACAGAAGTCAGATTGGAAGCTATTTGTAACAGCACGGAAGGCAGGAATCGAACCCACATTGACGGTTTTGGAGACCGCTCTCCTACCATTGGAGGACTTCCGTCGTCAGAACCGGCTTGCGACAAAGAAATTCGCGCAGCGAATTTGGGTCGCCGCCGTTCTTCCTCTCACAATTACCAATCTGCGCTTGCGCTTGATTGCTGATTTTGGTTTGCCGACTACGTCGGCGGGAATTTCCGACCTGCGGTCGGGGTATCTCTCTCCGTTGAGCAGCGAGGCTTGCGCCTCACCGCTCAGTCGAGAGATATTATAGATTGAGATTAGTCAATCAGTTTGGTAATCTGACCAGAACCTACGGTACGACCACCCTCACGGATAGCGAAACGCAGACCCTCGGAGCATGCTACCGGGTAAATCAACTTAACCTGGATTTCCAAGTTGTCGCCCGGCATTACCATCTCAGTGCCTTCCGGAAGAGTAATCTCACCGGTAACGTCCATCGTACGGATGTAGAACTGAGGACGATAGTGGTTGTGGAACGGAGTGTGACGTCCACCTTCCTCTTTCTTCAGGATATAAACCGAAGCCTTGAACTCGCTGTAAGGTTTAACAACACCCGGGTGGGTGATAACCATACCACGGCGAACCTCGTCTTTATCGATACCACGAAGCAACAGACCTACGTTGTCACCAGCCTCACCTTCGTCGAGCAACTTACGGAACATCTCAACGCCGGTTACAACCGATTTCTTGCCGTCTGCACCCAGACCAATCAACTGAACTTCGTCACCAACCTTAACAACACCGGTCTCGATACGGCCCGTAGCAACGGTACCACGACCTGTGATAGAGAATACGTCCTCAACAGGCATCAAGAAAGGTTTGTCAACGGCACGTGTAGGCAGTTGGATCCAATTGTCAACAGCATCCATCAACTCCATAATTTTCTCCTCCCACTCAGGCACACCGTTCAATGCACCAAGAGCAGAACCACGGATAACAGGAGTATTGTCGCCATCGAAATCATAGAAAGAGAGCAACTCACGCATCTCCATCTCAACGAGATCAAGCATTTCAGGGTCGTCCACAAGGTCGCACTTGTTCATAAATACAACCAAACGCGGAACGTTCACTTGGCGAGCCAACAGGATGTGCTCACGAGTTTGGGGCATAGGACCATCAGTAGCAGCAACTACGATGATAGCACCATCCATCTGAGCAGCACCAGTAACCATGTTCTTTACATAGTCAGCGTGCCCCGGGCAGTCAACGTGTGCATAGTGACGGGTAGCGGTTTGATACTCAACGTGAGCGGTATTGATAGTGATACCACGCTCTTTCTCCTCGGGAGCGTTGTCGATAGAGTCGAACGAACGCAACTCAGAGAGACCTTTCTTAGCCAGCACGGTGGTGATGGCAGCGGTCAAAGTAGTTTTACCGTGATCGACGTGACCAATAGTACCAATGTTCACGTGCGGTTTGGAACGGTCAAATTTTTCTTTTGCCATAATTCTAGAATTTAGATATTAACGTTAATACTAATTTAAATCTTCTTTCTTACAAAGCCTTTCTACAAAGCACAATACTCCCTATATAGTCGGAAGTATCGTTACCAAGCAGTCTTTGGAGCTGATGGCGGGAGTTGAACCCGCGACCTCATCCTTACCAAGGATGCGCTCTACCACTGAGCTACATTAGCATACGGAGTATCTAAAAGTGCTCCGTTTTAGCACAAAAATGGAGCGGAAAACGGGACTCAAACCCGCGACCCCCAGCTTGGAAGGCTAGTGCTCTATCGACTGAGCTATTTCCGCAGATGTCCGCTTCCGCGCGTATATACAATGTGTGGGTGCGGATGGATTCGAACCACCGAAGTCGAGAGACAGCAGATTTACAGTCTGCCCCATTTGGCCACTCTGGAACACACCCCATCGCGTTCGCGTGCAAGCCCCTAAAGAATGATTGCTATCGCAACCATCGGGCGACTTGCCGCTCCGCTCTTTGCAAAAACGAGCCGTTTTTACAAGACCTTGATTTATAGTCTCAAGGTTGACTATGGATATTTCAAAGACCTCACACCTTTTGAGCCTCTAGTCGGACTCGAACCAACGACCGCTGGATTACAAATCTAGTGCTCTACCAACTGAGCTATAGAGGCGTTTGCTTTCCAACTCGCGTCGCATTCCTGCGCCTGCAACCGAATCGTGGCAACCACTCCTCGCTGCATTTGGCGGAAAAGCGGTGCAAAGGTACTGCTTTTTTCGGAACCTGCAAAATAAATCGCAAAAAAAATGTGTTTTTCGTGTATTTCTATCACAGAATATGTGTAAAAATCCCGAAAAACAAGCCAAAAACAAAGGAATAATTCCCGAAATAGGCATATAAAACAATATTCTTTTTCCCGAAGCTATTGCATATTTCATAGATTTATAGTACTTTTGCCGTGTTATTAGGAATAGTCGTTTTTAGTATCGTAATATGTTATATCGTAAATTTTCGCAACACATAGAGGAGTTTCTGCGACAGGAACCGCAGAAGATATTGTTGGTGAATGGGGCGCGACAGATAGGTAAGTCGTATATTATCCGCTACGTTGGGAAGAAAATATTTCCCAATTATGTAGAGATTAACCTCAAAGAAGATCAAGAGGGAGCAGGCATTTTTGCATCGGTACACAGCACACAAGATTTCTATCTGCAATTAGGTGCCATTGCCGGTAATAAATTGGGGAAGAAGGAAGATACACTCGTTTTCTTGGACGAGATACAGAGTTATCCACACCTGATGACGTTGCTCAAGTTCCTCAACCAAGAGCAACGCTATACCTATATCGCCAGCGGTTCGCAACTGGGTGTGGCGTTGTCGCAGACGCCGTCCGTACCATTAGGCAGTATCTCCGTGGAGCAGATGTATCCGCTGGACTTCGAGGAGTTTTTGTTGGCAACGGGGTGTGCGCAAGAGACAATAGACGGCGTGCGAATGGCTTTTGAGAAACGCGAATCGCTCAATGAATCGCTACACAACTATATGCTGCAGCAGTTTAAGATATATTTGTTGGTGGGGGGACTGCCGGAGGCTGTGAACAAGTTTATCGAGACGCGCAACATGACCTTTGTCAGGCGTATTCAGCGCGACATCATTAACCTCTATCGTATTGACGCCTCACAATATGAGCAGGCAAAGAAATTGGTTATTCGCAGGATATACGACCTTATTCCATCGAACATGGAGAATAAGAAAAAGCGTATCGTCGTCAGTCGTATTGATGACAAAAAGGGGCATGTGCAATTCAGCGACTATGAAAACGAGTTTGAGTATCTGACCAATTCCGGCATCGCATTGGGCGTGCAGGCTATCAGTAATCCTCGTTTTCCGCTGTTGGAGTCGGAGTCGAAATCGCTTATCAAACTATACATGAACGATGTCGGGCTGCTGACGAACCTGCTGTATGCGGATAATATCAATGCCGTGTTGCGGGATGAACGCAGTGTCAATCTCGGTTCCGTGTATGAATCGGTGGTGGCACAGGAACTGCAGGCACACGGGTTTGATTTGAGGTATTATGACAACAAGCAACGGGGCGAGGTGGACTTCCTGATTGATGACTATAGCCGATTGTCGGTCTTGCCATTGGAGGTGAAATCAGGGAAAGACTACACCGTTCATAGTGCTTTGACGCACTTTGTCTCCACTGCCGACTATCATATTGCCGAGGGGATAGTGCTCTCTAATGCACGTGAGGTGCAGCGGAAAGGCAACATAAGTTATCTGCCGATATACGATGTGATGTTTTTCGGGAAATCGGACGATGATGCTGCGGTGATTATTCCTAAGATAGAGTTATAGGGATTTGGAAACACATTTGCATATTGATACACGCCGCCACATGCGGTTCAGTTCTTCCACGGAGCGGACTTTGCAGGCTTTGCTCTTGCGTGATTTTCCCCGCGAAGAGGCGGAACAACTGTGGCAACGGCTCTGCCGCATCTATGAGGGTTACTTGACTGACCTCCCTTACACGGGCGGGAAGAGCAACCCGATGTGGGACGATTTGTATGATTCTCTGGCGGTGTTCGCTTACTATGAAGTATTGCCCCAAAAGCCGACCTTGGAGCAGTTTGAGCAGGTAGTGGCACAGAATTTCAACCGTGTGCATGCCCCCTCATGGCTGCGTTTCGGTACGGGTACTATACGCTTTTGTGTACGGTTCATTGGTCGTGTGATGGGGCGCAACCTCAACCGGCACCATGCTGATGGTTCGTGGGGCAATTGCTGGGGTATAGGTACGCCCGATGATTTGGATAATCTGCCCGGCATGCAGTTGCGTGGTTGTCCGATTGCGGATTTTGCCCGCAAGCATGGGTATGCACACCTGATGCCTGCCATGTGCAATCCTGACTTTGAAGGTATGGCAAATATGCATATCCACTTGGTGCGTCCGCGTACGGTCTCCATGGGCTATCCTTCCTGCGACTACTATTTCACGCCTTTGGGCTCCCCCGAGGCGGAGCGTTATCCTGTCAGAAAAACTCCAGAAGGTTTTCTTGTGAATGGAGACGGCAAAGACTGAACCTTTCTCTTTTCTGTTGCTTTTTGCATATATCGAATGTTTATCGTAACTTTGCAGCGATAAAAGGCAATAAATTAGAAGGTATTATGGATAATGTGTTGAATGCTGAATTTTTGAGAGACCTTAGTTACATTGTGGAGGACGAGAACATGATGCGGAAACTTTCGGCGTATGCCCGTCGCCTGTTGGCAACGAAGGCGGATGAGACGCTGATGAGCAAAGAAGAGTTCATAAACCACATAAAGACAGCAGAGAATGGGGCTACATACACCATGCTACAAGGGGAATCGCTGGATGAGTTGCTAAAGCGAGTTAGACCATGGTTGTTAAAGTAATAGCCAACCAAAATAACAGACATACTCTCCTTGCCTCGGGAGATAAAACATGAGGTACGTCTCTGCTGGCAGACGATAAAAACAGTCAGCAAAGCAAAGACCCATGCGGTGGCTTTCAGTGACGGATACAGCGGTGTTCCGAGAAGGTGGTTGGGTGGGCTTTGTAACATAAAAGCGTTTGGCTGCTTTCATGGTTCCCCACAAAAGTGTGCTGAATGCAAAAGCGTTTACTAACGCTTGCAAATCGACCATTGAAACCTGAGAAATTTCAACAAGTCATTCGATAGCAAGACATTAGTAGATGCTCATGGGTATATTCTATACACACACCTTATGTTCTATAGGGTGGTGTGTGGTTGAATATATGCGCGTGGGTTTCTGCAAGTTTTTTCGATGACACGGTTTTCTCAGGACCACAATGGCGGATTTACTTAACGGAAGTCCGCGTTTTTTGTGTGCCTATATGCGAACTATATATAATAAAAAACGGAGAAAGTCGATAGCCGAATAACAAAGTGGAGACAAAACAAATAGCTTCAGAATGAGAACAAAAGTTATCTCTTTGAGTATTGCTCTGCTGATAGGAATGTCAGCATGGGCAGATGATGTATGGAACTGCAATGTTTATGAAGATTGCAGCAAAAATGTTCAAACTATAGATATACCTATCACTGGTCAGGAAAATGGGTATATGTGGGTCGAACTCGGTCTTCCTAGCGGTGTAAAATGGGCTTCCTGTAACGTGGGTGCAACTACGCCCGAAGATTTCGGAAACTACTATGCTTGGGGTGAGGTATTGCCGAAAGAGGAGTACACATCGGATACCTACAAGTATGCCAATGGATATAAATACACAAAATATTGTATAGATGCAAGTTACGGTGATGAGGGTTTTACCGATGGTAAGACTACCTTAGAACTGGAAAACGATGCCGCTCACGTGAACAGGGGAGGCAGTTGGCGTATGCCGACTGTAGCCGAATGGTCAGAATTGATAGACAATTGCATATGGACATGGACAACACAAAACGGTGTCAAGGGTTACGTAGTAACAAGCAAGGCGAATAACAACTCTATCTTCCTCCCCGCTGCGGGCGGTCGCTATGACACATACTGCTATGGCGACAGCGTTAATGGCTATTACTGGTTTTCGTCTCTTAACATTTCGGAAACGGGACACGCGTGGCGCCTCAATTTCAATTCGGACAATGTGAGCAAAGACGATACCTATCGTCATGATGGTCTGCCGGTGCGCCCCGTTTGTCAATCAGTCTCGGGACGATGCGGGAATGACCTCTATTGGCAATATGCAGGGCATACACTCACTATCTCAGGTACGGGGGCGATGTACGATTACAATGGAAGCAATATGCCGTGGCTTTTGTTCCGCGATACCACTGACGCGGTTGTGCTGGAGTCGGGTATTACGCATATCGGCAATAATGCATTCAATGGCTTTGTGAAACTTGGCAAGATAGAGTTGCCGAGTACCTTGACCTCTATAGGAGCGAATGCCTTTGCAGGTTGCCGCAAGTTGTATGACATCTACGCTTACCCCATCGAACCGCCTGTAGCAGACAACAGTTCGTTTGCCAACTACAATGTGAATCTGTACGTGCCGTGCGACAATCTGCGTGATTACCAGATGGATGCGGTGTTCGGGTCATTCAAATACATCCAATGCATGAGCACCACCGGCACAGAGGAGGTGCAGACGGACATTACTACTGACCATGCCGCACAAAAGGTGTTCCGCGATGGGCAAGTATATATCCTGCGCGAAGGTGTACTCTACACCCTCACTGGCATAGAGGTGAAGTAGGAGACCTGCCTAATGACCTTCACAACCCCTCCAAAGGAGGGGCTCGATGATAATAGGCGAGAGACGTGAAGCGTAAGGTTGGCACGCGTAGCACACTGAGTGCCGTAGCGACATAAAACCCCTGCGGGTTGAGTAGAACTCCTTACCGGCTTGCGTCGTACAACAGTCCCCGTAAGGAGGGGGCTCAATAAAAGAATAGGGGCTGCTCGTGTGGGTAGCCCCTATTCTTTTTGCCTGTCATTTGTATATGTATTTATTACCCCCTATACACAAAATAACTGCTGAAAATGTGTAAGATATCACATTATTTGGACTTATTTTCAACCTAAAATAACAGTTGCAACTGCTTTTCGTTTTGAACGGACGGCTACGCCGTATTATTACCAATTGGTTCGTAAAATCACAAGCATACCAATCCGCCAGATATTATGATATTTGGCGGTTGTAATCGCTGAATATTATAATATTTGGCGGTTACGTCCGCCAAATATGCACTTTTGCTTGCATATACAGAAAATAACCTGTACCTTTGCAGCAAAAATCAAGGGCTATGATACAGCGGAAACTACTATCAGTATTGCAAGAACAAATGCACAAGGGGAAAGCCATCGTTCTGATTGGTGCCCGACAGACAGGAAAGACTACCCTGCTAAAAGAAGTCATCAACGACCGAGAGTATAGCCTGTGGCTCAATGCGGACGACATGGAAATCCGAGATATGGTGCAAAACCTCACCCTATCGCGCCTGCAGAGTATGTTCGGGCGTTACCGATACATCGTGATAGACGAGGCACAACGTATCGAAAACATCGGCATACAACTGAAACTAATCACTGACAATATGCCTGATGTGCAATTGTTGGTCACCGGCAGTTCCGCCTTGGAGATTGCCAACCGTGTCAATGAGCCGTTGACGGGCAGAAAATATGAGTACAAACTTTATCCGCTATCCTTTGACGAATTGCAGGCTCATTTCGGTTTGATAGAAGAGCGCACCAAACTTCCTCTGCGTCTGGTGTATGGTGCCTACCCCGATGTGGTTTGCCACCCGGGTGAGGAGAAGACTATCCTTGCTCCGTTAGCCGACAGTTACCTGTACAAAGATGTGCTGCAATGGGAGCGTATCAAGAAGCCCGACAAACTGCTCAAACTGCTGCAAGCCCTTGCCTACCAAATGGGCAGCGAAGTGAGTTACAACGAGTTGGCACAGATAGTGGGATTAGACAAGGAGACTATCAGCATCTATATCATCCTGTTGGAGCAGGCACAAGTTATCTTCCGCTTGGGCTCTTTCAGCAGGAACCTGCGCAACGAACTCAAGTTCGCCCGCAAGGTGTATTTCTATGACAATGGCATACGCAATGCGCTGATTAACAACTTTGCAGACATAGCAATACGTCAGGATGTCGGGGCACTATGGGAGAACTACCTCATTAGCGAGCGTCTCAAGCGCAACCAGTACAAGGGGCTATACGTGAATACCTACTTCTGGCGCACTACGCAGATGCAGGAGATAGACTACATCGAGGAGTACGACGGCAAGATGTATGCCTTTGAGTTCAAATGGAATCCGAGAAAGACTGCCAAGCAAAACCCGACTTTCCGCAAAGCCTATCCCGATGCGGAGATACAGACCATTACTACGGACAACTATATTGATTTCTTGCTATAGCACACGTGGCGCAAGTCTGTGGTATGCAATACGGCTATTTATCTGTCTGATGGTTCTCTTGTCGGGCTAAGAGTTTGTCTATCTTGTCGTTGAGTTCGCGCGATTGCGCATCAAGTTTGTCGTTGAGTTCTTTGACCTGTTTCTCGAGGTCGTCGTTGTTGTCGCTGACCATAGCATCTACAAAAATGGCGTTGACCAATGACAAGCCGATGATACTGCATATTATCAACAACACACTGAAATACAGACGTACCCAACGTGCCGTGACGATAGAGGAGCCTTCGGCGATGGTGTCGGGTATCTCATTCCACCCCTCGCCTGTACAGATACGGAAGATGGCATAGATGCTGTCGATAGGTGTGGCGAAGTACTCGGGTGCCGAGTCTCGGAACAAAGCACACGACACCAACGCCACAATCAGAATCAGCACAATAAACCCAGCAAACACACCATAACTGTCGCGTATGGCTTTGCCGAAGTTCCTGGCGATAGTGGAGAAGTTGGGGAAGATATGGATAATCCGGAAGAAACGCAACACGCGTAACAACCTAAGCACCAGCAAGACAGACAGATTGCCTATCATACCCGCGGGCACAAAGAATGCTACCAGCGAGGGCAGCGATAGGATAACCAAAACACCGTCCAAGCGGTTCCATCCGTCACGCCAATAGCCCTTGAAGCCATACTCGATGTGCTTCACCACCATCTCGATGATGAAGATGAGCGTACAGACGAGGTCGGCAACAGACAACGCCAGACTATCCACACCGCTTTCTTGCGCAAAAATAATCGCCGCATTGACAAGAATCACGCACAAGATGATGTGCTCGTTGAGAAAGATTTTTCGTATTAACTGCTTCATTATTGGTCGGATTTTCTTGTAAATCAGTAAATGGAGCGGCAAAGGTACTGCTTATTCCGCAAACAGGCAAAAAATACGAGTCTAACCATAACAATAGGAACCCAAAACCTCAATATATACAACCTTATATATTTTAACAAATACGGTCATTTAGCCGATGTATCCACCTACAATCATCCTGTTATCCTCTCGCTATCCTCTCGTTATCCTCTCGTTGGCAGTAAATATTTACAACTATTTACAAAGTATGCCGTAAGTTGTTTTGTTGGGGCGGTTGCATAGGCAAAAGTGTATGTGATTTGTATATGTGCGTTTTTTTGTTTACCTTTGCACGCGGTTTGTGCGTGGTGCGTTTGTACTCACGCCGATGGGGTGACGGACAAACCAAAGATTGTAGAATCAACAACAATAAGTAGATATGATAAATTCGCAAGACATTAAGAACGGCGTATGTATCCGTATGGACGGCCGTCTGTATTTCGTGATTGAGTTCCTGCATGTGAAGCCGGGAAAAGGTAACACCATCATGCGTGTCAAATTCAAAGATGTAGTTGATGGCCGTGTATTGGAGCGCCGCTTCAATATTGGCGAGAAACTGGAGGATGTCCGCGTGGAGCGCCGCCCCTACCAATACCTCTACAAAGAGGGTGAGGAGTACATCTTCATGAACCAGGAGACCTACGAGCAAGTGCCTATCGCCCATGACCTTATCACAGGCGTGGACTTCCTGAAAGAGGGCTTTGTATGCGATGTGGTTTCCGACGCATCGACCGACACCATTCTGTTTGCCGAACTGCCGACCAAGGTAGAGTTGCAGGTGGCTTACACGGAGCCCGGTCTGAAGGGCGATACCGCTACCAACACCCTGAAGCCTGCCAAACTGGAGACCGGCGCAGAGATTCGCGTGCCTCTGTTTATCAACGAGGGCGAGGTTATCCGCGTGGATACACGCGACGGCAGTTACTGCGAGCGCGTCCGCTAAGCATTGCTGCACGACGATTAACGACTTCACGAGGTTGCCTAACGCCAAGTTAGACAACCTCGCGTGCCACCATATGGGCACTAAATAAACATTAAATACCGTGTAATTAACCATTAATTTCGCAGTATGGTGAGGGGTGAAGTCAACAACTGACAACAACTAACCAACAACTGGCGGTAGTAAGAAAGAAGGCGGGACAGGGAAACCCATGAAGATTTGTGATGATAAAATAGATTTGCCCGTGCTGCACCTCGTGGGCGAGGAGGCGGACAGGTTGGGGATGGAGTGCTACGTGATAGGCGGTTGGGTGCGCGACCTCTTCCTCCACCGCCCGAGTACCGACATCGATATGGTGGTGGTCGGTAGCGGTATCACGCTGGCTGAGGCGGTAGCCAAACGCCTCGGGCGGGGAGCGCACCTGAGTGTATTCCGCACCTACGGAACCGCGCAAGTGAAGAAGGGAGACACCGAACTGGAGTTCGTGGGGGCACGGCGCGAGAGTTATCAACACGACTCGCGCAACCCGCACGTGGAAGACGGCACCCTCGAGGACGACCAGAACCGCAGGGACTTCACCATCAACGCGATGGCAATATGTCTCAACCACGACCGTTACGGCGAGTTGCTGGACCCCTTCGGGGGTATTCACGACCTCAACGAGTGCACCATCCGCACCCCGTTGGACCCCGACATCACTTTCTCCGACGACCCCCTGCGCATGATGCGCGCCATACGCTTTGCCACACAGTTGGGCTTCTACCTCGACCGCGAGACCTTCGACGCCATCGAGCGCAACCGCGAGCGCATCAAAATCATCACCCGCGAGCGCATTGCCGACGAACTGAACAAGATAATGCTCTCCCGACGCCCGTCCGTAGGGTGGATATTGCTGGACAAGACGGGCTTGCTGCCGCTCATCTGCCCTGAGGTGGCAGCCCTCAAAGGCGTGGAGACAAAAGAGGGCAAGGGACACAAAGACGTATTCCTGCACACCTTGCAAGTGCTTGACAACCTGTCTTCTAAGTCCGATAACCTGTGGTTGCGCTGGGCGGCACTCTTCCACGACATCGGCAAGCCCAAGTCCAAGGCGTGGGACCCGCAGGCGGGCTGGACCTTCCGCAATCACAACTACATAGGCGCGAAAATGATTCCGCGTATCTTCAAGGCGATGAAACTGCCGCAAAACGAGAAGATGGACTATGTCGTGAAGATGGTGGACCTGCACATGCGGCCTATCAACCTGATAGAAGACACCGTCACCGACTCCGCCGTGCGCCGGCTGCTGTTTGAGGCAGGCGACGACATCGACGACCTGATGCTGCTTTGCGACGCCGACATCACCTCGCGCAACGCGGAGAAAGTGAAGCGTTTCCACAACAACTACCAACTTGTGCGGCAGAAGATGGTGGAGTTGGAAGAGCGGGACCGCATACGCAACTTCCAACCGCCCGTGCGCGGTGAGGAAATCATGTCGCTGCTGCACTTGGAGCCTTGCGCCCGCGTGGGCGAACTGAAAAGTGCCATCAAGGATGCCATTCTTGACGGAATCATACCCAACGAGTACGAGGCAGCCAAAGCATATCTGATGAAAATAGCCAACAACGGGGACACAACAAGCCCCCATGACGAGAAATAGACAATGAAAAAGTATGACTTTCTGATTATCGGCGGCGGTGTTGCCGGTATGAGTTTTGCCCTCAAAGTGGCACGGGCACAGAAGTACCGCATTGCGCTCTGCTGCAAGACCACACTCGAAGAGACCAACACCTCGAAGGCACAAGGCGGCATCGCCAGTGTGACGAACCTGCTGGTGGACGACTTCGAGAAGCATATCCACGACACCATGGTGGCGGGTGACTGGCTCAGCGACCCCGCTGCCGTAGAGCAGGTGGTACGCAATGCCCCCAAGCAAATAGAGGAACTGGTGCACTGGGGCGTAAATTTCGACAAGAAAGCCGACGGCGAGTTCGACCTCCATCGCGAGGGCGGGCACTCCGAGTTCCGCATTCTCCACCACGCTGACGACACGGGAGCCGAGATACAGCGAGGACTCATGGCTGCCGTGCGCGCGAATCCTTATATAGATGTGCTGGAGAACCACTTTGCCGTGGAGATTATCACCCAGCACCACTTGGGCGTCCGCGTCACCCGCCGCACCCCCGACATCGAGTGCTACGGAGCCTATATCCTCGACCCCAACACCGGCAAGATAGAGACCTACCTCAGCCGCATCACCCTTATGGCAACCGGTGGCACGGGGGCTGTCTATGCCACCACCACCAATCCCAATATCGCCACGGGCGACGGCATAGCCATGGTCTATCGCGCCAAGGGGCAGGTGAAGGACATGGAGTTCGTCCAATTCCACCCCACCGCGCTCTTCCACCCGGGCGAGACGCACCCCGCCTACCTCATCACAGAGGCGATGCGCGGCTACGGAGGCATCTTGCGACTGCCTGACGGTGAGGATTTTATGCAGAAATACGCCCCCCGCCTGTCTCTTGCACCGCGCGACATCGTGGCACGTGCTATTGACAACGAGATGAAGATACACGGACTTGACCACGTCTGCCTCGACGTGACGCACAAAGACCCCGAGGAGACCAAACACCACTTCCCGAATATCTATGCCAAGTGCCTGAGCATCGGCATCGACATCACCAAGGATTATATTCCCGTTGCGCCGTGCGCCCACTATATGTGCGGCGGCATCAAGGTGAACCTGGACGCACAATCCTCTATCCAACGCCTGTACGCTGTGGGCGAATGTAGTTGCACGGGGCTGCACGGTGGCAACCGTCTGGCAAGCAACTCCCTCATCGAGGCGGTGGTATATGCCGATGCCGCAGCACGCCACAGCCTAAGCGTGATAGAGAACTACGGTTTCAACGAGCAGGTGCCCGATTGGAACGACGAGGGCACCATGACCAACGAGGAGCACGTCCTCATATCGCAGGACATGCGCGAAGTGGGGCAGGTGATGTCCACCTACGTGGGCATCGTGCGCAGCGACCTGCGTCTGCGCCGTGCGTGGGAACGACTCGACCTGCTCTACGAGGAGACTGAAGACCTCTTCAAGCGCGTCAAAGCCACACGCGAGATATGCGAACTGCGCAATATGATTAACGTCGGCTACCTCATCACCCGACAAGCCTTGGAGCGCAAGGAATCGCGCGGACTGCACTACACCATCGATTACCCCAAGAACCCCAATAATAATACACAAGAAGTATGGTAAACTACGCAATCGCCAATGCCTCAATCGTCCCCGTACGGCGGGAACCTGCCGAGGAGAGTGAACAACTCACCCAACTGCTGTTGGGCGAACAATGCACGGTGCTCGACCGCCTGCCGCGCTGGACTAAAGTGCACTCCCTGCTCGACGGGCAGGAAGGCTGGGTGGACTTCAAGATGGTCACCCTTGTGGAGCAACTGCCTGAGTATCAACATCCAACGGCTATCGTTACAGAACCATATACCTTGGCGGTATCTTGCAACAGCCCCAAGGTGCGCATGCCGCTGACGATGGGAACACGCCTGTCTGGCTACCACGACGGATTCTTCTCGGTGCTGGACACGCAGTACGAACTTTTGCCGCAGCACGCAACCGTGCAACCCCTGCCGTTTGAGTTGGACAAGATAGAGCAGGTGCTCATGTCGCTGCAAGGTACCCCGTATCTCTGGGGAGGCAAAGGTGCCTTGGGCATCGACTGCTCAGGCTTCACGCAGGTGTTCTACGCACTGTTTGGCGTACAACTGCTGCGCAATGCGCGCGAGCAAATCACGCAAGGCGAGACTGTTCCCGCATTGGCTGACGCACGCCTCGGCGACTTGGCGTTCTTCGACCACGCCGACCGCAGCCCGCAACAGACTTCCGTCTCGCATGTCGGCATACTGCTCGACTCTATGCATATCATGCACTGCTCGGGCTGTGTGCATGTGGATAGTATTGATAATGAGGGCATTCATATGCCCAATGGCGAACTGACACACCACTTGGTGGGGATTCGCCGGTATAAAATGATGTGATTATGCTACGCAACACTCACATAATCACCCTGCTATGCGTCTTGTGCGCCGCAAGCAGTTGCACACTTTTCGGCAAGCGCAGCAATGGTGTAGTGGCCGAATACGACGGGCAGACCATTACCCAATCCGACATTGACTACATCACTGCGGGGCTATCGTCTGAGGACAGTGCGCGCGTTGCCGATGCTTATATCCGCCAATGGGCGACCGCCCTCATAGAATACAACGAGGCAAAAGACGTGCCCAACAAAAATATAGAGCAATTAGTGGAAGACTACCGTCACTCCCTGTATATACACGACTACGAGGAGAGGCTCATTGCACAACGCATGCCCAAGCAGGTGGAAGATACATTGGTGGCACAATTCTATGAGACACATACCAAGCACTTCGTACTTCGAGAGACTATTCTCCGTGGTGTATTGCTGGTTGTACCCAACGGTGCCCCTAATATGGACAAACTAAAGCACTGGTTGCAAGAACCTACGGACGAGGCGAATATAGAAAGCATTGAGAAATATGCCTATCAATATGCCACAGGGTATGAGTTGTTTGTGGACGAATGGAAGACTGCCAACCAGATACTGATGCGTATGCCCTTCAAGGAAGACGACTTCCTGAAGCAACTCAACCATAAGAAACAAATAGAATTACAGGACAGTATCAGCACCTATCTGCTGCAAGTGACGGATATTCATGCGACGGGAGAGGCAATGCCATTGGACTATGCCACGCCCGAAATAGAGAAGATAATCCTTAACCAACGTCAGGTAGAGTTCCTCAAGCAAGAGCGTGATGCCCTCTATGAACAAGCACTACGGGAACACAAACTAAAGTTCCCACTACTATAAACGTGTAGAGACTTAGAACTCCCACAAGTAAATACCTAACTTAATCTGCCACTGGTCGAAGCGGCCACGGGTGTAGATGTCTTGGTCAGAGAACGACTGGGCATGGTAGGGGTTGATGATACCGAAGTCATATCCCCCGCGGATGAAATAGCGGTCGTACTGAAAGCCTGCGCCCACGCCCCATGTGACGTTCATGCGCTTCAAGGCACGGTCGCCCGCACCCTCTGGGTTGGCATCCCTATTGTAAGGCTCGGCGTTGTAGTAGTTGATAACGGCGTTCTGCGTGGTGGTGCCGCTATCATCCTGTTCGTATTCCTTGCCCTGCATGGCAAGTCCGCACTGGATGGTCGGACCCGTATAGAGAATGAGCCATGTGCGTTTGGCAATCTCGAACTTGTACTGCCAATCCACAGGGATTTCCACCTGGTGGTAGAAACTACGGGTACGCGTCTTGGGGTAGGTTGAGCCCGTGTACTTCTGCGTCCAGTCGGTGGAACCTGCGCCAAAGGTGTAGTTGAGTGCCATGGAGAATCCGAAGCCCTTTACGAGAGTGGCGTCATAGACAAAGCCCACCTTCAAGCCATTGTATATGGCGGTTGTGCTCAGTTTGGTGACATCCGTCTGTGTGGGTGCGTTGAGGCGCGTGATGGGTTCGGCAAAGCCCAACTGCAACCCTATGAACTGGGGCGGGTTGCTCTGTGCAAAAGTGGCACTAATGGCAGTGGCGAGTAGCACTGCGAGAATGGTTATCTTCTTCATAATCAGATTATTTTCTACGTTTCTTACTGCGGGGAACAGCCTCCTCCTGCTCCTCTTCCTCGTCATCGGCTGCGGCAGAGACCGCCCCCTGCTTGGGACGCTCAGTGCGGTCGGGGTGCAGGAATATGTCACCCGGTCGGCGCGGACGTTCCGCCTCCGCCCAGAAGAATGCGCTGAGACGCGTGTCCTGTTCGGCTATCTGGTCGAGTGGGTACATGGTACCCGTGGTAGCGGTGGTGAACACTACGTGGTGAATCTTGCGGTCCTCGATGTACAGTTTGACGAAACTGCTCTGCGTCTTGTTCACTCCCAAGAAGGTGCCGTCGTCTTCGCGCGGGTAGAAGATGGTCTCGGCATTGCCACGCACGTCCACAAGGTACACCTCGTTGTCGCGCAGGTAGGCGAACATCTCCTTGCCGCTGAGTTGGTCGTATTCGCCGGTGCCCTCGCGCTTGATAGCAATGGCGTTGCCTGTGCCGTGTAGGTGGTCGAGAGCGTCGTTGTGTATGTGTATATCTATAAGGTCAGCGGATATCTGGTTGCTCTCGTTCCAACAGACAGGGTTGCCGAAAAGGGTAATGACGGAGTCGCGACCGTGGTAGCGTATGGAGTCGCACACCGCCTGCACGTCGTCGCGGTAGATGCGCACGTGGTAGAAAGCCCTTACTTGCCGGTAGGCGGTGTCCTGCCAGAGGGTGTCGGGTTGCTGTGCCTGCATCACGGAGTCCACCATGATGCTGTCGCGCGGCATGAGCGAGAACACGCGGTAAGGCACCTCCTCGGTGTAGAGGGTGTCGGCGTGAAGGTAGGTGTAGTTGAGCGAGTCGGACCAGTCCACCATCATTGCGCTGTCGGTGACGTAGCCGTGCCGCCCGTCTTCCCACATCTCACTATACTGCCCGTAGAGGCTGAGGTGGTTGGCAGAGTCATGGGTGGCGATGTTGCCGATAGTCTGCCCGTAGCCTGCCAGTTTGTCGTAGTAGATAGTATCGCCCGTGAGGGTCTTGCCGTCGTTGTGCACAATCCGTGAGCGGTTGAGCAGCATGGAGTGCTCGGTCTCGGTGTTGTACCAGCCTTTGGTGGAGTGAATGGTGGTCTCCTGCTCATACACAATCTGCGTCGGACCCACAAGGTCGGCGCGGTGGGTGTCGGTATTGTAGCAGAGTGTGTCGGCGGTGAGTACGAACTTGGGATTGTCCAACTTCACCGTCCCGCGGAAGAGGGCACGGTAGTTGTCGGGCGTGTACTGCCCCCAACGTGAGGTGAGGGTGTTGAGGCTGTCGCGGATGGCTCCGCCCGCAAAGTAGTAGGCGATATTACGCTGCCGGTCGTAGTTCAGACTGTCCGTGGTGAGGGTGGTCTGTTGGTGTATCAGCCGCACGCGACGGCGCAGGCGTGCCATGCGCGTGTTGCCGTTATAGAAAAGCACGTCTCCGAAACCCTCGATGCTGTCGCCCTGCACGAGGTGCACATGCCCGAAGGCATGGAGCGAGTTCTCCTTGTCGAAGAAATAGGCGGAGTCGCAGTACATAAGCGCCGAGTCGTGGCGAAAGCAGACGTTGCCGCGCAGTATCTGTGCATCGGGCAGCCGCTTTTCGTCGAAAGACAATGTCTCGGAGTGCTCCAGATAGACCATGGAAGCCTTTGCGGAGTCCTGCGGGACATCCTGTGCATAAGCGGCTACACTTATGCACCACAGCAACAAGACAATATGTATCCTGCTGATTCTCAATGCACCCAATTCGGATACTGGAAGTCACAGCCGCGCCATGCCGGGTCGATGACTACATATACCTCTTTCTGCTTGTTGCGAATCCATTGGTCGATGGTCTCGGCACCGAGTTTCTGCTCCAACATACCGCGTACCACCTGGAAGTCGTCCGTCAGGTTTGCCTTGTGGGCATCGCGCTTGGTCTTCAGGCGCACGATGGCGCAGACCTCCTTGTTCTTGGCGCGATCCATCATTACAAACGGCTGACTGATGTCGCCTTCCTGCATGGCGTATATCTGCCGTGCCACCTCAGGCGGCAGGTCCTGATACTCGAACTTGCTCGCGCCCGTGTTGGCATTGGTCATCAGTCCGCCGCTCATCACCGTGGACTTGTCCTGCGAGAAGCGTGCTACCGCCTCTTCGAATGACATCTTGTTGTCGGTGAGCAGCCCGCGGATGCTGTCCAAGCGCGCGATGGCGTTCTGCTTGTCTTCAGAAGACACGCGCGGCTTTAGCAGGATGTGTCGGCAGTTGATGCGCTCGCCTTTCTTCTCAATGAGTTGGATGATATGGTAGCCGTATTCGGTCTCCACGATACGCGATACGCGCTTGGGGTCAGTAAGGTTGAACGCCACATCGGCGAACTCGCTGACCAGTTGCCCGCGCCCCGCAAAGCCCAACTCACCGCCACGCTTGGCGGATTCGGTGTCCTCCGAATACAGACGCGCCAGCATGCTGAAGTCCGCCTTGCCGCTCATCACGCGCTCGGTGAACTCGCGCAACTGCCCCTTGACACGCTCCGTCTCCTCGATGGGTACGGGCGGCTCGATGCTCAGCACCTGCACCTCCACTTGAGCGGGCACCATAGGCAGCGAGTCTTGGCTCAGGCTGTTGTAGTAGCGGCGTACCTCGGCGGGGGTGGGGTGAATTTTCTCCGTCAGTTTGCTCTGCATCTGCTGGATAATCATCTGGTTGCGCACCATGGTCATCATCTCCTCGCGAATCTCGCTGCTGGTCTTGCGGAAATACTCCTCCATCTTCTCCTTGCTGCCGATTTGCGAGATGTAGTAGTTCATTCGCATGTCCACCTGATGGCTCACCGAGGACTCGTTTGCCTCAATGGAGTCCAACTCCGCTTGGTGGAGGAAGAGTTTCTGAATCGCCAACTGCTCGGGTATGACGCAGTACGGGTCGCCCGCAATGGGTTGCCCCTCGTATTGCGCACGCAACCGCTCCTCCTCCACTTCGCTGCGGAGAATGGCTTCGTCGCCTACCACCCAAATCACCTCGTCGATGATATTGTCCTGCGCCACGGCGGGCTGCAGGGGCAAGTACGCCACCACAAGGAGCAGCAGGCAGTATATCAAACTTCTACTTTGCATGGATAATCTCATTTTGTATTGATATTCGGATATTTAGCCCACAAAAGTACGAAAAATGTATCAGAGTAGCAAATGTGTGCGGTTTAATCGCTGTATGCTCTCGGTATAAACGGCTTAATCACATACTAATCACATACTAATCACATACTAAACACATACTAATGACATACTTTTAAGTCGAAAAGATGTCGAGTGGAAAGTGGGGAGTAGTTGAGGGGAGTAGTTGAAAGTTTAGAGTTGAAAGTTGAAAGAAGTTGAGAGTTTAGAGTTGAGGGTTGAGTGCAGTTGAGAGAAGAGAGTTGAAAGTTGCTTGAGGAAGATGAATGGGTGAGGGGGAAGTTGTTTAGAGTTGGGAGTTGAGCGTTGAAAGTTGAGTGCAGTTGGAGTTTGATGGTTTTTTATGACGACGCGAGCCGCGTCGTCCCCCATGTTGTCCCCCCATGAAATGTGTGCGGATTTGCGTATTCCAAAGAAAAGCAGTAACTTTGCGCGGACTTGTTAATTCTCTGTTGCGGACGTACTAATCCTGTATTAAAAGTGTCAAATCCCTATTGATAGAGAATGCAAAACCAAATGTGGAATACATATACATGAATATGAAGCAACATACTCTACTCGCTCCTTTCACCCTTTCGGGTAAGGGACTGCATACAGGCTTGCAGATTAACGCTACTTTCCGCCCTGCGGCGGAGAACACGGGCGTGTGTCTCTGCCGTGTCGATTTGCCCGGCAAACCAACCCATCAGGCGCTTGCCGACTATGTGAGTGCCACCGAGCGTGGCACCGTCCTTGAGCGCGGCGCATGGAAAATATCCACCGTGGAGCACGCCCTCTCGGCGCTCTACGCCCTCGGCGTGGACAACTGCCTCATCGAGGTAGACGGTCCCGAGATTCCTATCCTCGACGGCAGTGCCAAACTCTTCGTCAGAGCCATTCAGCAGGCAGGCTTGCAGGAGCAGCAGGCGGAGCGCAAAGTGTTTGTCGTAACGGAACCTATCGAGTACGTCTCCGAGCGGGGCAACAAATTAGTGCTGCTGCCTTCCGACCACTACGAGGCGGAGGTGATGATTTCCTTCCCGAGTGTCCTGCTGCGCGAGCAGCGTGCCGAACTGCACGACCTGAGTATGTACCCCCGCGAGATAGCCGCTGCCCGCACGTTCTGCTTCGTGCGCGAGATAGAGCCGTTGCTGCGTATGGGGCTTATCAAGGGCGGCGACCTGCAGAACGCCCTCGTTATCTACGAGACACAGATGTCGCAGGAGGGATTGGACTATATGACCGAGAAACTCGGTGCACCGCACCTCGATGCCACCAAACTCGGCTACCTCTCCCCGCTCAACTACCAGAACGAGCCCGCACGCCACAAACTGCTTGACCTCATCGGCGATATATCGCTTCTGGGCTGCTATATCCAAGGTCGCCTCATTGCCGAGCGCCCCGGACACACCTTCAACACCCAGTGCTGCCGCCAACTGAGAAACAAAATGATTCAATAACTTACAAATTTACAAATTGATTATGACTCAACCATTAGCATACATCCATCCGGAGGCGAAGATTGACCCCTCCGTGCAAATCGGTCCCTTTGTTTTTATCGACAAAGATGTGGAAATCGGTGCAGGCACCATCATCGATGCCAATGCCACTATTTGTGAGGGCACGCGTATCGGCAAGAATTGCCATATCTTCCCCTCTGCCGTAGTGGGTGCCATTCCGCAGGACTTGAAGTTCAAAGGCGAGAAGACCTACGCCATCATCGGCGACAACACCACTATCCGCGAGTGCGCCACCGTTCACCGCGGTACCGCCAGCAAGGGCAAGACCGTGGTCGGCAACAACTGCCTGATTATGGCGTACTGCCACGTGGCACACGATTGCCTGCTTCACGACCATATCATTATGTCCAACGCCACCCAGTTGGCAGGCGAGGTCGTGGTGGACGACTGGGCCATCATCGGCGGCGGCACGCTTGTGCACCAGTTTACGCATATCGGTGCGCACGTGATGGTGCAGGGCGGCTCCAAGATTAACAAGGACGTACCTCCGTATGCCATTGCCGCCCGTGAGCCGATTTCGTATTGCGGTATCAACTCCGTCGGACTCAACCGCCGCGGCTTCACACGTGAGCAGATTGCTTCTATCCAGGACACCTACCGCCTCCTCTATATGTCGGGGCTCAACGTGTCGCAGGCGGTAGAGCAGATCCTCGCCTCCGTTCCGCAGACCCCCGAGCGCGACGCAATCCTCGACTTTATCAAAGCCTCCCCCCGTGGCATCATCCGCGGCATCAATTAATGCGCAATGCATAATGCATAATGCGTAATGAAATAATTAACGTCTGATTACACGCTGATTAACGTTTCTTTTTAATTCAATGAGTATGGAAACAGAAGAAAGAAGCCTCAATTTCATTGAGCAAATCGTAGAGAAAGACCTCGCCGAGGGCAAGAACAACGGACGTATCCAGACCCGTTTCCCGCCCGAACCCAACGGCTACCTGCATATCGGACACGTCAAAGCCATCTGTATGGACTTCGGTATCGCCGAGAAATACCACGGTGTCTGCAACCTCCGTTTTGATGATACCAACCCCGTCAAAGAGGACGTGGAGTACGTGGATTCCATTCAGCAGGACATCGCGTGGTTAGGCTTCAAATGGGGCAATATCTACTATGCCAGCGACTATTTCCAGCAACTCTACGACCTTGCCATTCGTTTCATCAAAGAGGGCAAAGCCTATGTAGATGAGCAGACCGCCGAGCAGATTGCCGAGCAGAAAGGTACACCTACCGAACCCGGCGTGGCATCGCCCTACCGCGACCGCCCCGTTGAGGAGAACCTGCGCCTTTTCGAGGCAATGCAGGCAGGCGAGATAGAGGACGGCAAGATGGTGCTGCGTGCCAAGATTGATATGGCGAACCCGAATATGCACTTCCGCGACCCGATCATGTACCGTATCATCACCACCCACCCGCACCACCGCACGGGGCGCAAGTGGAATGTCTATCCGATGTATGATTTCGCGCACGGTCAGAGCGACTATTTCGAGGGCGTCACCCATTCGATCTGTACCCTCGAGTTCGTCGTTCACCGTCCTTTGTACGACTATTTCCTCGACCAGTTCGTCGAGGGCGACTACCGTCCGCACCAGTATGAGTTCAACCGTCTGAATATCACTTATACCGTGATGTCGAAGCGCAAGATGCTCCAACTCGTCAAGGAGGGGCTCGTGCGCGGCTGGGACGACCCGCGTATGCCGACCGTCTGCGGTCTGCGCCGCCGCGGCTACACGCCCGAAGCCATCCGTGCTTTTATCGACAAGATAGGCTACACCAAGGTTGAGGGTATGATTGATGTCAGTCTGCTGGAGCATACCATCCGTGAGAACCTCAAGGAGACCGCACCGCGTGTCTGCGCTATCTTCGACCCTGTCAAACTCGTTATCACCAACTACGAGGGTGACGGCGAGACCATCACGGCGGAGAATATCGACGGGCATCCCGAACTCGGTACGCGCGAGATGCAGTTCGCCCGCGAACTCTATATCGAGCGCGGCGACTTCCTTGAGCAGGCGGACAAGAACTTCTTCCGTCTCAGCCCGGGCGGGCGTGAGGTACGCCTCAAATCGGCATATATCATTCAGGCGACCGGCTGTGAGAAGGACGCCAATGGCAACATCACCACCGTCTATGCTACCTACGACCCCGATTCCAAGTCGGGTACCGAGGGTGGCAACCGCAAGACCAAATCGACCATCAACTGGGTGGAGTGCCGCTCGTGCCTTGATGCCGAAGCACGCCTTTACGACCGCCTGTTTGCCGTCGAGAACCCGTCGGCGGAAGAGGGCGATTTCCGCGACCTGCTCAACCCCAATAGCCTTATCATAAACAAACATGTTAAAGTAGAAGGCTCTTTGTGTAAAGAGTTGCACGCTCCTATGATAGAGAACGGTATCGCGCAGGAGAACCACTACCAGTTGCTCAAACAGGGCTACTTCGTAGTCGATCCCGATACCACGCCCGAGCACCTCGTCCTCAACCGCACTGCCTCGTTGAAGGACAACTGGCAAAAATAACCGACTTCCCCACCCCCTCCAAGAGCACCCCACTGCGCGTCGCTTGTGGGGACCCCGCGGCAGGAGGGGCTATCTGAGAATATATCTGCTCCCCCGCTCTTGCAAAAGAGTGCGGGAGTGTATGTATTAAGGATGATTAAAGGGCTTCCAATGGTTTTTGGTCGGATAGCACAATAGTGCCCAAAGGCAAGAAAATGAAAAATAATTTGGATTTTGGACGATTTTGTATTATCTTTATAGTCGATTTGAGTAAATTGCGGTGGGTTTCGGGGTGCAACGAGAACAGGCTATCCTCAGGGTAAGGTCCAGGTATCCTCTCGGAAAATGGAGCAGTATCCTCGTGGAGAGTTATGCTGTTTGAGAGTTATGTGATTTGAGAGTTAGGCGGTTTGCGAATGACGCGTGTTGTTCGCGAATGGTTATGCAACATACAACCATCCTATAACGAACCTGTAACACATCCTATAATGCTATAACAAATCACCCGCAACGAAGCACGTTTTTTCCGTGAACAATAACAGAAAAACTGTGAACAATAACAGAACAACATACATATTAACTTATATGACCAAAAAATTATCATTACTACTTGTTGCCGCAATCTGTTGCGGCACAAGTGCGTATGCTGCGCCGGTAGAAGGCAAAACATTCACCAACGTTGACCACTTGGGAGCGTATCCGATACCGCAAAACATGACGGCTTCGCTCAGCGGCAACCAAATCGTGCTTCAGTGGGACGGCGTACATTTGCCTGCGGACGGCTACCCTGAGGAGATTGACGGGCGGACGGTACCGACCGACGTCTACGTCTATTATGCTGTTGATTGTCGCACTCGGCAGAGCGGCACGACTGAGTGGAGCGAGTGGTGGAATTGCAGTAGCCAGAGTAGATATGAGTCTAATTATGGGGTACGGGGGGAGTTCCTTGAGCGCGTGACGATGAAGTGTAATGCCAAGCCCGGAACAAACTACCAGTTTCGTGTGCGGTGCCAATGCAATCCCGTTTGGCGCGGGGAAGGGCTGTATGACACGCCCAACGAAGACCCCGACCCGACACAGGACTGCTATTTCAGTGAATGGTCGGATACCATGTATGTATCCCGCACACTCGATAGTTTGGTGGTATCGTCGGTAACGACACGTGGTGAACTGGATGGTAAGACATCTGTCATAGTCAATTACACCTATAAATCTTCGCGCGGGACAGACGGCGAGCAACCGCTCTATTTCACTTTCAAGGCTGTGGAGATTCCTGATGACGGTTGGATTCCTGAATCCCCTTCGGAAGGGCAAAAGCCCTATGCTCGGCGCGACGGAACGCTGCTCACAGTGCAGAGCCTCAAGGTAACGTGTCCCGATGAAACGCCGCAGGATATAGACGCGACCGATTTCTCCCTGAAAATGTCCGGCAAATCGGGAACATTCACATGGGACGCCTACAAAGATTTGAAGAACTACCATCACAATGATGTAACCATTTGGGTACAAGGTTGGGAAAGACCGGCGACGGAGGGTGAGAAACCGCGCCTTGTGGTGGACGACGCCATCGGGAAAGTGGCTCTGGATACGCGCCCTGTTACTGCCGATCCGACTGCCGACAAAACCGGTATTCTCCTCACGTGGCCGAATGTCCCGAATGGGGTCAAGTATGCGGTTACGCGCACTGCCGATGGAGGCGAAAGCATACTGCTTACAGAAACCACCGATACCACTTACACGGATATGAGTGCCGAAGAAGTACAAATCTACACGTATGAAATCAAAGCATTCGATTCGGCAAACAATGCCATTGCTTCGGGGACTGTTGTTGGCTATAGAACGCTCGACGAGGCGGAACTGAAGGGTGTCTCTACACGTTGGCCATGGAACGGCACGGCGGATATTGACCTCGCCTACAAGACGGTGCGCAATAAATTGGCACAACTGACAGGCGTCGCAATACCGGAAAGAACTGTTACCATCAGGGTAACAACGGCAGACGGAGCGGATTTTGCCGTTCAGTCACTCGTCCGTGAGACATTAGATAAAAGTTCTGGTATAATCCGGCGCGAGACGATAAAGAACGGGGCATTTACGCTCGGCGCAAACGACCGTATCATTTGGGACGCACCGACAGATGCGCCGCGGGTGCACGAACCCAATGCCGTGATGACTATCACAATCAATGGCGACGAGTACAGCGAGCCCATTGAGTTCACGCAAACATTCGACCTTGACACCCGCCTAAGAGTTATTGAACTGCAGGGCGGCGTGGAGAGTATTCCAATACCTTGGTCCACACGCTGGGCGAAACCCGAAGCAACGCAACTCGGTATTGGCGAGAATGACGCATGGTGGAAGCAGACGGCAGTGCTGACAGATGCAACAGACAACACGAACCCCAAGGAGATTCTGCGAACCGAGGCAAAACTCGGCGAGGGTACGGTAACATCGTGGACGCCGGAAAAATGGGGTGATAACATGCTCACGCTGAAATTCTCTCCCGTCTCAGGTATCAACGAGACAACGGAGTACGCTGCAGTATTCTACATAGTGCCTGACTTCACCTTCACCGCTACGCAGGACAACCGCGACAGCATCATTGTGGAGTGGAACAGCCCCAAAGGTATGCGCATACACTCTTATTCTATCCGTCGCCGTGCGGCAAACACCAACGATTCCTTTGAGGAGGTGGCTACCTGCACCGACACCACCCGTTGGGCGGACACATCGGACGAGACCATAGTGGGCGAGTTCGAGTACACCGTCATGCCGCAGACAGACGACAACACGGACGCATGGAGGCAGTTCCGTCCTGTAACAGGCTACCGCGCACTGGATATAGCCCGCCCTGTTACCATCACGCCTGCTGAGAACGGCACCGTAACACCCGACAAGACAACGGCTAAATACGACGACTTTGTAACGCTGACAGTTACGCCTGCTACAGGCTACGAGTTGGAGCAACTCCGTGTCATGGACGACGAGACGCTGATAACCGTATGGAGTGAAGAAGGCGAGTACGTATTTAATATGCCTGCCAATGAGGTACATGTATACGCTACTTTCAAGGCTATTGACTACATCGTTAACATTATATCTCCTGAAAACGGTACGATAACTGCCGACAAAAAGACGGCACACTATGGCGAAACCGTCACCCTGACCATCACACCCGACGAGGGATATGAGTTAGAGTCTCTTCGTGTCATCTATAACGATGCAATAGTGCCTGTAACCGAGGGTAATACATTCGTCATGCGCGCATGTAATGCAGCAATCATAGCCTACTTCAAGATGATTGACTACACCGTAACCATTCAGCCTTCCGAGAGCGGCACCATAACCGCTGACAAAGAGACGGCAACTATGGGCGAGACCGTGACGCTGACCGTTACACCCAACGAGGGCTACGAGTTCGACCAACTGACCGTAATGAATGGCGAGACCAAAGTGGATGTAACCCTGACCACCGAGGGCAACTACACCTTCGTAATGCCGACAGGCAACGTGGAAATATCTGCCACCTACAAGGCGATATACTACAACATCATCCTTGTGCCTTCGGTAAGCGGCGAAGTAACCGCCGACAAAGAGACGGCAAACATGGGCGAGACCGTAACGCTGACCGTCACACCCGACAAAGGCTACGAGTTGGACAAAATCCACGTGATGAACGGCACCACACAAGTGGCAGCGGTTGCTGAAGGGGAAGGCATCTATACCTTCACAATGCCCGCCGGAAATGTGGTGGTATCGTCCCTGTTCAAGGAGACAACCAGCACCGGTGTCAATGCCCCCAACACCACAGAGACTACTACCCGCAAAGTCTTCCGCGACGGACAAGTATTCATCATTCGTGGCAACAAGACCTACACCCTCATCGGCGTAGAAGTGAAGTAGAAGTAATAGTAAAAGAGAGGAGACTGTCTAACAACTTTGCATTGTTAGACAGTCTCCCTTTTTATTCCCCCCGCCGAAACGGATGCTGTACCCCGCGGGCAGGTAACCTTTTATCTCGTTGATACGGCTCTCCACCTGCATTTTCTGCGCATAGATGTCCGTGCCCCAGCGGAAATAGATATCCACCACGCAACTGCCCCGTCCCGTGCTGCTCTTCACGGTCGTAACGTCATTCACTTTCTTCACCACGCTCTCGAGAGGCTTGGTTACGGTAATCATCATTCGGTCTATCGGTTGCTGTCCCGCATCGGCTATCACGGTGATACGCGGGAACGGCACCTCGGGGAACAGCGAAGTCGGCATGCGGGTGTAACTATACACGCCAGCCAACAGCAGTCGTTCCGCGAACTGATGATGATTCTCTCGATGCAGAACAGCACCTGCCCTTTCCGCACCCGCTCGCCCGCCTGCACGCATGTCTCCGTGATGTACCCGCTTATCGGCGCCGTAACCACCGGTTTCTTCCTGTACACGGCAAACGCGGGGTATCTCCGCTCCTGTTCTATCCGTCCGTAGGTCGGCGTTACCGCCTCCCGTTGCCTCTCCGCCTGCATTGCCTGTCCGCTCTCCGCCGCAGATTGCTTGCCGCCTCTGCATCCACTCAACATCACGCCCGCCAGCACACTTCCTGCTGCCAACGCGCACCCCGTCAGTCCAATCATAATTCTTCTTTTCATATCATATTGTATTTTTTATTACTCTACCTCTCTACCCTCTACTCCCTACTCTCCAATCACGCCGCAAAATTACTACCCGATTTTGTGGAAATTCTGTAGAAGTCTCCCATCTTCATTTTTTCTATTTGTATAATTGTCTCTTAGAGGTTAATCTCCTAATACCTACTCTCTCTAAATTCCCCTCCTATGGAGGGGCAGGGGAGGTCTCTGGCTTGGTATCTTATATCCTCGAATTAAAAGTATGACATTAGTATGTGATTAGTATGTTATTAGTATGATATTATCGAAAGGATGTCACGAGGATATGCAAAGAACAGGCACGCTTTTTTACTGTCTCAATTTGTATAATTGCTGCTTTTTTCGTAACTTTGCAGCAAATAATAATATATGAACTACTTAAGCGAACTGAATCCGTCGCAGCGTGCGGCGGTGGAATATAATGACGGTCCCCAATTAGTGATAGCCGGTGCGGGGTCGGGCAAGACCCGTGTGCTGACCTACAAGATTGCGTACCTGCTGGAACACGGGGTTCCCGCGGGGCATATCCTCGCGCTGACCTTCACGAACAAGGCGGCGAGAGAGATGAAAGGGCGCATTGCGCAGTTGGTGGGCGAGGAGGAAGCACGCTACCTGTGGATGGGGACGTTCCACTCCATCTGCGCCAAGATACTGCGGCAAGAGGCAGACAAACTGGGCTACACGCGCGATTATTCGATATACGACACGACGGACTCAAAGTCGCTGCTCAAACATATCGTGAAAGATATGCAGTTGGACGAGAAAGTATATAAGGTGAGCACGCTGCTGGGACGTATCTCCATGGCAAAGAACCACCTGCTGTCACCCACACAATACGCGGCGAACCGCGAGTTTACGATGCAAGACCGCTTTGAACGGCTGTACGAAATGACGCGCATCTACACGGAATACAACCGGCGGTTGCGCGCTGCCAACGCGATGGATTTCGACGATTTGCTGTTTATGACCAACGTGCTTTTCAAGCAAAACGAGGACGTGCTCAGCAAGTATCAGGAGCGGTTTCAGTATGTGCTGGTGGACGAGTATCAGGATACAAACTACTCGCAGTACTTGATAGTCAAGCGATTAGCCGAACCGCAAAACCATGTGTGCGTGGTGGGTGACGATGCCCAGTCGATATACTCGTTCCGCGGAGCGAACATCGAGAATATCCTGACGTTCCAGAAGGGCTATGCCAATGCGCAGATGTTCAAACTGGAACGCAACTACCGCTCAACACAGACGATAGTGAATGCCGCAAATTCGTTGATTAGGCATAACAAAGGACAGATTTTCAAGGAAGTATATTCGGAGAAAGAGCAGGGCGACCGGCTGCGGCTGTCCACCTATATGACCGACCGCGAAGAAGCACAGGCGGTGGCACAACAGATAAAAATGCTGATGAAGGCAGGCGCGAAAGGCGACTTGTCCTACGACGACATCGCGGTGATGTACAGGACCAACGCGCAGTCGCGTGTGATAGAGGACGAGTTGCGGCACCTGTCTATCCCGTACCGCATTTATGGGGGCACGTCGTTCTACCAGCGCAAAGAGATAAAAGATGCGATTGCGTACTTCCGACTGGCGGTGAATCCCGCTGACAATGAGGCACTTCTGCGTGTAATAAACTACCCGATACGCGGGATAGGCGACACCACGGTGGGGCGCGTGAATGAGGCCGCACGCGCGACGGGCGTATCGCTGTATGAGGTGATTTGCGACCCCGACGGTGCCAAAGCAGAGGTGGCTGCGGCAACCAAAAAGAAACTGACTGACTTTGCGCAGATGATTCAACGCTTTGCGCAACGTGCTGATACACAAGACGCTTACAGTTTCGCAGACGATGTGCTGCGGGAGTCGGGCGTGATGCGCGATGCCAAGTCCGACACCTCGCAGGAGGGTGTGGCGCGACTGGAGAACCTGCAGGAGATGCTGGCGGGTATCCATGAGTTCGTGGAGAACCGCCAAAAGCAGGGGATAGACTTCACACCGATGACGGATTTCCTGGCGGAGGTCAGTCTGCTGACCGACCAGGACGAGCGTCAGAACGATGAACAGCCGCGCGTGACACTGCTCACGGTGCACTCTGCCAAGGGGTTGGAGTTCCGTGTGGCGTTTATTGTGGGGTTGGAAGAGAACCTGTTCCCATCGCAGTTCTGCCAGTCGCCGAAGGACTTGGAGGAGGAACGCCGGCTACTGTACGTGGCAATCACGCGCGCGATGGAGCAGTGCTACCTGATGTGTGCGCGGCAACGCTTCCGCAACGGGCAGACGACATTCTCGTCGCCGTCGAGGTTTATCAAGGATATTGACCCGCGGTTTATCATAATGGTGGAGGCGTCGCGGATGAGAGAGAGTGCGCTGAGTGTGCCAAAAGGCTATAAACCAAGCACTAACGCCGCACCACGCGCGGCAGTATCACCTGCTCCGGCTCCGCAGAACCTGCGGCGCACCACGGGGACACTGGAGAAGACGGCGAAGAAATCCATTCGCAGCGAGTGGAAAAAAGACGACCGTATCAACCATCGCACGTTTGGCGATGGCACGGTGCTGGAGGTCTATCGCGAGAACGAAAACGACAAAGTCGATATACAATTTGACAACGTGGGCAAGAAGACCCTGCTGCTCACCTACGCCAAACTGACGCGGATATAACAATATGGTATATCCTGTCTATCATTTTACCTGATTATATGAAATCTCTTTTCGTCACTCTGCTCACTCTTGTGGTGAGCATATCTGTCTGTGCTGCTACCGATGATTGGGCACAGCATAATCGTTATGCCAAAGCAAACCTGTCACTTACGCAGGCTCCGTCTGTGGTCTTTATGGGGAATTCCATTACCGACCATTGGGATAATATACACCCTGGTTTCTTTACAGACAACAACTATGCCAACCGTGGTATCAGTGGACAGGTAACTTCGCAAATGCTTGTACGCTTTCAAGCCGATGTGATACAACTCTGTCCGCAGATAGTGGTCATTCTTGCAGGTACCAACGACCTTGCTCTCAACAATGGTAAGATAACCATTGAGCATATTGTAGAGAACATTCAGTCTATGTGCGAGTTGGCACAATACAACCATATTCTGCCCATTATTTGCTCTGTACTTCCTGCTTATGAATACCCGTGGCGTAAAGAGGTGGAGAACCCCGCAGAGTTGATACGCCAACTGAATGTTCTGCTGCAGATGTATGCCCGACAAAACAACATTCCTTACGTGGACTACTACTCTGCATTAGTGGACGAGCGCGGTGGGTTACCCGAAGCATACACCAACGATGGCGTACATCCCACCGCAGCAGGCTACGACATTATGGAACCCATTATCACTGCGGAAATCAACAAATACCTTACTGACACACAAGAACAAACGGATATTTGAAAATAGGGACTAATAGACATTTCTTGTACCTAAAGTTGCTGTAAATATATAATTTTCATATCTT
>SAMEA104315439__coassemble_61_pt1 | contig 117446 bp, 86 predicted proteins | sample SAMEA104315439__metabat2_low_PE_016 | metagenome-assembled genome bin SAMEA104315439 (sample SAMEA104315439) | gut metagenome | biome: Monkey gut; feature: monkey-associated habitat; material: faeces | place: China | collected 2013 | reverse complement strand
ACACAAAAATATACGTTTTTTTAGGATAAAACATTTGGAGATGAACATAAAAAGCTTTACTAACAAGACCTGTTGTGCGCAACATGCGCACAAGGAACACCCTCTACCTCCAAGGAGGGGGCATAACCAAAGACTACAACAAAACAAAGGAGACCACCTAACGAGGTTAGGTGGTCTCCCATAATGTTTTTACGTAGATACGTAAATGTTACGATTAGCGAACTACAGCACCGGTAGCATCGTACATGTGCTCGCCACGGATGATGTAGAGGTTACCATTGATGATGACTTTCTGAATGGTCTCAACACCTTCAAGGATGGTGTTCTCAACATCCGTACCTTGGTCTTCACGCTCAATATAGATAACTACATCGTTTTGTGTGCCACCCTTGTATGCAGAGAATATCTTGCTGTTTGCATTGTAGCGAATGGTGTTACGCTCTGACTCCGTGTCTGCACATACAATGTTGGCTACGCCATTTTCACCTATAGTGATATTCCACTGTGTAAGCGTAGATTGCTTTGTAGCAACACGGAGATAGTTGCTCTTGGCAGAAGTAGCCGTGATATAACCGCCATCAACAGCGAAGGTGTAAACACCATTGTCTTGCATAAGCGTGATGATAGTAGCCTCAACAGGAACAGTAGTCAGAATATGGTTGACAGGAGCAATTTCTACCTCAGGGAAATTGTTCTTAGCAGCCTGACCAAGAGTGCGGTTCTCGTCAGCATTGACGATGAGCATCTTCTTACCTGCTACGAGTTCACTGGCAGCCAATGCTTTCTTGAAGGAAATAGCCTTAACGGTAAGGTCGCAAGTAGCGGTAAGGTTACCATCCTCGGTGGTAGCCGTGATAGTAGCGTTGCCGGCTGCAATAGCCTTAACCAGACCATCAGCAGAAACAGTAGCCACTTCAGCATCGGAGGTGGTCCAAGTAACGTTCTTAACCGTAGCCTCAGCAGGAGTGATAGTAGCCGTCAGTTGGAGGGTCTCACCAGCCTTGAGCGTAGCCGTAGCAGGAGTAACTTCTACACCTGTAACAGGAACCTCTTGGTAAACCTTGTAAACAGCTGCACCCTTACCGGATGTGAAGACATTCAGGTAGTAGGAATAGTTGTCAATCTTCTCTGCCTTGGTGAAGTTAGCATACGAACTATTGCCAGCAGCAGCCTTATCAATGATATATTGAACCGTGTTACCATCTTTGTCGGCTACGAATTGCTGCGTAGTCATATTGCGGATAGAGAACTCGGAAGAGTGAACAGTACCTACCTTGTAAGCCCAAACCTCGTTACCGCCAATGAACATGATAGTGCCACCGCAGTCGTTGGTGATAGCGTTTTTAGGAGCCACATCGGTAACAACGCCGTCCTTGATGTATTGCATACCTTGGCCACGTACATTAAGCCAAGCCTCGGTCTCTGTACCATAGAGTACGTTAGCTGTAGAAGAACCCGTCTTTACGGTGGGTTCCATTTGCTTTACTTCTACCAATGCACCCTTGGCAATTTTCACATACTGAATCTTGGTAGCACCTGTACCATGGAAGAATACCAAACCGCCCTTCTCTGAGAATACATCACCAAAAGCAGTGAATTGGTCAGCACGACCGGGCATAGGCAATTTGAAGTCCACTTTCGTCATTGTGGTCTCACCATTCTTCACGATGAACACGCAAGTATCATTGCCAGGGAAGTTTGCTGCCAACAAGATATTACCTGCGTCATCAATAGCAATACCTGTACCGAGGTTAGCACCTTCTGCCATAGGAATGGCGGCATCTGTATCTTCACCATCTTTTGTGAAGACGCGTACCTTGTTTTGGTTCTTATCTGTCAGGTAGAACTTACCTTGCCATCCCATACCATTGCGGCAATCACCAACAGCAGCAACTGTAGTAGGGATAGCAACTTCCCATACCTTCTCTACCTTGATATTGTCAAGCGGTTCGGGAACAGTAACCTCGCAAGTAGCGGTATAGCCGCCATCTTCGGTAGTAACGGTGATAGTAGCACCACCTACGGTATCTGCCTTTACGGTACCATCCTCGGTAACAGAAACAGCCTTGTTGTCGGAAATCCATGTAACTTTCTTGTTGGTAGCGTCTTCGGGAGCAATCGTAGCAATGAGTTGCTCTGAAGTACCCATTGCAAGAGTAAGTGTGGTCTTGTTGAGAGAAACACCCGTAACGGCACCAGCAGCAGCGGTGATGTTGTACTCTACAGAAGCCTCAAGTTTGCTCTCTTCGGAAACAACCTTAACTGTTGCTTTACCGGGAGCCTTCGGTGTAACCAAACCTGTTTGGTCAACAACGAGGATATTATCATCGGAAGAAGACCAAGTAACGTTCTTGTTGACAGCGGTCTCCGGAGTGAAGGTCACAGTCAGTTGGTCGGTGTTCGGCATTTGGAGTTCAACCGGACTTGTCTTACTGAGAGCAATGCCAAGAAGAGCCTTGTCTGTGGGAGTAAATACCGCATAGTATGTACCCGTAGAGGTAGCATCGAGTTTGGTAACAGCAGTACCAGTACCCTCTGCATCAGTGTACCAACCCTTGAAGGTATAGTTCTCACGGTACATGGTAGGAAGGGTGTACTCCTCGGTGATAGTAGTAGGAAGAGCAACGATACCACCCCATGCCTTAGCAATAGCCTCTGCATCGAACTTTGTCCAATCTGCACTCTTGGGGTAGTTTTCCTCCATAGGAGATGCCAAGAACATACCCGATATGTCTTTGCGATATATAGCCTCTGATAGCCCTCCAGACAAACCAGATGCAGTACGTGTAGCCTCAATAGCGGTCTTCAGCCAACCCCACTTACTACCTTCGGCTTCCACTAAAGTCTTAAGATTGTTGGTCGTGTTATAAGTTACCGCTTGAATAAAGCCCCCGACAACAGATGCCTGCCCTTTTGCCTCTGCAGGAGTTTTCCATGCACCACCAATGTTATAGTACACATGTCCGTCTTCCATCTTAGCCCACGCTTTAGTGGTACCATACGCGGCGTTGTAGTCCTGTTGAAGAACATACGCCATCTCATATACATCATCGATGTACATGTCGTTGGTGTAAGCGAAAGGAGCCACAAAAGTAACTTTGGCTTCTTGCGCAAACATCATCGTCGTTGCCAAAACAGCAACAAAGAAACTAAAGATTTTCTTCATAACGTTTGTTTTTAAGAGTTAATATAAAGATTAATTGTTTATTTCTGCATTTGTTTTTTACCATTGAGGATGAGGATTTGGCGGGTATGCACGTTGTCTGCAGGGCGACCGAGGAGGTCGTAGGCAGGTGTAGCGGCGGGAGCGACAGAGATGTTGTCGGTAGCCGTGGCGGTGCCTTTGACACGAGCAAGGCGGTCGATATATATATCGCCAGAGTTGCACAAGATAGGTTGTGCATCGGTGCGAACGATACTGAGTCCTGTGAACTGGAAGTCCACGCCCACAGGAAGGTCGGTCTGACTGAGGTCAATGGTGAATGTCCTCCAACCGATGAAGTCGAGGTCGCATAGTTTATAGGTATGGATATCCCCTGCGGTGGAGAACTCAATGTGGATTTCGTTCATGGTGAAGTCGCCATAGACATCAAGTTCGAACTTATCGAGAGAGGTGAAGACGTGAGTCAGTTCCAATGGTTTGAGGAAGAGGTGCGCATCGGGAGCCTCGGGGTTGAACTTGTACACCACGTGATTGGATGCCGAGCCTTCGGTGTGCTTGGCAGCGTCCTTGCCCGTAGTAAGCCGTTTGGACTTGAGCGCTTTGGTGCGGTCAGCGTCCACAGCGAAAGCGACCTTATCCATATTGGTGAGCACATCGCCCTGACCGTCGGCAATACCAGAGCCCGTAGTGAAATTGAGGACAAAAGGAGCACCGAGGATGATACGGTCGGTATCCTTGCAGGCAGGGTCAATGATGAGTTGGTAGTGCGTATTGGGTTGCAGGTACTCCGTGCCATCGAAGTCAAAAGCCACAGAGCCATAGGGGCGTTCCACTTTGTTCTTAGAAAACTTACGTGCCGCAGGGTGGAAGACATAGTCGCCATCATCCTTGATAGTGAAGAGCGTCTCATTGGACTCGGAGTGCAACCGTTCGTCGAATAGAAGGAAGATAGAGGGCTGAAGGTCCACATCTGTTTCCCCTTCGGCAGGATAGGACAATTTGACGCTGAGTGCGGGACGATTCTTAGTACGGAAACGGAACGTGAAGTCCTCGGCAAGAGTGTTGGGGTAGTTGGTATCGGGGTGCGCAGCCGTCTTGGCGAGGGTAACGGTATACTCGGTATCGGGCGCATAGACGGTCTTTGGTGTGAAACGGAGCGTGCGCTGCGAGTTCTCGAAAGTAACGGTGCCTTCAACCTCGGGCGAGATAGAGAAGGCGGTGCGGGTAGGCTCCTCGAGCATATCCCAGTTGAAATTGAGAATGATAGGTTCTGCCACATTGACGCTGTCGGTAATGTCCACATGCGGGCTATAGGAAGTCACCTCAGGGCGCGTCTCACGGCGCATCTGGAGCATCATGTCCTGATAAACAATGGTGTTAGCCACGACGGTGATGGTAGTGTCCATTATGTAATAGTGGTCCACATCGGCATGGAGGGTATATTCGCCCGGCTCCAAATCCCAGAAGAAGAACACACCATTATAGAGGGTGTCGGTGGTGTAAGAAGCGACTTTCTTGCCATCCTTGAGGAGGTCAACAGTGGCACGGTCAAGGGGCAGGAGTTCATCGCGGGAGTTACGGATTTTGGTGATAGAAGGGAAGAGCATCTTGTTGAACGCATCACGCACCTGACCACCGATAGCACCCGTAGTCATACCCGTATGGCAGAAGTACTCAAGGAAGACCTTGCGGAAATAGAACGACTCCTTGTACTTGTAGTCCATATTCATGAGACGATAAGTCTCGGGATGGTAGTCGTGCATACAGCCCTCGGAGATGACACCCGGCACGCGGAGCCCACGAAGGACGCCATAGCCGTTGCTCCAACCCATCGCGGTGCGAGCAAAAGTCTTGTCGCCAGCGATACGGGGAACGGAGGAAGTCCACGTAGTGATGCCGTTCTCGCAGAAGTAGTTGCCAATGAGCGTGGATATTTCACGACTCTCATCGGAGCAGGGAGTTGCTGTAGGGTAAGTATGGTCGTCGTCAAGGTCTTTGCCTGCATAGAGCATCAGGACGTAGTTGGACGGTCCGCCCGCGTTGGAGTGGATAGAGAGCATATAGTCGGAGTTCCACGCATTGGCTTCCTCCACGATACCTGAAAGAGAACGGTCGTCAATCTCGCGGTTGAGGACACGCGACATCTTGGTTTGGAAGCCGAGTTCGCGGAGCATGGTATCGAGTTTGAGACCTTTGTGGAGGTTGGAAGTGCTCTCATAGAAGCCGAGAGTATCACCTTGTGCAAAGGGATAGATAGCTATATTGCGGTCGTTGCTGGTATGTCCTCCGTGCCCCGGGTTGATATAGATGCGGAAGTCGGAGGGCTTGGCATCGGTAGCCGCACGACGGCGCTGGGCAGCAAACATCTTGGCGCGGCTGTCCTTGATGGTCTTGAGGGCAGGAGCCGTGCGGCGGACAGGTTGCTCGGTGAGGTTGAGTTGGAGCATACGCACATCACCATCAAGGGTGTTGTAGGCAATGCGCCCCGAAGCGGCATCCACTGCGGGATACATACCGAACTCGGCTGGGTCGGTGAGCGTCTGGCGTATTTTGCCATCTATAGAAGCAATGACAATGGAGGATGCCGTGTATTGGTGGCTGTCGGAGCAGTCATTCATACCTACGATATAGTCGTTGCCATACCATACGGGAGCATCCAAGCCTTGTCCGAAATTGATAATCTCGCGTCCATTGAGGTCGCAGACAGCAGTACCGCGTGCGGTATTGAAAAGGATATACTGCTTGTCCGGCGAGAGCGATGCCCAGATATAGTTGACATCGGTGCCATGAGGGGTGAGGACGGTCTTGACACCATTGCGATAGAGGTTGAGGGTAAGGTCCTCGTTATCCACACGCAGGGCATCATCGGAGACTACTGCATCGTAGCCGGCATTCTCCTCAGCAAAACAAGTGACGGTTTGGTCGTCTGCAAAACGCGGGTAGAAACCCTTGCCCAGCGAGGTATTGCTTACTACGCGAATGTCGGCATTAGCACAAAGACAGAGTGCCGCGCAGGCGAAAAGAGTAAAGATACGTTTCATAGTATGACTTAATTTACTTTGGTTCCTAAAATGTTGTATATTTGTCCGTTGCGGATGACATATAGTTGCCCGTTTTGGACGAACTTGACGGTCTTGGAAGACTTGGTATTGTCGCGGTCTGCGGTCTTGATGTCCGTAGAAGGACTTCCCTTGTAGGTAAGATAGATACCCTGAACAGGGATGTTGTACTGCTTCTTCTCCGCCTTGGTATTGAATGCCAATGTGATGAACTTGACCGTAACGGGATAGATAGCAAGGTCATTGTGTACGCCAAAGAGGCTATCCAACGGGATATTGATAGTCATAGGGGTATCGGGCGTTATGTCCTTGGTGGAATAGATGGTGTTGGAAGCCGCATTGTTGGCACGCAATCCGATAGAGACCGATTCGATGAGGTCGCCCTGCGGGGTGAAGCGGAGTTGGAATTCTTCGGGTGCAGAATACAGGTACTGCTCGGACGCAAAACGAATTTTAGCATCACGCCCTGCCGTATAGTCGAAAGACAGCACCGCACAACCTTCCGCATCGGGGGTGACGGTCATGTTCTTGGCACCCGTGGCTTTGGATGTCCACCGCGTGCTGTAGTCCTGTATGAAATCATCAAAATGGAGAGGCTTGGCAGCAGGTATGGCTACGCGCACCGCGAGGGTGTCGATATGCCCATTGAGGGAGCCATAGACCTCGGTGATGCCATTGCTCAAGCCATTGAGAATACCATCGTCGGTAATTGTGGCCACAGACGGGTCTGCCACTGCCCATGTGAGAGCAGAAGGCTGAATGAGGATATCGTTTTTGCCTATGGTGGTGAGTACCTCAACAGGATAATCGGAGCAATCATAAACGATAGCCGTGTCAAGACGCATGTGAATGTCGGTATTCTCAACCACTTGAATATGTACAATTCCCGTAGCATCCCCCTGCTGCAAGTGCAATTCACCATTTCCCGTGCAGACGAATGCACCTTCGTCACTGATATATCCCACAGCGGGGTCACATGAGAGCGTAACGCCCTGTACATCAGGATTGAGAAGAACGCCATACTTGTTGTACCCAAGCACTTTGGGTTTGTGCACACCATACATAGGAAGACGCAGGGTGGTGGAATATGCCTGGAGTTGAGAGATGGTATTATCTGCCTCCGGTAAGTTCGCCACAGCAAACATACCATTCGCCACGGCACGCTCGGAAGATTCGCAACCTACGTTCATAAGTCCAACATTGTTGAGCCAGAGGTGGCTGCTACCGCCGCCATCCCAGTTGACAGCCTTGTAGGCACCAAAGTGGTGCATAATGTCGCCAAGGGCTTGCGTGGTACAGCCCACGGAAAGTGAGCGTCCGTCCACTACACAGAAAATCATAGTGTCACCCTTTTCGGAATGACCGAAAGCAGTACGGGGGTGCATCTCGTTCCAGAAGTTAGACTCTACTACCTGTCCGTTATCTACAATGAGGGCGTAATTGTCGCCAGCAATACACTGGCTGATATTCTGCTTAGTTCCATCTATCTTGAACGTGAGTTTGATAGTGAGGGTATCACCGATATTGACAGCATTGAGGTGCTCCGCCATGGTTCCATGCCCAGAAAGGACAGTCTGTCCGCGGGGAATGGTCATATTCCCCTTGTTTTCCTCTTTGGCTTGCACAACAGCATGTACGGTGCAATTGGTATGCCAAGCATCCCCCTCTACAAGGTCAAGAAGAAGTTCGGTACCATACTCGTTGGTATTGGTTGAGGGACCATGGTGCCGATTGAAAAGCACGAGTTGGTCTTCCCCGCGCAGATAGTTGATGCGGCGCAATTTCATGGTGTCGGTACCATAGATGACCTTGCCCGAGAAAGCAGCCACGCTGCCTATGGCACCGCGCATCTGCTCGTTGATAGCCCCGAGACGACGGTCTTCGCGGTTGTCAGGGATGCGGGCAAACTCGTTGTTGATGACAGCAAAGCCTACGGGCAGACCCACATCGCCCTTCGTGATGAAGAAGTCACCATTGGTGCCACCGAAGAAGACACGGGTATCGGACTCCAGATTCTTGCGCTCGCCCATTTTGGAGACTGCTTCTGTGCCTACGAGTTTGTCGCCACCCATGACCTCTTCAAATGAAATATAGGGATTGTTGGCATCCACTTTCATGAGAAAAGCATCCAAACGTCCGCCCCCATCACTGACACGGCGCATACGGACAGAGATATACTGACTGCCAGGACCACATTGAAAGGTTTCCATGGTGTCTATGGTATGCGGTACGCCGCCAAGCGAGATGATACCTTGCGCCATCAAAGCCGCAGGGACCAGACAGGGGAGCAGGAACAAGACTAAGAGTAGATTTTTCTTCATGCTATCATGTATTAGTTATTGCACATTCAACATATCTGTGGGACGTACGGGGCGTCCTACAATATCAAACCACATATCCCCGCGGCGGATAAGTATGCCCTGCGGGGTGCACACCTTGCGTACGGAGGCTGCGGGGTCTGCGTTCATCGCCGGTTGTACATCCGTCCCTATGGGCAGAGGTACCACTTCGCCGAAGTGGAGGTACCAACCATCGATAGGTATTTGGTACTCCTGCTTGACAGCGTCTTTGCTAAAAGCGAAAGTGGCGAACTCGAGACGGACGGGATAGATGGCTTGGTCGTTGTCGCGCCACTCGCGTTCAGACTCTATGGCATCGGCACGGAAAATGCTATCCAGATTAACCACTATCCGATTGAGCATACCAGGGTACAGGTCGGTGGTACTATACAGCAGCGTCTTGGTGCCGCCATTGGCACGCACGCCGATAGTAACCGATTGGATAAGGTTGCCCTGTGGGGTAAAACGGAGTTCGAGGTAGTCAGGGTCGGAGTAAATATGACAAGATGCCGTAAACTTGATATTTGCCTGACGCCCTCCCGTGTAGTTAAGGCAGAGGATGGGTGTGATAGCGGTGTCCACTATTTGCGCTTTCCACGTAGAGGAAGAAGCCTTGAGGGTCATATCCTGCATACCCCTCACCCAATGATAGGGCTTACTATCCACGTTCTGCACATGCACGAGGAGGGTATCAGCGAACTCTCCGAGTTTGCCAACGACAGCAGTATAGCCATTCGCAAGACCGGTAAGGATACCACGTCCTGACACGACAGCAACAGAGGGGTCCGCCACTGTCCACGTGAGGGCTTCGGGTTGGAGGGTAACAGAGGAGTTGCCCACAATACCGTCTACCTCAATGGGGTACTGCGTCTCATCGGACACAAGTACCGAGTCAAGGCGAATGGCAATAGGAGCGTCTGCAACCATACGAATATGCAAGGTCGTACGGATGTCACCCAAAGAGGCGATGAGGTCGCCGGAGCCTTGGCACACGAAACGTCCTTCAGCATCAATGTATCCGACAGCGGGGTCACATGAAAGCGTAACGCCCTGCTGGTCGGTATTGAGGAGCATATCATACTGATTGTAGCCCAAGAAACGGGGACGCAACATACCATATTGAGGCATAGATACAACAGGTTCGTAGGCGGCAATCTTGGCTATCGTCTCATCATCGGGAGCACTGCTGACTGCGAAGATACCCTGTGATTCGGCACGCTCGTGTCCGTCGGAGGGGACATTTATGGTTCCTTGCGCCGCAAGATACATGGTGCTGGAGCCACCGCCTTCCATATTCATGGCATTGTAGGCTCCAAAGAACTGCATGATTTCCGCCAATTCGCCCGTAGTGGCACCAAGAGACTTGCCACGTCCATCGACTACGCAATGTATGATAGTATCGCCCGTGACCGAGAAACCAAGTCCCGTGCGGGGGTGGCGTTCGTCCCAGTTGTTGTCCACCACGCCATTGACAAGCATAAAGGTGCGGTCCTGTCCGCCAAGGGCCGCCTTAAAGTCAGCATACGTGCCGTTGATGGAAGTGGCTATACGCAAGCGGATTTGCTGCCCCTCGGTGAGCGCGGAGAGGTGCTGTTGCATATCGTCGCGGGCAGAGAGGACAAAACAACCGTCTTCGATACGCATATTGCCTTTGCCCGATTCGATGCGCACGACCTCGGCATGGAGGGTGGTGTTGGTGCCCCAAGCAGAGCCAGGGAGAATACGGCAAAGAACCTCTGTACCGCTATTGTCGGTATGGGTGCAAGTGCCGTTGTAGGAATTATATAGAACCAGTTCGTTCTCATAGCGAATGTCGTTGACATGTGAGCAACGAACGGTGTTGTTGTCGGTTTCGAGATAGACATCGGTGAAGAAATCGTGTCCGTAGTAGAGGCTATCGTGTTGGTCGATAGCACACATAGCAAGGGTGGCACGCCCGTTCCAAGGGGTGATAGCAATTGTGTTTTCCGTGACAAAGGCACCTTCTGGTACGCCAGGGCGAGTGGTGGACCACCAGTCGCCATTGGTGCCGGCAAAATAGCGTTGCCCCGGTTGGGACTTACGCTGCGCCATGTGAGAGGGTTCTTCTCCCTTCTCGATAGAGTCGTTGGCTAAGACGGTATGGATAGACACATAGGAATTGCGTCTGTCCACTTGAAGGATGTAAACATCGCGTCTGCTACCTCCACCGTCACGCAGGAAGAGACGCACTTGGGTGTAGTAAGTACCCGGACCCACCATGTAGTGGGTCAAGGTATCTACGGTGTAAGCACTCCCCCCCAGTGTTACTTCCGCCCTAATGTATGAGGGCAGAAGTAACAGGGTGAGTGTGAAAGATAACAAAAATCGTTTCATATTCTATTTTTGCAAGTTCGTAAACACTTGCTATCTACTCGCTATCCACTCGTTGAAGACGCAAGACTCTCCCGCCCCCTCAAGGGAGGGAAGCGGGCAGAGTATTTTACTTATTTAACGACATTACCAAGCACGGAGTAGCGGACACCAGCACGAATGATGTAGAGTTGGCCGTCGATCATCATCTTGTCCACAGAGACAGCGGGTGCGGTTTGCGCATTGTCGATGCCTGTAGTGGACTCGGTGCCGATGGTGAAGGTGTAAACACCGTAACCATTGTTGTTAGTGTACACACATATTTTAGCGGTCGTCTCGTCCACAATCTGTACGTATGGCACAGCGGTACGAACATCGTTGCTGACATCACCCATACCATCATACGGGAACTCCCACATCTGAGTCATCTCTTTGAATGCACGGTTCTCGTCAGCACACTTGTAGAGTACGAAAGTGGAAGCAGGATTACCAGTAGTGTTGTTGCCTGCCATAACAAGGAAGTACTCACCGCCCAACTCGAACTCAGCCAAACCGTTGTGACCTGTAGCACGTGCCTTGCCATTGCGGTTGGTAACCAGAGCCAAGCAAGCCTCGTCGCTAGTATCAAAGAAATCCTTGACCTCACCATCAGTGTTGAAGAGGATAGGATAGTTGTTGAAGCCATCTACATAGAACAACTCGTCGCTGACAGGGAAGATTTGAGGAGCCGTACCGAAGTTGTAGCCACCCTCCATAGGGATATACTCGTGATTGCCGTCCCACTCGCCATCGGTGATAGTCCAATAGTAAACATCGCTTGCCGAAGCGCAGGCTGCCATAACCATAGCGTCGCCGTTCACATCACCATAGACACCAAAAGCATCGAAACGAATAGTAGTGTTGTCGGCGTAATCGTCATTCAAAGTGGTCTCATCGATAAGGAGACGTCCCTTACCATTGTCAATATCGTCCATCACCCATACTTGGAACTCGCCCTTGGCACTCGTGATAAGGTTGGCTGCCAAAACGTTGCCTGCGTTGTCCTTCTTGAGGTCGTTAGCAGGACCGAAGACGAAATCGCTGCCGGCTTGTCCGCCTTTGCGGAAAAGGTAGTCAGCAGAAGGAATAGCATCGAACATATCGCCGTCCTTGATGTTCACCTTCTTGAAGTTGACATACGAAGGCTGGTTGCCATCACGGTTGGGGAAATAAAGGAAACCATTGTGGAGTACAACGGAACGGCTACCTGAAGCGATGTCATTGGGCTTGTTGGAGTTGAAGTTGTCAAGGACATTGGAGAACATCCAGTCGTTGGAGAGGTAGTAGTTGATAGCCTTACCCGTCTCTGCATCCACACGACCTGTAGGAATAGCCTCATACTGGTGTGCATCGCGACCTGCAGGAGCAGAAGGAGTAACATTCTTGACAAAAGCGCGGATACGGAGACCGCTCAAAGAGTCGGTTCCTGCTACATAAGGAATATAACGCTCTACTACACCGATGACATCAGCTTTGCGGCGGATATTGAACGTATTTTGATTAATAGGCAGGTTGTAGGAGATGATGGTGTCGTAGTCATCACGGAAAGAAGGATCACCTGCAGCAGAATAGCCAGCGACACGCTTACCTTCGAGTTTGATGAGCATACCCTCATAGTCGGGGAGGAAACGAACCTGATCGGCTACAATAGCAACGATAGCCGAAGTTTTCTCTTGGGAGATAACCTCAGAAACAGTAAAGAGTGGTGCACCGTTCTCTACGCCTTTTTTACCCTTAACGAAGAACAAGGTGTTCTCTGCCAACTTGGTGTCTGCGGGGAAGATGACGCGAATACCTGCGGTAGCGTCCTGCAGATAAGCCATAGTACCCTCGAAGAAAGTGGTGGTAGCCTTGATTTTAACGACTGTGTCGTTAGGCATCTCTATTACCTCGGAGATAGTGGGGATATACTCAATCCACTTAGCATACAACTTGCCCGTGGTTGCAGGAGTAATCCAAATAACCTTATCACCTGTGAACTCGGGATTCGTATACCAACCATCGAAAGCGTACTTAACTGTCTCGCCGTTGATAACCTGCTCTTTATAGGGAGTCTGGAGTTTGAAAGAGTCAGTGACAGTAGTCGGGTTGTCGAAGCCGTGCTTCCATGTGGACTGGAAATAATCGATATTACCGTACGCCTTATAGTTAGCAGGATAAGGGTAAGCAGCATAATCGGAAGACATGAAGAATGACTGCAGGTTGTAGCGCAAATAAGCAGCAGCAGACGTGGTTTCGGAATCAATGTCCGTGCTCTTCTTTTGCAATGTGCAGACTTTCTTTACATAGTCCAGCAACCATTGGTATGCCGTTTTCACCTCTGCCTCACGGAAGAAGAGGATACTCATACCTTTCTGAATATTATCTGCGTAGCACGCAGATGTCAAACCTTCCTGAACTGTAGCACAAGAATCAATGGCTTTCCAAGTATAGTTTGCAGCATCTTCTTTGACACCGGCATACTTGTTCCACATCTGGTTCATAGTCTCGTACATGTCCTGTTTGTTTTGCCAACCATAGTCGTTGGTCCAGCCGCCATTGTACTCGTAGGAAACATCGGCGAATGACATTGCAGCCACAAGAAGCGCTGCTACCATTGTACAAAGTTTTTTCATAATACTTTTTCTTTATAAGTTAATATGTTTGTTGATATATCAGTCTTCCGTTTTGAATAAGAATCTGCCCTGCTCTGCGTTCTCCAACGGGACGCCCAAGAAGGTCGTAGCAAGGAGCATTTGCCTCATCGGGAACAATGACCCAAGGAGCGTCTGTAGAGGTGGAATAGGTGAACGATACCACATCGCTGAAGTCTGTCCAAGTCTCGTCTTTCTGCTTGGTGGCAATACGCAGATACCACGTACCCTGTTTGTTCAAGACACCTATATTGTATTGATAAACACCCATCGGCAATGTTTTCACCTTACTGGAGCGCGCAGGGAAAGACGATGATGTAGCCCATTCGAGGCGGAAGCCATTGTTGGGAGTATGACTCCACGTGACAATGACAGAGTCCCCGTAAACGGTCACCCCTTGCGCAGGCGTGAGGATAGCAGGTGCCACCATAACAACCTCCGCCGTAGTGAAGAGATTAGGCGTAGAAACCACCTCGGCATACGAAGTGCGCGCCGTGACACGGACATAGTAGTTAGCCCCATAGGTAAGGATATCCTCGGGAACAGAAAGATAGGTGTCGGTGGTGGCGGCAGCATAGAGCACCTCACGAGAGGCAAAAGCCATAGAGGTGGCTATCTCTACATAATACTCAGCCCCTTGCAAAGCATCGTCCCACGTGACAATGGGAGTGACTGGAACCTCGGAAGCACCATCCTCAGGATAGTTCACCGAGAACAATCTGCCACGGAAAGAGCGCGTCTCGGAGTAGTTGCTCAAGCGATTTGCCGCCAATGCACGCACGCGCCAATAGCAGAGGGTAGTGCCATCCAACTGTTGGAATGATTGGGTAAGGAAGGCATTGGTGTCGGTAGGCATAGTGGCAATGATACGGGAGAAAACAGGGTCGTACGCCAACTCTATCTGGTAGCCAATGGCATCTTCCACAGCCTGCCATGTGAGCCAGTTGGGAAGGAGGATACTATCACCATCGGCAGGATAGAGCAACTGCGGCGTTACTGCGAGTTGCTCTTCTTCGCCTACAAAACGCGGAGAATACTCGTTGCCATAGCGGTCGATGACCGTGACACATACGGCATAGTCGGAAGTGATGCTATCGGCAAGCGTGAACGAGTTGCCATAGGTAAGCCCTTGGTAATACAATGAAGTAGTGAGGGCTTGGCTGTCGTGGCGTCTGTCTGCAGGCATAGCATAGATGCCAAAGCGTTGCCCCGATGTGGCATACTGCCATGTGAGCGTCTGCCCATTGCGGGTGAGGTCAGAGACCAGCCCCTGCGTCTCAGCAGGCTGGAACCATGTGAGATTGGGGACTATCGCTTTGCGGGTGTAGGCATCGCGTACTACCGCCTTGATGAGCCCCACCTTGGCAATATCCTTGGTGGACCAAAAGACGCTACCAGGGGCTTTCTCTTTGGTAGAAGCATGGTCAATAAGAATCTGATTGACAACTTCATCTGCATAGAAATTAGTAGCCGCAGGTGCCGCAGCAATACGCTCGCGTTCTGTCATACCCGCAGGTGCTGCATTGAGCGTAGGCGAGAGTGCTGTAAGCGATTGGCTGATATAACAATGGCGACCAAACTTATTCGCCACTACATACCACCACGGAGATATTTTGGCATAATCATTGGCAGAGCCGATAGTCCAATAGACTTGCGGCGTGATGTAGTCCACACTATGCTCTACGTACCACTGAATGGGCTCGGCATAGATTTGGTTGTACTGCCAGTCGCTGCCTGCGGGGCAAGGCGATATATCATACTTGTCCGCCACAGCCTTGTTGGACGCAGCCACACCCGCAGGACCTATACCGAAACGACACCAGGGCTTGCGAGCCTTGATAGCAGCATTAACCTGAGCCACCATAAGGTTGACCTGCGCACGACGCCAATCAGCACGAGAGAGAGAATCAGGGTTGTTTTGGGCATATAATGCGTCATCATACTCATCCTTCATACCTGCCTGATAGAAATAATCATCAAACACAATGCCATCCACATCATAGTGGTCGATGATGTCGCACACCACATCCACAATGCGTTGGCGTACGGCAGGTTCACCCGGGTTGAGAATGGTGATACCACCACAATTGATGAGCCAATCGGGATGTGTAACAGAATAGTCGGTGGACAATGTGCCATAGTTGTCCTCCGAGGTAGCATATCGGTAGGGATTGAGCCATGCATGTACCTCTATACCACGTGCGTGTGCCTCATCAATAAGATACTGCAACGGGTCATAGGAAGGTTCTACACCACGTGTGCCCGTGAGGTACTGCGACCAAGGTTCGTATTGGGAGCGATACATGGCATCACACATACCGCGTACCTGGAAGAAGCAAGCATTGATGTTACACTTTTCATAATTATTGAGAATAGTGCGCATCTCCACCTTTTGGCTTTTGGTGTCCTCATCGGTAGTACCGCGATGGTTAGGCCAATCAATAGCCCATACCGTACTAAGCCATGCACCTCGGAAGTCCCGTTTAGGCGACGGCACAACTGCCATGGTCAAGAGTGCGACCACGGCTGCCATGCAAGATAATATGATTCGTTTTGTTTTCAATTGTCTATCTTGTTAGAATAGTTGAGTAGGCGTTTGCTTGATAGATACACCATATACCTCCTTACCTTCGGTACCAGGAACCACTTTCAAGGAAGAGCCATCATAACGATACAAGCCAGACTCGGATTTGTCGGCAGAGCGATAACCAAAATACATATCGCCTGTTGCCTCGTCAATAGCCATCTGACATATACCGATAAACTCACCGGTAGAACCTTCATTTTTACCCTGTTCTGCAACAGGCTCAATAGTAACCTTCGTATCCAAGATGTAGGATTTCAGGTCGGAAGCAGAGCCAACCGTCTTCAGGACATCAATGTCCGCAAACGGGATTTTGTACACACCTGCTCCTGTACCATAGAGGGAGAAATAGAATACCTTGTTCTGTTTGTCGTAGGCAAAGGCTTTCGGATTGAAAGCATCTTTGAGCAGAGCACCTGCCGCAGGTGCTGTGGCATCAGCATACGAATTGGCATCCTTGAGAATATCACCATCCACAAAACGCCATATACCATTACCATTGTAGGTCTTTCCCCAGTACCAAGTGCCTTCAATCTTGGCGATGCAGCCTGTGATGGCACCATACGAGAGACCACGACTATAATATCCTAACTGCGCATTCTGTACGAAATAGGGGAAATTATCCTTGTTCCACACCTCGTTGCGCGTGGTAAGCGGCAGGCGGAAGATACCTGTATTACGGTCAGAATAGTAGAGGTAGTTGCCATCAATGCACCCATAGAACGGGTCTTGGAACGCAGGACCACCCACATTGCTAATCATCACGCCCAATGCAGAAGCATCGGCTGCCATCACAGATATTTTACCATCACCTTGAACGCCGTTCTCGTCGTTGACATAGATGAACTGCTTGCCTGCATCAAGAATAAGCAGAGAGTTGGAAGTAGTGTCGAAGAGGATATTGAACGGGTGCTGTCCTGAAGAAATACCCATATCGTAATGCCCAGCGCCCTGCACATCAGTCAGCTTGCAAGCCATGATGTTACCATCCTTCACCGCATAATAGAGTGTGGGAGCAGGCTCTTTGAGCGCCACCTGCACATTGCGGGTGACAGCATCCAACGGTTGGCGATTGCCGACAGAGTCAATGAACGTAACATCCAAACGCACACGCTGCGAACCCGATGCAGCGAACTTGATTTTGCCCAACTGCTTGTCGGTGCCTATAAACTCGGTAAGGGTCTCTCCCTTCTCATCATTCACTGCGGGGAAAGTCCACTTGTACTCTGCCTCGAAGTTCTCTGGGTTAGGCAGTTCCACATCAAAAGCAACGAATGACGAGTCCACCACACAAATAGAATCCGTCTGCACCAGACGAAGAATAGGACGAATGGGGGCTATCTGAATAGGGTGACTCTTCCTGCCGCCATTGGCAATGGCAGTGACCGTAAAGTCGCCTGCTTTGGGGAACTTGTATAACACCGTATCACCCTCCAAGGTTACATCCCCTATCTGCCACGTACAACCTGTGGACAACGCGACTGTAGGAAAGAAACGGACGGTGCATCCCGCATAGAAATCCAACTTGTACGCAGGGTCTGCCACTTCGTACGAGAAATCCACTACAGGCTGAGGCGCATCCTCTTCCTTGATAATATGGTCTCTGCAACCAACCATACAGATGGATAACAGAACAAGAGCAGATACCAAAAATATACTATTACGTTTCATATTTTCTTTCATTAATTGAGCGTGATTTCTTTAGACAAAGCCATACCATACGTGCCCTCATCATCGTAGCAACGCAAGATGGCGTTGAGGAGGAATTGTTTCTTATAGGAAATACCATATTCCGCTTTCTTCTTATCCCAAATCAGGTCTTTGAATGTACATGCCTGATAGAACGAGTCCACACCTGCAGGAATAGTATGACCAATGAAGAAACGGTCATACTTATTGGTATTCTCGTTGAGCACAGAGTCCGCATAGGCTTTGATAAAGGTCGTAACATCCCCCCCCGCATTCACATATAACTGCTCATAGTCTGTATAAGACTTGTCGGGGTCCGCCTTGAGAATAGTCTCAAGACTATCCTTGAAATGCTGCATAAAGTCCTCACCAAAGTACTTGATAACCAATGTAGAGTCCCAATCGCTACTACCCCATTGCACTTTGCTCTTTGTATAAGAAGTAGGGAACTTATCATTCATCGCATACGCATGGAGACTATCGTTCCAAAACTCTTCATCGTGCCGATAGCGCGCCTGTGCAAAGTTCTCGGGCAGACGTTCCACTACATTGGAGATGACAACCGAATAGGTAACACTGGTCACCCATGAGGCAGTAACCTGTTTCTCCTCTGTTTCTACCGTATTATACCACACTTCAAGATGAGAGATGGGGCGTTCGCCCGTAGTATAGTACTGTGCAGAAAACGCTACACTATCGCCCGCATTCACTGTCAGTCCGGGGACATCCCAATACACCTGCGGTGCCATCTTGCCGATGAATGTCTGGTCATCCAGCGAGTCATGCTTATCGCACGCCGTAACAATGGCGGCTATTGCCAAAAGCACCGCTATATAATTTCTGTTTGTCTTCATATCACTTATCAACATTATTTACATTTACGCCTTAATTACATCCATTCACCTTCACCCTTATTAGTGATAGCACCATTGGAATTGATGTCACGCTGCCAAACCATACGTTTGCGCATCCAATCGGGGTTCTTGTATGCCCCAATACGCTCCAATTCGGCTTTGTTGTACTTCTCCTCGGTCTCGGGGTCTGCCGAGATGCGGTTAACCCACGCGTTGGCGGTAAGTCTGCCACCTACCACATCTTTACCCGTCATCCATTGTGCCTCGTAGATATTATACGGACGAGCGAGATTGAATACGTTGTCCTGTTGGAAATTAGCCTCCTTTATCATACCCTCGTTGCTCGAATCATACACATATTCTACACGGTACACATACACGTTGTCATACTGGATACCATTGGTAGAACTACTATAGTTGTAGCGGCGTACATCGCACCACTGCTCCGGTTGCAAGTACATTGCCACATACTTCTGCTGCATCAAGTGAGCGATAGTAAAATTATCAGCAGGCATACGCATACGGAAGAACAAGTCCAACAAGCCTTCTTCGTTTACTTTCTTTGGGTCACCCATATTACCATATACACTATAACGCTGGAAACTGCACTCTACCGCCTCTTTGGTAGTAGTATAAGCACTTGATTTATCACCTTTCCAATACTGAGCCTCCGCCTTGATAAACAGCAACTCTTCTTTGGTGATAAATGCGATGTAACCATCATCACGGGTGTAAGGATTGGATTTGTAATTATTCAGTATAGAATCCTTGTGCGTAGTACAATACAAGTCCGGATAATATGTTACCTTGTCAGACGTTCCCATGCCCACATTGTTGAGAATACCACGAAGCGCCATCTTGTTGCCGGCATCCGGACGATAGTGCATCATACGCGGAGCACGTGGATCCAATGCAAACAGAGCCACAGAAGACAAACGCTGACCATTGTATTTCATAGAGGGGACAGTATTAACCCCCTTGGGGTAGAAACCAAGAATAGCACCGAAGAAAGCGGAAGGTATTGCCTGGTCAAGGTCGTTGGCACGCGCCTGTGCCCAACCGAGGTTCATCTTCGGCTTGGAGGGTCCCCACTGGCAGTTCTGCTCGGCACTACCGCCACTGAACTTATACAACGGCTCGAAAGAAGCATCATCCCCCCAAATCGCCAACACCTCATCCACTGCATCAATAATCTTTTGGCAAGTGGCAGGCGTATTGTTCCAGTTAGGTATCTGACGCACCAGCAGGCGGCAGTAAAGCGCCTTGGTGAATGCACGCCACTTATTGAGGTCACCGGCAAACATACGGTCACGTTTATCGTTCATTGTGGTGTTGGTAGGACACTCCGTCCATTCGGGGTCGTCGTACAACTTGAGCAGGTCTTGGAACTCCTGCTCCAAATACGCATAGATTTCCTCTTGCGTGTCATAGGGAGGATTGTTGGACTTGTATGCCTCAGAGCGCGGCATCTCACCGAACATATCGGTAGTAAGCATCAGCGAGTTGAGCAACAGTGTACGGGTAACCAAGATATAATTACGCGCGCCCTTCGCCTCCGCATCAGCAATAAGGTACTGTGCATTGACACCCACATCGTAGTAGTGGCGACGCCACTGCGGGTGACGGTTCATCTCCATAAATCCGCCCCAACCGTTCTTGTAAGGCAACGATGAAGTCTGCGCTTTACCACCCGTGGTAAGACATTGGCTCATATAAGTGCCATACTCTGCAAAGTCATATACACCCTGCGTAGCAAAGAACAGCAACGAAGGCAACACTTCCTCGCAAGTGACGGTAACGGGCGCATCCTTGGATGTATTGATATCCAGCCAATCCTGACAGCCCGTGAGAGATGTAGCAACAACTACAACGCCCAACAATATATACAGAACTCTTTTCATAACGTTGTTCTTTATCAAATCAATCAAGTTGTTTAGAATGTAACCTGTACAGCCATATTGAAACCACGTGTGTTAGGTATCTGGTAGTTGTCAATACCGGCAGCACCCACACCTGCTTTGCTTGTGTCGGCGTTTACTTGCGGGTCAGAACCCGTGTAGCGTGTCAGCAAGAAGAGGTTGGTACCCGTAAATGAGAGTTTGATACCCTCTATACCCTTGACGTTCTTGAGCATAGGGGCAAAGTCGTAAGCAATAGTAGCATACTGCAGACGCAGATAGGAACCGTCCTCCAGGAAGTTGGACGATACATTGTAGTAGTAGTTGGAAATCGTAGTTGCGTCCAATACAATCGGTTTGGTGTTCTGCTCGTAAACAGTATTGCCATCGGCATCCGTACCTGCAGCCACTACGCCGTCCCATACCACCTGGCGACCACGGTACTGCGGAATAGACGGGTGCATACCGCTTGACCACAGACTGCGTCCCGTGACATTCACCACATCACCACCTACACGTCCGTCGAACTGCAAGGAGAGCGACAATCCTTTGTAGCGCAACGTGGTATTGAGACCTGCCATAAAGAGCGGTTCACGGTTACCAATCAACACCGACTTGGCGGGGTTAATAGTAGGATAGCCTTTCTCATCGCATATAATCCTGCCATCTTCAGTACGTGCATAGTCTTTACCCGATATAGCCGTGGTGCTACCATTCAAGTAAGCCGTCGGGAAGATGTCTCCGTACTGCGTACCCTGTATCTCCACCATACCTTCGGGCAGACTGAGTACCGTACCACGGTTGAGACCGAAGTTGATACCCGCAGTCCAAAGCCAGCCACTACGTTTGATAATGTCTCCGTCCAATGTCAACTCGAAACCGTGGTTCTTAACCGTACCCTCGTTACGCGTCTGGAGTACATAACCCGCAGCATGGCTGACACGTACGGTAACAATCTGATTCTCTGTAATCTGGCTATAGTATGCGAGGTCCATACGGAGACGATTGTTGAAGAAGCGGATATCCGTACCTACCTCCCACGACTTGGACATCTCGGGCTTGATATTGTCACCCACACTGGCACTGGCGTTCACAGAGAAACCACCATCAGGCAATGTCTGATACTGTGTGAAACGACGGTCCATCAGGTATGCGGGCGCATCCTTACCTACCATAGCGAAGTTACCACGTATCTTCCAATAAGAGAACCAGTTTTCCTTGGTGTCATTCAACCCCGGAATCAACTCCGAGAGTATCAGACCACCCGTTACCGACGGGTACCAATACGGACAATACTCCATTGCCAATGTGGAAGACCAGTCCCAACGAGAGGTAAAGGACAGGGTTGCCAAACCGTTGTAGTCGGCACGAATCTCGCCATACACACCTGCATTACGGCGTTGGGTGTGCGTAAGGCTGACATCACTGGTGCCTAATATCTCCTTCAGGTTCTGTACACTATACACACCCGGAATGACGAAGTCACGTCCCTTGATAGCAGAAGCAATACTGGAGCGGTCCTTCAACTCACCACCGACCATAAAGTCCATAGCAAAGTCTTTGGGCAGGTCCAAATGGTAGGTAGCCAGCAAGTTACCTGTCATCAACCGGCTCTCCGATTGCTCATAACTATATTTACCCAACAGGTCCTTGTTGATTTTATCCAACTGCTCCTGCGTCAAGTACGGGTCCGTGATATTCAACTCCGGTGCAATGTTCGTATCCGAGAAACGAGGCACCGTGTATCCATCATAGTGGTAGTTGTTCTGGTCCATGCTCAGACGTGCGGTAATCTCCAGTCCTTTCACGGGTTTTGCCGTAATGAAACCGGTAAGCAAGGTACGCGTGCTCTTGTTCACACCCTCATCACGGTAGCGCGTATATAGCGGCGAGATAGGCGAACTTGCCTTTTCGTCCGCGTAGTAGAGGAAACGGATATCACCACCTTCTGTCTCGTAGTTGCGAATATCATCGTTGATAGGCCATGAATAGATTTCGCTCACACTACCCGCACTACGGTAGGTATTGTGTATCACATTCGCCATAAGGCTCATGGTCAAGTATTTGTTCGGCGAATAGGTGCCTTTGAGCATCGCCGTCACTTTTTGGCGGTAGTCGTTCACCACGATACCGTCTGCATTGGAATACGATGCCGATGCGAGTGCCTGAAACTTGTCCGTACCACCGGAGAGCGACATATCGTACTTGTGGTAGAAACCGAAGTCCTTGAAGTAGTTGCGTACATTGTCGTAGGTCTCCGCAGGATTGGCTGTACCCGCAGGGTTCAGCACCGGTCCCCAACCGTTCTTGGTTTGTTCCTTATAGAAACCCTGTGAACCTGACATATACATATTCTGCGTCTTTATCAAGTTAGCCGGCGTATCGAATTGCCACGAGCCATTGACCGTTGCCGTCAACTTGCCCGCAGTAGCATTCTTGGTAGTAATCATCAAGACACCATTAGCAGCCTCCTGACCGTACAACGCCGAAGCAGCGGCACCCTTCAGCACCGTTACCGACTCTATATCATTGGGGTTGATGTCGCCGGCACCACCCGTTAGAGGCATACCGTCCAACACCACCAACGGCTCATTGGATTGTGTGGAAGAGATAGAGGTTACACCACGGATAATCAACTGACTGCCCGAGTTAGGCGAACCACCGCCACTGGTCACATTGACACCCGCTACCTTACCCTGCAACGAGTTGAGCACGTTTGCCGACTTACCGTCGGTCAAATCGTCTGCACCCACGTTCTGAACGGCGAAGTTAAGGCGTTTCTTCTCCTGGACGACGCCCATGGCGGTAACAACAACCTCCTCAACAGCGATAGCGTCGCCCTGAAGGACGACATTGTGCTGCGTGCCGGTAACCTTCACGTCCTGGGTCTTCATACCCACATAACTAATCTCCAACGTGGCACCATCCTGCACGGTAAGCGTGTACATACCGTCGAAATCAGTGATGGTACCATTGGTCGTACCCTTCTCCAAGACAGAAGCACCTATCACAGGCTCCTTATCTTCCGCAGAAGTTACCACACCCGTCACCGTGACAGTGGCATTCAGCGCCACCACCGTCAGCAAACAAGTGAGCATAAAGAATAATCTCTTCATAAATATCAGATTTGTTTATCGTTCAAATTTACTTTCTTCCATTTCCGCAGCACCCATCATCATTCAGACGATTTGGCTGCAAAGATACGAATAATTTGTGATACACACAAGGTGCCAAACAAAATTACCTTAAATTAACATCGCTACCCCGCAAGTTGTCAGCCCGAGCCACTTTAATTAAACACGAATTACCGTGTAATTAACCATTAATTTTTCTCCGATAACAGCTTTTGGCTCCATTAATGCCCATTAAAGGACCATTAAAAGACTCCGTTAATTGCCGTTAATCACCCGTTAATTCCCCCTCGAGAAGGCTCCGATTTGGGGTCAGTATGGGTTGCCTATCCCTTGCTCATCCCTTGCGTATCCCTTGCTGTTTTGCCCGACGAAATCAGGACTAAAATTCGGGAAGGGGGCAGCAGGTTGCGTTACACTCCGCGGTAGGCATCCATGGCTTTCTTCACACTGCCGTGAAGGAGCAGCAGATGCTGCGCCTTGTCGTAGTCCAGACCCAGTTCCTCGACCAGCATACGCGTGCCGCGGTCCACGAGTTTCTTGTTGCTCAACTGCATATTGACCATCTTATTGCCCTTGACACGACCCATTTTAATCATGGTGGTGGTGGTAATCATATTGCAGATGAGTTTCTGTGCCGTACCTGACTTGAGGCGCGTGGAGCCTGTTACAAACTCGGGACCTACGACCGGCTCGATGGCAATCTCCGCAGCCTGAGCCACCGGCGAATCGGGATTGCACGAGATAGATGCCGTGAGGCACCCGAATGCCCGCGCGTGCTCGAGCGCACCTATTACATAAGGTGTGGTGCCCGAAGCCGCGATACCGATGACGGTGTCGAGCGGGGTGATGTTGTGCTCCTGCAGTTCCTGCCACGACTTTTCGGGGTCGTCTTCGGCTTTCTCCACGGGGCTACGCAACGCGGTATCACCACCCGCGATGAGACCGATTACATACGTGTTGGGCATGCCAAAGGTAGGCGGTATCTCGCTGGCGTCCAGCACACCGAGGCGGCCGCTGGTGCCCGCGCCCATATAGAAGATACGTCCGCCTTGCTTCATGCGCGGCACGATACCCTCTACCAGTTTCTCTATCTGGGGAATGACCTCGCGGACGGCAAGCGCCACCTTCTGGTCTTCCTCGTTCATCTCTCGGAGCAGTTCACCCACCGGCTTCTCGTCCAGGTGGTCGTGCAGAGAGGGTTGTTCGGTAATTTTTACAAACACGGTTTATTTACGATTTACGAATTTACGATGTACGATTTATTTGCACATTATATATATGTACGATTTGGCTTGCGCGGCTCACACCAAGGGATGTTACTCCATAGTGGGCACCACGTCGTTCTTGTGGTACTCTTTGAGCCCTTCCATCGGGCTTTGGAGGATTTGGGCGGTTTGGAAGCCGTTATCCGCCAGCACCTTCTTCAGTACGTCCTGATAATAGTACGCAATCGAGCCGATGAAGCCGACAGGCAGGGCGGGATATTGCGTCAGGATACGCTTGGCGAAGTAGTCAAAGTGGTCATATACCAACTTGTAAATCAGCGGGTTGTCGATATTCTCGGCGCAGAACTTGCTGAGCGATGCCAAGTAGCGGTTGGGGAAAGGCTTGCGATATACGTTCTCGATGATATCCGCAGCCGTAATGCCGTACTGGGTAAGGAACTTCTCCTTGAGTTCGTCGCTGAGTTGGTTCTTCAGCAGGTCAGCCACCAAGCGTTTGCCAAGCACAGCACCACTGCCTTCGTCGCCAAGGATGAAGCCGAGCGCAGGCACGTTCTTCACGATTTCCTTGCCGTTCCACAGGCAAGAGTTAGCCCCCGTACCGAGGATGCATGCCACGCCTTCGCCGTGACCGAGCAGACCGCATGCCGCGCCCACCATGTCGGAATACACTTCCACCACAGCCGACTTGAAGATACCCTCCAGAGCGGACTTCAACACGGGTATCTTCTCGGGCGTGCAACCTGCGCCATAGAAATAGATATGGGTGATTTTACCCGCCCACATCAGATGCGACATCTGCGGGAGGAGTTGGTTGCTCACACTGTTCTTGATAGCATCGGCGGTCTGATAGAACGGGTTGATACCGTCCATAAAGAACTCGCTGTTCTGCCCCGAGGCAGTCATCAAACACCAATGGGTTTTGGTAGAACCCGAATCTGCAATTAGTATCATTTCTATTCTCGTTTTATATCTTCTACTTGCCGCTCTGAAGCAAAAAACAAACGTTTGTTCTGCTTTAATAGCCCGCAAAGTTACCACTTATCTATGATACGCGCAAGCATAATGCCCGAATATATGTTGCACAACATATAAAAAGTGCTTTTTTGCAGGAAAGTTCTGCAACCGTTTGCAGAAAAACAAGGAAAGTTGTACTTTTGCAGTCGGATAAATATGCAAACTCTTAAACAAATTGTGATATGAGAAATAACCTAAGTCAGCAAATTTCCCTGAGCCATGTCGAAGAGAAATTATACCGCCCTGCGGACGCCTACGAGTTGGCGCGCGTTACCCGCATGGAGCATGTACGCACCACCATCTACGAGACGACGCACGAGGGTACGCACTATGTAGCAGCACGTATCGCGGACATCATCCGCAATCGTGAGAAAGAAGGCAAAAAAGCCGTATTGTCCTTAGTAGCAGGACGTTCCACCCGCGACATCTTCGCCGAACTGGTGCGTATGCACAAGGAAGAAGGACTGAGTTTCCGAAACGTGGTTGTGTTCAGCGCTTATGAATACTACCCCTTGACCGACCCGAAAGTGGGCAATATGGCACTCATCCGCACCCAACTGTTGGACCAAGTGGATATCCTGCCTGAGAATATCCATACCGTGCCTTTCGACTTGAAAAAGAACGAGATTATCGACTTCTGCCAGAACTATGAGAAAACGATTGCAGAAATGGGCGGCATCGACTTCCAACTGCTGGGTATCGGACGCTCGGGCAACATCGCATTCAACGAGCCGGGCACGCCGCTCAACTCCCCTACCCGACTGATTATACTGGACAACAACTCCCGCGAGGATGCCACGGTCATCTTTGGCAATACCGAGCAGGTGCCCGTGAGCGCGGTAACGATGGGCATTGACACCATTATGCAGGCGCGCGAGATAGTGATGGTAGCGTGGGGCGAGCACAAGGCTTCGATAGTACGCGAGGCGATAGAGGTGCCGTATTCCACCGCCTGCCCCGCTTCGTTCCTGCAACTGCACAAGAACGCACAAGTGGTGCTCGACCTCGGAGCAGCCAACCAACTGACACGTATCTACCACCCATGGGAAGTGACCAACTGCGAGTGGAACGACCAACTGGTACGCCGTGCCGTAGTATGGCTTTGCGCAGAGACACACAAGCCTATCCTCAAACTGACCAACAAGGACTACAACGACCACGGACTGAGCGAACTCATCACGCTCTACACCTCGGCATACAACTGCAATATCAAGGTATTCAACGACCTGCAGCATACCATCACGGGTTGGCCAGGCGGCAAACCCAATGCCGATGACAGCAACCGTCCCGAGCGCGCCACACCCTATCCGAAAGACGTGCTTATCTTTTCTCCGCACCCTGACGACGATGTCATATCGATGGGCGGCACCTTTGCACGCCTTATCAAACAGGGGCACAACGTGCATATCGCCTACGAGACCAGCGGTTGCATAGCCGTTTGCGATGACGAGGTGGTACGCTTCATGGACTTTATGAAGGGCTACAAACTCATGCACCTGCCCGAAGACAAGGTGATAGACCGCAAGTACGATGAGTACATGCACTTCTTCCACAACGAGAAAGTGGGCGACCAGGACAGCCGCGAAATCCTCAACGTCAAGGCACTTATCCGCCGCGGCGAGGCTACCGCAGCATGCCGGCACATGGGACTGCCCACCGACCATATCCATTTCCTCAACCTGCCGTTCTACGAGACAGGGACTATCAAGAAGGGACCGCTCACACAAGCCGACATTGACATTGTGAAGAAGGTGCTTCTCGAAGTAAAGCCGCAGGAAATCTTTGCCGCAGGCGATTTGGCTGACCCGCACGGCACACACCGTGTATGTCTGGATGCCGTACTCGCCGCGTTGGACGAACTGAAGCATACCGAGGCTTGGGACGAGTGGCTGAAAGACTGCCGTATATGGATGTACCGCGGCGCGTGGATGGAATGGGAAGTGGACCTCATTGAGATGGCTGTGCCTATGTCGCCTGAGGAACTGCGATTCAAACGCAACACCATTCTCAAGCACCAGAGTCAGATGGAGTCTGCGCCGTTTATGGGCAATGACGAGCGTCTGTTCTGGCAACGCGCCGAAGACCGCAACCACGCTACCGCCGAACTCTATGCACAGTTGGGCTTGGCGAACTACGAAGCCATCGAGGCGTTTGTGCAATACCACATTTTGTAATTTATAATCAACAGGACAATGAAGAATATCACATGTTTTATCCCGTTCCAGTCCGAGGAACAAGTCAAGGCTACCGTTGCCAATCTTGAGGCACAGCCCCTCGTAGGCGACATCCACTACCTGCGCGGCGATATGCGCAGCACGGACAACATGCGCTTTATCGCAGAGCATGCCACCACGCCCTACACGCTTATCTACACCAAGTACACCACCCTCTCATTCGTACTCTTCGCCCTCGAGCGCATGGAGGCGCTGATGGAGGATACGCAGGCGGCTATGGTGTATTCCGACCACTTCAACCAGACGGGCGACGTACGTACCAACGCCCCTGTAATTGACTACCAGTTGGGTGCCCTTCGCGATGACTTCGACTTCGGCTCGGTACTCTTCTACCGCACTTCCGCCCTCAAAGAGGCTGTGGCTCGCATGGACGTTACCTACCAGTTCGCGGGACTATACGACCTGCGTCTCAAGGTGAGCCAAAAGGGTGCGTTGGAGCACATCAACGAGTACCTGTACTATGACGTGGAACTCGACACCCGCAAGTCGGGCGAGAAACTGTTCGACTACGTGGACCCCAAGAACCGCGGCGTGCAGATAGAGATGGAACAGGCTGTTACCCAGCACCTCAAGGACATCAACGGCTACTTGGCTCCGGGCTTCAAGGATATAGACCTCACCGGTGGCGGCTTCGAGTACGAGGCTTCGGTGGTTATCCCTTGCAAGAACCGCGTTCGCACCATCGGTACCGCTATCCGCAGTGCCCTTTCGCAGAAGGTGAACGCACCGTATAAGTACAACGTCATCGTGGTGGACGACAACTCGGAGGACGGCACCGTGGACGTTATCAAGAGTATCGTGGCAGAAGGGCACGACAATCTCATCTACATCGCACAGGACAAGACTTGGCATGCCATAGGCGGCAACTGGAATGTGGCTCTCCACCACCCGTTGTGCGGACGCTTTGCCATTCAGTTGGACTCCGATGACACGTACTATGACGAGAACACCGTGCAGAAGTTCATCGACGCTTTCCACGAGCAGGACTGCGCCATGGTGGTAGGTACCTACCGCATGACGGACTTCGACGGCAACATTCTGCCTCCCGGTATTATCGACCACCGCGAGTGGACGCCCGACAACGGGCGCAACAACGCACTCCGTATCAACGGACTGGGTGCTCCGCGCGGCTTCTATACGCCGATGTTGCGTCAGATTAACTTCCCGACTACGAAGTACGGAGAGGACTACGCAGTAGGTTTGCGCGTGAGCCGCGAGTACCAAATCGGACGTATCTACGATGTGGTTTACAACTGCCGCCGTTGGGACGACAACTCCGACGCCAACTGCGACCTGATTGCGATGAACAACAACAATTTCTACAAGGACCGCATCCGCACGTGGGAACTCAAAGCCCGCATCCAGATGAACGAGAAGAAGTAGAGGTTTCTCCACTGTTTCCCCTGCTTCATTAGGAAGGGGTAACATACCGGGTACTTACAGAGAGACTGTCTGACAATTGTTGGGCAGTCTTCTGTGTAAATATACGCAGGAGATGTAACTCGAATCGACAGGCCTTCCTGTCGATGCTAACAGGCTACCCTCACGGGCAGCATTTCGTACGTCAAAGATCACAGGCTGCTTACGTATGCAGCCTACCGGATTCAACACCTTGAATCACGATGCAAAGGTACTACATTCTCAGACCCCGTTGAGCGTTTCTGTCACTTTCTGTTACTTTCTGTCGCGATTTGGCGCGATTTGTCACTTTCCGATAGTTTCTGTCACTTTTTGTTACTTTTCTTTTGCAAGTGATTGTATGACAGTAGTATACAGGAATACCCCAAGAGACTACCTCATTTATGAGATAGTCTCTTTGCTTTGTGGGAGACGACGCGGCTCGCGTCGTTATCGGCTTCGCCGAACTATAAATGTGTTCTAATATATCTTTTTGATGTCATTTAGATGCCATTTTAATGATTATTGTGCCATTCCCCGCTTGTTATATTACTATTTTGATGCGGTTGCCCTGATGTACGATTTCACATTCTACGATGTACCTCCGCAAGTTAGTAATTCAGTCCGAAAGCCCAAAGGGGAATTATGTTTCCATAGCCGACCTCAATATCATCGCGAACGATAAAGCCGTTGGCGGCTTGCTCGATTTGCTTTTTGCCCTTGTTGTGTCCGCCAACTTCGAAAGTATAATCACCTATGGTAAAGTCGGATATGCGTGAACTGACGACCTCTTGCTGCACACGCATCTGATTGTAGAAGAACGTCTCTCGCACATTACCGATATTGATATCGGCACTATTGAGGACATACATCAGGTTGGGATTGTCCAAGTACACTTTCTCCACCTTACCCAAACCACGCATACCACCTGTATCGTCGCGCAACTGCCCAATCATCTGTGCACGCTCGAGCAACAGCAAGTAATCTGTCACATTGTTGCGACTAATGCCTATCTCTGTGGCAAGGCTATCCGCATTGGGCTTGAACGGTGCCAACGTAGCCACAATAGCCAGCATCTTCTTCAGTTTGCGTGCCGTGGTTGCTTTCATATCTGCAAATTGTGCGATGTCCGACTCTACCGTCTGACTGATGACCGCCTGCATACGCGTAGTGAAATTGCCCTCTATAGCAAATGGGTAGTAGCCGTCTTGCAGGTACTGACGGAAATACGCCAGAGGGTGCAGTACTCCATCTATGGCAGCCTTGCTTGCCAAAATATCCGATAGGGAGAATACAGGCGTACTGATGTGATGAAAGAGTTGCAGGTACTCACGGAAAGACAGCCCCTGCAACGTGTACATCAACGCACGACGGCTCAAGTCAGCACTACCCTTGGCGATATCCAATATAGACGACCCCGTAAAAACGATATGCACATCAGGATGCGTATCGTATATCTGCTTGAGTTCGCGCGACCAATCGGGGTACTTGTGTACCTCGTCAATGACAAGCAGTTGTCCCATGTCTTTCGCCCAGTCGTCCGCCAACCCAATGAGCGTATGCGTAGCAAAATAGGCATTATCCGCAGAGACATACAGGGCTTTCTGCTCTGCTTGGTACTCGCGGATATACTGCAATACCATGGTGGTCTTGCCCACACCACGCGGACCTACAATACCAATCAAGCGTGCACGCCAATCAATAGTGCCGTACAGGTAACGGTGGAACGCGCCATCGGTCTGCGCCAACAGCGACTCCATATAGGCATATAGTTGAGGGTCTATCATAACATCTGTACTGAATTACGCCTGCAAAGATAGTGCTTTTTATGGAGATGCACAAGTATTTTGCACTGAATGAGTGCATTTTTATACGCAAATATGCACTCAAGGAGTGCAATATATAGTCCTAATACTATAAATATCGGGGCATATAGCATAAGAAAAGAGGCTACCGTGTGGGTAGCCTCTTTTTCTGTTTTGTCTTGCCTTACATTGTTCTTACTCCAGCCCCATGCTCTTCTTGATGGCGGGTACGCGGGCTTCGGCAGCGGCAGTAGCACGGTCGTAGTCCTGCGGGGTGGGCATAGATGCGGGAATTTCGAAGTAATACTTGATTTTGGGCTCCGTACCGCTGGGGCGGACACTGACTTTCAAGCCGCCATCGGTGAAGTATTGCAGCACATTGCTGGTGGCACCAAGCAACATCGTGATGGGGGTCTCCACCCACTTGCCATCTATCAGTTCGCGTTGCGTGAGGGTTTGGAAGTCCTTGGTCTTGATGACCTTCTCGCCGGCAATCTCCGTAACGGGGTGTTGGCGATAGTCAGCCATCATCTGCTTTATCTCATCGGCACCTGTTTTGCCCGGACGGACTACATTGACCGTGGTCTCACGCTGGAAGCCGTACTCCTTATATATATTGAGGAGGTAGTCGTAAAGCGTCATGCCGTTGTCCTTGGCATAGGCTGCAATCTCGCAAATCAGGCAGATAGCCGACGGCGAGCACTTGTCGCGCACAGCATCGTAAGCGAGGTAGCCGAAACTCTCCTCACCACCACCGATGTACTTGCGTGTGCCTTCCCATTCGCGTATGCGGGCGGCAATCCACTTGAATCCCGTGTATTCGTCGGTGAGCGTAACGCCCTGACGGTCAGCAATTTTGCGTATGAGTTCACTGGTGACGATGGTCTTCACGAGGTAGTGCTCGGGACGCAGTTTGCCGAGTTTCTTCATGTTGGTGATGATGTAGTAACTGTACATCATGCAGGTCTGGTTGCCGTTGATGATAGTCCACTCGCCCTTGTCGTTGCGGCAGACGATAGCGATACGGTCGGCATCAGGGTCGCTTGCTACAACGAGGTCGGCATTGAGTTTGGTACCGAGGTTCATGCCCATGGTCATCGCCTCCGCGTTTTCGGGGTTCGGGCTGACTACCGTGGGGAAGTTGCCGTCAATCACCATCTGTTCGGGCACCACGTGTATGTTCTGGAAGCCCCATGAGCGCAGGCACATCGGCACTATCTGACGACCGGCGCCGTGCAACGGGGTGTAAACGATGTTGAGGTCCTTCTGACGGAGGATAGCCTCCTGGTCAATCATCACGGTCTTGACGGTCATCATGTAGTCGTAGTCCACCTCGCCGCCGATGATTTGAATCAAATCCTTGTTGCCATTGCGCTTCACGTCCTCCATACGGACCTTGTTGACCTCGTTGATGATGCCTTGGTCGTGCGGTTGGAGCACCTGCGAACCGTCCTCCCAATACGCCTTGTAGCCGTTGTATTCTTTGGGGTTGTGGCTTGCGGTGACGTTCACACCGCCTTGGCAATGCAGGTGACGGATAGCGAAACTGACTTCGGGTGTCGGGCGGAGGCTCTCAAAGAGATACACTTTGATACCGTTGGCAGCGAACACATCCGCCACGGTGAGGGCGAACTCACGTCCATGGTTGCGGCAGTCATGCCCTACCACCACGCTCACACGGTCGCCTTGGAGGGTAGTGAAACCGCCCTCGCGCTGCACCTTGAGCAGGTAGTTGGCATAGCCCTGCGTGGCTTGTGCAACGATGTATTTGTTCATACGGTTGGTGCCCGGTCCCATGATGCCACGCAGTCCGCCCGTACCGAACTCCAAGGTCCGGTAGAAACTGTCTATCAGTTCGGTCTTGTCCTCAGCGTTCATCATCGCTTTCACCTGCTCGCGCGTCTCCCTGTCGAATGGCTCCTGCGTCCACGTTTGGGCGATTGCCATTACTCTCTCCAATTCTTCATTCTTCATTGTTGTATCCGGTTTAATTGTTTTCTGATAAAAATATACCGCTCCCACCTGCAAAGGAGTAGTCGGCAGCAAAGGTACTGCTTTTTTTTCAGATGTGCAAAACCATAAATGCTTTGACAATTTGCACCCACCCTTGTATATCTGTACATTTTGTACTATCTTTGTGCCAAAATCCGTAAAAACAGATACTGATATGAACCGCATCAAACAACCCCTTCTCTCTCATTCCTTCGCAGCATACGTCTTGCTGTTTGCGCTGATTATACTGCCTGCATGCCAGCCCACAGACGAGCAACGGGCTGCAGCCTTGGTTTCCGAAGCACAGCAGTTGGTGGACAACGGACGTTGGCAGCAGGCACGGCTGCTCTTGGACTCTGTCCATCATACCTATCCGAAGCAGGTCTCCCAACGCCGCTTGGCAAAGGCGTTATCCGACAGCATCACCTGTCTCGAGGCGCAGCGGACTATTGCCTACTCCGACTCGCTCCTGCAGGTGCTCCTCCCGCAATCCGACGAACTGATGCGCCAATTCAAATATGAGAAGAGCACACAATACGAGGACCACGGACGCTATGTGCACCGTCTGCTCACGACCGGCAGCAACACCTCACGCAATTTCTTGCAGGCATACATACGCGACGACCGCCGCACGATTGTCAAGAGTTATTACTTCGGCGCCGCACAGGTCAACCAGCAAGCCGTCTCGCTGCTGTCAGAGGACGAGGAGAGCCGCTTCTACGGAACCAACCATAGTTTCCAATCCGAAGGCTGGCACGAGATTATGACCTTGGAGGAGGACGATGCACTGCAACTCCTCAACTTCATCAGCACGCACGCTGCCGCGCGTATCCGCGTCAAAGGAGAAGGAGAGAAGGCGCATGCCACATGGGTGTACTACCTGTCCGACAAAGAGAAAACAGCACTCGCACAGACCTACCAATTGGGTTTCCTGATGAAGGATATACGCCAATTGGAGCAGACGCTGCGCGTAGCCAATGCTCAGGTAGAGCGTTTTGTCGCCAAACAGCAACCTGTCACCAACCGCAATAACATCGATTAAAAACGCCCCTCATAGCAGATAATTGCCATATTTTTCGTAACTTTGCAGCCGCTTTTCAGCCAAACCCGTATGTTGCCCATAGATTTCGTTCATAGCATGCAGCAGCAGTTGGGGGCCAACGATGCCGACTTGCTCTTCCACGCATTGGAGAGCGAGCCCGTCACGTCCATACGTCTCAACGACAAGATTGACTGCCTCACCTTTGATGCCGACACCGATGAGGTGCCATGGAACGAAGACGGCTACTACCTGAGCACGCGCCCCCAATTCACCCTCGACCCGCTCCTTCACGCGGGCTGCTACTATGTGCAGGAGGCGAGCAGCATGTTCCTCCGGCAGGTCTTGGAGCAGTTTGTCGAGCCCGGCAGCATTGTCCTCGACCTCTGTGCCGCGCCCGGGGGCAAGTCCACCATCATCAGCCAGTATTTGGGCGGCGAGGGACTCCTCATCAGCAACGAGGTCGTCCGCCAGCGCGTCTTCATCCTCTCCGAAAACATTCAGAAGTGGGGCAATGGCAACACGGTAGTCACTCATAATCAGCCTATTGACTTCGGCGAGAAGTTGCCCGACCTGTTCGATTGCATGCTGATAGACGCTCCCTGTTCGGGCGAAGGGATGTTCCGTAAGGACCCCGATGCCGTCGCCGAGTGGAGCAAGACCAACGTACGCCTCTGTGCCGACCGTCAGCGCAGCATCGTGGAGGACGCATGGGACGCCCTCAAACCCGGCGGCATACTCATCTATTCCACTTGCACGTTCAACCGTCAGGAGAACGAGCACAATGCCCTTTGGATTGCCGAGGAACTCGGTGCCGAAGTGCTAGACATCGGCTACGACTCCGCGTGGGGTATCACCGAGGGGCGCCCGGGATACCATTTCTATCCGCACAAGACCCGCGGCGAAGGGCTGTATATCTGTGCTTTCCGCAAGAAGGGCGAGTGCATCAATCCCTTCCGTGTGCCCAAGAGCAAGCAGCCCGCTCCCAAGCCCATCGAGCAGGAGGAGGTTATCCGTCGTTGGCTCCGCCACCCGGAACGCTGGGTGATGCGGCAGCAGGACCGCTTCATTACCGCTTACCCGCTGAAATACAAAGAGTTAATCGAGTATCTCACCACGCAGTTCATCTGCATCAGTTACGGTGTGGGAGTCGGCGAGCAGCGCGGCAAGACCATGGCGCCGCAGCACCCCTTGGCGATGGTCAAGGACCTCAATCCCGATGCCTTCCCGCAGGCGGAACTCACCCTCGGGCAGGCGCTCTCCTACCTCCGCTCGGAGGCTATCACCATCGAAGGCAAGCCCACCACGTTCCTTCTCGTCACCTACCAGCACATCCCGTTGGGCTTCGTCAAGAACATCGGCAACCGGTGCAACAACATGTACCCGAAAGAGTGGCGCATACGCAAACTCTAACCCTATACCATTCCCACCCGCTATGAAACGCTTCTTTTCCCTATTCCTGACCCTCCTCGCCGCCATCACCTTGTCGGCGCAGCAGTATTTCTTCACGGTGGACGAGCGGCACCCTGCCGAGCGACCGCTCCTGCACGGTGCACAACGCATCCTTGTGGTCAACAACACCGTCCCTCAGCCTGAGGAGTTCGGACACAGCAACGCCGAAGACGGCACCATGCTCAATGGCACGTCCGTCAATCTTGCCGATGCTGCGCTGCGGTGTCTCTTTGCTGCCACACAGACTATGGACGGCAGCGGCGAATACCTGCAAGTGGAACTCATGGACATCAGCCAGAACAAGAGCCGCAATTTCTACTCCCGCAGCCCCATGACCATAGTCGATGAGGAGCGGCTGTGCACCGAATACGAAGCCGATGCCCTGCTGATACTCAACCATTTGGTGCTCTATGACATGTGCGAGAGTTTCCCTGTCAACGACGACCAATACTACGCCTACCTCCAAGCCTGTTCACAGACGCATTGGACGGTGCACCATGCGGGCAAGACGCAGGATGCTGTCTTCACCACGGCGGACACCTTGCTATGGGAGGTGGAACCGGTTTACGCACGTGCCGGCGCACTCGAAGGGTTACCCGACCGGCACGATGCACTCCTCTACTTGGCGCAACAGATAGGCACCGACGTAGCCGTCAGCCTCACACCCCAATGGTCACCCGCCACCCACTACCTCTATGATAATCCTGATGCCGGCATACAGCGCGGCATGCGTGCTTTCCAGCGCAAACTGTGGCAGGATGCCATTGCTGCTTGGCAGCAGGCATTGGATAGTGGAGACAAGAAAGTCTCCGCTATTGCAGCAGCCGATATGGCTATTGCAGCGGAGATGATGGGCGACTACACCGCAGCGCTTGACTATGCCAACCGCGCCATTCGCCTTTTCGGTGAGTGGAAGAACGCCGACGGTCGCCAGCAGCAGGTGAATATGCGCTACTACCTCGACCATCTCCACACACGCCAAGCAGAAGAATCTGCCCTCTCTGCAGACTGAATCGCTCCACTCGGATACCGCTATCCGCTGTCAGATTATTGTTACTTTTCGGTAGAATAAAGTGGGAAAAGTCAGTTATTGTCACTTTCCGGTAGTTATTGTCAGTTTCCGTCATCCATCAATAAGATAGAGCCCCATAATTTTGTGCATAGTAGCATTAAAAAACACTATCAGTGTAGTCTCGGGTCTTCATCGGGTGATTCCCGAGTGCTTGGGGGACGACGCGGCTCGCGTCGTTATGCGCTATGCGCACTATGTGCCGAAGCGATACGAAGCCCTGTGGACTGAGTAGAACTCCTTATTGACTCGCGTCGTCAATCGGAAACATTTGGTGCCAACTGCTGGGTAAACGCTGGTTACCATATTGCTACCGAAAGCCCCCTCACCTCCCCTATCATTTACAACAAGGGCTGCCCAAACGTATTGGGCAGCCCCTTGTGCATTGCGCATTAGATATTACGCATTGTTACTTCACCTCTACGCCGGTTAAGGTGTACATCTTATCCCCACGAAGGATATATACTTGCCCGTCGTGAAGCACTTTGCAAATACTGTCATTACTATCGATGGTAGCACAGGGAGCATTGTCTGCAGTCGAGACTCCCTCTGTGTCAAAACCACCTTGATAGTTCTTGATTATAATTTCTTGTACATTCTTGACAAAGAGAGTGTATGTATAGTGCGTAGCCTCGTCTAAATCCATAATCGTATATACATATTCCTCTGCATCGCCAACAGCAGTATAGGCATGTGTACCATAGATATACGGTTTAGTGACACTCAACTGTCCCTGAGCATCAAAGATGAGCGTACGTACATTTACACCTGCTTGTCGGATATTCAACGTGTATGTATGTGCATCCTCAGTTACCGGCCAAGCGAATATGGCAGATGTTTTGTCCGCAACCACCTCCACGCTTACCGTATCCGGTTTACTATATGTCTGATAATTAGTAAAATCCTTCCAGCTTTCTGCCATTTGATAGGCAGCAATGGACGCTTGTGGTACATAGACGGGAATAGACTTGTCCACACTGGTAAACGTAGCAGCGTTGCATAATGGCGGAGTGACAGCAGTGCAGGTAATAGAGTGCAATCTATCATTCCAAGCAAAAGCATAATCACCAATAGTAGAAACATTATTCCCAAGGAAGATGTGATTAAGGCTGTCACAACTTGCAAAAGTTTGATACCCGATTATGAGACTATCGTTGCCATCAGAAAAAGTAATAGTTTCAATTTTATCACAATCATAAAAAGCATAATCTCCTATAAAGGTTATGTCCTTTCCAAAATTAACAGATGTAAGATTAGTGCAACCATTGAAAGCCCAACCCCCAATCTGTTTTATATCATCGTGCAATGTAACAAAAGCAAGAGATGTGCAACGTGCGAATGCCTCGCTACTGATAATTGTTACATTGCGTGGAATAACCACTGATGTCAAAGAATTGCAATCCCTAAATGCGCATACCCCAATGGAAGATAGATTATCGTGCATGGAAATAGTCTCAAGAGAACTGCAACTTGCAAAAGCAAAATCACCGATGGAAGTAATACCATTGGGCATATTTATTTGAGTTAAATGCGTACACCCATAGAATGCGCTATTGCCAAGGCTTGTGATGCCATCGGGTAACTGAACAGAGGTAATGACTTCAGTTGGCCAAGGTATGGGACTCCATTCTTTGTCGTAATTGAAATCCCACATATCGCCGGTGCCTGTAATAGTCAGGATATTATTGTCGTAACTCCATGTCAGATTATCCCCGCACTTACCAGAAGTGACAGGAATATCGAAATATGCTGTAAATACCGTATCCTGCGTTAGTTGAATCAGTCGTGGGTTTTCGGTACTGCCGTCACTCCAATGAGTAAATCTGCAAGCATGTGTCGGCTCTGCCGTGACAAGTGCAGTATTCAATTGGCAGTCTGTTTCACTAACTACAGCAGTGCCAAACAATGTATCATTGCTATGTAATATGATTGCATAATCCGGTGCTGGCTCCTGAATGTTAGTGACACGCGACCAACCTTGCGCCTCTTTGTATGTCGCCTTTGTTCCACATGGGATATAAATAGGGGTTTCATAGCAAGAAGAAAACAGGTTGGGAGAACATAAAGGAGGCACTATTGCGAGGGAATAGATAGATTGTAAATTACTCATCCACCATTGAAATAGACCATTAGGGATAGACTCTACATTTTCCCCGAATGTAAATTCTTTGACAGAGGAGTAGTATCCCTCATTAAAAGGGCATTCCCAGCCATTAGACCAATCGGCCTTGCATGATCTGGCATTCCATATCACAGTGGTTATCGGGCAACCAAAGAAAACTCTTTTGCCCATACTATCCACATTCTGTGGAATTGTTACAGAGGTTAAGGCAGTACAACCACCGAAAGCAAAGTCTCCTATAGTTTTCACATTATCTGGAATTGATATCTCGGTAAGTCCTTCCATTCCATAGCAAAGGTTATTCGGGATATCTTCTACCGTCTTACCAATAATGAAGGAAGTGATGTTTCCTTTTTTATTCACAGAGATATCGAAAGGACTATTATTAGTATCATCTTCCGTGATGCAATGTTTGGCATTGTATATAATAGTAGAGAGACTATCACAATATCGAAACGGTTGGCCTTCGATGCACATTACATTTTCAGGAATCGTAATTGTAATAAGATTTCGCAATCCTTGACAGAGACCTGTTGGAATGATTTCAACATTGTCTCCAAAAACAAAAGATGTTACAGCAGAATTATTAAAAAGAGTTTCCCCTCTCGGAGTTTTACACTTTGTGGCATTCCATTGTACCGAGTGCAACTTGTCACAATATTCAAAAGCATCCCTTCCTATAGAATCCAAGCCTGTTGGAATGGTTATGGCAGAAAGTCCACTATCTGAAAAAGCATCCCTACCGATAACGGATAAGGAATCAGGAAGTACAATAGATTCTAATTGGGTGCACATATGGAAAGCCCATTCTCCAATACTCTTAAGACTTTTTCCACCAGTAATGGTTTTAAGGCTATCGCATTTTTCAAAAGTTCCGCGTCCAAGGCTATCAACCCCATCAGGTATGTGAATAGTTTGGATACGGTTTAATCTTGCGCAAAGATATGATGGAATAACTTTGACAGAATCTCCAAAAATAAAAGACGAGATATATTTTCCGCTTTCCACAAAAGGAGACTGAAAAAAAGTGATTTTGTCTGAGTCTAATTGTTTTGCATTCCACACAATAGTTGTCAAACTATCACAACTTCCAAAGATATATGCCCCCACCTGTTTAACATTCGGTGGAATAACCACACTCTTGAGCCGATACATACTATTCCCTAATCTCTCGGGTAGACGGGTGACATTGTCATCAATAATGAAGTTCTGCACCTGCTTTCCAACCCCTGCATAAAAATTGCCCCAACGGTCGTCTTCATTGATACTATCGGGACGTTGGACTTTCCAGACAAATGTTTCCACACTATCCAAATTAAGGTCTATTGGCAAAAACTCAACATCTTTCCCTATAATTAGTTTTTTTATACTACGCTCCCCTAAATCAACATGAAATAGACTAAAGTTACCTCTTCGAGCATTCCATGTAAGAGTCTTGAGTGCAGAACAGCCAGAAAAGGCAATATCACCTATATAGGTTATATTCTTAGGAATATTAACAGACTCCAACCCTGTACAATCATAGAATGCATATTTACCTATCGTTTTAACGCTTTCCGGTAGTACTATGTCCTTTAACAGGGACATTCCCTTGCAGATATCCCCAGGTATATGCTCCACACTATCTCCAAAAACGAAAGATTCTATACTATTACGAGAATTTACAAAAACTCCGTCCAAACCAGAACCTCCTCCATTACCCCCACACTGAACAGCATTCCAAACTACAGATTTTATATTGCCGGAAGAAAACGGACTATCAGGTCCCCAGAAACTCATATTTTGTACTCTTTTTCCGATAACTACAGAAGTTAGACTATCACAATTTCCGAATGCGCGATTGCCAATAGTTGTTACCTTGTCTGGAATTACTATTGATTGCAGTTTGTGACATTTCGCAAAGGCTTCTGTTCCTATTGTGATGAGTTCTTCGGGAAGATTGACGGTTGTTAATGAATAGCACTTGGAAAAAGCCTTGTCACCGATAGCGGTAACGGTGTAAGGGGTCTTTTCGTAAGTGAACGTAGAGGGAATTGTCACAGTGGTCAGTCCGTAGTAATTATCATCATTGTCGGACGCGGCTTGCCTTGATACCTCCACTGTATTAGGACTTGTGATGGTGTAACACAAGTCACCTAACTGAAAATCGTACGCCCATAGAGCAATGGTGGCAATGAGTGTTGCTAAGAAAGCAGATAATCTCTTCATAACGTTTGTTATTTCTATTAGTCCTTATTATATATATTACTATCTCTTTAACATAAGTCTCCGTTTGTTAGCACAAGAAAGCGCAGACCTCGTGTTGCTTAATCACCAACTGAGGCCTTCGCATTGCCTAATAGAACAAATAAACAACAGGAAACCTACGCTGATATGACGACACACCACACCCACAACGGATGCAGCATGACAACGTCACACCCATAGGTTTATTGTTACTCTGGTTTCGTTCTATTCCTTGAAAGTTGCGAAGTTTCAGTGGTCAAAACACAAAGCGTCAATAAACGCTATCAATATGTACAAACCCATGTCAATACGAGACACTATCCCGCAAAAACAGATTTGCGGTGCAAAAGTAAGGAATTATTTGCAAACGTGCAAATAATTCTATGTACGATGCAGTACAACCGCATCAAAATCATGTAGTACTTTACAGAAGTAGTTCCCCTTATCAGTGGGCTATTCGGTACCTACCAAATGACTTTCCCATGCACTTTAGAGACGTGAAGCGTTAGGCGGGTGTGCAAAGCCTTGGGGGACGACGCGGCTCGCATCGTCATTCTCTCCTCCCTCAACTTTCAACTGCACTCAACTCTCAACACTCAACCCTCAACTTCTTTCAACTCTCAACTGCACTCAACCCTCAACTTCTTTTCGACTTAAGACTATGCCATTAGTATGTGATTAGTATGTGATTAGTATGTGATTAGTATGTGATTAGTATGTGATTAAGCAGACAATACAGCAACCATACACCGACCACCCCACAATTCCTTTCTACCCCCTTGCGGGTTCGCCCTTTTTTATGTAATTTTGTCCCCCGAATTTTGCGGTGTAACTTCAAATAAAAACAGCAATATCATGAAAGATTTTTTTGGCTCATTCGACATCTGGCAGGTCTTGTCCTCCTTCATCTTCATGTTCGCCATCATCGACCCGTTTGGCAACATCCCCGTCACCATGAACATGGAAAGCCGCGGCATCAAGATTCACCCCTTCAAGGTGTGCTTGGCGACTATCGTCATCCTCATCACCTTCCTCTTTGCGGGTGAGTGGGTGTTGAAACTGTTTGGCGTGAGGATTGAGTATTTTGCCATTGCGGGAGGCTTTGTCATCTTCCTTATGGCATTGGAGATGGTGCTTGACGTTACCATTTTCCAGAACGACACACTCGGCGGCGAAGGCTCTATCGTGCCGTTGGCTTTCCCGATGTATGCGGGTCCGGGCGCGTTTACAGCCCTACTCTCTATCACAGCAGAGTACAGCACGTTCAATCTGGTTTGCTCAGTCACGCTCTGCACTATCGTACTCTACCTTGTGCTCAAAGGCACGCACTGGTTGTCGAAACACGTAGGGCAGACAACGTTGTATATACTCCGTAAGTTCTTTGGTATCATTGTGTTAGCCATCTCGTGCAAACTGATGTTCGGCAATATAGCACTCGTTCTCAAAGAAGTATTCGCATCCTGATGAAACATTGCACCTTATATATATGTGCCCTCGCGGCAGTTTTCCTTTGCGGTTGCCAACGCACGCCGCAGTTTGAGGTGTCGGGCAGTGTGGCGAATGCTGACGGACAGATGCTCTATCTGGAGCAGACGGCACTGATGTCCACCATGGTGGTGGACTCTTGCGAGTTGCGCGACGACGGTTCTTTCCGTCTCCACGGCGCACGCCCTGCATACCCCGAACTATACCGCCTACGGGTAGGCAAACGCACGTTGCTCCTCGCCGTGGACTCCACCGAGAGCATCAGTGTCACCACCTCCCTCGACAGCCTGCCCTATACCATACGTATCAGCGGCAGCGAGGCATCTCTGCAGATTGCCACCCTGCGTCAGGCGGCACGTACTGCCACGCGCACCGACCTCCGCGCCCTATCGCAGCAGGTCATCATCAGCAATCCCCGCTCCATGGCTGCCTACTATGCCCTCTTCCTCAAGCAGAACGGCACCAACATCTGGGACATCAACGACCCCGCCGACAGGCGGATGTATCAGGCGGTAGCCACATCCTTTCACACGTGGATGCCTGAATACGAGCGCACCCGTGCGCTCTACGGGCAGGTACTCGACGCCATCAATGCCGAGCGCGCCCTCCGCAATCAGGCGGCTATCCAGCAGTTCATCGCCGAGTCCGAGAACACCTTCCTCGACATCACCCTGCCCGATGAGTACGGCGATATGCAGACCCTCTCCGACCTCCGCGGCAAGGTCATCGTACTCGAGTACTCGGCTATCGAAATGGAGCAGTCGAAGGGCTACATCTTTGAGTTACGCGAACTCTACAACCGCTACCACGAACGCGGAATGGAAATCTACTCCGTGTCGCTCGACCGCAACAGGCTTCTGTGGGAGCAGGCGGTGGAAAGCATACCTTGGACCACAGTCCGCGCCGACCAATCGGACTTCGCCACCGCAGTCGCGCCCTACAATGTCCAGAGCCTCCCCACCATCTTCCTCTTCGACCGCAAGGGGAATGTGCAGGGGCGCTACACCGACTTCAAGCAACTTGACGCCGACATACGAAAATATCTGTGACCTCGCCCGCGAAGTAGGCTTTGACGCCTGCGGACTCGCGCCCGTCCGTCGTCTGGACGCTGACGCAGCTTTCATGGACGGGTGGGTGGCGGCAGGGCTGCACGGCAACATGGATTACTTGGAGCGTAACTGCGACAAGCGTTACAACCCCGCAGCCCTTGTGCCAGAGGCAAAGACGGTGGTCGTATGCCTGCTCACCTACGCGCACTCGGGGCGCGACTACCACCGCACGGTCAAGTCGCACCTCTACAACCTCCAAGCGCGGCTCACAGAGCAGTTCGGCGGAGACCTCGTCTCACCCGACCACCAGCATATCTTTTGCGATTCCGCACCTGTGCTGGAGCGTCGTTGGTGTGTAGAGGCGGGCTTGGGTTTCATCGGGCGCAACCGTCAGTTGATTCACCCTACCCTCGGCAGTATGGTGCACCCGGGCGAACTGGTGCTCAACGTATCCGTCCCCGCACCCCCGCGCCCTGTGTTTGCAGGCTGTGGCGATTGCAGACGCTGCTTGGACGCATGCCCCACAGGTGCCCTGCGCAACCCCGTATGGGACGCACGGCTGTGCATCGCCTACACCACCCATTATTGTTTGGTTTGTCAAAACAATTGTCCTTATAATGAAACCGTTACGTGAATTGCATATCGCCCTTGCGTCCGACCACGCAGGCTATGCCCTCAAGCAGAAAGTGCACGCTTGGCTCACAGAGCAAGGCGCACAAGTCACCGACTATGGCTGCTACTCCACCGAGAGTTGCGACTACCCCGACTATGCCCACCCCATGGCTTCTGCCATCGAAGAGGGCAAGGCGGATATGGGTATCGCCATCTGCTCCACGGGCAACGGCATCTGTATGACGGCGAACAAGCATCAGGGTATCCGTGCCGCACTATGCTGGGACGACCGCCTTGCCGAACTTGCCCGCCAACACAACAATGCCAATGTCCTCGGTCTGCCCGCCAATTTCATCAGCGAGGAGAAGGCGTTGCGACTGGTACAGATATTCTTCTCTACGGACTTCGAGGGAGGTCGCCACGAGCGTCGTGTCAACAAAATACCTTGTAAGTAGAGGGATAAACCAATTGCGTTGTTGGTTCAGTTACACATTATCCCTCTTTGGGATAGTGCGTGTGCGGCACATGCCCGTGTTTGTGAGTATCGAACCCGCTAACTTCTGCCAACTGCGCTGTCCCGAATGTCCGGTCGGACAGAGGGCTTCCCTGTCCGATACGCCGGATTCGCCAAAAGAAAAGCGTCCTCGACAACTCCTGTCGATGGACGCTTTCCGCACCATTCTCACGCAGATACAATCCACGGCGCATACCGTGCAGTTCTATTTTCAGGGGGAACCATTGCTCAATCCCGCATTGCCCGACATGATTGCCCTTGCCCATCGTGTGGGGATGTACACCATTGTCTCCACCAATGCGCAGGCGCTTACTGAGGATATGGCTGAGCGTCTCGTGGCATCGGGCTTGAGCCGTATTATCGTTTCCATAGACGGCTTCACCCCTGAGTCGTACGCTGCCTATCGTGTAGGCGGACATCTGCCGTTGGCACTCGCAGGCTTGCGCTACCTCCGCGAGGCAAAGCGGCGGCATCGCTCGCATATTTGCATAGAGTTGCAGGTACTCCGCCTGTCCTCCAACGAATCCGAATGGGCATGGATACGCCGCCACTACCGCACCTTGGGCGCCTCATGCCTTACTTTCAAGACGGCGCAACTCTATGGTTATGAGCACGGTCACCCGCTCATGCCCTCCTCTCCCCGCTACAGCCGCTACCGTTTGGACGCGGATGGACTATACCATCTCCACCGTCCCCGCCGCCGTTCCTGTTACCGTCTCTGGTCCGGCTGCGTCATCACCGCCGACGGTACCGTCCTTCCCTGCTGCTACGACAAATCCTCCTCCCACCCCTTCGGCAACTGCCTCACCACCCATTTGCGCGCCATCTATCATTCCCCCCTTGCCAACACCTTCCGTCTCTCTATCCTACAAACAAATAGCACCCCGGCCATCTGCCGCGAGTGCTATTATTAAGTGTGTATTTGTTGCTGTAAACGCGCCTTACCAGTTAATCACAAACCCTGCGTGTACGTTGATGCCTGCCTGGGCATAGTACCACGCCACGGCAGTGCCATCGGTGTAGTAGGAACAGTCGCTACCGCCGTTATTGGCATACTTGGCATTGAAGATGTTATTGAGTTGACACAGCAGACGAATCTGCGGCACATTAGTGCGCCCGCACCATTTGTTCATCGGCAGTTGGTACTGGAGGTTCACATTGGTGGTGGTATAGGCTTTCAATATCGCATTTTCGTCCTGGACATTATTCAAGTATTGTTTGCTCGTCACGTTGGTTTGAATGGTTGCCAGAAAGCCTGCCACATCAAACGTAAAGAGCGACATCGCGGTAATCATTGGCGAGAAAGCAATTGTGGTTTCTTTGAGAGAAATAACCTCTTCTGCATAGTAGTCGTCATCTTCTTTGTCATAAATCGCCTTCAAGTCGGTGTAGTTTTGTATCTTGTTGCGCGAGAGAACAAAGTTACCATCCCAACGGAACCAGTCAAGGATCTTCACACCCGCCGTAATCTCCGCACCCATACGGTAGGAGTCTTTTACGTTCTTGGTGGATTGTGCACCGACATCATTGATACGACCGGTGAGCACCAACTGGTTGTCGTAGTCCATAAAATAGAGGTTGGCACCGATAGTGAAACGCGGGTGCGAGTAGGTATAGCCGAGTTCGTAGTCGTACAGACGCTCGGGGCTCGGCAGACCCGTATATTCGCCCGTCTCGGCGTTGTAGGTAACGTTCTCTTTGTAGTTGTTGCGGCTCGGCTCACGGTTGGCGATAGCAAATGATCCGTAGAGCAAATGCCCGTGGTTTTGGTAGGTGAGACCCGCTTTCGGGTTAAAGAAATGGTAATTTACCGTCAGCGGCAGGTCTTCCATATCCTCGTCATTCACGCCGTTGCGCGAGTAGCGCACATAGCGGTATTGCAGGTCGGCATAGAGGCTCAAAGTCTCCTGTGCGCGGTTGATGACACGCCAGTTAGCCTTTGCATATACATTCGCGTCCACCTTGTTGCTCTTTGAGCGATAGTATTCGTAATTGGGGTCCAACTTCGGCGCATAGACTGAGTCGTGCATATAGATGATAGTACCGAAGTGGTTGCCAATGTAATCATTGGCTGCCATACCTATCTGTGCATCTACGTCTTCCGATACGTATTTGGTGGACAACACTACGCCTGCGAAATGGTTATCCAGGAACTTGCGATAGATAGCATTCGCTTTCTTCACCGTCACGGCTTCCGTTGTATCTGTTTCAGCATTATACACATACATGTCGTATGGTGACAAACCGAAGTAGGAGAACTTCTTGTTCTTCATCTGCTCGTAGTAACCGCCACCGTGAGTGTAGTGCAGAGTGGTATTGAGGCTCCAGTTAGGGTTGAAGCGATGGTTGATAGACAGTTGTGCATGCTGTTGGGCATAGTTGTCGGTCTGATTGTCATAGTATCGGGTCTCGCCGTTGTCGTCTTCGTATTCCCCTGCGGGATTGTAGCGGCGGTCTGCACCGTTCAGTCCGTAAGCCACGTCTTTGGTTACACCGTCCCATCCCATACCGGTCTTTTCCTTACCGCCGAAGAAACGCCCGATGACCTGCGTCTGTTTGCCATACCAGCCGAGGTCGCCGTAGTAGGAATAGAGGTCGGAACTTGCGCGATAGAGGAAACCGTCGGAATTGACCTTGCTGAAGCGCGCATTCGCACGCCAGTTGTTGGGCAACACCACGTGTGCCGATGCCATCTCGCGGAACGTGTTGTACATACCCCCGTTGAAACTCAGCGTGTAATGACTAACGGTGTCATTGTCCCCTGTCTGCATATTCAGCGAAGCACCAAACGAAGCCGAACCGTTGGTGGACGTACCCACACCGCGTTGCACGTCGATGCTTGACATCGATGCTGCCATATCCGTCATATTCACCCAGAAAACGGTCTGGCTCTCCTGGTCGTTGAGCGGCACATCGTTCACGGTCATGTTGATACGCGTATGGTCAGTACCGCGCACACGGAAATAGGTGTAACCCACACCCAGTCCGTCATCGCTCGTCACCTGTAGCGCAGGTATCGTGGACAGCAGATAGGGCAGATTCTGTCCCGTGTTCTCACGATTGAGTGTCTCGTTGGAAAGGACGCTGTGGTTCGTGGTAGTTTGTTGAACTCGTTGTGCCACCACTTGCACTTCATCCAAGTGCTGGTCTTGCACAATCATTAACGTGTCGGCAGCATACCCTTGTACGCCGCCCCAAAGGAGTGCTGCGTATCCGCAGCATACTCGCAAAAAGTGATTTGTTTTCATTTCCCTCTACAGAATTGCCTGTGCAGGTTCCACGGGTATAATCTCAGCCTAAGGCACCCCGAACGAATCTGAACGAAAGTTCTATGTAAGTGAATTATAGTCTATAGACAAACGTCACCATCCAGCCCCACTCGTTCAACTTCTGCGTAGGCACCACGGGTGTCCGCATCAAGTTGTTCAAACCGAAGTCATATCCCGACTGCAAACGGTACCTGTCCCACTCCAAGCCGCCGCCAAGACCGAACTGGATGTTGGTGCGGTAGAGTTGCTTGTCTGTATATCGGTCGTGGTTGGTCAACGGAATACCTTGCGCTTGCAGCCACTCGGTTGTGGGCGCAGAGGTGTTGTTGGTCATAAGGTCGTAACTGGTCAGACCTATTTGCAACTGCGGACCTGCATAGAAGAACAGGCGCAACTGCTTCCAGAGTGTGATGGTGTAGTAGGCGCGCACGGGAATAGTCAGTTCCAACTGTACAATATCGTGCCGAAGGACCTCTATTTGTGCGCTCTCTGCAGTCATCGAACGCCAATGCTGGTTTTGATAGCCGTATGTGAGCGATGCCAATGCACCGGTCTGAATACTGAAGTGATATGGCAACAGGAAATCCACCGTACCGCCAAAGCGCAAGCCGTGCAAGTACATGGAGACGGAGTCATTCTGCCGCTGTTGCCACTGTACAAATCCCGTCTCTATGCGCCACTCTGTGCCAAACTTGTACTCCTCTGCCGCTTCCTTGCGCGTAGGGTCGAAGAAGTCAGGCTCTGCGGTTTGCAAATCGGGCATCGACTTGGTATCTTGTGCCACCAAACCGTTGCTGAGGAGCAGCCCCCCCAACACCATACACCATATATATATGTACGACTTCTTCATCTTCCGGACAGGGCACTTTCGCCCTCTTTTCCGCCTACAAAGGTAGTATATTCTTCTTGAATATACAATTATTCACAGAAAAATATGCTTTTTTCTCACAATAATTTGCACAATCCAAAAAGTAGCAGTACCTTTGCAACCGATTTCCGCCTGTGCGGTTCTTTTGTTTGTCGGAGTAGTGCCCCAAAACCTGCTCAAAGTTGTCAAGTGCGACATCATAGAGACACAATAACATACCCGCATGGCATCCAACTCAAAAACAAGTTTTTGAGTTGAGAGGAGAAACGGCAGCGACCTAAATTCGCAACGCGAATTTCATTGTCGCAAGCCCGTTTCGACGAGGGTCCATTCGTCTATCGGTTAGGACGAGAGATTTTCATTCTCTAAAGAGCAGTTCGACTCTGCTATGGACTACAAATTAAATAGATTAAAGAACCAAAAATTTAACTAACAGAATAAGATGGCAAATCATAAATCATCTTTGAAGCGTATTCGCCAAACGGCTACCCGTAAGGCTCACAATCATTATTATGCAAAGACCACTCGCAATGCTATCCGCGTATTGCGTGCTACCACTGACAAGGCTGCTGCAGAGCAGTTGCTGCCGAAGGTAAGTTCGATGTTGGACAAGTTGGCTAAACGCAACATTATCCACCGCAACAAGGCTGCAAACCTGAAGTCAGGCTTGGCTCTGCATACCAACAAACTCGCCTAAGCGATTATTCTTGAATTCCCTATATAGCAGGGGGCTACCGCAAGGTAGTCCCCTTTGTTGCGTAACCACTCACTTTACCTATTATTCTGTCCTTTTGGCACTACACTGCATGTGCACTGCACATTGTTTGAGCAATAGGATAACGGGTGGATAAGTCAAGAATATAGTTTGCCAACTATCCAATTGACAAGGCGCGCAGGCAGTAAACGCAGAAGCAAACAGAACATGGAATACCTTGCACCGCCCACATATAGCGGTTTTACGTTTCGGTGCGTAGCAATACGGTAAAGGTCATGCGCTATATGCTCGGGTGTCATACCGCCACGCTCGTCTTTCTCCATTGCTGCCACGGCAGATTGCATATTACGATACACCTCTTGTCCGTCCACTCCTTTCTGACGGGCAGCCGTAAAACCCGTAGCCACATCCCCGGGCATAAGCACGGCAACCGTAATACCGAAAAGACGCACCTCATTGGCGAGTGCAAGAGCCATAGCATTGAGTGCAGACTTGCTAGCACTATAGAAAGACTGATAAGGTATGCTCAGCACTGCAGCAACCGACGAAGTAAAGATGATACGACCGTAACGCTGAGCACGCAGAATCGGCAACACCGCCTTTACAAGGTAGAATGCTCCAAACAGATTCACATCAAACTGACGGCGTGCTTCACCGGTTGTAGTGAACTCTACAGGTCCCGATATACCAAAGCCCGCATTGGAAACAACGACATCAATATGGTCACTCTGGGCACGTACCTCGCTGATAGCCTGCCGCACAGAAGACTCGTCGGTAACATCGCAATGTATATGCACAATGCCATCGTGGCTCACACCATGCCGACTGAGTTCAAACACCTGCCAACCATGCTGTGCAAAGAGTTGTACGGTGGCAAGTCCAATCCCCGAAGAACCGCCTGTCAGGACTAAGGTTTTCATCTCTCCTACTATGAATACAGACAGTTATTTCTTCTCCCACCCGTCAAACACCTCCGGACCATATACGTTATCCTCATCGGCAGCATGGAGCGGAGTCCATATCTGCGCAAAGAACGGGTTGTGCTTAGCCACTTTATCCCAGTGCCACGGACGCGGATCAGGCTCGTCTTTGTATGGCCACGGCATGCACTCGGGGCACCAGTGTCCGCCCAACAGTACCACACGTGGCGATGCGGTAAAGCGATGCCCTTCGGCACATTCCCATTCCAATGGCGTATCCCAGTCGCCTTGCGTCATCTCCGTGGAGAGACACTTGCCCCCGCGGAAAGCGGCAGCCTTTTGCATATCCTCGATAGTGAAAAGCGACATGGGCTTCTGTTCATCGTACCCGTGGTCAAGCATAATCGCCTCCTCGCTGTTGTGGCTCAGGTCTGTATGCTTCCAGTCGGGGATAGCCTTATATGCCTCCAAACTGCCATAGTAGGCATGAATACGCTTCTCCACGTTGTTGCGTATCCACCATTGTGTACCGTGCTCTTTTGAGTACGCCATCGCACGCATAGCCAATTTGACAATATGCGGGAACAACTTCGCTATCTTCGTCTTGGATGCAAAACGTATTCCCCCTGGTATACTGTCCGCCTTTGCCATTTGGTGGAAGTACTCGCCTACAGGTATATTCGCACGGAAGTGCAGGTAATGCTCCAAACGGTCGCCGTCTGCGTACCACATACCGTGGAAATTCCTTGTAGTGAACCACTTGGTATCGAATATCTGTTCCGGACGAGGGCAACCGATAGCGTCCAACAGCAGACGCTCAAACTCATAGTTGTTGATACGGTACTCCTTACCTGACCCGATGTTGTAGTAGTTGTTCCAGAACTCCTCCGGCACCTCCTCGCGGCACACCCGTTCCAGCAGTCGCCCGCTATCCTCTACGGTCGCCCACTCCAGCACACCGCGGATAGGCACATGGAACATGATAGGGTCATAGTTCTTGAGAATAGCAGGGTACAGGATGCCTGACTGACGCAGGCTCACCCACTTGCGTATCGGCGAATTGGTGATAATCCACTCGCCTGCCACCTTGGTCAGTCCGTAGTGGTCGTATGCCGACACGCATATCGGGTCGCCTGCACGTCCCCAGTGCAGCGGTTCGCGGCGGTCTCCCATCTGTGCCACACTGCCTATATAGACCACACGCGGCTGCTTGTCTCCCTGTGCCAACACGGCATCGCGGATATAGGTTGCCGCAGCGATATTGGTCTTACGGGTGGCAGTAGGACGATAGTCGGCTTGCGGTGATACCATACCGCCTACATGCAGCACGATGTCACTGCCTGTCACACCACGCAGTATATCGTCATAGTTGGTAAGGTCTCCCCATATAATCTCCACACGGTCGGCAAGAGGTGCAAGGAGCGTCTTGTTCTTCTGACTGGGGCGCGCCAAGATGCGCAATGTATATCGCTCGGGGTAGCGCAGTATCTCCTGCATCCCCGCATAACCCATAGTGCCTGTGGCACCGGTTAGGAATACAATCTGTTTCATGTCTATGTTTCTTTGTTCTGCAAAGGTACTGCTTTTGGTGCAAACACACAAGAGAGAACCCTTATTGTAAATCTCTGTCCGTCAGGCACTGACAATGACATCGTAACCTTTGGCGCGGAGAGGAGCCGCTATGCGCTCCATATCGTCTCGGGAGACTTTCTCCAGTGTATTGACAGGTGTAGCGCGGTCTATCACGTACATCATAATCTGCTTGGGGTGCAGTCTGTCCACCGCATCATACCATGCCTGCACTTCGTCGGGCGTGGTATTGTCGATATGCACGCCGTTATGGTCACCGCGCAGGAAACAGGTCTGCAACGTAAAGTCGCCGTCGAACTGTTGCAGCAGGTGCATGATGGTGCCGACTGTCAGGTCTTTGTTCACCGGCTGGTCGATGGCACGCATGGTGCTGTCAATGGCAGAGTCCAATTTGAGGATACGGTTGTCGCATAGGCGCAATGCTTCCACCACATCGGGGCGGGCGAGTTGGGTGGAGTTGCTGAGTACCGACACCTTGGCAGCAGGGAAATACTCGTCCCGCAGCGCACACGTGTCCGATATAATCCCGTGGAAATCAGGGTGCAGGGTCGGTTCACCGTTGCCGCTGAATGTAATCACGTCAATGTTCGTACCCTCGCATTTCAGGGCTTGCAACTTGTCCGTCAGTGCCTGCCGTACCTCCTCGCGCGTAGGCAATACAGGGTGCGATACAGGCTGATTGAACCCACATTCGCAATACACGCAGTCAAACGTGCATAGTTTGTGCTCCAGCGGCATGAGTTCCATGCCCAATGACGTGCCCAACCGGCGCGAATGAATGGGTCCGTAAGCGATATTAGAAAACAACATAATTATTTACAATTTACGAATTTACGATGTACAATTACAATATAACGCGGTTCCCGAGTGCACGGCATAGTTGCTGCCGCATACTCATCAGCAGTGGTTGTTGCTCCAGGATGGTGCGTATCAACTCCCAGTCGCCGCTGTTCTGCGCATCTTTCAGCATATTCTGCATGGCGTCAATGCGCTCATTGACAATGGTGTATTTGAGTTCCAGCAGCAGCCGTTGTATCAGTTCGGGCAGCACATCGGCATCGGTCTGCACCTTCACCTCCTGCATCACGTTCTCCGAGATACTGCGCTGGCTGTAGATACTGCTGAGTTGGTACTTGTCGGCTATCAGGTTCACCGCCAACTGGCTCACCGCCGTATCAGGGTGGTGCTGGAAGAATGTAGATGCCACGAAGCCTGCATCGTGATAATGAGCGGCGTACTCGTCCAGCACTTTGCGGTACAGCGGGTTGGCTATCTCGATATTATCGTTGGTCAGTTCGGCAATGATATACTCGCCCGCCAGACAGATACTGCCGTCTTCATTGGCAAACAGCGGTTGCTCGCCGTAGCGCACAATGATTTGTATGAGGTTCAGCAGGTTCTCGTCTTTGTTTGACAAGCCCGTCCGCTCCACTGTCACGGGCGATGTGCTCTCCGTGGGTGTATCTGCAATCTCTTCTGTCTGTTCTCTCCGCGCGGCACGTTCTTTCTCCTTGCCCTTTTCCTCGAACGTACGCTTGCGCACTTCCACCACCTTGCGCGTCAGCACATCCTCCTGCATGCCGAGGAACGATGCGCAGTCTTTGATATAGACCTGCCGTTTGATGATGTCGGGAATCACCGAGACAGACTGCACTATCTGGTTAATCATATCCACCCGCTTGGCAGGGTCATCACCCGCCTCACTGCTCAGCAGGTGCGTCTTGAAGCGGATAAAGTCCGTCTGTGCCGCCTGTATAAACGCGATGAAATCCGCTGCATTATGGCTGCGGGCATACGAATCAGGGTCTTCCCCGTCGGGCAGCAGCACCACCTTCACGTTGATGCCCTCCTCCAGTATCATGTCAATGCCGCGCAATGCCGCCTTGATACCCGCCTTGTCGCCGTCGTAGAGGATGGTGATGTTCTCGGTGTAGCGGTGCATGAGTTTCACCTGCGGGGTGGTAAGCGACGTGCCGCCCGATGCCACCACATTCTCAATGCCCGACTGCACCATCTGTATCACGTCCATCTGCCCCTCCACGAGGTAGCAGCAGTCCTGCTTGGCAATGGCTTGTTTGGCTTGGTACAGCCCGTACAACTCGTTGTGCTTCTCAAACAACGGCGAAGTAGGCGAGTTCACATACTTGCCCGCCTTGTCACTCTTCTTCAGCAGTCGTCCCGCAAAGCCCACCACCTTCCCGCTGGCGGAAAAGAACGGGAATATCACACGCCCGCGGAACCGGTCATACAACCGCCCGTCCTGGCTCTTCAGGCACACACCCGTACCGATATGCGGCTCATTGTCAGGGTCATTCACCAGGTACTTCTCCTGATAACCCGCCTGCTTGGCTGCCGCCCACAGGGTAGCCCGTTCGGGCGAGTATCCGATTTGGAACTTGCGTATCGTGTCTTCGCGCAGTCCGCGCTCGCGCAGGTAACTCATACCCACTGCCCTGCCCTCGTCGGTGCTCCACAACTGGTCTTGGAACCACTTGTTGGCAAACTCGTTCACCACGAACATCGACTCGCGGTCGTCCTGCCGCTGTTGCTCTTCGGGCGTTAGTTCGCGCTCCTCTATCTCGATGTGATACCGCTTGGCTAGCATGCGTATCGCCTCCACGTACGAGCACTGCTCTATCTCCATCAGGAACCCCACGGCATGCCCCGCTTTGCCGCAACCAAAACACTTGAAGATGCCCTTGCTCGGCGACACCGTGAACGAGCCCGTCTTCTCGTCGTGGAACGGACACAACCCGATGAGGTTTGCACCACGCCGCTTCAGCGTGACATAATCGCCCACCACCTCCTCTATCTTGGCGGCGGCAAACACACGTTCTATGGTCTCGCGAGGAATCAAAGTATGTACGATTTACGAATTTACGATTTAGTTATTTATGTACGATTGAGGAAGATGTACGATTTTCCATTATCTACCATCCTTCCTCTACCTCCCTATGTTCTACCATCTACTCTCTATCCCTCCTCAATCGCACGGCAAAGGTAACGAATAATTTGCAAACACGCAATACCCCTATGCTCAAACTATGGCTCCCCCTCGCCATATTCAAGCAGCGAAACACGGACTCCTGCGTCTGCCCTCACCGGATATACACCTCAAATCACGATGCAAAGATACTACAATTGCAGAACCCATTGAGCGTTTTTGTCACTTTCCGTCACTTTCTGGCGCGATTTGTCACTTTCTGTCACTTTTTGTTACTTTCCGCCACTTTCTGTCACTTTTCTTTTGTAACGGACTATATGTCAATCAAATACAGAGGCAACCGCATCAAAATTATGCAGTACTCTATAGATGTGTTTTCCCCTGTCTATGAGCGGTTGGCACTAAACGGATGACTTTGCTACGCGATTGGGAGACGTGAAGCGTAAGGCGGATGTGCGAAGCACATTGAGCGCCGTAGCGAAGCGAAAGCCTGTGGCTTGAGCAGAACTCCTTATCGGCTCGCGTCGTTATGCGCCAACGGCGCAGTGGAGCATTTCTATTGATATGGAGCCTTTATGGCTTGAGCAGAACTCCTTATCGGGCGGGGACCCTATGAGCCCGTGGGCAAAATGGGGAGCATCTCTCGCATCGTTATCGGCTTTGCCGAATTATATATAACATAAGTTCAATATAACGAAAACTTATAGAACAAAACCTACTTTAATAGCAGAATGGTCTTTGACGACGCGAGCCGCGTCGTCTCCCAGGTCGCGCACATCCGCTTTACGCTTCACGTCCCCCAACCACTAAATGCATAAAAAGAGGTTGCCTACACTTGTCAGGCAACCTCTTTACGATTGATTTGGAAGTCCAAAAGACTACCAAAAGATATGTATGCTATATTAGTGGCACATGCCGGGAACGAAGAACATAGGAGCAAGTTCTGTCTCCAAAGCAGCGTCAGCATCGTCATGCATTACAGGAACGAGACGAGCAGGTTTGCCTGCCTTCTCTGCCTCATACTTATAAGTCAATGAGTCTGCCTTCGTAGTGAAACCACCATTGTAACCTGCTACAGCAATGATAAACTCATCACCGTCAGCGGTAGGTGACAGATATACGGGGTTGTTACCTGTTCTAAGCACAGCCTCTACACCACCCTTGGAAGAATATTGTTTGTCGTAGTATTTCTCCAAGTACTGCAGATAGCCTTCAGCACCACCTTGCTGCTCTACGTTTGCTTTCTTGCCACCTCCGAGCAAGTAAGCCTCAGAGTTATTGGAAGGATTAACGGTGAACCAAGACTTGATAGTAACCTTGCCACTTGCGCTTGTAGTGGAACGTACAGAGTCACACTTGATGTTGAATGTCATATTCGATGGTTTAACAGCCAAGGTTGTGAACGGAAGACGAGTAACGATGTGACCTGCCTTCTCATTGATAATATCTATACCCATTGCAAACATCACATAGTCAGTGCTTGCTGTCATACCACTGGCAATCAGGTTCTTCTTTCCACTGGGGAGAAGGTCTGCCATAGTTACTTGATAACCTGCAGCCTGGTATTTCTTGATTGTATTTTGAAGATTGGTGATTACCATCTCACGAAGTTCATCATCCGTAGCATTACCCAAAGTCTCTACATCAATGTAGCCACAATAATAGTAGCCTTCTTCTTTGGAAGGAGTAACAGTTACAGTGCACTTCTTTTGCGACACGTCCATCATCTCCATTTGAAGAGAAACAGGATTGTCAAATACTTGGATCTTGGTAGCGGCGCGCATAGTGCCCGAAACAGCGAAGATTTTAACCTCACCGGCAGCCTTAGCGGTAACCAAACCGTTCTCATCTACCATAGCGGTGTTCATGTCTTCACTCTCCCAAGTAACCTTGGCATTGGTGGGTTCAACAGTAGCCTTCAGTTGTACAGTGGAGTCAACATACATAACGACTGCTGTAGGGTCAGTGGAGATAGTTGTAGCAACAACCTCTTCTTGTTGTGTCGGACCACACGAGGTGACACATGCAGCCAATGCCATAAGGGCAACTGCTGCGAAACTCATTGATTTTTTCATTGAAATAAAATTTGTTGTTTGGTATTAGTTATTGATAATGTGGGTGGCACGGAGTGTGTCACCCACATTTGTTTACGATGCTTACTTCTTCAGTTCTTTGCGCTCGCGGCGGCGTTGTTGTGCCATCTGGATGTCGTAAGCCAACGGAGTGGCGATGCACAAGGTAGAATAGGTACCTACAATAACACCCATGAGGAGTGCGAAGACGAAACCGCGGATTGTCTCACCGCCGAAGCAGAAGATTGCCAGCAATACCACGAGGGTGGACATAGAGGTCGAGAACGTACGGCTCAATGTGTGGTTGAGGGCATCGTTCATATTCTGCAGTCTCTCGCGCTTCGGATAGAGGTGGTTGTACTCGCGCACACGATCGAAGACAACCACGGTATCGTTGATAGAATAACCGATGACGGTCAGGATAGCCGCGATAAACGACTGGTCAATCTCCATGGAGAAAGGCATCACTTTCCACAGGATAGCATAGAGACCAAGGATGATGATGGTGTCGTGTGCCAAGCCTGCAAGGGCAGCAAGAGAGAATGAGAAGTTGCGGAAACGCAGGAGGATGTAGAGGAAAATACCGAGCAGTGCGATAATCACAGCGATGAACGCGTCACGGGTGATGTCGCTTGCTACAGCAGGACCTACCTTCTGCGACTGCATGATACCTACTTCGGGGTTCACCTCGGTTGACTTGAATTCGTCCAAGGTGATGTTGTCTGCCAAGAACGGTTTGCAGCCCTCATAGAGGAGTGCTTCGATTTGGTTGTCCACCTCGTCGCCGTTGTCGTTGATGCGGTAGTTGGTGGAGATACGTACCTGGTTAGCATCGCCGATGGTGATGACGTTCAGAGAGAAAGTCTCGTCGTCGTCCAACTGTGCTTTGGTCTCCATAAAGACATTGCTGAGGCTGCTGTTAACCTCCTCCGTGCTAACGGGTTGTGCGAAACGGACGATATAGTTGCGACCACCGGTGAAGTCAATGCCCAAGTTCAGTTTGCCCATAATGTGCGGGTTCACGCCGAGGATACCCATGATAATCAGTACCCCCGAAACGATGTAGGTTACCTTGCGCGCGCCAATGAAGTTGGCATTGGTGTTCTGCAAGAAGTTCTGCATTATCTTGGTGGTGAAAGTCAACGGTTTGGCGTCGTCTTTCTTCGCGTAAACCTCAAGCAACAGACGTGTGATGAAGACTGCGGTGAGGAACGAGGAGATGATACCAATCATGTAGGTAACGGCGAAGCCCTTGATAGGACCGGTACCGAAGATTGCCAAGATAGCACCCGTCAGGAACGAAGTGACGTTGGAGTCGATGATGGCGGATATGGCCCCTTGGAAACCGTCTTGAATAGCCTTGCGGAGGTTCTTGCCTGCGCGCAACTCCTCACGGATACGCTCGTAGATAAGCACGTTGGCATCGATCGCCATACCCATGGTCAGCACGATACCGGCGATACCCGGCAAGGTGAGTACTGCCGAGAACGAAGCCAAGATACCTACCAGCAGGAAGACGTTGCACAGCAGCGCGAAGTCGGCAATCAAACCGGGGATAACGCCATAGTAGAATATCATATAGAGCAGAATCAGAATGAAGCCGAGTACGAAACTCCACATACCATTCTGAATAGCTTCACGACCCAGTGAAGGACCTACGACGTCCTCCTGTATAATACGCGCGGGTGCGGGCATCTTACCTGATTGCAGGGTATTAGCCAAGTCCTTAGCCTCTTCCACGGTGAAGTTACCCGTAATCTGCGAATCGCCGCCGGCAATCTCGTTCTGTACGGTCGGGAAAGAATATACATAGCCGTCCAGCACGATAGCGATGGACTTGCCGATATTGTCACGAGTAATACGTTGCCAGTCGCGTGCGCCTTCAGCGTTCATGGACATAGACACGTTGGCATAAGCCGAGGTCTGACCGAAGTCTGCACGTGCGTCGGTGATGACATCCCCTTCCAATGAAGGACGGCCGTTGGTCTGTGCCTTGAGGGCAACCAACTGGTAGAACGTCTCGGCATCATCGATAGCCTTTACCGTCCAGCACAGGCGCAGTTCGCGCGGCAGGATGGATTTGGCTGTTGCCGAATTGAGCATAGCCATCACCTTGGCGGTGTCGGTGTAGTGTACCGTACCTACCACAGGACCGCGGTATGCCTGACCGGCTTGGTTGACAGATGGGTTGAGAATAGCGAAGAGCGGGTTCTGCTTCTTGTATTGCTCGAGGGCAGCCTCTTGGTCAGCCTCTTCGGCAGCAGCACTGTCTTCTGCAGCGATGTTGTCCACCAGGACGTCGATGTCTTCGGTGGTTGTCTCAGCCTTTACTTCCTCCGTTGCCTCTTCGGCAGGAGTGTTCACAGCCTCGGTGGTGGCATTGACCTTAGCCACCTCCGCATTGATTTGCATCAACTGGGGCATGATTTCTGCGAGGTCGTAGGTCTCCCAGAACTCGAGGTTAGCCGAACCTTGGAGCAGTTTGCGCACACGCTCGGGGTCCTTGATACCGGGGAGTTCGATAAGGATACGGCCTGTCTGGCTCAACTTCTGGATATTGGGTTGTACCACGCCAAAACGGTCGATACGTGTACGCAACACCTTGAATGAGTTGTTGATAGCGCCGTCCACCTCTTCGCGGATGACCTTCTCGACCTCGCTGTTGGTGGAGTTGAGTGTTACCTTATCTTTCAACTCGAAAGTCGAGAATACCGATGCCAACTGTGCATTGGGGTCTATCTCATAGAACGACTCGAAGAACAGCGACAGGAAGTCCGAACCCGATTTCTTCTGTTTCTCTTGTGCCGAAGCGATAGCATTGTTGAACGTTTCCGATGTGTTGTAACCGCTGAGTGCGCGCAAGATGTCGGGCACCGACACTTCCATCGTGACGTTCATACCGCCCTTCAAGTCAAGACCGAGGTTAATCTCTTTCTCGCGGCATTGCTTCAATGTGTAGCCGAACCACACCTTCTGACTTGCGATGGAGTCCTTGTAGAAGAACTCTTTCGCATCATCACCCTGACCGTATTCTACCGCTTTCTTGTCGTAATGCATGGTTACGAACGAGAACGAAAGGTAGAACGCACTCACCAAGGCAAGGCAGACTGCCAGTGTGATTACCAATCCTTTGTTTTGCATAATAAATTAGTTCGTTTATCTTGTTATTAATTCTTTGCTTACCCTCTAATCAGTGCATACTTACACGGATTAGCGTGCAAAATTACGATATTTGTTGCAATTATACAAGAACGGCGGTGTTTTTTCACAAATAATCACCGGAACAACTGCAAAAAAACAGCAGTATTCTACAAATCGCTTAACGGCAATTCATAGAATACCACCTTGCTTTTCTGCAGGATTATTCCGTGAAACGGTTCTGCAGATTGCCTATAATACTGCTTTTACCGCACCAACAGCGGTACAGTCCCGCTACCCGCTCGAACCATATAGAGCCCTGCGGGCAGAGCAGTGATGTCAATAACGGTCTTGTCGCCTGCTGCCGGCACGGAGAGCACCACGTGTCCTGTAAGGTCGTAGATGGCGATGGTGTCCTCCGCACCTGCCACACAGATATAGTCCGCAGCGGGATTCGGATATACCTGCAATGCAGAAGCCGCAGCATTGTCCACACCCGTGCTGATATTTTGGAGAGCTACACGGACGGTCTCCACCTCGTTGGCAAAAGCGTAGCCTGCGGGCAGGTCTGCCGAGAGCAACGAATATGCAGCCTCTTGGAGTGTCCAGTCAATGGTCCACAGGTCTGCCTTGTTGGCAAAAGTGTAAACCACACTGTCTTTGGCATCTACGGCAGTAAGCGTAAGAGCCGCCAGTGCCTTGCGGATAGCCGCTTCACCGGCACCCGGCAAATTGAGTGTCGTTGCACTCACCACGGGCGTTACCTCCACCACAGGCACTTCCTCTATCGAGATATTGTCAATCGACAGACGATAGGGGCTACTGCTCATATATCCGCGGATACCCAATGCATAAGCGGCTGTCGTCTGCACGGCAAAGACGGCCTCCAAACGTTGGTAGTCGCCATTGACGACACCTGTAGCAGGCAGCACCTTGATAGTCATAGCCTCTCTGCTCATCTCCGTACCGAGGTAGATACTGATGTTTGCATAACTCTTGTATTGATAGTCCTGGCGTGCATAGAGCGACACCTTGTAGGCTTTCCCTTTCTCGAAAGTGAAGGCACGGCAGAGCCAATCGGTATTGCTATGTCTCAGGACTGCATTCCAACTGCCTTCGTAGGGAGTCTGGTTGTATTGCGTTTCCGTGCTGTTGGCTTTCCATGATGCAGTACCGTTCTCGTTGAATTGCAGCCAACCGGCAACGTCAGCACCCTGTGTGTTGCCCTCCTCAAAGCCCTCGAAGAACGGAATAGTCTCCGCCTTGGCAGCCTTCAGGCTAACGGTTACATTTGCATTGGGCATAATGAAATGGCACTTGTCTATCCACAATACGGGTATATCCGTAGTGTATCCCATGAATATATATGCTGCGCTCAGGGTATGGCTGACCGCTACCGTATCGCCCATGGTTGCCGTGGACTGCTCCACCGCAGGACTGCCATATACCGAGTCCGCCACAGAGACGGTGTACGGTGTATAGTCTTTCTCCTGCACGCGTATATTGTCAATTTCAACAGGCATATGCACTCCTGTATGTCCGCATATTCCCAATACGTATGTGGCAGTCTGAGGTACTGTAAATGCTCCGACTACGGTCTGATAATAACCGCCCTGTTCTATTACGGTTGTCGGCACGAGGGTGGTCGTCATAGCGGAAGCCTCAGCCGTACTGCCTATGCATACCTGAATGGTTTGCTTTTCGGGAGTATCATTATCCGCATCCTGCCGTGCAACCAAAGAGACGGTATAGGTCTTGCCTGCCTCCAAGTTGATGGCATTGAACATCCAACTGTCGTTGTTCCATCCGTTAAGGTAGGCACTCCATGTACCTTCATAAGGGATGTTCGTCGATGCCTTCCATTGATTTGCGTCATTGCCTTCTCCTTCTATTACCCAGTTGACCATCGGCTTACCTGCGGTATTGCCCTCTTCAAAGCCCTCGTAGAAAGGCATGGTGTGCATCGGCAGCACCTCCATACCTGCGGTAACATCCGCATCGGGCATAACGAAACAGGAGTCGTTCACCCATACCACCGCCACATCCGTAGTGTAGCGGATAAACACCTCCCCTTCCGCCATCGTATGGCGCAGACGGACGGTCTCGCCAAACTGGGCATCTGTCTTGTTGGCAGTAACAATACCCGCTTCCGTATCGGTGGTTCGGACACTGCGGGAACCAATCTCCGTAACGCGGATATCGTCTATGCCCAGCGTGTTGATGCTGTAGGCGGCGAACCCTTTTATGCCCAAAGCATATACCCCGCTTTCCGCCACGGAGAATGTGCCGGACCGCAGTTGGTAGTCTTTGCCTTTCAAGTAGTTGTCGGACGGGATAACCTCTGTCTTCATCGAGTCTGGAATGGCTTTGGTACCGATACGGGCTTCTACATAGGCACCGTATGTGGCTGTAACGTCCTGCCGTGCATACAGACTGAGACGGTACTGTTTGCCTGCCTCCAGATTGAGGTAGGTGAACAGCCAGTCCATATTGTTTTTGTACAGCGTTGCATTCCATTTGCCGCCGAAAGGTGCGTTGTCCGAGGTGGAGTTGGCTTGCCACAGCGAGTCCCCTGCGGTGCTGTACTGCAACCAGTCAGCCACAGGACGCCCCTGCCCGTTGCCGTTCTCGAAACCCTCGAAGAAGGGTACATTATGCACCTTGCCTACTTCCACATTGATGGTTACATCCTCGTCCGGCATAATGAAATGGTGGTCGTCTGTCCATTCCACCGCGGGAGTGGTTGTCAGTTTGGACAGGATATATCCCTCCGGCACCGACTTGTCCACCGTTATTGTGTCGCCCTCATAAGCCGCCGTCGGATTGACACCGGAAGTCCCCTCAACAGACGATACGCAGGTTATACTATGCAGCACCCTCTCTTGGATGCTGATATTGTCTATACTCAGGTATTTGGCAGGATAGGATATGTAACCGCGGATACCCAGCATATATGTCCCGTCGGCAGGCACGGAGAAATCGGTTGTCAGCAGTTGATAATCGCCGTCGTTCACCTTTGTCACCGGCAGGAGTTCTGTGTTCATCGCCTCCTTGGCGGCGGATGTGCCGAGGCAGACACGCAGGGAAGCCTGGGATACCTTGCTGTCTTGGCGGGCATATATGGTGAACCGGTACAATTTGCCTGCCTCCAACCGGATACCGGCAAACATCCAACGGGTGCTTTCCGTTAATGTGGCATTCCACTTGCCGTTATATGGAGTACGGTTGTGTCTGGTATTGGTGGAGTTGGCTTGCCATGTCTTGGTTCCTGTCTCACTCTCCTGCCACCAACCGGCAATATCCGCATCCTGGGCATTGTTTTCTTCGAAACCCTCGAAGAAAGGTACATCATGTATTTGCTTCAGATGCCAGCGAACCGTTACCTCCGCATCCGGCATGATGAAGCGGTGGTCGTCTATCCACTTCACTTCCGGCGATACTACATACTTTTCAAAGAAATAGCCGTCATCTACCGTGTAACCGAGCGTTATCGTATCACCTGCTTTTGCCGTAGCGGGACTGACGTTTACCGTTCCGTGCTGCACATCCGCAGTAATGGGATATTGATATGCCAACTTGGCACTCACCACCATATCCGCTCCCAAGCAAATGATTTTATTGCCGGCTATTACCCTGCCGGTACTGGCAAAGAGATTCACAACAGGATGCTCTGCGTACTTGGCACGCACTGTGAGCGTATCACCCACTTTAATCCCCGTCATCTTGTCTATCACAATGCTGTCGCCCATGGCGGGGGACACCGAAGCCGTATAAGCCGTAGCGGAGTTGTCTGCTATGGCCATCGTCATCTCCGTGAAACAGGAGCCATAGCGTCCGGCGGCACCATACTGGTCCCGTCCATGCAGTTCATAGCGCAATTTCGCTACACCGGCCGGCAAATTAAAGAGAACAACAGCCGGACTCGGTTCCACCTCCGTATTGGTGTAGCCTGTCCGATTGACCACGTAGGCGGTATCTATAGCCTTTCCCGCTCCGTCTATACTAACCACCATCGCTTGGCAGATGCCGGATTGATACGTACCCGGAAACGGTATCGCATACCGTACTGCGGCATACAATGTGCCTTGTGCCAAACTCTCGGTGGTAAAGCCTTTGTCTGACAGGTTAACCGTCTGGTACAGCACACCCTCCATGTTGGATGATTTGAACCAACCGCCTTCAACACCCCAATTGAGTCCTCCGATGATTTCTCCGTCTCTTGTCCAACCCGTGAACTGGGTCTCCGAAGTCGGAACGGTGTTCTGCAGCAGGTTCGTTCCCCACTGCGCTTGGGCGGACATCGTGTCCACCCCTGCTATAGCACACATCAGTGCCAATAGAAACGTGTAAATCTTTTTCTTCATCTACAATGATATATAATGTTGATGTATATTACAATGTTGATATATAAGTTTTACAATAGAACATCATGTATGTTTCGTCCTGCATTATCTTACTGAAATTATGCCACGAAATTACTATAAACTCCTGACATACACAACTCCTTCTTCTTTCCACTTTGTTTCTTTCCGCTTATGGCTAACGTTGCTTATAAGACCACGATTGGGGGACAACTCTTGGGGGACAACTCTTGGGGGACGTGAAGCGTAAGGCGGGTGTGCGAAGCCTTGGGGGACGACGCGGCTCGCGTCGTCATTCTCTCCTCCCTCAACTTTCAACTCCCAACTCTCAACTGCACTCAACACTAAACTCTCAACTCCATACTTCCTCGTGCCAAGAGTATGACATTAGTATGTGATTAGTATGTGATTAGTATGTGATTAGCGGGAGGATGCAAGACTCTTACGCTACTTTTTCGCACTCCTTTTTACGCACTTATCACAAAAAATAGCACTTTTATTTGCACATATCATTTTTTTGTAGTACCTTTGCAGCACATTTCGATAGAGGCAATGCCGTTTGAGGTACATAGTGATGGCGAATTGGAGACGAAAGACGGAGATTGCACGGCGAAATGGTCTATCGCGGAGTAGAGCAGTGGTAGCTCGTCAGGCTCATAACCTGAAGGTCGGTGGTTCGATCCCATCCTCCGCAACAAGTACTTTTGTAATGAAGGGAAACACATATTTTTTAGGTTAGACACATGACTTTTGTGAACTGCACAGCCGAGGGGGTTGGGCAGTTTATTTTTTCTATGCAGTGTGAGAGACGTTTGCGGAAGGGACCACGGTGGTTATGGGAGACAACGCGGCTCGCGTCGTCATAGCCATTGCGTATTAACACAAAAACGAGACCACCCGACCCATCGTCAGGCAGTCTCTTCATAGTCTATGACAGACATGAGGGCTACAGCCCCCCTTCATCGGTTATCTGTCTTTCAGTTTCTCCAGTTGGCGGTCGAGGGCTTCGAGGCACTCGTCGATGCCCTGCTCAAAGGTGTCGCAGGTCTTTTGTGCAAACATCTCGGGTCCCATACCGATGATGCGGATGGTGGTCTCTTTGTTCAGGTTGGTCTCGGGTTTGACTACCGTCATACGAATGTCCATCTCCGCAGAAGGTGTGAGCAACTTCTCGTAACGACGAGTCTTCTTTTCAATGTGCTTCTCGAGGCGCTCTGCCATCTCGAAGTTAACGGCTTGGGTGTTCAGTTTCATAGTTTCCTCCTTTTTAATTGGTTAATATCTAAGGACCTTACAAACACTTGTTTGTAAGACAATTCCAATGGTTACTTATGTTTCTACGGCACAAAAAACGTGCCAATCAGTCGCTATGTACTCTATTTCACTATATTCCACGTATGACCATAAGCATCTGCCATTTTTATGATACCTTGCCCCCTACGTACCAATGCCCACTCTTGAGGTTGCTCTATGTCTCCTCCCGTAAATAGTTGTTCATCTTGTTCTATAGCGGGAGGGGGTGTTAAGACTATAGGTGTTGTATTTGAGCGTTCACCTCTTATTGTTATACTCACAGACAAACTTATATCCAACTCATTTGTGTAAACCACATGCCCATGTTTATAGAGTATTTCTCCTTTTTCGTTTCGTTCCTCACGGCAAGATGCTACTGCTGCTAAATTAATCACCCTATCCATATTGGTTAAGGATAGTCCCGCATAAGCACACGTAGCGGGGCTCTCTCCTGAAGGATTGGATAGTGTTGCCTTACCACCATCGTAAGGTATCTCAGTGTATGCCTCCCGTACTATAAAAGTGTCAACATCGCCTGTTTCTCGGGTAAAGAAAAGAGAATCTCCCACGGAGTAATTATCTGTTAGAAATTTCTTTTCTGTCTCCGCCCATGAACGGATAAGTGCTTCGTATTCCTCATATGAAGATTCACAACCACTACATAGTAGTAATAGCACACCGCATAACCATAACATTTTTAACATAATCGATTTGTTGCTATTTATCCGTAATATTCCACGTATGTCCATAAGCATCTGCTATTTTTATAATACCTTGCCCTCTACGTACCAATGCCCATTCTTGTAATGTAATACCATCCTTTTCTGAAGAAGTGAGATATAACACTTCATTATCTTTCACATAGGAGGGAGGGGGCGTTTGTAATGCAGTTTTTATGTCGGGAATAGGCCAACGATATATTTTTATTTGGCGATTAATCGTAGGTTCCTCTTTATACAGATAGTTACCATATCTATCCGATATAATTTGTCCTTCATCGTCTAATAGATAATCAAATTGTCCTATGGCGGATATTACGATGGTCACACTGTCACTCCCTATTTGGCAACTACACATTGCCTTGTCAATATAAGTTTCCTTGGGCGGCTGTATCCATCCTTTCTCACATAATCTTGATACATCACTCTTGATTTCATCAATTACAAACCATGCCACACCATTTAACTCGCTGAAAAATGCTACGGAATCCCCCATTTGATACGTACCGGTCAAAGTAGTTTGCTCTTCCTCTAGCCATGCTAACAACTTGAGATCACGTTCTTTATACAAAGATTCGTTGTCGCATGATGTTATACATAACAGCCCTGTAACTATGCATAGAAATGCCAAATTTGCTTTCATGTCGTTTGTGTCATGTGGTTAAACAAAAATTTTTACTTAACGATTTTCTCTATTTCAACATTTCCGTTGATATTGTATCTCCTAATTATAAATACTCCCTCATATGCATTCAATCTTTCATTCAACGAATATGTATCTATGTCACTACGTATGGAAAGTATAACATTTCCTGCTATATCAATAATATCCGTTCTTAAAGTTGGAGATTCGCTTCCCTCTTCTACTATGCTATACCTACGAGAAATATGTTGGGGACATCCGGTATTCAATCCTCGCATGTGCAAAGTAGGGTCACCTATTAGATTATATTTCATTACCTGATGATTACGAATGGGACCGGGGGAACTTCGATAGTAACTTCGCTCAGCATTTCTGAGCCATATACTTATTGGGTAGTTTGCATAACTCTCTCTGATTTTTCTATAAGTATCAAACACGTGTCGAGAAAGATATCTATCCGGACAATCCATAGTCGTAACAGAAGCACCATAAAAGGTCACTCCTCCGTATTCTGAACGTACCCATCGCATTGCAAATGCATTGCCGTCATAACCATAAGAACCTAAACTGCACGCAAAACCGAATCCCATAGGAAATGGTGCAGTTGTATTAATAGATAATATATCTCCCCCCGCAGAAAAAGGCTTACCTACGCTAGAATAACTTCCATGCCCGCTATAAACAAACAAATGCTGATTATCCGATTCCATAATTGTTTTCATGTTAGAGAAATTAGATGTGGACAGTCTTCCATCGCACAGCGTATACGTAATGTTAAGCGGATCCAGCACTTTGTCTCTAATCCTCTTCATATCGTTATAAAACCAACGGCTTCGAGCACTCGAGTCATCAACTCCAGAAAATAAAGCAACTTTTGTTGCCATACCTGCATACTGATATTCAGTCTCTATTGTTTTATCTATGATATTTACCAAATTGTATAATGCGGTTGTTCTGTAAGTTGGAACTACCCAACGTCCTATATAACTATGGTATCCATCATCAGAATAGGGGTCTGACATGGAATTCTCCCCTGAATATGGAGGAATATCGTCTATAGAGCCTACTAAAAGGACAAAATCAGGCTCTCCGAACGATGTAGAATATATTAATTCTTTTATACGTTGTGGGTTACCTATACATTCCCATTCGTCAAGATAAACGACCTCTATATCATACCCTTGACATAATTTGTAATCAACATACGGTTGTAATGCATCTGCCATATAGTTATGTGATGCCACAATGACGTAATCCCCTCTATGTGGAGGATCATCAGGAAGATACTCATCATTAAAACTATCAAAGAAGAGTTGAGTAGCCATTGTCAATACGGTATTATCATCTCTCTGAGCCCGAATTTTACGGTGCACGTCACCTCCATCGAACTCAATCTCGAAAGTTCCCGACAACAACACCTCTATCTCATTCCAATGGGGATAATAAGCAAATGGAAAAATAGATAACGTTACCCCTTTTGAGCCATGCACCGTGTATATATCCGAAATAGTGTAGAAATTTCGGAAGAAACCATCAGGATATTCACTTGTCGCACCATAAATATAGTATTCACTATTCTCACATTCTTCATCCATTGAAACCAATAAATCTGTCTCTATATCGTAAACATTTCCCTTCTTTGCTGGTATTATTGGGTAACTCGGATACTCAAATGTCGTCTCATTTGGTAGAAATGTAACGTTTACACTTTCTGCATCATCAGGCAGTATCAAGTGCAACGACATAAATGGCAATTGAGGATAGCCAGAAATATCCAATCCATCCCAATTTGCATCCACAACTATCATATCATACGGACCACAATCATCCTCTTCTCCTTCTCCAATCCCGTCATCCGCATCGGTTTCTATTATATAGTTTGGCATTTGAAACTCAACAATATACCTATCCGGATTTATTTGTAAATCACACTCAGGTGCAACAGGGAAACCATAAGTAGATACATAGGTACACAATAATAAAGCCAATGGTAGTAGCGCGAATTTAGTGTATTCTTTTATCATAATATCAAATTATATTGGTTAATACGCAGGAACTATCGCTTGCAAAGGTAATATATTAACTCAATATATACAAATTAAATGGCAATAAAGTTGCCATTATGTATATATTTTAGTCATAGGAGTGATATCTGGCAATCCCAATACTTTATTTCCCTATGGCGTTATTTTATAGAATCGTTCTGTTTGCTGCGCGGATGTGCCGCGTTGTATGCACGTTGTATCTGCTCGAAAGTGGTGTGGGTATAGACCTGTGTCGCTGCAAGGCTGGCATGCCCGAGCAGACTCTGGATGGTACGTATATCCGCGCCGTTGTTGAGCATCGTGGTGGCAAAAGTATGCCTCAGGACGTGGGGCGAGTGCTTCTTGAGCGTGGATACCTCCCCCATGCGTGCGCGGACTATATTGTAGAGCGTTGCCGCCGTCATGGCATCCCAATTGCCGTTTCTATGTTTCTGCACAAAAAACGTGCCACCCGCGGGCGGGTACGCCAAAATGTCGTGTCGCGATTGACGATAGTCGTTGATTGTTTGGATAAGATTGTCGCCAATAGGTATGATACGTTCCTTACGCCGCTTGCCGAAGACACGGATTTGTGCCTGCGCGGTGTCCACATCGGTGTCGGTGAGACTGAGCATCTCGGCACGACGCATGCCCGTCTGGTAGAGCATCTCGATGATGAGGTAGTTGCGGAGTGCCTCGAAGTGCTTGACAGGGTCCTCCTCATCAGGGTTGAACTCGTTGCTACTCAAGCGTTTGAAGTTCTCCATCTCGCTCTCGCGGAAGAAGACGGGCAGGGGCTTGTCTGCCTTGGGAGTGATGATGGTACGGGTGATGTCCACGCTGACCAACCCTACGCGCAACATAAACTTGTAGAAACTGCGCAAGGCGGATAGCCGTCGCTTGACGCTACGGGGTGACTGGTGTTCCTCGTCGAGCATGTGCACCATCCACAAGCGCACGTCATCGTCCGTGACATCCTTGGGGTTAAAATCCTGTACATCAACGCCCAAGAACTCGCACCATGCGCACAAGTCGTCGTGGTATTCGCCTACGGTTCGCGGCGAATAACGCTTTTCGATGGCGATATAGTCGAGGAACTTCTGTATCACGTTGGCTGAGTTGATGGGTTGATACGTTGATGAGTTGATACGTGGTTGGGAGGTTGAAAGGGTTGATAAGTTTACCTGTCAGCCCTCCATTGTGCATTACGCATTGCGCATTGTCACTTAATCTCCTTGCCGACGGAGTCGTTGCCCTCAAAGGGGAAGAGCCCGAAGAGTTCGGCATCAATGCGGTCGGTGATGTAGCGGAAGTCCTCGGGGCGGTCGCCAAACTTGATGTGGTCGCCGTCGATGATAAGCAATTTGCCCTTGTAGCCGGCTATCCAATTCTCGTATAACTCGTTGAGTCCCTGCAGGTAATCAATACGCATGCTCGCCTCGTATGCGCGACCGCGTTTCTGTATCTGCGACACGAGGTTGGGTATGGTGGAGCGGATATAAATCATGAGGTCGGGCATCTTGACGAGAGACATCATCAAGTCGAAGAGGTCCTGATAGTTGTCAAAGTCGCGGTCCGACATATAGCCTTGGCGATGCAGGTTGGGGGCAAAGATACGCGCGTCCTCATAGATAGTGCGGTCCTGGATGATGTAGTCCGTGGAGTTGGCAATCTCCACCACATCCTTGAACCGCTTGTTGAGGAAGTAAATCTGCAGATTGAACGACCAACGGCTCATGTCCGCATAGAAATCTTCGAGATAGGGGTTGAAGTCCACACTCTCGAAACGGGGTGTCCAGCCATAATGCTTGGCGAGCATATTGGTGAGCGTCGTCTTGCCGCTGCCAATGTTTCCTGCAACTGCTATGTGCATATTAATTATTAACTATTACCTATTACTTATATTCCAATTCTCCTCGCTGAACAGTCCGAACAACTGTGCGTCTATCTTGTTGATTATCTGCCGGAAGTCCTCTGGGTTGTTCTCGAAATCCATATTGTCGCTCTCTATCACCAGCACACGTCCCTCGTACTGCCGGAAGATGAAATCCTCGTATCGCTCGTTGAGGTCGCGCAGATAATCCAACTGCATGCTTGCCTCGTATGCCCGCCCGCGTTTCTGTATCTGCGCGATGAGACTCGGCACCGACTTGCGCAGGTAAATCATCAGGTCGGGCATCTTCATCAGCCGTTTCATGTGCCCGAAGAGTTCCATATAGGTCTCGTAGTCGCGCTCCGACAGGTCGCCCCGCCGGTAGTTGTTGGTGACAAACACATACACGCCCTCGAAGATACTGCGGTCCTGCACAATGGTGTGCGTGGCTTGGCTGATAGCCAGCATATCCTTGAAACGCTCCTTCAGGAAATAGGTCTCCAGGCAGAACGACCACCTTTTTATATCCGTGTAGTAGTCTTCGAGATACGGGTTGAATGTCACCGACTCGAATCGCGGTTCCCAACCATAGTAGCGAGCCAACATCTTGGTCAATGTTGTCTTTCCCGCGCCGATATTTCCCGAGATGGCTATATACACTTTGCTATTGGCAGGCAAGCCCCGCCGAGACTTTTCGCCTGCAAATGTACAACTTTTTCTGTACATCTGCAATACAATGTGTATGTTTTTCACAGCAGCCGTATCAAAATGGGGGACGACGCGGCTCGCGTCGTCATGCACCAACGATACACACCCTCTCTTCCCACGCGGACATACTGTCCGCGTAAGTGTTTTGTCTGTCTTTATAGTTTTGTTTTTATTTATGTTGTGTTGCATGTAGTCAATTCAAAAAGATGTCCCCGTTTGTGTGTTTGCAATAAATATAGTAATTTTGCACGCTATTATGAAGCTTCTCTGCATCATTTCTCCTTCGGGAGCCATTGACAATATATTGATTGACAACGCCGTTGCTCGGTTGAAGCAATGGGGATACGCCGTATCCGTTGCCCCGCATGCACGGGGACGGCACGGGCGGTTTGCAGGTACCGAGCAGGAGCGACTGGACGATATCAACCATGCACTCTGCCAACCGGATACAGACATCATCCTTTGCAGCCGCGGAGGCTACGGGTTGCAGCAGATAGCCGACCGCATCCATATACCCGGGCACCGCGTCCCCCTTGTAGTCGGATTCTCCGACATCACGGTGCTGCACAGCATATTAGGTCTTCACAGCGTGCCTACGTTGCACGCCTCTATGTGCAAGTATATCGCCACCCTGCCCGATGAGCACCCTGCCTTGCACCTATTGCAGCGTGCCCTGCAGGGCGAAAAGATGACATACTCCCTCCCTCCGCACCCTTGCCAACGCGAAGGCAGGTGTGAGGGCAAACTGATAGGCGGCAACCTGAGTGTGCTGTACGGGCTGCAAGGTACGCCCTATTCGCTCAACTGCCTGATAGACAGATGCGACGCTCCACCTATCCTCTTCCTTGAAGATGTGTGTGAGCGGCATTACCACATCGACCGTATGCTGCAAAACCTCCGTATGAGCGGCATCTTGGCACACTTGGGCGGCTTGGTGGTCGGGCAGTTCACGGATTGTGACGACGACCCGCTGATGGGTTGCACCGTCTATGACACTATCCGGAAAGCGGTATCTGAATACGATTTCCCTGTAATGACAAACCTCCCCGCCGGACACGTGGAGCAGAATGTGCCGCTACGCCTCAACACCACGTGGCGTCTCACTGTGTCTGCCGATGGGGCACAACTGACTGAACTATGATGAAGCGAAGCGAAAAAATAGTTATCACTATCCTGCTGATTTACTTACTGTTGCCCACCCTGCTCGGCGTATTTACCGCATGCGATATGCAAAGGCTGTGGATGCGCCTTGTCTATCTTGTTTCGGGTATCGGACTGTACGCCATCGGTCTCGGACTGCTCAAGCGGCGGACATTCTTCTATGTGGCGTGTCTCACCTTTATCCCCAGCGGTGTGGAGTTGGTACACCTCATCATGAACCACGCCACGACCTCTATGCTGTTCGTCTTCACCTGCCTGAAAGCCGAGCACGGCGAACTGATGGAACTCATATCCTCCTATTGGTTTGTCTTGATTATCACCTTGGTGGTGTGGAGTACCTATTTCTACCTCGTGCACAGGTTTGTGCGGAACGAGTATATCGCTCCGCGCAACATACGCTATTCCGTTGTTTCTCTGATGGTTGTATGGTACGCCGTCTGCTGTTTCGGACTGCATTTCAGCAAGCACCCCCTGCGTTTCCTGCCGCTCAATATGGAGGAAGACCGCACGTCCGCATGGGTGGGGTTCGAGAAGACCTCGCCGCTCAATATCAACCTTGCCCTCTACCATATCCTATCCATTCGCGCGGATATTCAGCACCAGGCAGAGCAGTTGGAGCAGTTCTCCTTCGATGTGCCGCCTATGCCCGCCAACGACGAACTGATAGTACTGATGATAGGTGAGACCTCCCGCTACGGCAGTTGGCAAATCAACGGATATCCGCGCGAGACCTCGCCCTGTATGGCGGCGCGGGGCGAACAAATCATATCGTTTGACCATTGCTATACCATCGCCAACCTCACCACGGTCTCTGTGCCGTATATGCTCTCGCCCGCCACGCCACATACCACCACCGACTACTACCGTCAGAAGTCCGTTGTCGAAGCCTTTGCCGAAGGCGGCTATCAGACGGCGTGGATTGCCGACCAGAGTTTCGGCAACACGTTCCTGCAGCGTATCTCCGGCACCTGCGACTACCGTTACTACCAGCCGCACGAGCAGTTGGAGCGCACCTACCTCGACACGGTGCTCCTGGCTCCGCTGGACGAGTTCCTCGGTATGCAGACCGACCGCCGCAACCAGATGGTGGTGCTCCATACGTTAGGCTGCCACTTCAAGTACTCGTCGCGCTACTCCGACGACTTCCGTTTCTTCCGTCCCGACATGAAAGGTATGGATGTGCGCACCCTGATTCGCGACCTCAACCCCGACAACGGGCGGCTGCTGGCGGACAAACGGGTGGTGAATGAGGTGCGCGAAGTGTTTGTCAATTCCTACGACAATGCTATTCGTTATACCGACTATATGCTGAACCGTGTCATTTGCCGGTTGGAGCAGACCGGTCGTCCGTGCCTGCTTGTGTACGTAGGCGACCACGGCGAGAACCTGCTCGACGACGAGCGCAATATGCTCATGCACGGCACTTTCAGCGGCAGCGTCTATGAGTACCATGTGCCGCTGTTCGTATGGATGTCGCCCGAATACATAGAGGCGCACCCCGACAAGGCGGAGGCTGCCCGCACCAACAGGCACAAGCAGGTGTCCACCATGAATATCTTCCACTCGCTCCCCGATGCCGAAGGGCTGACTTTCAGTCTGCTGGATACACAAAAAAGCATCTTCTCGCCCGCATTGGCAGCAGACACCACCGTATGGGGATTGGATGCAAATCTAAGCCTGATAGCCCTGCCAACGGAATAACGACCCAAAAACATTAAAACAAATAAACAACGCGGCCATTTTATGGTCGCGTCAAGTATTTTGTTTCTACGAGAGGATAGCCTGCTGATACGGCAACTCCCCCCGCTTATACTATAGCATTTTTTTACTTTTCAAATACATATACACCTGCTCAATCGGGAACCCCATCACAGTGTACTGTGACCCTTCTATGCGCGTAATGCCCACATAACCAATCCATTCCTGAATGGCATAACTACCCGCCTTGTCCATTGGGTGATAGTGCTCCACATAGTACGCAATCTCTTCCTCTGCCAGTTCGCGGAACGTAACATCGGAACTGTCCACCAATGTGTCTTGCCCATACAAAGTGGTGAAGCACACTGCCGTAAACACTTGATGGGTATGCCCGCTCAACCGCCGCAACATCTGCTTGGCTTCCGCCTCCGAATGGGGCTTCCCGAGCATCTCCCCGTCCAACCATACGATGGTATCCGAGGTAATTAGCAAATCCCCTTCCGTCAGTTTGCTCACATACGCGCGTGCCTTCGCGCGCGATATATACAGGGGTATATCTCCCCCTTGCAAGTCCTTCGGGTACGACTCGTCAGCATCTATCGTGATGGCGGTGAAGGGAATATCCAACCCCTTCATCAGTTCGCGCCGACGCGGACTCTGGCTGCCTAAGATGATGTTCATAACATGCGCACAATGACAAAACTGTACAACGCCCCCATCAGCATCACAAACTTCATAAGTGCCTGGGCATTATGGTATTCACGCGGCATACGGGCGCACCATAACAGCACCAACTCGCACACGCACGGCACCAGCACACCGAACACGATATATCGCGTTGACAGCGTGTTCCACGCATGCGGGAAAGGCACTACCGCAAACCCGAAGTAACAAACCAGCCCGCATATAATGGCAATAAGCACCGTCACCACCACCTTGCTCGCCTTCTTGCCCCACTTGATGGGCATCGTGCGGCACTCGTATTCGCGGTCCCCCTCTTCGTCCTCCATATCCTTCACAATCTCGCGCGCCAGCGTCGTGAGGAACGCGAACAGCGCAAAAGCACCTGTCCACATATACAACTCGCCGACGATAGGCGTATAACCCAATGCATCAGGGTACGTATGCTTCAGGTAATCCGCATTCGCAAAGGCGACCAGCAGCGGCACCAACGCCGCCATAAACGCTACAACGATATTCCCCACAAGGAACTGCCGCTTATATGACGCCGAGTAGAACCACAGCAGTCCGGGAATGACAAGAAATATCAAGCCTAACGTCCAACTCCTTGCCCACACCGTCACGGCTATTCCCATCGCAATCCCCACTGCCGTCAGGCATTGGAACAGGCGCATCGCCGTGTTCTTCGACACGATATCGGGCACTATCAGCCTGTCAGGACGGTTGATTCTGTCAATCTTGATGTCGAAATAATCGTTGATGACATAGCCCCCCGCGGCAATGCACACCGTGGCAAGTATGAGCAGCGTCAGCACCCACCACGGCATCTGCTCAGGGAACATCTCCCGTTGTAGCAACGGTGTTGCCACCCACTTCTCCATCACGTACAGCAGCATCGCCACAAACAGCAGGTTCCCCCCGCGCACCAACCGGAAGTAGACTCCTATTTTCTCCGTATCAATCGACCGTTTCTTCATCTTTCAATCGTCTTAATCTATAACAACTAACATATCTTACCTTTGTTCCCTCAGCACCTCTTCCGCGAGGTACTTGTCACTCAGACAATGCATATCCGCCACCCCCTCGGAGATGAGTTGAAAGGTCTGCGAATTGTAAAACATATCCATCGCCTCATCCGTCGAGACGTGTCCCATACCCGCAATCTCCTCAATAATGCGTGCATACTTTATCTGTAGCAATGTACGGTTCGCTTTCATACTCACAACTTCTCGGATGTCACAAAATGCAAGCAACTGTCCAGCACTTGCTGCGAGCAGATACATATCTGCCAGTTGGGCTTCTGGTACTGCAACCGCCTCAAAGCCTCCGACTTGTCAATCAGCCTGCCCGTGTAGAGATTGATGGTATCGAACACATTGTCGTTGGCAATACCGCCTTCCACCACATCACAACGTGCATGCGGCAAGCCTTTTCTGCACTGCGCAATGTAGTCCAACCACTCCTCATCATAAGCCTCGAAACGCTTATAGAGGCACTCCGCAGGCAGTTCGTCCAACCGGTACATATTCAGCACGGGGCTTTTCCTCATCTTCTTGAACCGCTCCCCATAGTTCACTGCCTGCTCGCGCCGCGGCGTCAGATAGAACCCCTCGCCGAAGTCCAAATACTTCCGCGAGAATTCCACACGCGGGTTCTCTACTATGCAGTCAGATGTATGGAATACGGTACTCATAGCACGCCTCGTTGTCGCATCATGTGAATAATATCCTCCGTAATATATTGCTGCCCAAGGGTATGCGTCACCTCGAAGGCATCCACGATATAGTCACGCAGAATCCCCGACGACTTCAGCAACCGGTACACATCAGCCTGATTCATCTTCAGCGCTTCTGCCACATTACCAATGCAATATGTACTGAATTCTATTACCCTTCTTGACATAGCATTACCTTATTTCACCTTCAATATCACCCCTTTCCATGCGGGCAGCGTCAGACACACGGGCGTGTGTGCTGTCAGCGGGAAACGGAACTCCTCGCCAGTCAGCAAATCCGTTGCCTCTGCCATCGGCATTTCCGTCAGTCCGAGATGCTCAAACGCCTCCCGCGGGATACGCACCTGCATATCCACCTGACGGTCGTCGAAATTAAGTACCACCAACAGCAACCGGTGCTTGTATTTGCGGATATACGCGAACTGCTCGTGCTTGTTAAAGCCCTCATTCTGAGCATATTCGAGGTCATACATCTCGCCCATAGTGATGGCTTTCTCGGTCCGCGCCACGCGCAGCAACTGCCGATAGAACGCCCTCAAGTCGCGCTGCTCGTCATCCAACAACGCCCCGTCGAACTTCCCGTGGTTCGCCCACGCCTGCAACGACGTCAGCCCCCAATAATCAAAGATGGACGACTTGCCGTCCATGCCCGAGAAGCCCTCGGCGTCCATACCTTTCTCGCCCAACTCCTGCCCGGCGTACACCATCACGGGGTTGGTTCCGAGTGTTGCCGCCACTATCATCGCCGGCTCCGCACACATGCCGCGCCCACAGAAAAAGCCGCTCGCAATACGCTGTTCGTCGTGATTTTCAAGGAAATACAGCATGTGCTCGCGTATGTCGTCCACGCGCTGCCACTGCTGTGTAATGCCCTCCACAGGCCAGTTCTTGCTGGTCACGCCGCGCAGATAGTCGTACATCCCGACCTTGTCGTACAGGTAATCAAAGCCCGCCGCCAGATAGTCGCGGTACAAAGACGGCTGATACACCTCCGCAATATACAGAATATCAGGATATTGCGCCTTCACCTGCCCGATACTCCACTGCCAGAACTCCTGCGGCACCATCTCCGCCATATCGCAACGGAAGCCGTCAATGCCCTTTCCTGCCCAGAACAGCATGATATCCAGCATCTTATGCCACGTGTCGGGTATCGGGTCAAACTGCTTCTCCCCCCCGCCTTGGTAGAACACACCGTAGTTCAACTTCACCGTCTCATACCAGTCGTCCTTGGTCGGATTGGCATGAAAACAGTCGTTTCCCGTGGCCCGCGCGGGGTTTTCCACATACCCTTGTGCATCAAACTGCGGCGCAAACGGCTGCCCGGGCAGGTAGTAGAAGTTGTTCAGCGGCGAGAACGCCCAGTTCGGATTATCGTTTTCGCCCAAATCTTTCACGCCCTTCGGGCGGTGTGTCGAGCGGTATTCGCGCGCCACATGGTTGGGAACAAAGTCAATGATTACCTGCAAGTTAGCCTTGTGCGTCCTATCCACCAACGCCTCGAACTCCTGCATACGCCGGTCTTGGTCTTCGCACAGGTCGGGGTCGATGTCATAGTAATCGGTAATCGCGTAGGGGCTTCCCGCCAGGCCCTTCACTATCGACGGAGTGTTGTACTGCGCCGTCGCGTGGCGTATCACGCCCGTGTACCACACATGCGTGGCACCCAGGTCGCGTATCGCACGCAGTGCGCGCGGGGTGATGGCATTCAGCGTACCGCAGCCGTTCTCCTGCAGGGTACCGCAATGCCGCCGCGTATCATTGTAGTTCGCAAAGGTACGCGGCAATAACTGATAAATTATCGGTTTCAAGGTTCAGTGATTTAATGTTTGCGGGGCAACCCAATCGGGCGCACCCCAATTTGTTTATATAGGCGGAGGCGGCATCAACCGCCCCCGCGACCCATCCATTACAATAATGCCATCGTATCCGATGCAATCATCCACTCCTCATCGGTCGGGATGACGCACACCGTCACGCGGCTGTCCGGCGTCGAAATCACAATCTCCTCGCCACGGCTGTGCTTGTTCTTCTCCTCGTCAATCTTAACGCCCAGATAACCAAGCCCTTTTGCTATCTCGCCGCGCACGTAGGTGTCGTTCTCGCCGATGCCGCCCGTGAACACGATGATGTCCACACCGTCTAATGCAGCAGCGTATGCGCCGATGTATTTCTTCACGCGGTAGATGAACATCCTCCGTGCCAAATCCGCACGTTTGTTGCCACCTGCAATCGCATTCTCGATGTCACGCGCATCACTCGATACGCCGCTCACGCCCAGCAGGCCCGATTTCTTGTTCACCAGCGTCGAGAACTCAGCCGTCGTCAGGTGCTCTTTGTCCATGATGTATGTCGCAGCCCCGAGGTCGAGGTCGCCGCTGCGCGTACCCATCATCAAGCCCTCAATCGGCGTCAAACCCATCGATGTATCCACCGACTTCCCGTCCAGCACCGCCGTACAACTGCCGCCGTTGCCGATATGCGCCGTGATTATCTTCTTGCCTTTCGGGTCCACACCCAAGTATTCGCACACGCGCGCGGACACGTAGCGGTGCGAGGTCCCGTGGAAGCCGTAGCGGCGAATCGCGTATTTCTCGTACAACTCGTACGGAATGGCGTACATATATGCCTCATCGGGCATGGTCTGGTGGAAAGCCGTGTCGAACACACCCACTTGCGGCACGCCCGGCAGCGTCTTCTCAATAGCCTCGATGCCCTTCAGGTTGGCGGGGTTATGCAGCGGAGCCAGGTCTATACACTTGACAATCATCTCCTTAACCTCGGGCGTAATCAGCACCGACTTATTGAATTTCTCGCCGCCGTGCACCACGCGGTGTCCCACAGCGTCAATCTCTTTCAGCGACTTCAGGCACCCGATTTTCTCATCTACCAGGCTGTCCAGTATCAACTGAATACCAATCGTATGTTCGGGCATCGGCTTCTCTATCTTCACCTTCTCGCCGCTCGGCAGTTTCACTTGCAAGAACGAGTCCGGCAACCCGATCTTCTCCACGCCGCCTTGTGCGAGGATGGTGCGGGTCTCCATCTCGAACAGTTTATACTTGATGCTGCTGCTACCGCAGTTCAATACCAAAATCTTCATATCCTTTTCGTTTTGTTGTTGAATAATTTACACTTCTTAACCGTGCCAAATCCGTACCCTTCCGCAAGGGATGCGCAAGGGATACGCAACCCTTGGGCTACCTTTGCGCTACGGGCAAGCCAACACTTTTTAATCTTTAATAGCCTGATTAGCCGTGATGATTACCATTTGTACGATATCTTGCACTTTGCAGCCGCGGCTCAAGTCGTTCACCGGAGCGGCGATACCTTGCAGAATAGGCCCCACGGCGTCTGCACCCGAGAAACGCTCCACCAACTTGTAGCCAATGTTACCCGCCTGCAAATCAGGGAATACAAGCACGTTTGCCTTACCTGCCACGGGCGAACCCGGAGCCTTTTTCTCAGCCACCGCGGGTATCAGCGCAGCGTCTGCCTGCAGTTCGCCGTCCAATGCCAAATCGGGTGCCAACTCGTGCGCGATACGGGTGGCTTCCGTCACCTTGTCTATCAACTCATGCTTTGCACTGCCTTTCGTCGAGAAACTGAGCATCGCCACACGCGGTTCGATACCGGCGAGCGTACGGGCGGTTTCGGCGGTCGATACGGCTATCTCACCCAACTCTTGGGCGGTCGGACACGGATTGACGGCGCAGTCTGCAAATAGCAGGAAGCCGTCCTCACCCAACTGTTTGGCGGGGGTGAACATCAGGAACGCACCCGACACGATGTGCACACCGGGCTTGGTCTTCAGGATTTGGAATGCGGGACGAATCGTGTCGGCGGTCGTACCGCGTGCGCCTGCCAACTCGCCGTCTGCGTCACCGTTCTTAATCATCAGGCAACCCAGATACAACGGGTCTTGCGCTTTCTTGGCAGCCTCTTCCTCGGTCATGCCTTTGGCTTTGCGCAGTTCGTAGAGCAGGTGCGCATATTCCGGCATCTTGGCATCGGTCATGGGGTCGATAATCGTTGCCTCTTTGATGTATTCATACCCGTTTTCTTTCGCCATCTGATGAATCTTCTCGGGGTTCCCGATAAGGGTCAGACGGGCGATTTTGTCACGAAGAATGATGTTTGCTGCCTCCAGGGTCCTCGGTTCGTCCCCTTCAGGCAACACAATGCGCTGCGGATGTTGCTGCGCGCGCTCCAGCATTTTACTCAATATATCCATATTTATATCAATTGGTTTCTTCTTTCACACCCCCTATACTCCCCCTGTTGTTTTGCCTTCCACCCGTTGTGTCCCCGTACTTGCAAAGACCTTTTTCCGACCACCTCACGCTTGTCCTTGTAGAACGAAGGCAAAGATACTACAAAATCCCCACCTGCACAACTTTTTTACAAAAAAACACCCTTTTGCAACATTTTCTTTGTTATCTCGAAAATAAGTAGTACCTTTGCAGTCCTGTTAGAGTGCTTTCTCATAAGAACAAGTGCATACATTAAGAGCCATAGGAACACATATCTGTCACGTCTCCACCAAGGTGCTGGCGGTTTTCTGTGTGTTGGTATGCGCCCAAGGCGCACTTGCGCAGAAGTCCTCCGCAACGGGTGTGCGTCCGTACGGGAATACCCCCAATGCCGCTCCGATGTCTTCGCACTGGACGCTCTATCTGGACGCGGGTGGCAACTGGTTCGATGCCGATTATTCCAACAAAGCCGTAGAGGCGGTGTATGCGCCTACTGCGGGACTCGGGTTTTACTATAATTTCAACTCCACATGGGGGTTGGGATTGGAGGGCTTATACTCCACCCTGCGCATCACGGACAAGAAATCCGAAGACAAGAGCGTCCTTTTCAACGCACAGATGTACCGTGTATTGGGTCTCTCGTCTTTCGATATTGTGAATGCGTGGCGCCCGAACAACCCGCACAAGGTTTTTGCGCTCAATGTCCTTGTCGGCGGCGGTGCAGGTATCTATAAGCGCGACACCTATTCTACGTTCAACAAGGACAGCAGCACCGAGCCGTCCGGACTGAAAAGCGAGGACAAGTTCAATCTCTGCCCGTTGGTAACCGCAGGTGCGGACTTCCAGTTCAATCTCAACCGCAGTATGGCATTGGGACTGAAAGCGACCTACACCTATTTCCTGAAAGATGATGTGGACGGTCGTATCAAGGGTGCCAACAACGACGGTATTGTGGATTTCACACTCTCGCTGCGCTATAAGATTGATGCTGTCAAGAAATCGCACGTATGCAATGTGGCGGATGACGAGAAGTTTGAGATGCGTGCCCAAAAGGCGAAAGAAGATGCCAAACCGGCTAAGGTGGATACCGTGGTATTGGTTCAGCGGGATACGGTTGTTGTCAGCAACACCGTCACATCCGTGCAGGAAGTGGCTGCCGACAACAACTATTACTATATCTATTTTGCGCCCAACCAATCCGCACTCAAAGACAATGACTTGACCGTCATTCAGCAGGTGGCTTCGCGTCTGCAGCGCGACAACAACCTATATGTGGAGGTTGTCGGCTACTGCGACAACACGGGCAGTGAGAACTACAACCTGCAACTCGGTGCTGCCCGTGCGCACAACGTGATGAACGAACTCATCAGCGAGCACGGTATCACCCCCGACCGCATTGTTGCATATAGTGGCGGCATCATTGAGGGAAAACGCAGCAAAGCCGCTTACGGACCCAACCGTCGCGTGGAGATTCGCCTGCTCAATGCCGACGAGTTCGCTGCGGCTAAGCAACGCTACCGCCAGACCCCGCAATCCGCTCCCGTAGCCGAGTCCAAAGCCCCCGCGGTCAATAAGACGGCAAGCAGCAAACCTTCCGCTCATGTTGCGGTGGATATGCAGTTGTCGGGCAAAACGGTTGCCAAAGAGGTCACCCGTCAGGATTGGACGCTCTCCAAGATGGCGCGCAAGCATTACGGCAACACATATTGCTGGGTGTACATCTATATGGCAAACAAGGACAAAATTGCCAACCCCGATAAGGTAGCGGTCGGTTTGGAGGTCAATATCCCCGAACTGACCGAATCGCAGCAGATGATAACGCGCCAGCAAGCCGATAAAATACTGGCAAACTTTAAATAATTACACATCTCGCACAGAATGGCATAATTTTTGTGGCATATTCTCGTGCTAATATAGTTGGTTCTGTAGCTCAGTTGGTTAGTAGCACCTGACTCATAATCAGGGGGTCCTTGGTTCAAGCCCAAGCAGAACCACATCCCACAGCCGCTTAACGTTCCCCGTTAAGCGGCTGTTTGTGTACAGATACAATACTTTATTTGGAGAACGCCATGGCTCACGTCGTCAAAGGAGAGGCTATCATGGGACCTCTTGCTGACACTAATTTTATTCCTTATTCACATTTCTTTTTGCATACCTGCAAAAATTATTGTACTTTTGTAGCCAAGAACAAGATACGGAACAAGTGCTATGAAAAGTACACAGGAATATATTGATTTGCTTCGGGCACATTCCTCTGAACTGCAAACGCGGTTCGGTATATCGTATATGCGTATTTTCGGCTCTGTAGCACGCGGTGAACAGCGTGAAGACAGTGATGTGGATATTTTCGTAGAGATGCCTGCCACGATGAAAAATGTTTGCGGAGCACAATTGTTTTTGGAGAAATTATTGGGCTGCAATGTGGATTTGATTCGCAAGCACGGCAACCTCAGTACATACTTTCTAAACCAAGTAGAGAAAAATGGCATCACTATCTTCTAATCCTAACAACATGCCAACACAACCATTTATAGAGCAACTAAGAACTCTTGGCAAGACCGTTCTTCCCAAGGATGCTTCGTTATGGCTGTATGGCTCTCAGGCACGAGGTGAGGCAACAGAGGACTCCGATTGGGACTTGCTGATACTGCTCAACAAAGAGAAACGTGAGTTTGAAGATTTGGGTCGTTATGCCTCTCCGTTCACGGAGATGGGCTTCGATAATAATGAGTACGTGATGCCCATAATCTACACACGCAAAGAATGGGCATCAATGTACTTTATGCCTTTTGCAAAGAATGTAGAACAAGATAAAATCGTATTGGTATGAGTTTAAGTCCGGAAGAAAGACAGGTTATGAGCACCCTCGAGATGGAGCGTGCAGAGCGCATCCTTCGTGAGGAAGTACCCGTGCAGCAACATGCTCATTTGTGGAACATGCTGGCTAACAGATTGTACTATGCGGTGTTTCACGCAGTCAGTGCTCTGCTGATTAAGAATAGCCTTTATGCCAGTTCTCACAAGGGATTGCACATGCTTTTCAGCGAAAAGTTCGTCCGCACAGGCATTTTTACGGTAGAGGATAGAACCATATTGTCGCAATTGGAGTCACTTCGCCATAAAGGAGATTACGATTGTTTCTTGGACACAACGGAAGAAGAGATTGTCCCATACATAGAGAAAGCCACCGCTTTGATTAAGAAGATAAAAGATGTAATGGCTACACAAGAATCATAGCATTAACGGTTATGGCGATGCTCTCTTTGTTATAAGAGACAAAGCAATATAAGTCCCCCCTGTTTCGGGGACTATAAAAACTGGTAAACAAAGTCCCGGTCTCAGGACTCTAAATAGAGGCAAATGGAAGTTCATGCCAAGGTGCGGGTGGGTATTATGGCTTGCATATTGCAAGTGGTGAAACTGCCAGACACCAATGTTTCGGACTTCACACGACATAATAAAAAGGCGTTTACTACAGGTTTCATTGTAAACCTCGGCGCTCTGTTCTGGCTTCTGGAAATCTCGCAAATTTTCATCATATACAGAACGTAGCAACGGTAGATGTCCTCGGGATATAAGTATATTCCGCCCCTTGGGGAGACGTGATGCGCAAGGCTGGTGCACGTGTGCACGGAATGCCGTAGCGAAGCGAAAGCCGTTGGCTTGAGCAGAACTACTTGTCGCTCGCGTTGCTATGTGCTGTAATTATGGCACAGATTGGGGTGTTTGCTTATATCGGCGTGGGCTTCGCGTTGTCAGTTCTTATATGATAGGCAATGCGAGAGCCTCAGAAGCGGAATTGGCAAAGGTCGAATCCGCGCTTCTTTTTTATGTATGTACCGAGGTTAAACATCTAAAACAAAAGCATCTATGCGTTGCAACAACTGCGGTTGGGACAATCCCGACACCAACACACACTGCGAAAAGTGCAATGCTCCCCTCGCAGGAGCGGCACAAGTCAATCACCCGCACATCAATGCGGCACCACTCAACAAGACCGTCAATGAGGCGGCTGTCTTCGGTGGGCAACAGCCTCAAGAGCACCAACCTACTATGCCCGAAGTCGTGGCACACACCTGCCCCGATTGCGGCTACCCGTTGCGTCCGGGGACATCTTTCTGCCCGCAATGCGGCAAAGCACTGAAGGCGGAAAATCCCCATACGCCCTCACCTCAACCTGCACCCAATCACTCGGGCACCATCAATCCGTGGGTGCAAGTCACACCGCAGAGCCGGTGCACACTCACGCCCGTCCGCCAGTCTTCCGACGAGGCAGACCCCGCTGCGCTTACCTTCAAAGGCGATGCCCACACACTCAACCGTGCCAACTTGGATGCCGAGAACCCCACCATCACCTCGCAGACGCAAGCCGAACTGACTTGTCAAGACGGCACATGGTATATCCGGGACCGTAGCGCACAGCACACCACGTTCATCCATGCCGCTGGGCGCACCGCACTTCACGACGGCGACATCATTCTTATGGGCAATCGCCAGTTCATCTTCCATGCCGACAAGTAACATGGTAGAGCGATGTGATTTCCATACAGGCGACTCCATCGGCGGACAATACACCGTGCATCGCGAGTTGGGCGAAGGGGCTTTCGGCAAAGTGTTCCGCGTCACCGACTGCGCAGGCAACACCTATGCTCTCAAACTGCTCAAACTATGGGAGGTCGCACCCGAGATACGCCAGCAACTCTCCGACCGCTTCGAGATGGAGTACCAGACAGGGCGCATCGACAGCCCCTACCTGGTGCACTCCATTGACCACGGCTTTGCGCAGGGCAACCCGTATATCATCATGGAGTTCTGCCCCAATGGCGACCTCACACAGTGCGCGCGCAATACCGATTGGGTGACCATTGCCCGTCAGGTGCTGCTGGGGCTCAAAGCCCTGCATACGCACGGCAAGGTGCACCGTGACCTCAAACCCGAGAATGTGCTGCTCAAGCAGGACGGCACCGCCGTGCTTACCGACTTCGGTATCTCGGGCGACCGCAACAAACGTATGACCGAGCGCAATATCCTTGGTAAACCGATGCAAATCTTCGGCACATACGCCTATATGCCACCCGAGCAGGTGCAACCCAAGCGGGGTGATGCCACCGTCCTGCCGACTACCGACATCTTCTCGTTTGGCGTGATGATGTACCAACTGCTCACCGGCAAACTGCCTTTCGGCACGCTCAACACCGAAGCCGACCTGGCACTCTATATCAAGCACGGCAGTGAGGGCAACTGGAACCGCAGTCCGCTCAGTCTCAGTGCGTACGGCACCATTTTCTTGCCCGTCATAGAGGGGTGCCTGCGTCCCGACTTCAAGCAGCGACTGCAATCAGTGGACGATGTAATGCGTCTGCTGCCGGCTACACACGACGAACCCAACGACGTTGCCCTGCCGCACGTACCCGCACATATCATAGGCTATCTGCTACGCGTCATGCAGGGTGAGGAATACGGCAAGACCTACGACCTCAATGCCTTCCACCGCAACTTGCTGACTATGGGACGTAGCGACTATGCCGTCCACAACACGATTCCTATCTGCGAGGTGCAGAGCAGTTACATCTCGCGCAAGCATTGCACGCTGGAGTACGACCCGCAGGCGGCGATATGGTTCATTCGCGACGGGCAGTGGGACAACCTCGCTTCGGGAGGGTGGAAACACTCGCTCAACGGCACCTTTGTCAATTCCACCGAAGTAACCGATGCGGGTTACTTTCTCCAATCGGGCGACATTATCTCTATCGGAGACACCAAACTCCGTGTAGAGGCTTATGGATAAAACGTACAGACACAACCTTAAGAACAGGGCATTAGCCCAGCCAAACAACAAACAGACATGAACACCATTACCATCGGGCGCAACCCGCAAAACACCATTGTCGTCGGCGCGGAACACACCACCGTCAGCGGCAACCATGCCACCATTGAGCAGGTAGGCAACCAACTCTACCTCACCGACCATAGCACCAACGGCACATACATCAACGGCTCGTTGGTGCACAACCGGCGTGTTGCCATCTCACCGTCCGACCGTATCACACTCAGCACGCACTATCCGCTTCCTATGCAGCAAATCATGCAGCACCTTTCTCCCGCCGCACCGCCCTCGCGGGCTACGGCGCGCTATGTACCTGCGCCACAGCAAGTGCAGCAACAAGTACCACAACCCGAAGCCCCGGCGCCCGAGGTCGAACCGAGCAATCTCAACTCTTTCAACTGGGGAGCATTCCTGCTCAGTTGGATATGGGGTTGCGGCAATGGTATCTATTGGCCGCTTATCATCTTCATCCCGTATGTGGGTTGGGCAGCAGGAATAGTCATACCTTTTGTCCTCGGTTTCAGAGGCAACCGCATGGCATGGGAGAAATACAACGGCTCCGCCCTCGCTTTCGAGGCAAAACAGGCATCATGGACCAAAGGCGCATGGATATATGTAATTTGTGCATTCAGTCTTTCACTCATCATCGGAATGCTCATGGCATTTGCCAATTAGACAATGCAGTGGAATTAGATAATAGTGGAAATTAATAACTAACCAAATAAATCGTACATCGTAAATTCGTAAATCGTACATAAAGTTATGGCACAATCAACTACGTACAAACGTACACTCAGTGGCTCCGTAGGAGCAGGCATCGGCTCTATCTTCAATGCCGGTGGCAGAAACTACTACATCCTCGAACACAAGGTATCTTCCAAATACCACCATGCGGGCGAGGCACAGGAAATCATTGTGGACCAAATCGAGATAGGGCGCGACCCGAAGTGTCAGGTCCAATTCGATGAGTCGTTCTCCACCGTCAGCCGTCGCCATGCGGCTATCGTGCGTGATGGGGAGAACTGGAAACTCGTACAACTCTCGCACACCAATCAGACATTCCTAAACGGGCATCCTGTCAACAATGAGTGGTATCTGCAAAACGGCGACGAGATTCAACTCTCTGTCAACGGACCCAAACTGGGTTTCATTATCCCGCAGGGCAACAAGTCCAAGACGGGCAGCATTGCCCTCTCACGCCGTCTCAGTCTGTTCCGTCAGCAGGCTCTCAAGCCCTACAAGACCGCTATGGCAGTCATGGCTGCCGTCATCGTCTTGCTGATAGGCGGAGGCACATGGCTCGGCATATACCTCGGTAACGAGAACAAAGGGCTGAAAGAATCGCAGCAACTCACACAGGCGCAGTTGCAAGAGGCGCAAGAGCAGTATCAACAGCAGATGGAAGAAGCGGCAAGGCAACAACAGCAGTTGCAGGCAGAACTTTCTCGTGTCAAGAAGGACCTCAAAAACGCACTTTCTTCTTTACCTGCGTCTTCCACATCATCCGATGAGTCTGTGCCTTCCGTATCGTCGCACACCACAGGCAATACCTCTTTGGACGCATGTGCGCCGAATGTCTATTTTGTGCATATCCGTGAGATACAGGTTACCTATAACGGGCAAACCAAGACATTGCAGAATGTAGGTACAGGCACGGGCTTTTTGCTGGACGACGGACGTTTCATCACGGCACGTCACATCGTGGAGCCGTGGATGTATCCGTCGGACGAAGACGACACCAACTCGCTTATCTGCAATGCAGTAGCCTACAATGGCGGCAAAGTGGTCTGCTACCTGGATGCCTATTCGCCGTCGGGCAAGCAACTGCATTTCACCTCTACCAACGCTGTCATCAACCGCTCTGCCGACAAGCGGCATACCATGGACGATGGCACCATTATATGCCTGCCCGAAGATGTAGCCCTTGACTGGGCATATTTCCGCACTTCGGAGCAAGGAGGATTGTCATACAACAATACGCTCTCCCGTAGCCTTCCTGTGCGTGCCGACTTGGCTATTCTCGGCTACCCGATGGCTTTGGGTGCCAATTCTCCTACGGATATTCACCCCATCTATTCGCAGGCGGTGGTTGCCAAAGAGGGATTGGAACAGGGGATTATCCTCACCACCAATACCACTTTCGAGCATGGCAATTCCGGCGGTCCTGTCTTTGCCACTACCAACTCGGGCGAACTCCTTGTTGTCGGCATTGTCTCTGCCGGTGCCGGTCGCTCCACTGGCATGATAGTCCCCATATCTTCCGTAAAATGATATGAATGGCGTTTAATGGAGAAATGAACGAACAATTATACGGCTATTAACGGAGAACCAAAAATGTTTTATATGGTATTTTAATGGCTGTTAATGGAGAAAAATTCATGGTCAATTACATGGATAATTACATGTTATTTTATTGACAATTAATGTGATAACAATAATGAAGGATATTAAATTTACATTGGCGGCACGCTGCGAGGCAGCGGGTCGCGACAGCAACGAGGACAACTACCAAGTCATTGCCGATATAGCCACCGACCGTCACGGTTTCACGGCAAACGAGGAACTCACCTTGGGCAGTCTCGGCACCTTGCTGGTCGTTTGTGACGGCATGGGCGGTATGAATGCGGGCGAAGTAGCCTCTGCCATTGCGGTGCAGACCATTAAAGACTGCTTCTGCAAGAGCAAGATAACCCAAGACGCACTTGCCCATCCCGAGAAGTTTATCACTGCGGCTATCCAATCCGCCGATGCGGCTATCAAGGCGGAGAGCAAACGCAATCCCGCCACCGAGGGGATGGGCAGCACCATTGTGCTGATATGGCTGCTTCATGGCAAGGCGTATGTAGGTTGGTGCGGTGATTCACGTGCCTACCGCTACAATGCCGTATCGGGATTGGAGCGTCTCTCGCACGACCATAGTTACGTGCAGGAACTGGTGGACGCAGGCAGTATCACCGAGGAACTGGCGTTCTTTCATCCCAACAACAATATCATCACCCGCAGTTTGGGAGACCCGCGCGGTGCCGCACAACCCGATGTGCGGGTCTATGATATACAGCAGGGAGACCTCTATCTTCTCTGCAGCGACGGACTATGCGGATGCCTGCAAGACCATCAGATACAGGCAGTGATAGAGCAGCATCACGCTACTGTCTCCGAGTACCGTGATGCGCTATGGGCTGCCGATGAGGCAGCAGGGTGGCACGACAATGTCACAACCATCCTTGCCCAAATCACGGCAGGCGGCATACCGCCCGTTAAGCACACAGCAGACGTTGCCCCTAAAGACACAACAATAAGTGCCTCCAAAGCCAAACTCCTACGCACCAACCGCCGCCTCAAACTTATCATCGCTGCCATTCTTGCCGTAGTGCTCATTTCCGCTGCAAGTATTGCTATCTGCTGTCTCTTTCCTTCCGAGGATACCCCTTCCGGGGACGCGGACGCCTCGTCCGCGGTAGAAACAGATACACTGAACATTATGGATGAGGACTTGGAGAAGTCTTCTAATACATCGGCTTCTTCTGCACAGACGAACTTCCGTTCTAAGAAGGATACTGCTACGGATATAGAAAAAGCAAAACGAGATAGTATTGAGCAAGCACACAGGGATAGTCTTGCTGCTATCGAAAGGGAATTGCACCGCGCTGCCACGGAAGAAAAAGCCCGCAAAGTGCGTGAGCAGAAAGAGCAACAGCAACTGCAAGGCGGTGTAAAACTTCAGCAAGATACTACCTCTGTTCCACAAACAGCCTCGCCCAAAGAGGCTGTGCCCGAAGTTGTAAAGAGTGCTGATACTATCAATCATCAAGATGAAACTACAGCATCAAATATCCAATTAACGGAAATGGATAAATAAATCGTACATCGTAAATTGTCAAATCGTAAATAAAATGATGTTACAGCAAGATACACTTTTTGCCAACCGCTATCAACTGCGCAGCCTCATAGGGCGTGGCGGCTTTTCGGAGGTATGGTTGGCGCACGATACATGGACAGACCTTGACATCGCTATCAAGGTCTATGCCCCGGGACAAGGACTGGACAACGACGGACTGCGTGAGTTCTGTCAGGAACTGGCGAGTGTGCACCACCTCACACACCCCAATCTGCTCAAGCCCGACCACGTGGACCAATGGGAGAATATGCCCTACCTCATTATGGAGTACTGCCCCAAGGGCGCACTCACCAAGCAGGTCGGCAAACTCTCCGAACAGCAGGTATGGCGCGTGCTCCACGATGTGGCGGCAGGCTTGGCTTATCTGCACAGCAAGGATATTGTGCATCAGGACATCAAGCCCGACAATATCCTGCTTGATGAGAGCGGCAACTATCGCATTACTGATTTTGGTATCTCCACCAAGGCGCGTACCACCTTGCGCAAGAGCATGTTAGGTGCCTCCACTTCGGGCGGCACGATGGCGTATATGGGGCCCGAGCGTTTCTCGGCACAACCTGCACCCACCAAAGCCAGCGACATCTGGTCGCTCGGCGCAATGATTTACGAACTCATCACGGGCGATGTGCCCTTTGGTGAGATAGGTGGCGGTATGCAGAAGAATGGTGCCGAGATACCAGACATCACCAAACTAATCTCTCCCGCCCTCACCCACGTTATCCATCTCATGCTTGCCCGTGAGACGTGGGACCGTCCTACAGCCGACACCCTCGCCACATGGGCAACCAACCCGTCATTGGTGAGACCTGCTGCCTCTGCCCCTTCACGCCCCACACAAAGGCAGACCAATACATCTACCTCTACGAGTTCTACTACCACTGCACGCCCCACACAACGAGTCAATACGCCACCCTCGCAGCCCAAACCGATAGTAACCATACCACAAAACGATTCGAGACCTGTTACAACGCCGAAGATACCCCCAACTCCTCAGCAGAAGAAATCGAAAGCATGGAAAGTTCTTATCACGATTATAATTCTTATTGCCTCTGCTTTTGGGGTGTATGGTTTTTACTCTTACGTCCAAACCAGAAATCGGGTTAGAGCAGAATACAGCAAGGCAGTAAGGGTATGTTATGCAAAACTTAACGAAATTGATACCAACAGACCTCAAACAATAATAGATATTTGCAATGAAGGTGGTGCATTGGGTGGCACTAATGTACTACGTGGTGCATATATTTTTGGAATACAACTGCATGAATTGGATCATAGTAAATATTTAGACCATTTAGAGGGACAAAATATCCTCAATTTGTGGAATGACAAAAAACAAAAAACCATACAGACTTTGAGAAAGCAGCAGAAAAAAGAATATGATAATTGGGGATATAGTTCTACGTATTATAAGTACAACGATAAAATAAAAGAGATAGAGGAACTAAAATTATGAAACGATTAGTACAAATCATTTTCCTGCTGTGCGCAACTATCGGTTGTGCGTATGCCCAATGTTATGAGGGACATCGCAAAGAAGGAATTGCTGCCTATAACAAGGGTGATTATGCCGGGGCTAAAAAACATTTTGAGTACATCTTGAGTAATTGTGACGACAAACCTGCTACTAATGATATTAAAAGTTGGATCGACAAATGCAATCGGTCAAAGCGAATTCTGTACCGCATAAAGGACCAAGATTTAATCACGAAAGATAAATGGCAAACCCTAACAAAATTCTCCCTATATGCCACTCAAGAGAGCCAATATCCAATAGGTGAAATAGATGAAGAAACGCCATTTTATATCATAGACAACGAGTATGTGTTTTATGATATGGCATCTGTTCATATTACTCGTGTATTGAGAAACGATTTTATAGAATGTGGAGAACCTGATTTCAAGCCCTATGATGAAGTTCGGTTGCTTATTGGGTATGGCGAATGCTTATGGAGCGTTCTCTACAAGGGTGCTGAAAAGTATGCCACTTTTACCTTGGATATTTCAAGTATGCAAATTACGGAGAGTTTATATGATGGTTGTAATAAGATTATTGGAAATATAACCAAACGCACTCAAGATATGTGTTTATATCTCAAGATAAAACTATTGAAAACCAACCAAATTGGGTGGATAAAGATTCACACTACCGACATTGCAGATTCTGAATGGAATTATGTTCGTTGTGTGTATTTTTAATCAGATAATTATAGTACCTTTACAAAGATATTTCGTATTTATGACACCAAACATCAAAGTATTATTACTATCACTATTGTGCTTGTGTGGAGAATCCACATTTGCTCAAACAATATGCTATTCAGACCATCGACAGAAAGGAATTGAAGCCTACAAAGAAGGAGATTATAAATTGGCTAAGAAACACTTTGAGTTTATTCTCAATAGTTGTGATGACAAGCCCGCTGTCAATGACATTCAACGTTGGATTGATAAATGTAATGCCGCATTGAAGCCAACGACAACGACGCCACGTACTTCTAATTCGACTACAGAACACAACACTGGTAATAAAACTACGTCATCTGGTTCTGTAAATAACAGACAAAATGTGACCCCATATTTGTATGTAGGCAAAACTTATATCTCTTGCTCCGCAAATGGTATAACAGAAACTATTGCTGTGACATGCAATGGTAATTGGAGTATTCAATATCCGAGTAGTTCGATGTATTCTGCCACTCGTAGTGGCAATGGAATCCAAGTGCACATTACTGCCAATACTTCTACTTCTTCACGTTCCGACTTTTTCAATGTAGTTTGTGGAGATAAGGTGATAAAAATTTCCTTATCACAATCGGGAAGACAAAACAATTCTAATAGTAATACAAGTCAATCAACCACAACAAATAGTGCACCAACCCTGTCTGTCAACAAAACTTCTATTATCATTGGTTCTTCTGGTACAACGGAATACCTTACGGTAAATAGCAATCGTGCTTGGGAGATTCAGTTTCCAACAGGAGGTATGTATTCTGCTACAAGAAGTGGCAATACTATCAAAGTAGTAATCAATCAAAATACAACTACAAATAGTCGCCAAGACTTTTTTTATGTACGGCTAACAGATGGTAGTAAGGTTATTAGAGTTAACATATGGCAGTCCGGACGTACTACGACATCTCAAAGTTCATCATCCTATGGCTCAAGCAGTAGTCGCTCCAATTATAGCAACCGAACTTCTAACCAATCTACGTACCACCAATCAGCATACCAAAGGTTCATCAATACCAATGGCTCGGTTGCAATTACTTGGTTTGGAATGTCTGGCGAAATAGGAACGGGCGCAACATTCACAGAGTCTCTACTTCGTTTCCGATTAGGTCCGATAGAATTGCGTCCGTTAGACATAACAGGGGGGTACAATTTTATTTATGGAACCACCTATTTTGCATATCAACCTATTCTTGATTTTTATATACCAACCTCCAGTGATAAAGCCTTGTATTTTGGCGCGGGTCCCTCCATTGGTAGTGGTGATAGAGAGTTCTGGTTTAGAGCCGAAGGAGGTTTACATTGGGAGTGGGGTGTATATGCTTCTTCTGATTTCTATTTCAGATACGATGGTATGTACACCGCTGGGGTTTCCATACAATGGTCATCTAAGTGGAGATAAAATAATTTTGTGAATACTATTGTTAGTAAATATAATGAGTATTTATCTTTAAAATTGGAAACTATGTGGCTACGTAATATCCAAAACAATTTCCGAGAGCAAACATCGGGAACTTACACTTTAAATTTCCTTTGGAGAAAAGAGAATATCTTTGTGATGGATAATCATTTGGCTGCTGCATGGTGTTGGAAGCAATGCTGCGTAGCAGAAGGACACTACAATTTTCTACATATAGACAGGCATCGCGACTTCTTGTGCAACCTACCACTGGATAAATATCTGCCCTTACGTGAGAATGAACACTTAACAATTGATGATTATTGTAATTTGCAAGATAGTAATTTCCCTGTTTTTCAGTGGGATAATTATATCAAGCCAACTCAACTATTATATCCTCATTGGTTTACGTATAACATTTTTGTTACCCAAGAGGGGATAGTAGATACGATGATATCTGTTATAGTTCCACAAATGTTTATTCAATATGTTGATGATATAAATGATTTGTTTTATACTTTAAGGGTAACCCTATCTAATTCTGACAAAATAGGAAGTTTTTTCCCGAACAAATGGATTGTGAACATTGACTTGGATTTCTTTTTTGATAGTAACTATAATAGGTTATATGATGACACCTTCATACAAGGAGTGGCACAGCGAATAAATGCCCAATTAACCAACATTCAAACATTAACGATAAGTTTAAGTCCTGAGTGTTGTGGTGGTTGGGATGATGCAATAGAAATATTAGATATTTTTGCAAAAGAATTGACACCCTTAAGAGGTTATGTTTTCCCTAATAGTTATCAATAAATGGTTTGTGTATGCAATTTCAACCTAATACATTATTTCATGACCACTACACCCTTGTCCGATTGATAGGACGTGGCGGGTTTAGTGAGGTATGGCTTGCACAGGACAAGTACACAGGTCTTGACCTCGCTCTCAAAATCTATGCGCCCAATGGCGGTTTAGATAGTGATGGCATAGAAGCCTTTGCCGGTGAGATACGCCGTGTTTATAACCTCAATCACCCTAATCTGCTCAAACCACAACACTTTGATGTGTGCGACGGTATGCCCTATCTTGTAATGCCTTATTGCGCGAATGGTTCTGTTACCAAGCGTGCAGGACATATAAGCGAGGATGAGATATGGAAGGTGCTCCACGATGTCGCTGCAGGATTGGCTTACTTGCACGAGCACAACATCGTGCACCAAGACATTAAGCCTGACAATATCCTGCAAGCCGCCGATGGGCATTATCTCATCACCGATTTCGGTATATCGGCACGTACTCGTGCTACACTATCCAAGACCCAGTCGATGAACAATATCGGTTCAGGTACTGCAGCATATATGGCACCAGAGCGTTTCTCTACCAATCCTGCTCCAACTTTTGCCAGTGATGTATGGGCACTTGGTGCCACGCTCTATGAACTCATCGCAGGCTCTGTTCCTTTCGGCGATGGCACACTCCCTGGCGGTCTCTTACAAAAGAACGGAGCAGAGATGTCGTCTTTGCCTGCAAGTATATCTAATTCTTTGCGTGAGGTTATAGAGAAATCAGTATCAGTTAATCCTTGGGACAGACCTTCGGCTAAGGATTTAGTAGACGGAAATTTCTCTATGTCTACATTAGAGCGCAATCGCTCCATGGTGACAATATCGACCTCTCACCCTGCGCCCTGTCCCGTAATCGAAGATACAGCAAGAAAAGAGCCCTACTCAAATAATGGAGAAACAACAAACGGAAAAAAGAAAAAGATAGAATGGATTATTATATGCCTATTGTTATTAGCATTAGTGGTAGGCATCGGTGTGTATGTTTATAATAGTGTAGGAGAGCAGATACCATCAGTTTCTGCTGTACCATGTGATACAGCAGAAATAGCGAACGACATACAAGATGTTATAGATAAAAATAGAGTAGAAACTGTCATTACAGAGATATCCCGGTGCTCAAGTAGGGGTGGAAATTATAGTTTGTTAAGCAACTACTATACTTATGAGATAAACCCATATAGCAAGGCTGGAGAGAACCGCTATAATTATAGTATAGGTGAAAAAACAAAAGCCTATGTAGAAAGATTTCCTAAATACGAAATCTCCGACCCGTATAATTTCTCATATCTAAATGCTTCATTCCCCTTAACGGTCAAATGTGATGTTAAGGTCGAGTGGATTAATATGAAAGGAACACCCAAACAGGCTGTCATTCATAAAACCTATTATATAACAGCCGACTATAAAGTATCCGGATTTTTTGATGAACAAGTTGAAACAAAAACAGCACAAGTTAAAACTGAGCAGAAACATCAAGTTGAAAAACAGAATAATGATGAAAATTTTGTAACGGGAGTGTCCTCTTATATTTTGTATAGCCCTGCTAAAGATGAGTATAATAATGGAGCGAAATACTCATATCAAGGGCGAAATATAAAAGTATCTATTTTTTATTATCAAATAGGAGTCGTTGCACGGTTAACAGATGAAGGAGGAAACCAAACAGATATAAAATATGAAGACCCATTTACTATAGGAGAAGTGGATCGTTATTCCGCAGAAAACTATAAAAATATGGAATATATCATTACTCAATATGATTTTGACGGAGATAACATTGATGAAATTGTTATTGCTTCAAGAATAAAGGATGGAGCCTCATTTCCTGTTGGAATCTTCATTTATCGATTAAGAGATTGCCGACATTGGAATCTATTAGCACCTCAAACATGGTGGGGACCTAAAGTTCATTTACAATCTAATCATATCAGAGTTGATGCAAATCATTCTGGATTTGAATATCATTGGGTTTACGAAAATAATAATTTTGTTGATAGAGGTAACTACTAAGGGGAAAAGTTAGATTCAAAATGATGCATGGGTTTAATGGAGTATAAAAAACACGCACCTTAAGTGAATAGGATGCGTGTGAAGAAAAAAGTGTTCTTTGACATATTGTCAGACAAAGTGCTGTAGGGCTTTATCGGACTTGCGATACACGGGACTTATAGTTTGGATTTCAGCCATAGTTCCATAATGGGGTCGGAGAGGAAGAACCCGTCAGAGGTGGATACAATATAGTCTTTCTCACGCAGGACATTCTGAATACGCTCTACGTTGGACTTGCTCCCTAATTGGTATTCCTGAAGTACCGATACCGATGTGAACTGGTTATGCTGCCCCGCAGCAATGGCTTTCAGAAAGTTCATTTGATAACCTGACAAACCTCCTGTTTGCTCCATAAATAGCGGCGTACACTGGATAAGCAAGTCGCTGATACCTGCCTGTATGGTCTGTTCCGTAACTTCGGTATCGGTGTTAATCATTACGTTCCATGCCAATTGTTGAACGTAGGACGATTGATTTTGCACCGTATCACAAATAGTACGGATATGTTCCTCGGATATAGCCAGTCCCTTGTCGGTAAACTTTTGCCGAATGAACGGAATCCAGTCTTCCGTAGGGATAGGCTGTAGATAATTGGGTTCGCCAAACTGGTAGAACGGCATCGCCTTGCTTTGGAAGAGTTTGTTCATCATGTGCTGACGGCTACCGAACAGGCAGTAAGACACATGCTTCTGATGCTGCCATACACCGCGCATGCGTTTCTGTACTTGCAGTGTATCGGACCATTCTGCCACTTGCTGAAACTCGTCTATGCAGACTACGATATGCTTTCCTATTTGCTGCGCAATGAGTTCGGGCAACTGAAGTATTTCTTCGGGTGTGTATTCTTTCGGGGTGATACCCAACGAAACCGAATACTCGGCAGTCGGGTCCTGGCTAAAGGAAACTTTAGGCGTCAGCCGAGTTAGGAATTTCTTGGTCTTTTCCAAGAATAACTCCATTCTGCCCGAAGTCTGCTTGAGGACGGATTCTGCAAACTTGTTGTAGAAGTCATACTCCGATTTGCAATCGTAGATGTCTATATACACGGTATGAACTATCGACGAATCCACTACCTGTTGCACTTTCTTCACGAGGGAAGTTTTTCCCATCCGTCGAGGAGAGATGAGCACCACGTTGAGCCCGTTCTCGAAGTCCATTTTCAGACGTCTCGTTTCTTTGACTCTATCCGTAAAGTTGTCTCCGGACACCGAAACGCCATAGATAAATGAGCGGTTAATTCCTTGTACCATAACTGATTACTATTGGTTCACATTCTTGTGGTCCACAAAGTTGTGTACTCTAATATGCTGCAAAGGTACTACAAAAGAATGAAAGGGGCAAGTATATGAGCAAAAGTTTTTTGTTTGCTGCAGTTTATCACTGCCATTACAGCCATTTTGTCTGATAATTATCACATAGAACTCAGAAAGATAATATAGATTTGGTAAAAACAAAATATGATATAAAGATATGAACCGGTTAACGTTTCTTTTGGCGGCACTCTGTATGTCAGTGATGTCGCTCATGGCGCAGCAGACTGCGCAAATCAGACAATTGATGGATAGTGCGCAATACGCGGAAGCAGTGCAACTATGTACCATCGAGTTACAACAATACCCAAAGAACGGTATGCTGTACCGCTATCGTGCCGTTGCCAACATCATGCAAGAGCAATACGGTATGGCGTTGCAGGATATAGATATGCTACTGAAATACACCAAGACTTCTGGTATATCCATTAGTGATGTATATCGGCTGCGTGGCACGACGTATATGTATGCGGGTGAGTTGCAGAAAGCGTTGGACGACTACACTACCGCTATCAAGAAAGATAAGAAGAACGCTAATGCATATACCGACCGCGGCGAGTTGTACTACCAAATGGAGAACTACGCGGCAGCCCTTGCGGACTACAAGGCGGCAAGCAAACTGGCACCGGCCAACGACTCGTACCTCGTGGAGATAGCGCGTTGTACCCTGCAATTGGGCAAACCTGATGAGGCGCGTGCCATACTCACTTCTATCACAACGCTCTATCCTTACAACGCCGAGGCATGGCGTCTGTCTGCAGGATTAGCGATGCAGAGTGGTGAGACGACCAAGTTTATAGACCAATACATCTATTACCTCAACCTCGGTTACAACGAGACGGGACGGTTTGGTACTACCGATATACTGATTGCTGCTGCCGATACCGAGTATCCGTACCTGCTCAATGCCGTTTCCGAGCAGGTAAGCCATCTGACGGATTATCCGCAGTTGTTCTATATGGGTGTCCGTGTCCGTATCTATATGGCGCAAGAGTACTATGCCGATGCCATCAGCGACCTTGACAGAATGGAGCGGGCTGAAGGTACCGCCGACCCGTTTGTGCTTGCCAATCACGCAGATTGCTACCAATCCCTGTATCAGTACCGCAAGGCGATTGCCGACCTCTCGGCGCTGCTCAATGTCAATGCGGATTATGCGTATGCATACCTCAATCGCGGGTGTTGCTATACAGGGATTGGCGACTATACCAATGCTATCAATGATTTTTCGTATGTCATACAGAATCACCCGTCCCATGCCGCCGGTGGTTATTACTTGCGTACGATAGCCCAGTGGGAGCAAAAGAGGTATGATGATGCTTTGTCGGATATATCCCGCTGCATTGAGTTGAGTCCGATGGTCGATGCTTATCTGTGGCGTGGTCGTTTGGAATTAATACAGGGCGATACGACGCAGGCAAAGATGGATTTTGAGTATGTGGTAGCAGCAGATACTACTATGGACGGTTCTGCGCGGCACTATGCGCTTCATTTCCTCGGACGGGACACAGAGGCGTTGGCGTGGATGGACAGTATGCTGGTGGCTGAACCAGACAAGGACAACTACTATGATGCGGCGTGTCTTTATGCACTGATGGGACGTATCGAGCAGGCTCTGAATGCTTTCGACAAGGCATTGTCATTGGGCTACCGCGACTTTCAGCATATTGCTGCAGATACCGACCTCGACGCTATCCGCGACTTGCCGCGCTTCACCGAGATACTCAACAAGTACCGCCAACAAGAGGTGCAAAGCAAGTTCGATTTGCTGAAAAGTGAAACTAAGTAAAACCACTCCATTAGTGGTTGCTTTTGTGGCAAGGTTTGCAGTGCATTAACGGTCAATTATATGGTAATTAACGGAGAATTACACTCAATAATGCAATTTGTGGTTAATTCGTGGATAATTATATGTTTCTCAATGTTGCATGGCGCTTTAATGGCGTTTAACGGACAATTATCTGCTATACATTAACGGTTTATTGGCGGTGATTAACGGAGAATTGTTCCCGATGCAATTCGTGGTTAATTCAATGGATAATTATATGTTTCTCAATGTTACATGGTGTTTTGTTCCGACTAATGCCGTAATAGGCACATTTTTTTGATGTTGTAAATCACTACGTTACAAAGAAAATGCGATTTTTCTTGTTTGTAGGTGATAGTTTTTGCCAGTTTCTGCATTATGTATATGGGGACGACAAATGTAATATAAACCAAATAGAATAATATGAAACCTTCAATCATTCACATTGCCCTTGGGGCAATCATTTTAGCAGGCATGAGTGCCTGCACGCAGCAGGAGGGCGTTGCTACGGAGCACCCTGTTGCCATCATCGATTCGTTGCAGCAGATAGTGGCGGAAGAGGTGCAGGCGCGTGTCAATCGTACCGAAGCCGAATGGGGCGTCGGCATACTGATGGACGTACACAGCGGGACGGTAGTGGCGATGTATGACACCGACTCTACGCTCGTTCATGCGCAGTCGGCATGGGAGATGGATGGTATCGTCTCGCCCTTGGCTCTCTTGGCGGCATACTCCATAGAACCGCAGGAGTGGGATACCGCTGTTACGGTGTGCCGAGAGGGGGTGACGTACAACGGGCACCTGTTTCGAGACCCTCACCCGCGTGACGCTACCTTCTCTCTGTCCGATGCCATTGCCACAAGCAGCCAGGTGGCGGTGTCTCAGTATATGCTTCGTGTGTTTGAGCAGCAGCCTGCATTGCTACCCGAGATACTCGCCCGATTGGGCTTTGAATGTGCAGCGCAGGACAGTGCATGTGATGCCATGACCGAGGCATTGGCGTATGCCATGGGGTACCATTGCACTATCACACCTGTGCAACTCGCCTATCTGTATTCGTGTGTGGCTACGGGGCAGCACTTGCGCGTTCCTGCCAACGGGTTGGGCTCTATCCGCTTGGGGTTGCACCGCGTGGTGTGGGACAACAACCTTGGTACGGCGAGCATCAATCCATGGAATATACGCAAGGTGCAAAGCAATAAGGTGCAGATTGCGGGCAAGACGGGCGCGGCACGAATCTGTACCGACGGGCAATATGACAGGTTTCATCATCGGTTGTCTTTTGTAGGGTATTTCCCCGAGGACAATCCGCAGTACACATGCCTTGTTATTCTCAATAGTCCCAAGAATTATGGCTATTACGAGGCAGGTTCCGATTGCGGCATTCCCGTCCGCCGCATTGCGGAAAGGATATTGGCATCTGATGAACTTTAATGATATGTTAATGGCGATTGGTGGAGAATATAAATAGCAAACTATTATGGAGACTCATTCCAAATTTACTCTCAAACGGGCAACCTTGATTGCGGCTGTAGGGACGACCATTTATACGTTCTTTGTGCCGGTATGCCGGATGCTGTTCGGGCAGAATACCGTGTGGTTCAACTATGCGGAACATCCGTGGTGCTGCGATGTGTGGCATACCTTTTCTCCTGTGTGCTGATGGTGTCGTGGGCTGTGCTGGCACTGGACATCATACGCGACGGAGAACATTTCCCTGCGTTGGGCAAGGGATTCCGATATGCACTGCTTGTGTTTGCCATAGCCTTCAGCGTCTATGTCTTGTGCAGTCACTCGTTTGCATTCTATCAAGGGCGGCGTGTCATCTGTGCAGCCCCGTGGGTGTTCCTGCTTTTCCCGGTGGTGTACAGTGCCGTGTTGTGGTATCTCTATGCTCATACCAATGCAGCCATGCGCCCGTGCCTCCCACGTTGGCAGAAAGGTGTTTGCTGGGCGGTCGTGGTATGGACATTGCTGGTGGTGGCTAAGCAGGTGATTGCCGCAATGTGGTATGTATGGCGAGCCATACAATATCACAGGTTTGTGAGTGTACCTGTATTCCGCGAGGTGCACTACAATGCCGATTGGATATGCAATTGGTTGATGTTCTGCATTCCCATCGTGTTCTTTTTGCTCATATTCATTCAGCCTGTCACCACTCGCAGAGCAGAGCCCAAGTCACAAAGTTCTTCAACAGCCTCACAAGATTCATAAGAGACGGTGTGTACCACCTTGTTTTGCCAAAACTGCGGCATTAACCAAGCAGAAACTAACAAAAACTGCGTGGCGGACCAAGCAATTTCTTGCATGTGTTAGGGATAAGTTGTACCTTGGGCGTATTGAAGATAAGCGATATGAATGTTTTTGGGAAACTATCTGCATTGTTCGGCAGACGGTATGGACAGTGTAGAGAGAGTAACGACAAGATGATTGTCTCGACAAGAGCCACCGAGCAGCCGCTTTCGAGCCAAGCGGAAGTGGACGACCTATTGTTGTTACGCTTCTTTCTGGACGAAGAAGATGTCTGTATTCCTTATCGCCACGAGGAGATTGTGAGGTTTACGGATGACGAGATAGAGAGGTACCACGACTTCATTCAATGGATATTCCCAACATCGCAACCGAGCCGTTTCAATGGAGAGGCACCGACTATAGATGAGCATTTTGTCTCAATGTTTCACGGCAACCAATGTGTATTACAGAACTATTGCAAATCGTGCCGTCGTTACCTGCACTATATGGATTTTGACTGCAATGGCGATGGAAATATCCGCGTGTACCATGGAGACAGACCATTCTACAGACTGCCCTATCATAATTTCTTACGTATGACACGTATGCTGCAATCATTGCGCGAGACAGGGCACCCGCAATGCTCTGCCAATCTGTTTATACAGATGATGGACATTCTTCATCGCACCCGCAATCATCACGTAAGCAGTACCACTATCGCATATTGGAAGAATACGCAAAAGGGCAATGAAATAGAACCGCATTCACGTATAACCACAAATAATAACCAACTAAAACCATCATCAGTTATGTTAGGCGCACTTATTGGCGACACCGTAGGCAGTATCTACGAGTTTTGCAACATCAAGACAACCGATTTCCCTTTATTCTCCGAAGGCTGTTCTTTCACGGACGATTCCGTTATGACCATTGCCGTGGCGGATTGGCTGCTTCACGACCCTGTTCGGTCGCAGCAAGGATTGGAAGACAGCCTTGTCAAATGGGGGCACAAGTACCCCGACGAAAGTTATGGCGGCGCATTTCAGCGTTGGCTTTTTATGCCGGAATTCCTCATCACACTTCGTGACAAGTCCACGGATACGATGGATGGCATTCCGCATGGAGTCCGCCACCCGTATAACTCATGGGGCAATGGCTCGGCAATGCGTGCTGCGGCGTGTGGCTGGTTGGCGCAGTCTGTGGAGGATGCATTGGACCTCGGTAAGCGCTCTGCCATGATTACCCACAATCATCCCGAAGGCATCAAAGGAGCGCAGGCGGTGGCAACAGCCATATATCTGGCGCGTACTGGAAGTCCTAAAGCGGAAATCTACCAATATATAGAGGAGACATTCGGCTATGACCTCAGTTGCGATTGCGATGATATTCGCCCTACGTATCATTTTGATGTGTCTTGCCAAGGTACGTTGCCTGCAGCCTTGGCGGCATTCTTTGACAGCCATGATTTCGAGTCGGCTATTCGTCTGGCAGTGTCATTAGGCGGAGATAGTGACACCATTGCCTGCATCACGGGGGCTATTGCAGAGGCGTTCTACCACGAAATACCATCAGCAATTGTAGAGGAGATGCACCATCGCTTGCCGAAAGAGTTTTGGACAATTATCACCGAAATGTACGCCGCGGTATCTAACAACTACGAAAACAGTGCAAAGGACGCAACCAACCATAACACTCAACCTCGTATCACCCCCGAGTACATATCGGAATTGCGACCCAACGAGGTCTTTGTCTTTGGCAGCAATGCGCGTGGTATGCACTATGGCGGTGCGGCAGCGTTTGCTGTCGGGCGGTTTGGCGCGATTATGGGACAAGGCGAGGGTTTGCAAGGGCAGAGTTATGCCATCCCTACTATGGAAGGTATGGAGAATATGCAGGCGGCAGTGGACAGGTTCATCGCCTTTGCCAAAGAGCACACTGAACTTATATTCTTAGTCACGCCCATCGGCTGCGGCATTGCGGGCTATACACCTGAGGAGGTAGCCCCGCTATTCCTCAAAGCGGCTACATTGCCCAATCTTTGCTTGCCCGATTCGTTTTGGAAGTGTATGTCAATATAGCCGCTTTTCTTGCTACCTTTGTGCCGCGATTTTATTTGTAAGGTCGCTGTACTTTTTGCGGACGAAATCAATCGTCGAATAACCCGATTGCGCAAATAATTCTGCAAAAAGCACTTTCAAAGACATTTTTACAGTACAAAATATAAGACTATATACTACTCATTATCAGCATGTTATTTCGATTTTATTGATTTGAATCGATATTGCGTGTGCATTTCATTGATTTGAATCGTTGCAAAACGGCGTTTTGTGTATTATCTTTGCACCGTCTTTCGAAAAATGTGCCTATATCGATGCTATCACAATGCCGCACTCCACTATGGCTACTTTGGAAAATTCGTGGTTAATTACATGTTATATGTTTGCACACCTCTGAAAATTGTAGTACCTTTGCAGGCTTTTTCGGAAAGATATTAGTTGTTATCCAATTATATGCAAGTACTGACTACCAAACAAGAACTTACACGCCAAGTGGCGGCATGTGTGCGTCAGGGCAAGACCATCGGACTCGTACCCACCATGGGTGCATTGCATCAGGGGCACGCATCTCTTGTGCGCCGTGCCGTAGCGGAAAACGATGTCTGCTTCGTGAGCGTGTTTGTGAATCCGACACAGTTCAACAACAAAGAGGACCTCGCCAAATATCCCCGCAACCTCAATCGCGATGCGGAATTGCTGTCCTCGCTGGGCGTACATTTCGTGTTCGCGCCGACGCCCGAAGAGATGTACACCGCCGAGGAGATGGAGAAGCCGTTTTCGTTTGATTTCGCAGGATTAGACGGGGTCATGGAAGGCAAGATGCGCCCCGGACACTTCAATGGAGTAGTCCAGGTGGTAAGCCGTCTTTTCTACCTGATACACCCCACCCGCGCCTATTTCGGCGAGAAGGACTACCAACAGTTGGCAATCATCCACCACATGGTGGAGCGTTCCTCGCTGAGCGGCACCTTCGGCGAACTCCAAATCATCGGCTGCCCCATCGTGCGCGAAGCCAGCGGATTGGCACTCAGCAGCCGCAACGAGCGCCTGTCGAATGAGGAAAAACAGATCGCCGTCAACATATCCAAGACGCTCTTCACCTCGTTGGAATGGGCAAAAACTGCCTCTGTGGCAGAGGTACAGCAGCGTGTCATCGACACCATCAACGCCATACCCGGGCTGGAGGTGGAGTACTACTCCATTGTGGACCAAACCACCCTGCAACCCGCTACCACATTCGACCATGCCATCGGCTGCGTGACAGTCTATTGCGGTCCCGTACGCTTGATAGACAACATCAAATACAACTAACCCCTCGTGCGCGTACTGATTGACAAATACATTCCTTTTCTGGACGGTGTGTTGGACGGCTATGCCGAAGTGCAGCACATTGCTCCCGAGGAGTTTACGCCGCAATCCGTACGCGATGCAGACGCCCTCATCATACGGACTCGCTCGCGGGTCTGTCGCGGGTTGCTCGCGGGTAGCAAGGTGCGCTTTGTCGCAACGGCAACCATCGGCTACGACCATATAGACACGGACTATTGCCGCCAATACGACATCGCTTGGACGGCATGCCCAGGGTGCAATGCACAGGCGGTATGCGACTATGTGGAGGAGGCACTCGACACGCTCAACCCACAACTATCCCCTAACCAACCACCAACGATTGGCGTGGTCGGATATGGGCATGTGGGCACCCTTGTCGCAGCCATGGCAGAGCGCAAAGGCTACCGTGTTTTAATCTCTGACCCACCTCTCGGAATAGGTCTTGGACCCGATGAAATCGCGCAAAACTGCAATATCATCACCTTCCACACTCCTCTCACCAAGGACGGTCCCTACCCCACCTACCACATGGCGGACGATGCCTTTCTCCGCCAATGCAAACCCGATGTGCTACTCATCAACGCAGCCCGCGGAGGCGTAGTGGACGAGCAGGCGTTGCTGCAATACAAGCAGACCCCGCAGGGATGCGGTATGCGCCTTTGCATAGATTGCTGGGAAAGTGAACCCGCTATCAACCAAGCCCTTGTGCAGGTCGCAGACTTGGCATCCTACCACATCGCAGGCTACTCGTTGGCGGGCAAAATGAGGGCAAGCGAGATGTGCCTGCAGGCTTTGTGCCGCTTTTTCGGGCTCCCCGCTTTGTCAATCAACAAAAAAGCAGTACCTTTGCAAGGTGATTCTTCCCGGGGATGGTTAAGTCGTGTCAGTCAGCAACTTAAATTCCACCCCGACCAATTTGAACAACTACGTAAACTATACAAATTAAGATAATGGCAAATTTCCAGAAACTCACTCCCCGAGCAACAGACTACTCGAAGTGGTACAACGAATTAGTGGTTAAGGCTGACCTCGCAGAGCAATCTGCTGTGCGTGGCTGTATGGTCATCAAGCCTTACGGATACGAGATTTGGGAGCGCATCCAGCAGGCGTTGGACACGCGCTTCAAACAGTATGGTGTGAAGAACGCCTATTTCCCGCTGCTGATTCCCAAGTCCTATTTCAGCCGCGAGGCGGAGCACGTGGAGGGTTTTGCCAAGGAGTGTGCCGTTGTCACGCACCATCGTCTGATGAACGACCCCGAGAGCAAAGGCGTCATTGTGGACCCCAATGCCAAACTCGAGGAGGAACTCATCATCCGTCCTACGTCGGAGACCATTATCTGGTCCACCTACAAGAACTGGATTTCCAGTTACCGCGACCTGCCTATCCTCTGCAACCAGTGGTGCAACGTCATGCGTTGGGAGATGCGTACCCGCCCATTCCTCCGCACATCAGAATTCTTGTGGCAGGAGGGTCATACCGCTCATTCCACAGCCGAAGAGGCGGATGCCTTTGCGCGACAGATGCTCCGCGTATATGCCGACGTGGCAGAAAACATCATGGCAATACCTGTTGTCAAGGGTGTCAAGTCGCCCAACGAGCGTTTCGCGGGGGCTGTCGAGACCTATTGTATAGAGGCTATGATGCAGGACGGCAAGGCGTTGCAAGCCGGTACCAGCCACTTCCTCGGACAGAACTTTGCCAAATCCTTTGATGTTCAGTTCCTTAGCAAGGAGAACAAATACGAGTACCCCTATGCTACTTCGTTTGGTGTCTCGACCCGCCTGATGGGTGCACTCATTATGACGCACTCCGACGACAACGGACTTGTACTCCCGCCGCATCTTGCTCCTATTCAGGTGGTTATCGTGCCTATCTTCAAGACGCAGGAGCAACTGGATGCTATCCTCGCCAAGGTGAACCCCATCGCCGACAATCTCAAGCAACGCGGCATCCGTGTCAAGGTGGACACCAGCGACAAAGCCACTCCGGGCTTCAAGTTTGCCGACTACGAACTCAAGGGCGTGCCTGTGCGTCTTGCTATCGGTGCACGTGATTTGGAGAACAACACCGTGGAGATTGCACGCCGCGACACCATGACCAAGGATACCATCGCCATGGACGGCATCGAGGACACCATTGCAAGCCTTTTGGAGGAGATACAAGGTAATATCTACAAGAAGGCACTCGACTTCCGCCTTGCCAACACCCGCGAGGTCAACTCCTACGACGAGTTCAAGGAGGAAATCAAGAAAGGCGGTTTCCTGCTCTGCCACTGGGACGGCACGCCCGAGACCGAGGAGAAAATCAAGAACGACACCAAGGCTACTATCCGTTGCATTCCGTTCGAGAGCGACCACGTTCCCGGCACCTGCATGGTCACGGGCAAACCCAGCAAACAGCGTGTCATCTTCGCCATCGCCTACTAAACTAAGGTTTACATCAGCAAGCAATCCACAGGGACTGTCTAATAGTTAGGCAGCCCCTGTGAATGTTGAGCAGTTTCTGTTGTTTTTCCATAAAAATTGCATTTGCTATTTGGGTAATACTTATGGCGTATGATTATAGAAAAAATGCAAAAAATCTATCCTCTATTGCACACATATCATTTTTTTTTCGTACCTTTGCGCCGCTTTTGTGCAGATTGGGTTTCTGTATAGGCTGCAGGAAGAACAATAATGTAATGGCAATCGACGAAGGAGAGATGCTCGAGTGGTTGAAGAGGCACGCCTGGAAAGCGTGTAAACTCCAAAAGGGTTTCCGGGGTTCGAATCCCCGTCTCTCCGCAAGAATAAACTAATAACTCAACAAAAAACGAATAATCGTATGAAAAAAGTTTTTGCAACCCTTACGGTATTGGCAATGTTCGCCTTCAATGGCGTTGCTGTAATGGCTCAAGACGCAACGGACGCTGCGCCCGCTGCAGAAGAACAAGTAACTGAGGATACTGCCGCAGTAGAGACAGTTGCCGTAGAAGAGGCTCCTGCTGCTCCTGAAGCAGAAGAAGGCGGTCTCGTGGCTCTTCACAAGACATTGAAGACCAAGTTTATCGAAGGTGGTGCAGGCTTTATGGCTGCTACCCTCCTCTGCTTGGTATTTGGTTTGGCTCTTTGCATCGAGCGTATCATTTACCTCAGCCTTAGCAAAACGAATACAAAAGCCCTGCTGGCTAAAATCGAAGACGCTCTGAACAAAGGCGGCATCGAGGCTGCTTTGGAGGTTTGCCGCAATACCCGCGGTCCTGTAGCAAGTATCTTCTATCAAGGTCTCAGCCGTTATGACGAGGGTATTGACGTGGTTGAGAAGACTGTTTCCAGTTACGGTGGCGTTCAACTCGGTCTGCTGGAGAAGAACCTCTCGTGGATTTCCCTATTCATCTCTATCGCTCCATCGTTGGGATTCTTGGGAACCATCATCGGTATGATTCAGGCTTTCGATAAGATTCAACAGGTAGGTGATATTTCGGCTACAGTCGTTGCCGGCGGTATCAAGGTCGCTCTGTTGACCACCCTGCTCGGTTTGATTATCGCCATCATTCTTCAAATATTCTACAACTACATCCTTAGCCTTGTTGAGGGTCTGGTAAACGAGATGGAAGACAGTTCTATCAGCCTGCTTGACCTCGTGGTTGACTACGACGCAAAACACAAAAAGTAATCGATTTTGCATCGCATAGAACGTAGATAGTTAAACTTGCAAAATTAGATTATTATGAAGAATTATAAGTTATTACCTAAGATTACCGTATTGGTACTCTTGCTGGTGGGCATCGTCGTTTCGGTGATGTTCTACGCAGGCGGTTCCGAAGGTACTCTGGAGGTAGCAGGAGACTTCCTGAATATACCTTTGTTCACAGACTTGTTCCTTGGTTGGAACTACATCTTGGTAGCACTTGTTTGTCTCGTTACCTTGGTTGTAGTTGTTTGGGGCTTTGTCAATACCTTCAAGGTGGACAAGAAAAAAGGTTTCACTCAGTTGGCTGTAGTAATCGGGTTCGTGCTCGTATGCGTGGCATGCTGGTTCCTCGGCAGTCCTGAGAAAATGGAAATCCTCGGTTATGAGGGTACCGACAACGTAGGCAATATGGCACGTATGAGCGATGCTATCATGTATCTCACCTACCTGCTGACTGCTGCTACCGTTGTGACACTCATCTGGGGTGTTATTTATACGAAATGTAAGAAGTAATTACCGTCGGTTATGGCAAAGAAAATTCCGCAGATTAACGCCAGTTCCATGGCGGACATCTCGTTCTTGCTGCTCATCTTCTTCCTGGTGACCACCTCTATGGACGTCAACCAAGGATTGGCACGCCGTTTGCCGCCTCCCATTCCGCCCGATCAGAAAATCGAGGATACCGATATCAACAAGCGTAACTTGTTTGTCGTTAAAATCAACTGGGAGAACAAACTGCTGGTGCAAGGGCAGCCGATGGATGTACGCCAACTGCGCGAAAAGGCGAAAGAATTCATCTCCAACACCGAGGATGACCCCAACATGCCGAAACTCTATGAAGAGGATTTCGGTACTCCGTTCGGGACATTGAAGTACACCAAAGACCACGTCATCTCCGTTCAGAACGATGCAGAGACGCAGTATCAGGCGTACCTCGAGGTGCAGAATGAATTGGTAGCCGCCTACAACGAGTTGCGTAACGAATGTGCTCAGCAGTACTTCCACAAGACCTACAATGAGTTGGACGAAGACCAACAGAAGCAAATTCAGAAGATTTATCCTCAGAAGATATCCGAGGCTGAACCTAAAAACTATGGAGGAGGACAATAATTATGGCAAAGATTCGTAGAAATGAGAAACGTGAGATGCCGGCACTCAATACGTCGTCGCTCCCCGATATCATCTTTATGTTGCTGTTCTTCTTCATGTCCGTAACCTCGATGAAAGAGGTCAATATGAAGGTGCAGATATCCAACCCGCAGGCTACAGAATTGACCAAGTTGGAGAAGAAATCGCTGGTACGTTACATCTATGTAGGTACGCCTACGGCTGAATTCCGTAAGCAGTACGGTGCCGAGACGCGTATCCAATTGGACGACGCTTTCGCAGAGAAGAGCGAGATAGGTGACTATATCATCAACGAGCGTTCCTCTATGAAAGAGTCCGACCAAGGTCTGATGACCGTCTGCATCAAGGCAGACAAAGAGACCAAGATGGGTATCATTGCCGACATCAAGCAGGAGTTGCGTCGCGCGTATGCGCTGAAGATTACGTATGCTGCTACACAGCGTACAAGTTACTGATGAAGACTACTTGCAAGACAAGATAGAAGAAGTTTTTGTTCATATGCAGAGAGAGGTTGTCTGACAAGCGCAGACAACCTCTTCTTTTTATATTATGAAAAACAGTGTAACTCACATCGTCAAAAGTAGTTTTTTCTTCCGAAGAAGTGGCATCATCGGGATAAGAGTATGCGATTAGTATGTGATTAGTATGTGATTAGTATGTGATTGAGCCGACAGCATTACGAGGATACCGAGCACTTTTATATCGCACTCTGCCGGTTTGTAATAAAGATTGACCGGCTATTATTGTTAAACAACCACCTGTTTATGTGGTAATCAACACCCAAAAACCTATGTATTTTGATATTTTACAATCAGGAAAGATACGTACTTGCTTTACGGCAACTATGGACTCTTCAGCCAATAGGAAGGCTGTGAACGAGCATTTTGCAGCCCACCCCGCACGCTGGAATACCGCATTCCACTTCTTATCGCAGTTCACCGCGCCCGATAACAACAGGGAGCAACTGCTGCACAACCTGCATCGCGGTCGGACCGACCTCTCTGCCGATGTCTATGTGAATGTCGAAGACTACTTGCCCAAGCCCGTAGAGCAATGCCGCTACGAGGCACACAAGCGTTATATTGATATCCAATACGTTGTACAAGGCTCCGAATACATCGCCCTCACGCACGATACCGCATTGCCTGTCCTCAGTCCTTATGATGCCGCCAAGGACATCACTTTCTACCAATACCACCCCGACCAACTCCTGTTGGCAGACCCCACTAGGTACTTCATCTTCTTCCCCACAGACCTGCATGCCCCGTGTATTCAAACCGACCCTGTGCAACCGGTCACAAAGATAGTGGTCAAAGTTCTGGTATAAACACTAAAGGCAGGTATATCTGATATGTGACGATGCGAAACGCGTCGTCCTCACAAAACAAGCATATAACATGAGGCTGTCTAAATTGGTTAGACAGCCTCACTTCTTTTGTTGCCTGTCAATCAGTATGTTGTACAGAAAAATGCACCAAGTATGCATTATTGGTAATACTTTACCAACAAAAACTTCGATTATGTAGTATCTTTGCACCGTGATTCAAGGTGTTGAATCCGGTAGGCTGCAGACGTAAGCAGCCCGTGTTCTTTGACATACGAATACTGCCCGTGAGGGTCGTAGAGGGAGCCGCAAGGTCTCCCTCGGCAGAGACAAAGGTGTCTCTGCGGAATATAAAAAACAGGCTGCCCAACTCATCAGGCAGCCCATTCCCTATTCTATATTCCCTATTATCTGATATAGTTCTCCCACTTCGTGTTGCGCATGTCGCCGCTCTTGAGGAACTCCTCGTGCATAGCCAGAGCACAACTCAGCACGTGCGGAGTGTGGGCGGTCTTTGCCATGGCGATGTATTCGTTGAGCATAGGACGATATTGCGGGTCAACGCAATTGTCGATTATCTCATGCGCACGCTGGATAGGGCTCTTGCCGCGCAAGTCGGCGATACCATGCTCGGTGATAATCACCTTCACACTGTGTTCGCTGTGGTCCAAGTGGCTCACCATCGGTACGAATGCCGAGATGCAACCGCCCTTCGCTGTAGAAGGCGTGGTATAGATGCTGATATATGCGTTACGTGTGAAATCGCCGCTACCGCCGATACCATTCATCATCTTCGTACCGCATACGTGCGTCGAGTTGATGTTGCCGTAGATGTCGGCTTCGAGGGCGGTGTTGATAGTTATCAAGCCCAAACGGCGTGCCACTTCGGGGTTGTTGCTAATCTCCTGCGGGCGAAGCACAATCTTGTCGCGGAAGAAATCGATATGGTCGATAATATCCTGCAACTTGTCAGCACCAATGGTCAACGAGCAACCGCTGGCGAACTTGACACGTCCTTCCTTCATCAGACCTACCACCGAGTCTTGAATCACCTCCGTGTACATCTCAAACGGCGGAATGTGCTTGTTCTCACCCAATGCCCCCAATACGGCGTTGGCGATATTGCCCACACCCGACTGGATAGGCAGGAACGATGCAGGAATACGGCCAGCCTTCATCTCCTGTTCCAGGAACAGAGCCACGTTTGCACCAATCTTCTCCGTGGTCTCGTCCAGCGGCGAGAACTTGCCTACCTCATTCGGACGGTTGGTCTTCACTACAGCCACAATCTTGCCAGGGTCAACCTTCACGCAGTCTTTGCCGATACGGTCTGACGGTTTGTAAACGGGTATCTCGCGGCGAGCGGGCGGGTCAAGGGGCTCATAGAGGTCGTGCATACCGCGCATCGTGGCAGGCATCGCCTCATTTAGTTCGATGATAATCTTCGGAGCCAACTCGCAGAACGTCAGCATATTACCTACACCTGCCGTAGGTACTATCTCGCCATCTTCGCTGACGTAGCAAGCCTCGATAATGGCAAAGTCGGGACGCTTCATAAATCCGTAGCGCAGGTCTTGTGCCAACTCGCTGAGGTGCATATCAAAGTAGTGTGCCCCCTGTGCGTTCAACTCGGCACGCAGGTCCTTGTTGCCTTGATACGGGGTGCGGAAATCAATCGCATGTGCGCGTGCCAGGGCGCCATCGCAACTGTCGCCCGTAGAAGCCCCCGTGTACATACCTATCTTGAAAGGTTTGCCCTCCGCATGCAGAGCCTCAGCCCTATGGGCGATAGCGGTCGGAACATCTTTCGGAGCGCCGGCAGGCGTGAAACCGCCCATACCCACTACGTCTCCGTTCTGAACTAACTTCGCAGCCTCTTCGGCTGTCATAAATGGAAGTGCCATGATATGATAGTTTTTAAGTCAATGATTATCTTCTGCTCAAAAGCGACCGCAAAGTTACTCCTTTTTTTTGAGATACACAAGATGCCCCACACACAACCAGGGCGACCGTATCGAAACAGCCACGCATATATGTTATACTATATTAACATTTTAGTGTCTATACAGGTTGTATCAACAAGCTATCCTCTCGCTATCCTCGTCTTATCCTCTCGTTAAAAGTTAGTATTTATAATTATTTACAATCAAAAAGGATAGGGCGGGCGATTGTCGCCATACTACGCCCAACCAAGACCGTTTCGTATCATAGTCTGTGATGGTCCCCTCAAACTCCCATCTTTCGGAGGGGATGGAGGGCATGGTTTAATAGTTCTAGTAGTTGTACGCTACGGCGGCGAGGTTGCGGTTGGCGAGGAGCAGGAGGTAGTCCTGACGGACCTGCACGCGGCGGCGAAGGAGCGTCAGATAGTCCAGTACCGACAGTTGCCCCGCCTGCATCTCGCGAGCATAGTCCTGCATAACGGCATCGTATTCATCCAGTTGCCGTGCGGTCGTTTGCAGGCGCCCGTCGTACTGCCGCCATGTGTCGAGGCACTGCTGCGGTAGGTGGCGTTGGCGTCTTGCCGCAGGCGTATCTGCCGCGTGCGGAGTTGCTGCTGCCGCCCGTCGTATATCTTCCAGCGGAACGTTAGCCCCGCTGCCCATCCGAAATGGCGGTACATCCGGTCATAGTCGCCCGTCTGCAGACCGCCGTTCACGAATATGTCCAACTGCGGCAGGTAGGGCGCCCGCAACGCCTGCCGTTCCGCCTCCATACACAGGCTGTCCAAGCGGAACGTCTCCGCAAACAGACTCCTGTCCGCCGTGGCGGTGAGGGCTATGTCCGTGTCCTGCGCGGGCAGTACGACGGGTTCGTCCGCCCGCAAACCGCATATCGCCCGCAGGTCGGCGAGATGCTGTGTGTAGTCCTGTTCGGCGGCGAGACGCACATCGCTGTTCGCCTGCTGCTCGATACGCAGCAACCGCACGTCCGACTGCTTCGCCAACCCGCTCTCCGCCATACGTTCCAGCACCGCCGTCCGTTGCGTGAGCAGGCTGTCGATAGTGTCGGCGCACGCCACCTGCGCACGGCTCAGCAGACAGAGCAGATACTGCTCCGCCACGGTGCGTTCCAGTTGGTGCCGCTCCATCCGCGCCTGGTGCTGCAGCACTGCCGTCTGTGCGTCCACCTGACTGCGTTCCGCCTTGTAGGCGAAGGTGCCGAGGAGCGGCTGCGTCCATTGTATGCCCGCGTGCAGGTGCCCGCTGCTCTCGCCGAGGTCGTATCCGTAGTAGTCGGTGCCGCTCTGCGCGTTCCAGAGGAAAGCCATCTTGCCGCCGTCGCGCGACACCACGGGGACGAACAGCCACAGCCACTCGCCCGTAACCTCCACCTGCGACCGCATATATACCGCCCTGAGCCGCTCCTGTTCCACCGCCTGCCCCTCTATCCGGCAGGCATAGTCGCTGAGCAGCGCACTCTTCGCCATCGCCGTGTCGATGAGCACTTGCAGCGTCCATTCTGTAGGCACATTGTCCGAGGTGAGCGATTGGGGTGCTATCGGTTGTCGGGGCAGTTCGGCACTTGCGCCGCCCCATACCGCGAAGGCATATACTATGGAAAATGCTACTCGTTTCATATCATTTTTTGTTCTTTGTCCATTGTTCTTTATCCAAATCCGCCGCAAAGGTACAATGCGATTTTGTGGAAATTCTGTAGGGACGGTTTGAATAGAGGAAAAATGCGTAATGGAATGGAACGCAAAATATGTAAGAAAAAGAGGGTGTCTAACAAGTATTGAAAAACCTGTTGGCGGAATTAGGAAAGTGCGTATTTAATTCTGCCAATAGGCAAGTTTTTGTTATATCGAACTCACGTGTGTAATACGTTTACTGCCATCGCCGCTTATTGCTATTTCACCAAAAAACCTTCATTAAACCTGCAATTTGAGCATTCCAAACAACTCACACTCTTTGCCTGAAACGACGAATCTTATATCGAACTCACGTTATTTAACAATCAACAAAACAAATGAACTACAAACAATTTCTACTGCTTCTCATGGTTGCAATTAGCACCATGTCGTGCAAGCAAATCGTATCGGTAACACGTACCGTTCAAGAGCCCCAGTACTTGGGCAACACGTACAAAGACATGAAAGGATACACAGAAAACCAGATTCTTCGGTCTATGTCATCACCCACTCGCACAGAAAGTGATGGCGCAGGTGGCAAAATTTTAGTGTATGAAGACAAACAAATTGTTACGGACAACAACACCTCTCACACAACGCTGTCGAGTACAAATAGCGTGGCAACTGCAACGGCAGGTACTAATGTATGGACGGGTGCTCCGCAAGTGAATGAGTCAAGTGCTTCCGCAACGACAACTACTTTACCTTTGCACCGTGAAAGTAGAGGTATCAAAAATTAAGTTGGAGAGTCAACAAGGATGTGAGGATAAAGAGAGGATAAAGGAGGATAAAGGATGCCCAAAAGGTATCTTTTAAGTCGGAAGACTTGCAGGCAAAAGCGTTAATTTGTACCTTTGTTGTAAAAAGGAGAATTAACCCCCGGAAGGTTACACTAAACAACTCGCTAAGTTAGAGAACTTATGTTTTGTTATAGTCCCTTCCGGTTAAACCGGCAAAACCAAATAAAAAGATAGACTCTGAGTCTTAGTAAAGCTTTTTATGTTCATCTCCAAATGTTTCATCCTAAAAAAACGTATATTTTTGTGTATAGGTAGTTTTTTTGCTCGTCGGTGGC